>LXNI01000314.1_pt1 | contig 60473 bp, 41 predicted proteins | sample 809091 | NCBI WGS metagenome assembly LXNI01 (sample SAMN04870527, study PRJNA318959) | sponge metagenome | biome: 01000161; feature: marine sponge reef; material: water | host: Sarcotragus foetidus | place: Greece: Milos, Mediterranean Sea | collected 2013-05-29 | depth 5-7 m
CCCTGCTGCTCGCGGGCGCCAGCTACCGCAATCCGTACCGCGACCTGAAGATCACGCGGCTCAAGCCGAAGAAGCTGCGCGGCATCACGAGCGACGCGATGCTCTGCTCGGCGGCCGAACTCGGACTCGGAGAAGACCACGAGGGGATCATCCTGTTCGAGCCAGCCGCGGAGCTGCCGGAGCTCCGACCCGGCCGGCCACTGACCGAGGTGCTCGGCGACGCCGTGCTCGACATCGACGTGATCCCCAACATCGCCCGTTGCGCCTCGATCCTGGGGGTCGCGCGCGAGGTCGCGGCGCTCACGGAAGCCGAGTTCCGGCCGCCAGCCGTCCCGCTCGAGATGGACGGACCGCCGATCGCGGGCCGGGTCGAGATCGCCACCGAGAACCCGGAACTCAATCCGCGCTTCGTCGGTCTTCTGATCGAAGGCATCGAGCAGGGGCCTTCGCCGTACTGGATGCGGCACCGGCTGGGGCTCGCGGGCCAGCGGCCGATCGGCAACGTGGTCGACATCAGCAACTATGTGATGCTCGAAGTCGGCCAGCCGAACCACACGTTCGACTACGACCTGCTGCGCCAGCGAGCGGACCGCTACGCGGACGGCGGTCCGGTGCGGATCGTCACGCGGCTGGCGCGCGACGGCGAACGCCTGACCACGCTGGACGGCGCCGAGCGGAAGCTGCTGCCGAACCAGATCATGGTCACCGATCCGGCGGGATCGCTCAGCGTCGGCGGGGTGATGGGCGGCCGGGACAGCGAGATCGGCGAGGAGACGCGCAACGTCCTGCTCGAGGCGGCGGCCTGGGAGCCCCGGAGCATCCGGCGCACCCAACGCCAGCTCGGCGTCCACACCGAGGCCGGCTTCCGCTTCAGCCGCGGCGTTCATCCCAGCCAGGCTCTGCTCGGCGGCCGGCGAGCCGCGGAACTGCTGCGCCTTCACGCCGGCGGCACGATCGCCGAAGGAATCGTCGACCACTATCCGCAACCGGCGCCTGATGTCACCGTCGACTTCGACCTCGGCTACCTGCGCCGGCTGAGCGGGCTCGACCTCGGCGCGGAGGAGACGGCGAGTCTTCTGCGGCGCCTCGAGTTCAAGGTCGACACGGCGGAAGAGGGCGCCGTGCTGCAAGTCACCGTTCCCGATCACCGCCTCGACATCAAGGGCCCCCACGACCTCGTCGAGGAGGTCTGCCGCATCTACGGCTACGACCGCATCCCCTCCACCGTGCTCAGCGACGTGCTGCCACCCCAACGCGGCAACCGCGAACAGTCCTTCGAGGACCGGGTCAAGGACACCTTCGCCGACCTTGGACTCCAGGAGGTCGTGAGCTACCGGCTGACGACGCCGGAGGCGGAAGCGAAACTGCAACTCGAGGACATCGAGCTCCCGCCCTACATCCGCCTCGCCAACCCCTCGACCCAGGACCGCGTCGTCATGCGCCGCAGCCTGCTGGCGTCCCTACTGGAAGCCGCGGCCCCGAACAGCCGCTTCGCGGACCGGCTCGCCCTGTTCGAGGTAGGACCCGTGTTCCCGGTCAGCGAAGGCGATTCGCTTCCCGAGGAACGGCAGTGTGCCGCCGTCGTGCTGACCGGACCCCGGCGGGCGGACCACTGGCAGCCGACTGGAAACAGCGACGACTGCTTCGACTTCTTCGACGTCAAGGGCGCAGTGGAGACGGTCCTGGACCGGCTCGGACTTGAGGTCAAGTACACGGCGTCACGGACCGGTGCGCCACCTTCCTTCCGCCCCGGACGTTCCGCGGCGATCGAGACCGGTTCCGACGCAAAGCCCGTCGGCTGGCTGGGCGAAGTCCAGCCGGCGGTGGCCGCCAGTTTCGATCTGGTGCCCGCCGACGGTCACCCCGTCCTCGCCGCCGAACTCGACCTCGACGGCATCCTCGAGCGCGTCCCCGATTCCCTCCAGGTCGAGCCGGTGCCCGTCTATCCGGAAGTGCGCGAGGACCTGGCCCTGATCGTGGACGAGGCGACGCCGGCCGCGGCCGTCGAGGCCACCCTGCTCGCCGCCGGCAAGCCCTTGTTGTGTGCCGTCGAGCTCTTCGACGTGTTCCGCGGCGTTGGCGTAGGCGAAAGCTCGAAGAGCCTCGCCTACCACCTCACCTTTCGGGCGCCGAACCGCACGTTGCGCGACCGGGACGTCAAGAAGCTGCGGCGGCGGATCCTGGGACAGGCCGAACGGGCTGTCGGCGCCAAGCTGCGGGAGTAGCGTCTCGAAGCCTCCGGCTCGGTCAGGAGGCGAGCCGCGACAGCAGCGCCACGACGGTGTGTTCGACCGCAGGGTCCGCGGGTAGACGTCGCTCAAGAGCAGAGTCGCCGCCGGTCTCGTCACCCGGCGTTTCCGGTCCGCCGCCGCCACGGCGACCCCACACGATCGGCTGCAGCGAGTTGCCGACCGGATCGGCTACAGACCGTTCACGTCCGGAACTGGCCGGTCTTGCCCGGATCTGGCCGAAATTGGTCAGCAAGTGGCCGGTCTTGCACGCGGAACTCCGTCAGACTACTTGGGTGTCGATCAGCAGAACCATTCCGAACGTCGAGACTCCGCACTCCCCGATGTGCCGGGGCACACAGCTATGGAAACGGCACTCTCGTACGCTCTCGGACTGATCCTGCGTCACCCCAACGCTTTCGGAGGAGCACTTGATGAAGACACCGCGTCTGTCGATTAGCGTCGTGATTGCCTCACTTACACTCGTCTCGTGTGGAGGCAGCGATGTCGAGGGCTGCGTGTCCTCGCCCAAGGAGGGCAACTCTTCCTGCGAAGGGAGTGGCGGCGGCTACAGTTGGAAGTTCTGGCGCTACGGGACGGAGGACGATCCACTTGGACTCGCCGCTCGGTTGTGGTGCCCGGATGGCACCTCAGTCGGATGCACCCTTCCAAACGCGCCCCCCGAACTGTACATGCAGATCGGGTGCGACCCAGGCGAAGACGAAGACGAAGACGGCTCGCCGGACTGCAACACTCCCGTTCTCGAGTGCGCTCCAGGGAGCCCGTGGTACAACCAAGCCTGCGATAGTTGAACGATGTCGACAGCGGTTGTCGTATTCGCAGTCGTCCACGCCGTTGCGTTCGGTTCCGAGTTCACCGTCCGGTGGGCCGACAAGCCGAGCGAGAATGCGAGCGGTCAGGTTTCGCTTTACGAAGCCTGTACGTCCTACGAGTGTGCAATGGCGCTTCTCGAAGACGCTCCGGCATCCGAGGCCGCCCTGGTTGTACCGTTCGAGGCAGCCCTGTTCAGAGGTGAGGCGCCCGCAGGCGATACTTGGTGGACAGTCCTCGAAGGGCGAAAGCGAATGCCGATGGCGATGCTCTGGCGGCCGCCAACCACCCCGGGCCACCTGCCGGCAGCACCGGTCATCCCGTCCGGAAGCTGCGGCATCCTTGTCCGGGATGCGGAAGACAATCCCGTAGCCGGAGCGAGCGCAGTCCGGATCCTCACCGAAACCGACACGAGTCGATCCGCCACGGTCGACGGAAAGGGCGAGTACCGACTTGAACCGTCGGTCCTGGGCGCCTGGCGCCCCTGGTCGCCGCCGGTGCGAACGAATTCTGCAGGCCGCGCCGCAATCCATGTTCCCCACGGACACCCATCGGAGATCGTCGTCGGCCGCGCCGGCTATCGAAGCCGACGCGTTGTCTGTCCTGTCGGCGATCTCACGAGGATCACCCTCTACCAGGCCAATGCCCAGCGCTTCCGGGTCCTGGCGGAGCGGGGAGCGCCTCTGGCGCGCGTCGTGGCGCGAGACGAAAACGGTTGGCCTGTCGCCGTGTCGGACGACCACGGCTGGCTGGAGTTGGGAGTACCGGATGCTCCAGCCGGCGACCACGGGCTAGCGATGTGGTTCGAAAGCGCTGAAGGTGCGATCTACACCGCGGAACGCTTCTCGGGCAACACGATCACGGCACGGGAAGCGTCCCGTTCCCATCGGGGCATGATCGGTCTGGGGCCGCGACCGAAGCCCACCCACCTGCCTCATACCGTAGAAGCGACTCCCACCGAGGTCTTCTACTGGCGCGACCGCAGGATTCCCTGGCCGGAAATCGACCCAAGAGCGGCCCCGGCCCTCCGGATCTCCACCGACCTTCGTTTCGAAGCGCGTCTTCAGCGCGATGAAGCGCTTTGGTTCGCTGCCTCGGAGCGTGGCTACGCCTACTGTCGCGAGTCCGATCTGGCTGCCGGCCCGGACGGTCGCGACGATGGCGAAACTCCCTGCGCCACCCTGATAGCGGCGCAGCCCGTCGTCGGCCTGGTTACGTCCGAAGACGGCGAGCCCATAGCGGATGCCGAGATTCTCATCGACTGGCAACAGGACGGCGGCGCCCACCCGACCGTGGTTCGGAACCGTCCGCGCGCTCGACCCAATCACTCCGTCATCCTCCTCCGGTCGGATTCCGGCGGCCGGTTCGCCAGCGACCGCATTGGCCACTCGTCGCACGAGACTCCGTTCTCCGGTGTCGCTTTCCTGCGGGTCGCCAAGTCCGGCTACGTTCCGATCCGCGGAAGGGGCCTCGAGCCAACGAACGGGTTCCTGAACATCGAGCTGAGCCAGGGCGCCCGAGTAGCCGGGCGCGTCCTCGACCGTGAGACCCAGTCACCGATCGCCGGCGCAGACGTAGCCCTCGGGACGTTCGTCTCACCCCTCGTCCTTGGACCGTTGCCCCGAGAGACGGAAGGAGGACCTCCGTCGACAACTACCGCCCCTGACGGCTCGTTCGAGTTGCGAGCACGCCCGGGCAGCCGGAGCCTCCTCGTCCGCGCACGGGACCATGCACCATTGTTGCTGCGAAGCCTCGCCGTGCGCGAACCCGGTGTCGACCTGGGTCAGCTCTACCTTGAACGCGGCTTCGAGATGCGGGGCGTCGTGCTCGACACCGCCGGACATCCGATACCTGGAGCGCATGTGCGCGCCGCCGCCACACCGGTCGAAGGAGCGTTCGGCGAGGACGCAAGGAGGCGACGGTCGACGATGCGCTTCGCCAACTCCGCGCAAGTGGTGAGCGACCATCAAGGCCACTTCCTGGTCCCGGATCTGGGCCGGGACTCGGTGGTCGATCTGCTCGTCTCGGCGCCCGGCTTCGCACCGGAGTTCGTGGAGCGTCACACGGCCACGCACGGGGAGTTCCTGGAAGTCCGTCTGCGCCTCGAAGCCGTCGTCGAAGGTCGAGTGCGTATCGACGGCCGACCGGCGGTCGGGCGAATCTCCCTCCAACATGTAGGCGGCGGCCGGCCCGCGACCCACCTGACGACGAACGAGAAAGGCGAATTCAGGATCGGAAGTCTCCACGCGGGCCGCTACAACGCAACGCTGAGCCCTGGCGAACCGGGCGTCGACAACACCAGGACGGCGATCAAGACCATGGCCGGCGAAGTCGTGAGTCTCGATTTCAACCTGGAGAAAGGAACGAAGAGCCTGTCCGGACGTGTCACGACGGCCTCGGGGACGGGTTTGGGAGGCGCCGAAGTCCATGCTCAAGGCCGCAAGACGATGACGGCCCCCGATGGCTCGTACGTGCTCAGCGGTCTGGGTTCCGGCAGCATCGACGTGAGGGTGTCTCGCGCCGGATGGGCGCCCTTGAGCGATTCGATTCGGATCGGTGGGCCGCACGGCGTCCTCGACTTCGCTTTCGCCAAGGTCCCGGTCGAGGGCTACGCCCTCTGGGCCGACGGCAGTCCGGTCGCCAACCAGGAACTCCGATTCGGCCCCCCGCCCGAGCACGGCGGCACCGCACTCACTGACGGCGACGGCTACTTTCGCATCCACCTGGAGCCGCAGGGGTACATCGTGGCCGTCGGTAAAGCGAGAAGCGACCATCAGAAGCTGCAGTCGTTGCGAGTCGACGGCCCCACTGCGGACGCACGCATCCGATTCGGACGCAGACTCCGAATCCGGGGATGGATCGATGGGCTCACCGAATCGGAACTGGCCCGCCTCAAGGTCGAAGCCGTAAACGCGGACGACCAGCGGGTTGCTTGGGGAGGCGTCGACGCTTCTGGCCGTTTCGGCTTCGACTGGGTCGACGCCGGCATCTGGAACGTCATCGGAACAGTAGGTTCGGGAGAACGGCGCACCGAGAAGGAGGTTCGGCTGGCCGACCAGGACATCGAAGTGAACCTGAAGTTCAGACGACTATTCGAACTGTCGGGCGTCGCGCGCTTGGGCGGCGAGCCCCTTCGTTCAACGCGAGTTGTGCTCCTCCCGAATCCCGACGGAACCGGCGCGCGATACGCGCTGACGCTGCAGGACGGCAGCTTCCGCTTCGCCGACGTGGCGCGAGGCGAGTACCAGGTCGGTATCGGAACGGACCTGCACGCGGTCAGGGTAGAAAGCGATGAGTACCTGGCGGTCGACCTGGTCGGCGGGTGGCTCCGAGGCGCCGTAGACGAGCCTGAGGCATCGATGCCTCGGCCAGGGGCCAAGGTACTGCTCTGGCCGGGCCTCCTCACACAATCCGAGGCCGGAAGGCTTGACGTCCTGAAGCACACCTTTACTGACGCCCAGGGCACGTTCTCCTTCGGCCGACTGCCGGAGGGGCCGTGGACGCTCCATGTACCGGAGCTGTCGTTCACAAGTTCCGTGCAGGTCGATCCCGGGGCCGAGACTGTCGTGGACGTGCCGTAAGTCCGCAGGGACCGCGAACGGCCCCGTCCGCAGGCGGGACGACGCCGGTTCAGGTGCTGAGCCGGGAGAGAAGCGCCACCACGGCATGCTCCACCCGGAGCGCCCGCGGACCGAGACTGACCGTCCGTGCACCAGCCGCCGTGAACCGATCGAGTTCCTCGTCCAGCAGGCCGCCTTCGGGACCGATCAGCAGCGCGGTCGGTCCATCGATGCCCAGCGGGCACGGTTCGGCGCCGCCGGCGTCGGCGACCAGCACGTCCTCGTGGCGTTGAAGCAGGCCCGGCAGCGCCTCCGTCAGATCGTGCGGTCCTCTCAGACACTCGATCTCCGGCAGCACCGTGTCCCGCGCCTGCGCCAGGCCCAGCATCAGGTGACGACGCAGCGCCGCCGGCCGCATCATCGAGCTTTGCCAATAGCTCTTCTCCACCCGGGCCGTGTGGATGAGCAGGATCCGTTTGACACCCATCGCTGCCGCGGCCTGCAGAATCCGGCCCACGAACTTGGGTCGGGGCAACGCCAGGACCAGCGTGACCGGAAGCGACGGCGGCGGCTCGCCGTCCAGTGGTCCCAGCTCCAGCACGACGCGCTCCCGGTTCAGCTCGACGATCCGCCCGCGGCCGATGCCGCCGCCCAGCCGGCCCACCTCCAGCGTGTCGCCGACCGCCGCCCGCAGCACCTTGCGGACGTGCCGGAGGCGTTCGCCGCCGACTGCCGCCCGAACGCCGGCGGGACCGCCGGACTCTAGGTCCTCGTCCACCAACAGAAGCAGGTTCATGCTGTTACAGTCACGCGCTCAAACGACGCAGAGATTGCGCTCCAGAGACCACTGGCAGAGGAGGACGGAACGGTATGGCAGCAGAGAAGTTCCCGATCGAGGCCGGACACATCATGATGTTCGCCCGCGCGGTCGGCGACCCGAACCCCATTTATCACGACGCGGACGCGGCGGCGGACACGGAGCCCGGCGACGTGATCGCGCCGCCGACCTTCTACCAGGCCTCGGCGCAGTACGACCCGGACTACTTCCTGCGCCCCAAGATCGGCGAACCGTGGTTCGGCTCCGGCAAGGAGCCCACCGGCGTGCCGCCCACACGCACCGGCGGCGACGGCGGTACGGGCCTGCACGCGGAGCAGCGCTTCGAGTACTTCCGGCACGTCAGCCCGGGCGAGACGCTGACCATCAAGGCCCGCCCCGGCAAGACCTGGGAGCGGCAGGGCAAGCGCGGCGGCAAACTCACGTTCAGCGAGAACATCACCGAGTACTTCGACGAATCCGGCGAACTCGTCGTGCGCGCCACCGGCGTCGGCGTGCGCACCGAGAAGGTCGTGGAAAGCGACTGAGGAGAGAACAGATGGCACTTCAGGCAAGCAAGGTCCAGGTCGGCGACACCTACACCCAGAAGCTCACGGAAGATCTCTCCCGCACCCAGATCGTCCAGTACGCGGGAGCCTCGGGCGACTACAACCCGCTCCATTCCGACGAGATCTTCACGACCAAGGTAGCGAACTACCCCACCGTCTTCGCCCACGGCATGCTGACGATGGGCATGACCGGCCGCATGGTGACCGACTTCGTCGGCGACGGGCGGCTGACCGCCTACGGCGTCCGCTTCACGCGCCAGGTGTGGCCGGGCGACGCCCTGACCGCGACGGCGAAGGTCGATGCGGTCCGCGAGGAGGACGGCCAGAGCCTGGTCGACCTGTCCGTCACGACGGTGAATCAGGATGGCGATGTCGTCGTGATGGGCAAGGCGACCGCGAAGATCGACCCGTAACCCACACTGGGTGCGCCGGCGTCCAGGAACAAACACTGGGTGCGCCGGCGTCCCCGCCGGCTTCTGAGGAGGACGCGCCGCGAAGCGGCGACGATGTTGCGGCCCTAACCCAGCACGTCGCTGACCGCCACCTGGCGCAGGCCATGGTCGGCCAGCACCAGGGCGATCATCGCCTCGCCCATCGGCACGAAGCGGGGCAGGAGGCAGGGGTCGTGGCGGCCCTTCGTGGCGATCGTCGTCGGCTCGCCGGCCCGGGTCACCGTGTCCTGGGGCTGCGGCAGGCTGCTGGTCGGTTTCACCGCGCAGCGAAGGACGATCGGCTGGCCCGACGAGATGCCGCCGAGCATGCCGCCGTGGCGGTTGCCCCGGGTGGCGACGCTGCCCTCCCGCATCTCGAACGGATCGTTGTTCTCGCTGCCGCGGGCGCGAGCGACCCCGAAGCCGGCGCCGTACTCGACGCCGAGGACCGCCGGCAGGCTGAACAGCGCCTTCCCCAGGTCCGCCTTCAGCTTGTCGAACACCGGCTCTCCCCATCCCGGCGGCACGCCGGTCGCGACGAGTTCCGAGATGCCGCCGACCGAGTCGCGCTCCGAACGCATCCGTTCGATCAGCTCCGCCATCCGTGACGCCGCTTCCTGGTCCGGGCAGCGCACCGGGTTCGCTTCGACCTGGTCGAGCGTGACGGCGGCGGGATCGTCGATCCGTCCCTCGATTTCGCCGATGCTCTTCACGTAACCGACGATCTCCACGCCCCAGCGCTCCCGCAGCAGCTTCTTCGCCACCGCGGCCGCCGCCACCCGCACCGACGTTTCGCGGGCGCTTGACCGGCCGCCGCCCCGGTAGTCGCGGAAGCCGAACTTCGCGTCGAACGTGTAGTCGGCGTGTCCGGGCCGGTACTTGTCCTTGATCTCGCTGTAGTCACGAGGCCGCTGGTCCCGGTTCTCGATCAGGAAGGCGATCGGCGTGCCGGTCGTTCTACCCTCGAAAACACCGGACAGGATGCGGCACTCGTCCGGTTCGTTCCGCTGCGTCGTCAATCTCGACTGACCCGGCCGGCGGCGGTCGAGGTCCGGCTGCAGGTCGGCCTCCGACAGTTCGAGACCGGGCGGCATCCCGTCGAGGACGCCGACGTACCCCGGCCCGTGGCTCTCGCCGGCAGTCATCAGCCGCAGTGCGGTTCCGAACGTGTTCCCGGCCATGACACGGGCACTCTGCCACAGCCGCGCCGTAACCTGGAGTCTGGATCAACAGACCCGGGATGCCATCCGTGCGTCCGACTACGGCCAAGCCGACTGGTCCCCGTGCGGCGCGGCTCGCGGCCCCGCGTTCTGTCCGGCGGGGAAAGGCAGCCCCATTCTGCCGGAACCTGGTTCGGCTGACGCACTGCTACCGCCATCCAGAGATCCTCTTGCCCGACCTGTGAGCGCAGCCCTGCAGCTACCCCCTGCTACGATTCATGGGTGAAAAGAGCGATGCAGGCCGTGACTCAGGCCTCCATTGTCCTCTCGACCCTTCCCGCCGCTCTAGAAGGGTTCGAGGAGGTGTTCGCGAAGACCGCCACCCTCTTCCGACGGATCAATCCTGACCAGGCCCGGTCTGTTCCGCACCGTCGCCTTGACTGAATGGCAACTGTGCCACCTGAGTGGGAAGAGAGGGAAAGGCCCGGATCACACGTCCACACACCGGTGTGGCTCGGTGGCGCTGAGAACGATGATCCTGTCCCACGGTTCTCGGGACGTCACGATCGCCCTGAGAGCCTCCATCTCATGCATCCCCAGAACACCCATCAACGGCTCGAACAGCACATGGTCGACAAGAACCAACCACCTTTCCGGGTAGTCGTCCAGGCGAGTACCCACTCGCTTCGTCTTCTCCTCGACGATCTTCGGGATCCGTTCCGCGTACTCCATCAAGGCCATCGATCCCATTCCTGAATCGACGTTTCCCAGGTGGAAGCGCCGGTTCTTCGCACTACGGACGCGGTCCATGGTCAAGGCAAGCCCGCACTTGAGTACGGTCTCGCCGCTAGTTGGTCGCCTGAGAGCCTCCCTGACTTCACACCTGACGTGGGACTTCGGAGGTAGAGGCCGCGACACACAGAACCGGACGTCCACCAAGTACTCGGTCCCATCGTCCGAAGGCTCGAACTCCTCGACAATCTCCTGGATCGTCCGGCGAAGCCCCTCTTTCTCCCTGAGGGCAACGTCATCCTCGATCGTATTCAACCTCGTCACTTCGACGGCGTATCTGCCGTCGACCACGAAGTCTGGAGGATCGTCGGCTTGCCTCTCGACCGAGAGTCCCTGCGACCTGAGCCACCTTTCCGCACGCCGCTCATCTCGATTGCCGGTACCCATAGGCCTTCTCACGCATTTCCCGGCGAACTCGGCGCCACGGCACCGTTCTAACCGCCGGACACGATCCGGCTCGCCTCGATCTCCAGGTCGAGGCCCGGAACGGCCAGCAAGTCACTGCCAGAGTGGGCGGAAGCCTCGGCGTAGCCGTCCAGCCCGGGCGAGCGATGCACCTCGATGACCCCCGCTCGCAGGTCGACGATCCAGACCTCGGCGACGCCGTTGCGGGCGTACAGCCCCAGCTTCGCTCCGCGGTCGTAGTCGAGGCTCGAGTCCGCCAACTCGATGACGAGCAGCGTGTCCTTCGGGCCCGGATGCTGGCTGGCATACCCGTCACGCCGCCAACGAAGCAGGGCGATATCCGGCTGCGGCTCGGACGAATCGTCCAACCGCAACGGGTTCTGGGGTGCAACGGTCACCCGGCCCTGCGCGGCGGGGACGAGAAGTTCATTGAGCCGGTTCAGGCAGCCAGCATGGCGGCTGCCGATAGGTGACATCACTACGATTTCTCCCGCGATCAGTTCCACACGGTCGTCCTCGCCAAGGATGCCGGCCTCCGCCATGGCGTAGTACTCGTCTACGTTGAACAAACGTGGTGCGGGCGGCGCAGCGCGCTTCCGAATGATCGTCCCCTCGATCAGCTCCAGCTTCTCTTCGTGATGCAGGATGCCCACCCGCGCCATCGCGTAGTACTCGCGCACGCTAAACAGACGCCTCGCCGGCCCCTCGCCAGCCAGACCTCGTTCCTGCTCGCGCGCCGCGACAGTCATGATCCAAGGATCATAGCGCCCTGAGCGGGCCGGATCGGGCGTACACTCGTACGGATGGAGCCTCACGCACAGGCAGCGCACAGCGGACCTCAAGCCGCTTCGTTCGACTCGCCACCCATCGACGCAGTCGGCGTCGAGGAGCGGGTCGCCCGGCTCTGCTCGCGCTCGATCAAGAAGGAGGCGAAGCTCCAGGCTCTCCATCTGACGCTGTCGATGATCGACCTGACGACGCTCGAGGGTGCCGACTCGGAGGGCAAGGTGCGGCAGCTTTGCGCCAAGGCGCTCCAGCTTCACGCGGCTCTGCCCGACCTTCCGCACGTCGCCGCCGTCTGCGTGTACCCCGCCCTGGTCGGTGTCGCGAAGCGGGCACTCGAGGGCAGCGGCATTCACGTCGCTTCCGTCGCCACCAGCTTCCCCGCCGGGCAGGCGCCGATCGACATCAAGTTGCTCGAGGTCCGCCGAGCGGTCGAGGCCGGCGCGGACGAGGTCGACATGGTCATCTCCCGCGGCCGCTTCCTGGCCGGCGACTTCGCCTACACCGGGGACGAAATCGCCTCGGTCAAGGAGGCCTGCGGCAACGCTCACCTCAAGGTGATCCTCGAGACCGGCGAGCTGGGCACCCTCGACGCGATCCGCCGCGCTTCGGACCTCGCGATGCGCTCCGGCGCCGACTTCATCAAGACCTCGACCGGCAAGATCAAGCCGGCCGCGACGATGCCGGTCGTTCTCGTCATGCTGGAGGCGATCCGCGACCACTACCTCAGGACGGGACAGCGGATCGGCATGAAGCCGGCCGGCGGCATCTCGACCGCCAAGGACGCGATCCGCCACCTCGTCATGGTGCGCGAGACGCTGGGCCAGGACTGGCTCGATCCGAGGCTCTACCGGTTCGGGGCGAGTTCGCTCGCCAACGACGTCCTGCGCCAGATCGTCAAGCAGCGAAGCGGCATCTACCAGTCGTTCGACGACTTCTCGCTCTAGGAGGCGACGAGAGTCATGGCCAGCACCACCGCATCGACAGGAATCGCCCCGCTCCGCCTCGGCGGCGACGACGGCTGGGGATACGCGCCCGCCCCCGAGTCGACGGACCACGTCGAACTCCGCGACCGCTACGGCCTGTTCATCGACGGCGAGTTCACCGACGCAGCCGACGGCCGGACCTTCGAGACGGCGAACCCGGCCACCGAGGAGAAGATCGCGGACGTCGCCCTGGCCGCCGACGCCGACGTCGACCGGGCCGTTGCGGCGGCCCGCCGCGCCTACGAGAACGTCTGGTCGAAGCTCCCGCCCCGGGAGCGCGGCAAGTACGTCTACCGGGTCGCCCGCGTGCTCCAGGAGCGGGGCCGCGAGCTGGCGATCACCGAATCGCTCGACGGCGGCAAGCCGATCCGCGAGTCACGGGACGTCGACATTCCGCTGGCGGCCGCGCATTTCTTCTACTACGCCGGCTGGGCCGACAAGCTGGACTACGCCTTCCCCGGCCGCGGCGCCCGGGCCCTCGGTGTCGCCGGCCAGGTCATCCCCTGGAACTTCCCGCTTCTCATGGCCGCCTGGAAGATCGCGCCGGCCATCGCCGCCGGCAACACGGTCGTGCTCAAGCCGGCCGAGACGACGCCGCTCACGGCGCTCAAGCTGGCCGAGATCATCCGCGACGCGGGCGTGCCGCCCGGGGTCGTCAACATCGTCACCGGCGCCGGCGAGACGGGCGCCGCCGTCGTCCAGCACGACGACATCGACAAGGTCGCCTTCACCGGCTCCACCGAGGTCGGCAAGCTGATCCGGCGCGCGCTCGCCGGCAGCGGCAAGCACTTCACCCTGGAACTCGGCGGCAAGGCGGCGAACCTGGTGTTCGAGGACGCCGCGGTCGACCAGGCGGTCGAGGGCATCGTCAACGGCATCTTCTTCAACCAGGGCCACGTCTGCTGCGCCGGTTCCCGCCTGCTGGTCCAGGAATCGGTCGCGGACGAGGTGATTTCGAAGCTGAAGGACCGGATGGAAACCCTGATCGTCGGCGACCCGCTCGACAAGAACACGGACATCGGCGCGATCAACTCCCGCGCCCAGCTCGACAAGATCGAGGAGTATCTCGAGATCGGCAAGGAAGAGGGCGCGGAGCCATTCCAGACCTCGTGTCCGGTGCCCGAACGCGGCTACTGGTGCCGGCCCACCCTGTTCCTGCGGGCGTCGCAGTCCCACCGGGTCGTCCAGGAGGAGATCTTCGGTCCCGTGCTCGCCGTACAGACCTTCCGCACGGTGGACGAGGGCATCGCGATGGCGAACAACACGCCCTACGGTCTCTCCGGCGGGGTCTGGAGCGACAAGGGGTCCAAGGCGTTCCGGGTCACGAGCCGGATCCGCGCCGGGGTCCTTTGGGCCAACACCTACAACAAGTTCGACCCCACGTCGCCGTTCGGCGGCTACAAGGAGAGCGGCATCGGCCGCGAGGGCGGGCTCAGCGGACTCCATGCCTACCTGCAACCGGAGGAGGCGGCATGAGCGAGCGACGGCCCGCCGCCGCGACCGACCGGCTGCCCGTACTCAAGACCCACAAGGTCTACGTCGGCGGCAAGTTCCCGCGTTCCGAGTCCGGACGGTTCGACCGTGCGCTGGCGCCCGACGGCACGCCGATCGCGAACATCTGCCGCTGCTCGCGCAAGGACGTGCGGGACGCGGTGACCGCTGCCCGAGCCGCCCAGGTCGGCTGGGCCTCGCGCACGGCCTACAACCGCGGACAGGTCCTCTACCGGATCGCCGAGATGCTGGAAGGCCGAAGCGCGCAGTTCGAGGCCCTGCTCGCTGCCGGCGGCACGGCGCCCGGCGAAGCCGCGGCCGAAGTCCAGGCCGCGACGGACCGGCTCGTCCACTACGCCGGCTGGACGGACAAGTTCCAACAGGTGTTCTCGGCCGTGAACCCGGTCGCGACGTCCCACTTCAACTTCTCGGTCCTTGAGCCGATGGGCGTCGTCGGCGTGCTGACGCCCGAAACGCCCTTGCTCGGCCTCGTGTCGGCCACCGCCCCCGCGATCGCCGGCGGCAACACGACGGTCGTGCTGGTCACCGGCAGCCAACCGCTCCCGGCCGTGACCTTCGGCGAGGTCCTCAACTCCTCCGACGTACCCGGCGGCGTCGTGAACATCCTGACCGGTCGCCGCGACGAGATGCTCGCACCGCTCGCCGCCCACCGCGACGTCGACGCGCTGCTCCTCTGCACCGCCGACCGGGACGTCGTGGAAGCCGCCGAGATCGAGGCCGCCCACAACCTGAAGCGCGTTCTCCACCGCCGCCACGACGACTGGGTGGAGATCCAGAGTCCCTACGAAATCACCGACCTGCAGGAAGTGAAGACGACATGGCACCCGATCGGGAGTTAGATGAAGGCGCGGCTTCGCGCACGCAGAACGAGAACGGCGCCAGCCAGGCGCCCGACGGCACGCCGGCCGAGACAAGCCAGCAGGCCGGGGAGATGGAACTCCCGCTTCACGCCCGCAACCGGGCCGCCGAACTCGTCAAGTCGCCCGACAAGCTGAGGGAAATGGTGGAGGAAGCAAGAGAGAAAGCGAACGCCACCGGCGCTTCATCCCGTCCCCTCGCCGGAGTGATCGAAGACCTCAAGACGATGTTCGAGCTGCTTCGCGCCGTCGCCAGAGGCTCCCACCGCGTGAGGAAGGAAACCCTGATTCTCATCGCCGGCGCCGTCCTCTACTTCGTGATTCCAATCGACGTCATCCCGGACTTCATCCCGGTGGCGGGCTTCCTCGACGACGCTGCCGTCATCGCCTGGGTGGTCAAGACCTGCAAGACCGAGATCGATCTCTTCAGGGCTCTGACGACCAACGGCAGCGGCGGCGCGGCCACCTCCGCCGATCCGGCCGAGCCGAGCGCCGTCTGACCCAGGCGCGACCCCAGCGGAACTGCCCGAACTGCCTTGGAAGCTGATGGTGGCGATTCCGGGAGCTCTCGCGCCGGCTCTCCGGTGACAGGCACATGACTCCCACCAACGGCGCCGTCGCACCAACCGCCGAAGGCCCGCGAGGCCGTTCCCCGGAAAGAACGCAGGGGGATCGACTAGTCGAGGCACAAGCGAGGCGGCAGGTGCGGACCTTCTTCGCCGAACTGAAGAACGGCACTCGGAACTACCGGACAGTGGCCAGCCTCAGCGGCCAAATTACGCAGGAGTACCGCGGCCGTTGCGTCCTGGAACTCCTGCAGAACGCTCACGACGCGCTCCGCGGCGCCCGGCCGGACGATCCGCGGCGGATCTCGTTCGTGCTCGTTACCGAACCCCAACCGGCACTCCTGATCGCGAACAGCGGCCGGCCGTTCCGGCAGAAGGACTTCGAGGGCATCTGTCAGCTCGGTCAGAGTCCCAAGGACCCCAACGAGAGCGTTGGCAACAAGGGGCTCGGCTTCCAGAGCGTGCTCGAAGTGTCCACGCGGCCTCAGATCTGGTCTTCGGCCGCCCAAGAAGGCGACCCGGAGTTCGTGTTCGGTTTCGACCCCGCCGGAATGGTGCACCTCGTCGAGCAGGCCGTCGCCGACATCCAGAGGGGGTTCTCGACTTCGCATGCCGCCAGCGGCCGCGGAATCATCAACTGGTCGGAAGACCAACTACGCGACTATCGGAGACGTGACCCACCTGGCGAAGCCGTCAACGCCGCTCACGAAGCCAAGCGGTACATGTCGCCATACTCCATCCCGCTGCGGATCGAAGAAACGCCTGCGGAGGTAGCCGAGCTTCTCGAGGCGGGCCACGTGACGGTCATCCGACTGCGGCTCGACGGCGCCAGAACCGGCACCACGGACAAGGCAGTCGAGCTCAACGAGGACTCCGATAGGGCTGCAGGCATCGCTGCTGATCGGCGGCAAGCGACGGACGAAGCCGTCTCGTCGATCAAGGACCAGCTTGGCCGACTTGACGGCCGCTCGGTCGTCTTCCTCCCGGACCTCAAGAAGCTGACCATAGAGATCGACGGAGAGCGTCGCGTCCTGGAGCGAATCGCCGACTCCGCGGCCGACATTCCGGGCTCCCAACCTGCAAGCGAGCAGGTGCTGCTGGTCGGTCGGTCAGGCGGCCACGTCCAGGACAACACAACCCGTGAGTTCCGCGTTTGGACGCGCGTGCTCGGCGGTGACAGCGATCCGGCAGAATCGCAACGAATCCGGGACGCTGTCAAACACCTGCCGAACCGTTGGCCGGAGGTTCGGCAAGTCGGGGTCGGTGTGGCGGTCGAGGACACGGAATCGCCGGAGCCCGGCGCGTTCGTCATCTTCCTGCCGACCGAAGTTGGCACCGGAACCGGAGCGCACATCAACGGACCGTTCTACGGCTCGCTCGACCGCCGCCAGATCAACTTCGAGGACGAGTACAACGCGCTGCTGCTCGAGTACGTGATGGATCTGGCGCTCGATGTCGCCGCCAAGCTCACGGCAGGACCACCGGAGGGCTGGAGCGCTCGAGCTGTGATCGACCTGTTGGCCTCGGCCGGCACGCCCCCCGCCGGCGACCGACCGACTCTCATGGACCAGATGCGCCAGAGGGCAGAGGAGACGCAGCACGATCTCAAGAAGGCCGACCTGCTTCTTTGCGACGCCGGTTGGCGGGGCGCCGCAAACGCGAGGATCATGCCCGATGTTCCGGGCGATGACCCGTTGGGGGAGGACCCATGGCGCGAGGTCGCCGGGTTTGATGTCGTCTCTTCAGAACTTGATGGTCGACATGCCGAGGTCGAGGCGCTCCTCACGTGTCTAGGCGGCTCGGTCGCACCCACGCCAAACGAGTGGGCAGCCACGATCGAACGGCTGGCCGCGCGAATTCACCGTCGAGAGATCGTGGCGTCCTGGGATGGGTTCCTGAGCAGCCTGCTGGCGGTTCTACCGCAAGAACTCCTGTCCCCGCGGGGAACGGCCGCCGGCCCCCTGGCAGCCGCGAAGTTCCTCCCCACCCAGGATGGCCGCCTGCTCGCCGCTTCCGATGACAACTCGGCCCGGGTCTTCTTCCAGCCCCGTCGCGGCGTCGACGACGCAGCGGAGTTCGTCGGCCGAGTGCCCGCCTCGCTGCAGGACCGCATCGCGTTCCTGCACGACGGTGTGAGGACCCATGAGGGACCGCAACGGCAGAACACGGACGTTCAGAAATTCCTCGACGGCCGCTTTGTACAGGGCTTCCGAAGAGAAGACCTGCTCCGGGAAGTCGTGATTCCGGCACTACCCGAACTGCCTGCAATTCATGGAACTCCGGCGGCCCGGCGTTGCTCCGAGATCCTGGGTTGGACGCTCGCTCTTCTTGGCACCGAAGAGACGGAGAGCCTACTGAAGCGACTCGAAGTCCTTCCGGTCGCCTGCCACGGAGGCTGGTACCCGATCCGCGAGGCCGTGTTCGGACCCGGATGGCCGGACCGGAACGGCGAACATCTCGAAACGCTCGCCGCCGGCCTTCCCGACGAAACTGCCGAACGATTGCGCGAGAGGGCACTGCTGCCTCCACCGGACCCTGTGTGGGGCACCGACGTTTCTGATCGAGCGGACTTGCTCGCGCGTATAGGTGTCGTCGACGGTCTCCGTCTGGAATCGATCGACCCACTCCGCTTCTCGATGTCGAGCGACAATCGCGACCTTCCCCGCGAACCACCGCCGCCCCTCGCATCGGCGGCATGGGACAACTGGCGAAGGGCCTTTCGCGATGAAGTCGAACCAAAGTACGACGGATGGTTTGAGTACGAACTGGCGGGGGTACGACTGTTGCCGGGACTTGATCATCTTGAACTCCTGAAAGCTCCCGCCCGGCGGGCACTTTCGGACCTGATCTTCACCTCGATCGGTCACTGGGAGAACGGCTGGCAACGAGCCACGGTGACCAAACTGAAGGGGTGGAGCTGGTCGGACTCGATCACGTCCCCTGTCAAACACTGGCTGACCACCCTCCCTTGGCTCGATGACCACGAGCCGCAACCGCTAAGCCGACGATGGTTCGTGCCGGAGTCGCTCCTGCGAGGTCAAGGCGGCCGGTTCGCCCACCTGGCGCCGTTGTCGCTGAAGCTGGCCCATCGCCTGGGGGAGGACACCGACCAGCGCGCGAGGCTCAAGCGGCTCGGATTGAACATCTATCCCACCGAGGACGATCGCACCGGGCCGGGGCTGCTCGAAGCCCTGGCCGATGCCTGCGATGCAGGCGCGCTGCCAGCCGGCGGGTTCGATGTCTTTCTCGGGCAGGTCCGCCATGCCTGGAGGCACCTGGACCCCGACCGCGGGCTCCCGGGGCGGTTCCTCATCCGCACCAGGCCTCGCTCCTTCCAGATCGTCACCGATGTGTCCGATGCCTATCTTCCCGACGATGAGATGCGCACGAGATCGCTTCGCGACCACCAGAAGCCGATCCTCGAGATGCGTTCGGAAGATGCTCGCAAGGTCGCGAACCCGCTCCTGGCAGCGGTCGGTGTACGACGCGCATCAGGGCTAAGCGAGCGTTGCGTTACCGACGGCATTCCCGCCACCGAAGGGGCAGGGCACGCGCCGGCGCTGGATCGGACGGAACTCGGATGGCTTCCCGTCGTCCTGCTGACTTTGGCAGCACATGGCGGCGCCAATTCCCGGGGACCGGCCACGAAGGCCTGGCAAGACGCCGCGGCGAGACTGCGACGGGCACGGGTTCGTTCTTGTGGCTCGCTTTCGCTCGAACTGACGGACGCCGACCGAGTCGTCGCCAGCAGCGAGCCGTCGGCACACTGGCTCCCGGACGAGGGAACGCTTCTCGTTCGTCCCGGCTCAGCGTACGGCGAACTGGCGCCGGCCTGTCAAGCAATACTGGAACGTCAGGATCTGCTTGAGAAACTCCGCTACGTTCTCCGGGACCTGGAGGAAGGGGAGCCAGAGCCGTCGCAGGAGCTGATCGAGGCGGCCCTCGACAGAGCTGGCGTCGATGCCGAGGCCGTCGCTGATATCCGGCATCGCTGGCACGGCACTACGGCGTATGTGGTCGACCGGATTCGGCCGGTCCTGAAGTTGCTCGCCATCCCTGCCGACGGCCTTGAAGCGGCCGCGGCCGAGACCGAGGCTCTCACGAAGTGGCTGTCCCTGCGTCTCGAAGAGCGCGTGGCACGCAGATGGCCCGCAGAGAAGCTGATCTCAGCCGCCAGAGCGAGTCGCGACGACCACGCCATGGGGCACGAGGTTTGGCGAAACCTGGGTGAGATCTCCCAACTTCCGGCATGGAACAGGACGCTCGCCGCACTCGGGGACCGATACGCCGCATGCGAGAACGGCGACGCAGGCGAGCAGACGACGCTGCACATCCAGGAGGCGGCACCGCTGCTACGAGCCCTTGCTCGGCACATTGCCGACGAAGGGAAGGACGCAGACCTGTTCCTCAGGATTGAAGAGGCGAGCCAGCACTTCAAAGCGCCACCCAATTGGTCCTCTCGATGGTGGGAGGTGCCATTCGACGCTGTGCTCGGGCACCTGCGCACCACCTACGTGGACGAACTGGGCGTGGACTCGCGCCCTGTCGATGCCCTTGAGGACGCCAGTACGCTCGCGGAGCTTCGCACAGCACTCGTCCAGCAGGGAATCGCCGTCGACGTGGACCCGTACGAGACCTTCCGCCGGAACGAGAACCGGCTCGGAAAGGAGATCGGCCAAGTGCGCGATCTCCACCGGGCATGGCTGGTGGTTTCCAGAACAGAACCCGTCCGTCCCCGGCACGAAGAGTCCGGGTCGCCCCGAATGAACTCGTCGGCGTACCTTCGAGATTGGTCCGAGGCGGAAATCTTCGAGCAAGCACTTGAGACGGTGAATGACGCGGGGTTCCTCAGGCAATGCGACGGGTGCCGAGCCGTCGACGAGGCGCGGGCGAAGCTCAAGGTCACGGCGGAAGTCGTCGAACAAGCACGGCGGAAGCGTCTTGAGCGGCAGCGGGAGACCAAGCGTGCGAATAGAACCTTCACGATCGCCGGCAAGCCGTTCGAGGTGGATGGCCCCGAGAGCTACAGCGATCTCCTGGAACGCATCGACGCTCTGCCCAAACCGAAGGCGCCAAGCGTCAAGGGTGACGAGTCGAAGCGGCTGGTCCCACCGGGCTGCGGTCCGGCTCCACGGCATCGTCCCGCCCCAGCCTCACCCGGCAGAACCTCCCACCTGTACTCGCGGCTCCACCTTCCCGGCCTGGTCGGAATCGTCGGCGAGATGCACGCCTACCGCTACCTTCGGTCTGAATTCGGCAGCGATGTCGTCACGCCTGCCGCCTGGGCGTCCGAGAACGGCCTCGAGGTCCTGCCGCCGGCAGGCACCGAGAAGCGCGACGCAAGCGACAGCCACGGCTTCGACTTCCGGTTTGCCCACGACGGCATCACGTGGCACTTCGAGGTCAAAGCGACCACGGAGGACGACACCAGCTTCACACTCCCGCCAAGCGAGATTCTCGCGGCGACGAGGCTCGCAAACAGCCGCCGCGATCACTGGCGCATCCTGCGCATCAGGAGAGCGCTCACCGAGAAGCCGGAGATCGACCTGCTCCCCAACCCCTTCGAGACGGGATTCTCGGACTTCTTCCGGCTCAGCCCCAGCGGACTGAGCGTCCGATACGCACTGGACGCCGACCTGTAGCTGCCGCGACCAACGGCACGATCACCGGTACGGAAACAGCCTCCGTACTTCGAGATCGAGCTCCACGCCCGGCACCGTCAGGCGATCGCCGCCGGCGTGGACCGATCGCTTGCTGTAACCGTCCGGCCCGGGCGCGCTGAACGCCTCGACGGTGCGGCTACCCAGATCGACCAGCCAGAACTGCCGTATGCCGTGGCGGGCATAGAGCTGCGCCTTGACTCGGCGATCGTAGTCGAGGGTCGTGTCCGAGACCTCGATGGCCAGGAGCACGTCCTCGGGCCGCGGGAGACGTTCGCTGTACGCGTCGTCGCGTCTGACGAGCACGCATACGTCGGGCTCCGGCTCCGTGGAGTCGTCGAGACGGACCGGGCTCTGAACCCGGATGGCGGTGCGGTGGTCGACCGCGCGGATAAGCAACTCGGCAAGGATGTCGACACAGGCCGCGTGGCGGCTGCCGACGGGGGACATCACGACGATTTCTCCTTCGATGAGCTCGACCCGGTCGTCTTCGCCCAGGATTCCCGCCCGCGCCATCGCGTGGTAGTCGTCCACCGTGAACAACCGTCTGGCGGGCATGACTGGCGGCGTCCCCTCCGCACTCGTGCTTCGCACGGCCATCGTCATGCAGACGATCCTACTCGCTGACGCGAATCACACCGTCGTCGGCGAGGCGGATCCGGCCTCGCCGCCGCCTGCAGCTACAGCGAGGCCGCGCCGTGGTAGGCCCGCGCGACCCAGGCCATGAGCTGAGCGCACAGAAGCCCCAGCGGCGTGCCAACGAGGTTGCCGAGCACACCCATCAGCACGCCGACCGCGGCCAGGGCGGGCTGGAAGACGCCCGCGACCACGGGCGTCGAGATCACGCCGCCGACGTTGCCCATGCTGCCGGTGGCGAACAGGAACAGCGGCGCCCGCAGCAGGCGCATGGCCACGTACAGGCAGACGACGTGGATGCCGATCCAGACCGCGCCGACCGCGAGCACGAAGGGCGCCTTGGCGATCGCGGCCAGGTTGCCGCCGGCGCCCATCGTCGCGACCATCAGGTAGAGGCCGCCGTAGGCCACCGGGGTCGCGCCCCGGTGATCCAGGCGGCGAATCGGCGTGAAGGACAGTCCCAGGCCGAACGCCACGACGAGCAGGATGCCCCAGGTGAAGTGCGAGAGCACGGAACCCACCTGCGGCAACAGCTCGCCGCCCCGCATGCACAGCCAGCTCCCGACCAGGCCGACGCCGAGCATCGTGGCGAAGGCCGGCAGGGTGATCGGCCGGGCCTTCTCCTTCTGGACCTTCTGAAGCCGCTCGTTCAGCCGGTCGAGTTCCTCGCGGCGCGCCCGGTGACGGCGGTCGATCCGGTTCTGGTGGCCACTCAGCAGGATGATGATCGACATCCAGCCGTAACCGACGACCGAGTCGACGATGATCATCGGAGCGAAGATGTCGTCCGGAGCACCGACGCCCTCCTTGATCGCGATCATGTTCGAGAGGCCGCCGATCCAGGAGCCGGAGAGGGCCGCCAGACCCTTCCAGGCCTGCGGGTCGAGGAAGGGCTGGAAGATCGCCAGGGCGATCGGGCCGCCGATCACGATGCCGGCGGAGCCGGCGAGAAGCATCGCCGCCGCCAGCGGTCCCAGGCGCTTGATCGCCGGAACGTCCGTCGCCAGCACCAGGAGCAGCAGCGCGCACGGCATCAGGTAGTCCGTGCACCAGTCGTAGAACGGCGACGCGGCGGGGGTGATGCCGACCGTCGTCAGCACCACGGGCAGCAGGTAGATCCAGACGATCGGCGGCAGGGTCCTGAACAGCCGCGCGAAGGCCGGGGTCTGGGCCAGCGCGAAGATCAGCGCGACGAAGCCGGCGAAGAAGACGAGCAGCGCGGTCGGATCGTTGATCAGCGCCTGCTCCGTCATCGCGGGTGAGTCTATGAGCCTGCGTCGAAGCACGCAGCGGAGCGAGTGTTGCTATCTTCCGACGCCACCTTCACCTGACGTTGCACCCCCCCGAAAGGCAGACCACATGAGACCCACGCGCCACTCTGCGGCGACCGTCCTGTCCGCCGCGGCCGCGGCCTGCCTCCTGTTCGCATCAGCCGTCGAGGCCCAGTTCGGTGCCCGGCCGCCCAACCGTTCGTCCCTGCTCGACGACGGCGCCCTGCACGTCGTCATCTGCGGCAGCGGATCGCCGCTGCCGAGCGCCGAGCGCGCCGGACCCTGCACTGCGGTGATAGCCGGGGGGCGGATGTTCCTGATCGACGTCGGCCCCGGCTCGACGGAGAACCTGCGCCTCTGGGGGCTGCCCCTGGGCAACCTCACGGGCGTCCTGCTGACCCACTTCCACTCGGACCACATCGGTGAACTCGGCGAGGTGACCTTCTCCAGTTGGACGGGCGGACGGGCCGAGCCCCTCGACGTCTACGGTCCGGACGGCGTCGAGCGCGTCGTTGCCGGCTTCCAGGCTGCGTACGAACTCGATGTCTCCTACCGGGTCGCACACCACGGCGCCGACCTGTTGCCGTCTGACGGCGGCAAGGCGGCTGCGCACCCGATCGAACTCACTGAAGACGCCTCATCGCGCGTCGTCTACGACGAAGACGGCCTCAAGATCACGGCGGTCCTCGTCGAACACGAACCAATATCGCCGGCGGTCGGCTACCGGATCGACTACGGCGGCCGCTCGGTCGTCGTCAGCGGCGACACGATCCGCTCGGCGAACCTGGAGGCCGCGAGCCAGGACGTGGACGTCCTGGTCCACGAGGTCCTCTCCGAAGCTCTGATCGGCGGGGCGGCGCAGGCGCTCGCAAGCGCCGGCAACGAACGGACGGGGAAAATGCTCCGGGACACGCTCGACTACCACACCTTCCCCGCCGACGTGCACGCGCTGGCCGCCGACGCGAAGGTCGAGCTGCTGGTCCTGAGCCACCTCGTGCCGCCGTTGCCCGCGGCACAGGCGGAGAGCGTGTTCATGCGCGGGCGAGCCGAAGACGCGCCGAACGAGGCCGTGGTCGCCGTCGACGGCATGCACATCGCTTTGCCGGCGAACAGCGACGAACGGACGATCGAGACGTTCTAGGGTGGCGGTTCCGCGCCTCGCACCGTGACGAACTACGAAGCCGAACTCGACTTCGCGGTCGAGACCGCCTGGATCGCCGGCCAGTTGACCCTCGAGTTCTTCCGGCTCGGCGTCGAGGCGGAGCTCAAGAGCGACATGACGCCGGTCACCGAAGCGGACCGGGGCGCGGAGGAGTTGATCCGCTCACGGATCGCCGAGACGTTCCCCGCCGACGTCGTTGTCGGTGAGGAGTTCGGAACGAGCGACGGCGCGTCGTCAGGCTCGGCAGGCGCCGGTGGCCGCCTCTGGTACGTCGATCCGATCGACGGCACCCGCTCCTTCGTGCGCGGCGTGCCGCTCTACGGAATCCTGATCGGCCTTGAGGTCGACAGCCGGGTCGAAGTCGGCGTCGCCCACTTCCCGGGAATCGGCGAGACGGTGGCCGCCGCCGCCGGTCACGGCTGCACGCTGAACGGCGAGCCGGCCCGGGTCTGTTCGACGGGCAGCCTGAGCGAGGGCTACGTCTCCTTCGGCGACCCCGGCCTCTTCGTCGACGCCCGGCATCGGACGGCCTGGCAACGGATGATGGAGAACACCGCCTACCGCGTCGGCTGGTCCGACGCCTACGGCCACGCCCTGGTCGCCACCGGCCGGCTGGAACTCATGGTCGATCCGCAGATGAGCGCCTGGGACTGCGGACCGTTCCCCGTCATCCTTCGGGAAGCCGGCGGCTACTTCGGCGACTGGGACGGCAACGAGACGATCCACGGCGACCGAGCTTTCAGCACCACCCGGCGGCTCCTGCCGGAGGCGCTGGAGATGCTCAGCGGCTGAGAGACCGGGTGCGCCTGCACCCCCGCCGGCATCCGCCGAAGGCGGTCTTCAGCCCTCGTCCCCCGGCTCCTCGCCCTCCCCGAGCGGTTCGGCAAAACAGCTCAGCAGTTCCTTCACCTCGTCCAGCCGGTTGTCCGGCACGCACAGGGACACCGGAACGGGCGACTTCCCGACCATCCCCATGCCGAACATGCCGACTCCGGCACTCTGCACGAGGAACGGGATGTCGTATTGATCCAGGGCATGGCCGATCGTTTCGGCCTCCAGCCGGGAATCGAACTTGGCGAGTTCAACGAACTTCACGTGATGAACCTCATGCAACCTCAACGAAGGAGATGCCCCGGCCTGATGTCGGCCAGGTATTCCTCGCACGGCTCGCAGCGGATGCCCTGGATCTCGAGCCGCTCGTCGCCACGATACAGGAGGCGCGCCCGCGCAGCCGGGTAGTCCTCCAGGAACGCCCGCAATCCCCGGAGATCACGGCCCCGCACCGAACGGCTGTTCTTCACCTCGAAGGCCCACAGCCCCTCCTCTCCGTACACCACGAAGTCCACCTCATTGCCTGACTTCGTCCGCCAGAACGAGAGCGTTGCGCCTGAACCCGAGTAGTCCAACCACGCACGAAGATGCTGGGCCACCAGACCCTCGAGCGCCCCGCCTTCGACCTCTTCCGGGCGGTCCAATGGGCCGGCGGGACGTACCGACCGGAACACACCGGCATCGAACCAGTAGAACTTCGGATGCACAGTCAACTGCCGTTTCTGTCGCCGCCGAAAGACGGGGAGCCGGAACGCCAGATAGAGGTCTTCGAGGATCCCGATGTAAGCCTCCACGGTCTTCCGGCTCGCATGCGTTTCGCGGGCCACTTCGGAGATGTTGAGCACGGCGCCATGCGAGAACGAGACCCTCTCCACGAATCGCGCGAAGTGGTCGAGCCGGCGGACCAGGCCTTCCGCCTGAACCTCCTCGCGGATGTATAGCGCGACGTATGCAGCGAGCGTGGCATCGGGTGTATCGGAATCGTAGACGACCGGCAGCAGGCCGCGGCGAAGCGCAAGACCAAGGTCGAACGACGGCAGTTCCGCCGCCATGAAGGGGTGCATCCGCTCAAGCAGCAGCCTGCCCGCGAGCAGGTTCACGCCGGCCCGCCTCAGCTTGCGGGCGGAGGAGCCCGTCAGCACGAACCGCGGACCCGCCCGCCCGCGGCGCGAAAGCAGGTCATGGACCACATTGAGGAGGGCCGGCACCTTCTGCACTTCGTCGACGACTACGATCGTCGCATCCGGTTCCCCTTCCACGAGTTCCCGGAGCCGCTCCGGCCGTGCCGCGAACCGCTGCTCCAACTCCGGGCGCAGCAAGTCCACCCACAGTGCCTCCGCCAACGCCTCACGGAGGAAGGTCGACTTGCCGGTTCCTCTGGGGCCGAAGAGGAAGTAGCTCGCCTCTGGAGGCTGGAGAAATCGTCCTAGAAATGCCATTTCTTTTGCCGATCTGGCGGCCACGATACCAGAAACGCAGGAGAAGACGAGGCTCGCTGAGGCCGCCTTGTCAGCCGGGTGCCTGCCGGCAGTTGCAACAAGACGTCCGGACGTCTATAGTCCTCGGCATGGAACCGCCCAGACGAGCACCCGGCCAGGTCCGGGACGCCATCTTGGCTGTTCTGAGCACCTATCCGGACGGCGCTTCACCCAGGCAGATCGCGGACGGTGTCCGGCAGCGCCTTGGGCCCGTCGCCGCTTCGAGCATCCGCTCCTACCTCCGGTTGAACACGCCGAGTCTCTTCGACAAGCCAGCCCGCGGCCTCTACCGGCTTCGCTCCGCTTCAACTCCCTGGGGCCCACCCAGCAGTGAACTCCGGGAAGCGCTACCGGCGTTCGACTATGGCACTGCTTCGATCGTTCAAGCCGACTGCCTCGACTGGCTAAGGACCTGCGAGATCAACACGATTCACGCAGTGGTCACCGACCCTCCCTACGGCCTCGTCGAGTACTCCAGTCTCGAACAGGAGAAGCTCCGTGCCCGGCGCGGCGGCGTGTGGCGCATCCCGCCTTCCTTCGACGGCGCGAAGCGATCTCCTCTGCCGCGCTTCACCACACTGTCGGCCAGGGACAAGGAAGCTCTAGAGGCGTTCTTCGAGACCTGGGCGAGACGGCTCCTGCCGACGCTCGTTCCCGGCGCAAACGTGGTCGTCGCCACCAACCCCCTTCTCTCCTACCTGGTGTCGGGCGCGCTCGCGCGTGGCGGTCTGGAACGGCGCGGCGAACTGGTCCGGCTGGTCACGACGATGCGCGGTGGAGACCGCCCAAAGGGAGCTCACGTCGAATTCGAGGATGTGAGCGTAATGCCCAGGTCCATGTGGGAACCGTGGCTACTGTTCCGCAAGCCTCCGGAGGGCAGAATCCAGGACAACCTGCGAAAGTGGGGCACCGGGGGATTCCGCCGGCCCGAGAGCGGCCGACCCTTCGGCGACGTGATCCGCTCCGCGCCGACTCGAGCCTCCGAACGAAAGCTGGCGCCCCACCCGAGCCTCAAACCGCAGCGCTTTCTCAGGACTGTCGTCCAGGCGGTCCTACCCTTGGGAAAGGGCGTCGTCCTCGATCCGTTTTGCGGCGCTGCCTCGACTCTCGCCGCCGCAAACGCCGTCGGCTACAAGAGCCTCGGCATCGAGAAGGACCCCTACTACTACCGCATAGCCTGCCAGGCTCTTCCCCGGCTCGCCGCACTGCAAGGCCAGCACCAACTCTTCTAGTAGCCCCGGGAGGCAACTACTCGAGGCGAATCCACGGCCTGAAGACTCGCTCGCGAAGCGTGGACGGGCAACACGAGGCCCTTGGAAAGACCTGCACGCGTGGTGATTCACACCCAGCCACCTCATCAGGCTTGAAGCGACGCAGAGTAGTTTGCAAAGTGCCGCGCTCGGACCATTGCTCTCCCAGACCTAAGAACGGGATCGGTACAGCCAGTTCTGGCGGAACTTCCGTATGCCGTCCCGATCCAGGGTCGCCGTCCGCGTTCCCAGTTCGCCCCGCTCATTCCGGCGGAAGTCGTCCACCGTCACGTAGCCGAGGTAGACCTCCATGAAAACCATCGCCCTTCGAGCGCGAGCCGGCTCGGTCACATGGTCCGTCTCGTACACGAAGACGCAGAGCCACTGATCCCGGGCACCGTGGAAGTCGACGGCGCCACCCTTCTTTCGGGTCGTCTTGATCTCAAGGCCCTTCTCCCCCGCGGCAACGCTGTTGTCGGGATAGACGCCCTCGACGAGGAGGTCCGGATGGCCATTGTGGTAGCGGTTCTCCGTCAGGCTTCGAGCGTGGTTCGCGAGACTCGCCGTCAGCATGTCCGAGATGAACCCGGACATCGCTGCCGGCCGCAGTAGATCGTCGAGGCGCTTCAACCCTCGCCCGAGCAGGTTGCTGTTGACGTCGAAAAAGAAGTCGTAGACGTCCTGCATCGCCAGGTCGAAGTCCTTGACGCGCAGTTCGTACGGGAGCCGCAGTTCCCGGTTGAAGCCAGCAGGGGCGACGTGGCTTCGGCCTATCTGCTTCATCCGCCGGAGTCCCTCTTCCTCTCTTCCTCTGGCACCTTCAGCATCAACCCCAGCCGGGTACATCGCGCCACCAGCTCGTCGCGCTGGTTGTACGCGCGGTGCTCGAACGTCACGATACCGGCGTTGGGCCGTGAGCGGCTCTCCCGCTTGTCCTTCACCTCGGTCTCGATCCGCAGGGTGTCGCCGTGGAACACGGGCCGCGGGAAGACGACGTCGTTCCAGCCCAGGTTGGCGACGGTCGTGCCGAGCGTCGTGTCGCCGACCGAGATGCCGACCATCAGGCTGAGCGTGAAGCAACTGTTCACGATCCGCTGCCCGAACTCGCTGTTCTTCATCGCCTCGGCGTCGAGGTGGAGCGCCGCCGGGTTGTGGGTCATCGCGGTGAAGAAGACGTTGTCCGCCTCGGTCACGGTCCGGCGAAGAGCGTGGTCGAAGAGCTGACCGACTTCGAACTGTTCGTAGTAGAGGCCCGCCATGGACTGAACCCTAGCCGACCCGTTCGATGTCCGCGCCGAGCGACCGCAGCCGCTCGTCTATCCGCTCGTATCCCCGGTCGATCTGCTGCACGTTGTCGATCACGCTGCGACCCTCGGCGCACAGGGCGGCGATCAGCATCGCCATTCCCGCCCGGATGTCGGGACTCACCATGTCCCGGCCGTAGAGCTTCGACGGCCCGCTGACGACCACCCGGTGCGGATCGCAGAGCACGATCTGGGCGCCCATCGCCACCAGGCGGTCGACGAAGAACATGCGCGACTCGAACAGCTTTTCATGGATCAGCACGGAACCGCGGCTCTGGGTCGCGCCGACCACGGCGATCGAGGTCAGGTCGGCGGGGAAACCCGGCCACGGCGCGTCCTCGATCTTCGGGATCGCCCCCTGGAGGTCGGTGCGCACACACAGCTCCTGACCGCCCGGAACGAACAGGTCGCGGCCGTCGGAAGAGATCTCGAAGTCGATCCCCAAACGTCCGAACGCAAGCCGCGTCGCACGGTGCTCCATCGGGCGCGCGTTGGGAATCCGCAGTTCGCCGCCCGTCACGGCAGCCAGCGTGATCAGGGATCCGACCTCGATGTAGTCGGGCCCGATCTCGAACTCAGCGCCGCCGAGCTCATCCGCACCCTCGACGGTCAGCGCGTTCGTCCCGATGCCGTCGATCTCCGCTCCCATCGATCGCAGCAAACGGCAGAGGTCCTGCACGTGGGGCTCGCTCGCCGCGTTGAGGATCCGGGTCTCCCCCTCCGCGAGAGTGGCCGCCATCACGGCGTTCTCGGTCGCCGTGACGGAAGCCTCGTCGAGGAAGATCTCGGCGCCGCGCAGCCGGCCGTCGGCGGCCTCGACGCGGCACTCGAGTCCGCCGCGGGGACAGAGGGTGATTTCGGCGCCCAGGGCCTGGAGCGCCAGCACGTGGGTGTCGAGTCGTCGACGGCCGATCACGTCGCCGCCAGGAGGCGGCATCCTCACCTGTCCGCGCCGCGCGAGCAACGGTCCCGCGAGCAGGATCGAAGCGCGGATCGCCCGGCAGAGCTCCGGATCCGGATCCTCGTCGCCGAGGCCGGCGGCACAGACACGCACCGTGTCGTCGTCGACGAACTCAGCCTCGGCGCCGAGTTGACGCAGCAACCCGATCTGCGCCTCCACGTCCCGAATGCGCGGCACGTTGCGGAGCGTGACCTCCTCGTCGGTGAGGAGCGCGGCAGCCAGGATCGGCAGGGCCGCGTTCTTGTTGCCGCGCGCTTCCAGTGTCCCCGCGATCGGTCGGCCGCCCTCGATCACGAACTGGGAGCGAGGCATGTGTCCGGCTACTTCCATCGGGGGCCCCCCGTCGCGGAGATAGTTGCCATCGGGGCGTTAGTTGACCACAGCAACGTCGCGGTTGCCGCCAACCTTTCCGGTCCCGAAGATCCTGAAACTCCGGCAACGTTGCCACGTTGTAGAGATGGACGGCCCACGAACAGGCCGTCTGCCCCTTCCGTCCGCATCAGCCAAGGAGACCGACATATGAAGAACCTCCACCACCATCGCTGGGCAACACTGGCCTTCGCCCTCCTGATCACCCTCGTTCCCGGTGCACTCCTGGCGCAGGACCAGGCCAATCCGGGCCAGGACGAGCGCTGGGAAGAAATCGGTCAGCGCTGGCAGGAATGGGGCGAGCGCTTCGGCCGCAGCTTCGAGGACGCCGACTGGGAGTCCCACGGCAAGGACTGGGAAGAGGTCGGCAAGCGCTGGGAGGAATGGGGCGAGCAGTTCGCCGCCTCCTTCGAGCACGCGTTCGACGAAGAGGAATGGGACGCCTGGGCCGAGCAGTTCGACGACATGGAGCACCCTGACGGCGAAGTCGACCGGGACCGCTTCGAACAGTTCTGGGAGGAGTTCGGCGAAAGGTTCGGCACCTCTCTCGGCGAGGCGATGGAAGGCGCCGACTGGGAGACCTTCGGCGAAGCGATCGGCGCGTTCGGGGAGCAGATGGGCGAACTCGCCGAACTGATCGCGGCCAGCCTGGAGACCGCCGACTGGGAAGGCTTCGCCGATCTCGTCGGCGAGACGGTCGAACAGGCGGTCGAACACGCCGAGGAAGCGACGGAAGCCGCCGAAGAGGCGGCGGAGGCAGCGGCTGAAGCCGCCGAGGAGGCAGCCGACTCAGTCGACGCGTAACGAGCGCATCCGGCACCTGCCGGCTGGCGACCGGGCGTCGCGTAGGCTTCGCGCTCCCGCCCACGACCCACGGAGCGCACATGCCAGTCGACCCCCAGGTGCAGGCTTTCCTCGAAGCCCAGGCGCAGGCCGCGACAGAGAATCAGGTTCCGCCCATCACTGAACAGACGGTGGAGATGGCCCGGGCCGGCTATCTCGCGGTGGCCGAGATGCTGGCCCAAGGCCCGGACGTCGACACCGAGGACGCCGCCGTGCCCGGGCCGGCCGGTGACATCCCGGTCCGCATCTACCGACCCCGGGATGCCGGCGGCGCCCTGCCGATCCTCGTCTACTACCACGGCGGCGGTTGGGTCATCGGCGACCTGGACACCCACGACTACGCCTGCCGCGAACTCTGCGCGGGCGCCGGCTGCCTGGTCGTCTCCGTCGACTACCGACTCGCGCCCGAGGCCCGCTTCCCGGCCGCCGTCGACGACTCCTGGGCCGCCCTGCAGTGGGTTGCCGCCAACGCGAAGAGTCTCGGCGGCGACCCAAGCCGCGTCGCAGTCGGCGGCGACAGCGCCGGCGGCAACTTGGCGGCGGTCATGAGCATCCTCGCGCGCGACGCGGGCGGCCCGAAGCTCGCCTTCCAGCTCCTGATCTATCCCGCGGTCGACATGGACTTCAGCCGCCCCTCGATCGACGAGAACGCGGATGGCTACGTGCTGACCAGGGACCACATGATCTGGTTCCGTGGCCACTATCTGCGTTCCGAGGCCGACCGCGGCGACTTCCGCGCCTCGCCGCTCCTCGCCTCCGACCACAGCGACCTGCCGCCGGCCCTCGTGATCACCGCCGAGTTCGACCCGCTCCGCGACGAGGGCAGGGACTACGCGGAGACCCTCCAGGCCGCCGGCGTCCCGACCACCCTCTCGAACTATGAAGGCCAGGTCCACGTCTTCTTCCAGCTCTCCCCCATCCTCGCCGGCGGCCGCAAGGCGGTCGACGAGGCATGCGCGGCACTGCGCAACGTGTTCGGCGAGACCGGCTGAAGGGATCCGGACTTCAGCCGAGGAGGCACGGTTCAAAGTCAGGCGCGTCCAGAAGAGCCGCCGCTCGGGATAGAGCGAGCCGCCTGAAGCTCTACTGTCGGCTGAGCCGGCCGAACGTGCGAGAGCAGGATGAGTTCTCGCGCCCACTTCCCCCGCGACCAGTGGCAGACTAGGAACCTCGAACGCACGCGCAAGCGAGACGGTTCATGACAGCGCCCGACGAGATCATCCGCCAGCAGTTGCGCTTGGGCGAGGACAGCCGTTGGGAGTTCAAGCAGGTTGAGTTCTCGGGCAACCGCCCCACCAGCCCCAGGCGCGGCGACTTGGCGGACGAGATGATCGCGTTCGCCAACGCGAACGGCGGCCAGCTTCTCTGCGGCGTTACCGACGACGGAGGGATTCCGGGAATGTCCCGCGAACAGATGGCGGCGCTGAGCGACCTGTTGGTCGAGACGAGCACTGACGGCATCGAGCCCGCCCTTCGCATCGCCGTTCACCATAGGGAACTGGACGGAATGGCCTTTGTGCTCGTCGAAGTGCCCCGAGGCGACTCTCTGCACGAGCGGAACGGGCGCAGCTATCTCAGGGTCGGCGCGTCCAAACGTCTGTTGACCGCCGACGAGCGAATGCGCCTGGCCCAGCGGCGGGCTCAGTCTCGCTATCTCTGGTTCGACAGGCAGCCAGTTCCCAACACCGGCTTCGAGACGCTCAGCGAGCAGCTATGGGGGCCGCTGCTGAGCGTTGCCGGCGCTGCCGAGCCTGGACGCGGTCTGACCAACATGCGCTTGCTCACACGCGACGAGGGAGAGGTACTGCGTGCCACGGTCGCCGGCGTTCTCCTCTGCGCCAGGCGGCCCCAGGAGTGGTTGCCCCAAGCGGTCACCACGGCTACGCACTATCGAGGTCGAGACCGTGCTTCCGAGCAACTGGACGCGCAAGAGATCGAGGGCCCGCTACAACACCAGCTCGCCGACGGCATGAAGTTCGTCTCCCGGAACATGCGGGTCGCCGCTCGGAAGTCCCCGGCACGCGAGAATATGCCTCAATACAGCACAGCCGCGGTCTTCGAGGCCCTGGTCAACGCTCTGGCGCACCGGGACTATTCAATGGCCTCGCGTCGGATCAGGCTGTCGATGTTCGCGGACCGGCTCGAGATCGACTCGCCAGGGCAGCTCCCGAACGGAATGACGATAGAGAGCATGCGCGCCAGTCAGGCCACGCGCAATGAAGTCATTGCTTCCGTGTTCGGGAGAATCCCGGTTGGCGACGTTCCAGGTTCGACGCATCGGGCGTTTCTGATGGAACGCCGCGGAGACGGCGTCGCGATCATTCTCAACGAGACGCACGAGACTGCTGGAACATTCCCGGAGTACCGCGTAAGCGACGACTCGAACCTGGTCCTGAGCATTCCAGCCGCGAAGCTCGACTTTACTCCAGCGAGCGCCACTATCGCCGTGCACTCGGAAGGGCAACCGCTTGCGGGGACCGACGTCCTGGCGCTCTTCCCGAACAAGACGTACCGGCAGGGGAGAACCGATGAAGCCGGCGAAGTGGCCTTCGATCTGCACAGCACACACGTCCCGATGACCGTGTACGCCGCCGCGCCGGAGTACGCCGCGGGACTTCAACGAGAGTGGATCCCGCAGGAAGGCGGCCTCGTCATCGAACTGGATCCGCTGCCCAATGGCGGCTCCGCGATCTTCCCGCGGGCCACAGGACATCTGCCCGGTCTGACCGGACGCCTGAATCCCAAACGCGACACTTCCGACCGGACGTATCTCTACGCAGACAACATCGCCGTCGAACAGGGACGACAACAGCCAGTGAGCTTTCGCCTGGGCAAGGCCGTTCGCCTTACGGACGCCTACGGCGCCGAGCTGTCGGTGACCTTCGTAGACATAGTCGGCCGCACGGCGTTGGTGGAGTATCGGCCGTTTGAACCCGACGAGTCGGGTCCCGGCACGTAGGCCGGTTGCTCTTTCGCGGCGTATCCGCCGATAGGCCCCGACGTTCGAAGCCCTGTCTCCCAACGGAGAGCCCCGCTCGCCGATAGTCCGGCGGCCACTCTACGAACCGCGGCAGCTTCGCCAGGAAGGGTCGCGACTCGTTGAGGCGACTGGAGCGATAGGCTCACTCCGTGAGCGCCCCATCCATCCAGTTGCCAGACGCCGCCGCGTCTCTCCAAACAGAACCAGACCTCGGCGCGGTAGCCGTGACACTGGCTGGCCCAGTACGACCACCAGCCATGAAGCCGTCGAGCCACGGCAACGTGGAGGCCCTTCGAGAGCAGATCCGGGCGGGCGGCGATCCTCTCGGCGACGCCTTCTGCAGAATCCGAAGCCCGCGGGAACGCCGAGACAAGGGAGCCACCTACACGCCGGCAGCGATCGTGGACAACATGCTCGCATGGACGGTGAAGCACAAGTCGCCGGCGCGCGTCGTCGATCCGGGAGCCGGATCCGGGCGCTTCATTCTCGCGGCGGGACATCGGTTCCCGGAAGCCGCCCTGGTCGCAGTCGAGACGGACCCGCTCGCGATTCTGATCCTCAGGGCCAACGCGGCGGTTCTGGGACTTTCCGATCGTCTGATGATCGAAGAGACCGACTACCGAGACTTGTCGCTGCCGGCAGTCGATGGACCGACGCTCTTCATCGGCAATCCGCCCTACGTTCGCCACCATCGGATCGACGCGAAGCGAAAGGACTGGCTCGTCAACACGGCCGCGAAGCATGGCCTTCGCGCGAGCAAGCTGGCCGGTCTCCACATCCACTTCTTCCTCAAGAGTCTGGAACTGGCCCAGCCCGGCGACTACGGCGCATTCATCACCGCAGCCGAGTGGCTGGACGTGAACTACGGTTCGGTGCTTCGCCACGCCCTCGCTGACGGGCTAGGTGGACTGACCCTCCACCTCCTCTCGCCGACTGCCGAGCCCTTCCCCGACGCGCTGACCTCGGCCGCCATCACCTGCTGGGAAGCCGGCCACCACGGATCGTCGGTCGCGATACGCATGATCGAAAGTCCGGGCGAGCTAGACGGGCTGCGCTCGGGCCGCTCGGTGCCTTGGAGCACCCTCAGGAAGGCGCGTCGTTGGTCAACAGTCATCAGACCCTGCAACCGTAGACGCGCCGGCGCCATCGAGCTTGGTGAGATCTGCCGCGTTCACCGCGGCCAGGTAACCGGCAACAACGGTGTGTGGGTCGCTGGAAAGTACGAAGGTGCCTTGCCGGCCAGAGTCCTCTTTCCGGCTATCACACGCGCTCGAGAGCTGTTCTCGGCAAGCCCTGTTCTTGCTCACGCCGACCATCTGCGCCGCATCGTGGACCTGCCGCGTGACCTCGACTGCCTTGAAGGCTCGGACCGCGACCTGCTCGACGACTTCCTGCGCTGGGCACAACAACAAGGCGCTCACAAGTCCTACATCGCCCGCCACCGACGACCCTGGTGGACGGTAGGCCTTCGAGCGCCAGCGCCGATTCTCTGCACCTACATGGCGCGCCGTCCACCTGCCTTCGTGCGGAACCTTTGCGGCGCCCGGCACATCAATGTCGCCCACGGCCTCTACCCGCGGCAAGAGCTTTCCGAGGACCATCTTGTGGCGCTCACCGAATGGCTGAACGGCCACGTCGGCACCGAGCAAGGTCGTACGTACGCCGAAGGCCTGACGAAGTTCGAGCCCAAAGAAGTCGAGCGGCTCCTGATCCCAAGGCTTGAAGACCTCGGATGATCGAACCGAGGCGGTGGACCCTCGCCGAGCTTGAACGAGATGCGGAAAGGGCCACGTCCGCGTTTCGCGAAGAACGCCTCAAGGAGTCCCTGAACCAGTACTCCAACTTCTTCGAGCACTTCTCAACCGTCTTTCGCGAACTCATCGACCGCCTGCCGGCCCTTGCCCGTGCCGAGGACTCCGCGGACACTGTCATCGAGATCCTCCGTGAGGACGATGCGCGAACCGCTCTCCGCTATCTGACGGCACCGCCCGTGTCCGACGACGACCTCAAGACTCTCGCCGAGACCAAGCTCTCCGCCTCCGCCCTCAGAAGCACACCCGAGAACGCCCGCCGCATAGCCGCCCTCGTCTTCCGTCTCCTCGATCCCCACCGCTTTCCCTGGATCACCGAGAGCCGCCTACCGACGAGCGATGAACTCGAGCGAGCCGTCATCGCTTCCGCCGCTCTCGTAGCGGCACAGAAGGTTTCCACCTCCCGCAGGAGCGCCAGCAAGATCCAGGAAGACGCCGTCAAGGAGGTCCTCCGCTCGTGCGGCTTCATCGAAGACCCTTCCCGACCCGACGTCGAGACTCTCGTGGACGCCCCGGCGCCGAACCACCTACGAGGCGAGAGCAAGTTAGGCCGAACGAAGGCCGACATCGTGGCCCGTCTGGCCGACCAGCGCCTCCTTGCTATCGAATGCAAGGTGTCGAACAGCGCCGTCAACTCGTACAAGCGCGTCAACCACGAGGCCGTCGGCAAGGCGCGATCGTGGCTGTCCGACTTCGGAAGACGCCAGATCGTTCCAGCGGCCGTCCTCAGCGGCGTGTTCAAGCCCGCGAACCTGGAGACGGCGCAAGACGAAGGACTCGCGCTCTTCTGGGCGTTCCGGCTTGCCGACTTGGCAGCCTTCGTTCAGGCCACCGGCGGCCACGGCTCTAGCCCCTCCTTGAAGGAGGATCGGCGATGAGTGACGAGGCGGCCTGCAACCGGCGGGGTCCGCCTGCGTGACGGCGGACGGGTTGATCTTCGGTCGTGGCTACTCCACGTATCTGAATCGTCGCAACTACTTCATGCTGGCCATGCAGTACCGGCGGGCCGGAGACGCCCTAGCGAAGCAGTGCGTGAAGCATCACGATGATTTCGTCGTGCTGCCGCTTCTAATGTGCTACAGGCACAGCCTGGAACTGTACTTGAAGACATGCATCCGAGGAGCCAAGCGCTCCCTGGAGAAGAACAAGGAACACAGCTTGGACTTACTCTGGAAAGAGGTGCAGGAGCTGCTAATTGACGCGGGCGAAGAGAACTCCGTTGGCCTCGTCAACGCAGCTATTCACGAACTGAACAAGGTAGACCCAAAGGGCACTGCTTTTCGCTATCCGGATGATGCTGCGGGTGAGCCTTTCGGCGAACACGCTTATGCCCAAATAGGAACGCTGCCCATCCTTATGGAGCAGGTGGAACTGGAGCTCGGCGGAGTAGCGGACTTCTTGAGCGGAGGAGACAACAGATGGAGCTAGGATCGCTATGCAGCCACGACGCTCGGGATGTAGCTGGGACGATAGACACGCATGTGGGCGTCACAAGGCGACGCGCCTACACCGCCGGCAGCAAGCGGCTGACGCGGTAGCCGGCGGAGTCCTTCTCGAAGCCGCAGGCGTCGAGGGTCGGAGCCCAGCGCGATTCAGAGGCAGGCCGGCCGTCGATTCGCAGGAGGCGGATCGACCGGCGCTTGCGCCGGCCGGCCAGGTCCCGTAGGGCGGACCAGGCTTCCCGTGGATCGGGGTCGTCGCCGAGCGCCGAGAACGTCCAGACGCCCTGACCGCCGGCTTCGAGATACAGGCACGGCGTGCCGGCGCGCAGCACGAGCCAGGCGCGGGGAATGCGCCGGGGACCGGAACGGCCCGACTCGACTTCGCTCCCGAGCTGGGGCCACGGCAACACCGCGCCCCAGGGATTGGCCGGATCGACCGCGGCCAGGCTCTCGATCGGCCCCCGCCTTCCCGGCGCCCGGCGCGCCCGGCGCAGGCGCTCGACCGCGACCGGCAGGGCGAACTGGCGGCCGGCCAGACCGTGAACGAAGTAGCCGCGGCGCAGATGGCCGACCTCCTCCATCTCGCGCAGCACAGGGTAGAGCGCCTCGAACCCGCCGGGCACGTTCTCGGCACGGGCGGTCTCCGCCGCGACGACGCCGTAGCGGTCGAGCAGCAGGGTGGCCGTCGCGTGAGCCCACTCCGTGTCGCTCGCCGCGGCGTCCGGCGCCGCGAAGCCGGCGACCAGGGACCAGCGGCCGCCGGCCAGGGTCGCACCGCGGCTGCGCCGGAAGCCGGCGGGTGGCCGGCCCCGGCCCGGTCGACGAGGCCAGCCTCGCGGAAGCCCCCGCGGTTGAGGCCTGGCGGAAGGCGTCCTGCGGCGCTTGCCCAGCGACTCGAGCGGCAGAAACGTGTCGTTCGTGATCCGGCCCGCCCACACGAGGTCCCAGATCGCCGCTTCGACCTCCGTTTCGCCCCAGTCGCCGGCGACGACCACGCCGCGCACGAGGTCGAAGGTGAAGCAGGCGCCGCGGGCCTCGAGCCGCCGCAGGATCGCCCGGTGCAGGCCGCCAGTCCACTCTGCCTCCGGTCCGTCCGGCTTGCCCCCATCGCCGGCGTCCGCGGCCTCGTAGGCCTGCTCCGCCAGGTCGCGGGCCAGAACGCCGAAGCGATCGCGTCCGTAGACGGCCACCCGACCGTCCCGCGGTCCGAGCCGCCCGCGGCCCACCCACAGCAACTCGCCGGCCGTCGCCAGCCGGTCCAGCATCTCGACCCGGAAGCCAGGAATCCGGGCTGGCAGGATGTGGTCGACGAGAGTCCGCCAGGACAGCGACAGGCCTTCGAGTTGAGACACCGTTTCCTCCAGCCGTCCGAGCGTCCGGTCCGAAACCGCGGAAGCCGCCGGCGCGGCCCGGGCACGGCCGCGCGGGGCCGGCGGACTGGCCGGCGCGGCCCCCTGATCGACGCCCTGCCAGCGCCCGAGAAAACGCGCCAGCGCTGCCCCGTCGACCGGCTCCGCTTCCCGGCGCAGCTTGGCCAGGGTGCGGCGCTTGATCTGCCGCAGCACCTCCCGGTCGCACCATTCGAACCCGTCGCCGCCCGACCGGAATTCACCGCGAACGAGCGAACCGGCATCTTCGAGAGCCTCGAGCAAGGGTTCGACCGCTCCCTGCGGCAGACCGAAGCGGCCGGCGGCGTCGCCGCTCGCGAACGGTCCCCGGCTGCGCGCGAAGCGGCCGACCAGCGCCTTGAGCGGCTCCGGCCGGTTCGCCAGCAGATCGCGCGGCAGGCCCTCCGGCAGGTCCGCGTCGAGGCCGTCGCGGTAGAGCGCCGCATCCTCGACCGCCACCCAGAACCGGCGGCCATCGCCTGACTCGACCTCGACCGCGCGTTTCTGGCGTTCCAGTTCGGACAGCCAGTCGTCCGCGTCGCCCGGCGCGCGCGCTCCGGCTTCAGCCCGCGTCAGCCCGCCGGTGCGCCGAAGCAGGTCGTAGAGATCGTCCTCGTGCCGCGGACCCCGGCCCGTCGCCAGCCCCTGCAGTTCCTCACCGACGGCCTGAATCACCTCCTCGTCCAACAGTTCCTTCAGACTCGATGTGCCGAGCAGCTCGCGCAGCAGTTCGCGGTCCAGCGTCAGCGCCTGCGCCCGGCGCTCCGCCGCCGGCGCATCGTCGTCGTAAAGGAACCGCTCTTCGTAGGCGAAGACCAGGGAGCGGGCGAACGGCGACGGCCCCGGAGTCTCCACGTCGTCGACGCGGATCGAGCCGTCCTCGATCTTCCTCATCAGGTCCACGAGGCCGGACAGGTCGAAGAGATCGCTCATGCACTCGCGGTAGGTCTCGAGCAACACCGGGAAGTCCGGGTAGCGGCGCGCCACGGAGAGCAGGTTCTTCGAGCGCTGCCGCTGCTGCCAGAGCGGTGTCCGCTTGCCCGGCCGGTTGCGTGGCAGAAGCAGGGCGCGGGCCGCGTTCTCCCGGAACCGGGCGGCGAACATCGGCGTCGACGCGACCTGGTCCGTGACCAGGTCCTCGACCTCGTCCGGATCGAGAAGGAACGTCCGCGCCGGCGGCAGGCTGTCCACGTCGGCGAACCGGAGGGCGATGCCATCGTCCGTCCAGTGGGTCTGGACCTGGACGCCGGCGCGCTCGCTGAAGCGGCGCTCCAGGGCCATCGCCCAGGGAGCGTGGATGCGGGAGCCGAAGGGGGTCAGGATGCACACCCTCCAGTCGCCGATCTCGTCCCGGAACCGCTCGATCGTCAAGGCACGGTCGGTGGGCAAGGTGCCCGTCTGGTCCCGCTGCTCGTCGACGTAGGCGAAGAGGTTCGCCGCGGCGTAGCGGTCGAGCGGAGCTTCCTCGGCCAGGAAGCGCCGGGCGTCGTCGCCGTCGCGGCGGCCGAGTTCGCGCAGAAACGCGCCGAGGGCCTCGCCGAGCTCCACCGGCCGGCCCGGGCCGTCGCCGTGCCAGAAGGGCATCCGGCCGGGTTCCCCTGGCGCCGGCCGGACGATCACGCGGTCGCGTGTGATCTCCGTTACCCGCCAGGCGGCGGCGCCCAGCAGGAACGTGTCGCCCGCGCGGGACTCGTAGACCATCTCCTCGTCGAGTTCGCCCAGCCGCGGACCCTCTGGACCGAGATGGACAGTGAACAGCCCGCGGTCGGGAATCGTGCCGGCGTTCATCCGCACGAGCAGGGCGGCGCCGCGGCGCGCGGTCAACACTCCCCGACCGTGGTCCCAGGAGAGTCGCGGGCGCAGGTCGGCGAACTCCTCCGAGGGATAGCGGCCGACGAGCATGTGGAGCACCGTGGTCAGCACGCCGCGGGTCAGGCCGCGGAACGGCCGCGCACGCCGGACAACGTTCAGCAGGTCCTCGATCGTCCGCTCCCGGTCGCAGCACATCGCGACGATCTGCTGCGCCAGCACGTCGAGCGGGTTCTCCGGCAGCCGCATGGACTCGATCGCGCCCCGCTGCATCTGGATCGCGGTCACCGTGCACTCCAGCAGATCGCCGCGGAACTTGGGGAACATCAGGCCGCGGCTGCGCTCGCCGACCGCGTGGCCGGCACGGCCGACGCGCTGCAGACCGCGGACGGCGGAACCGGGCGCCTCGACCAGCAGGACCAGGTCGACGCTGCCCATGTCGATCCCGAGCTCCAGCGAACTCGTGGCGACGATGCAGCGCAGGCGCCCGGCCTTGAGGGACTCCTCGATCTCCCGCCGCTGCTCGTGGGAAATGCTGCCGTGGTGGGCCCGGACCAGCGGTGCCATCTCCGCGTCGTCCGCGGCGTCGTCGGCGTCGTTGCCGACGCCGACCGCCAGGTCGTTCAGTCGCTGGGCGAGCCGCTCGCACAGGGAACGGCTGTTGACGAAGACGATCGTCGACCTGTGGTTCCTGACCGCCTCCAGGATGCGCGGGTAGACCGAGGGCCACAGGCCGGCCGTCTCTGACCCCGGCGGCGGCTCCTCGCCGTCTTCCAGTGCTTCCGCCGGCGGCGGCGCCTCCATGTCCGCCACCGGCACGACGACCTCGATATCGATGTGCGGCGGCTCGGAAGCGTCCACGATCTCCACCGGCCGGTCGCCGCCGAGGAACTCCGCCGCCAGCGTCATCGGCCGAACGGTCGCCGAGAGGCCGATCCGTTGCGGCTCCCGGTCATCCGTCAGTTCGGCGAGGCGCTCCAGCGACAGGGCGAGATGCGCACCCCGCTTGGTCGCCGCCATCGCGTGGACCTCGTCGACGATCACCGTCTCCACCGTGCGCAGGTTCGCCGCCGCCCGCGACCCCAGGATGAGGAACAGCGACTCGGGAGTCGTGACGAGGATCTCGCCCGGCCGGCGGAGTTGACGGCGACGCTCGTGGGGCGTCGTGTCGCCGGTCCGCACGTCGACGGTGATCGGCCGCACCGGCCGCCCGAGCTTCCGGGCCGCCTTGCGGACACCGGCGAGGGGCGCCTGGAGATTGCGCTCGATGTCGTAGACCAGGGCCTTAAGAGGCGAGACGTAGAGCACGCGGATGCCCTGCTCGGGCGCCCGAACGTCTCCGTCCTCACCCGCCGCGCCGTCCGATCCGCCCTCGCCGCCGCAATCTCCATCGCGACTGCCGGCGTCGAAGCTCAGCCGGTCGAAGCTCAGCCGGTCGATCGCCCACAAGAACGCCGCCAGCGTCTTGCCGCTCCCGGTCGGCGCGACCAGCAGAGCGTTCCTGCCCCGGGTGAGCACGGGCCAGCCCAACTCCTGCACCCGTGTCGGGGCAGGGAATGTGTCGTCGAACCACCGCCGCACCGGCTGGGAGAACGAGTCCATGGGGCATCCTACGCACGGATCCGGCGTGTCGATCCTCCCAACCCACGGCTGTTACTCTCGACCACCCTCAAAGCAACCGAAACGTCGACGATCGAGAGCGGATTGGCCCACCACGACCACAGGAAGCACGGCGGCAAGAAGTACTGGCTCGACAGCAAGCGGAACGTCGCCAAGGTCTTCTACGCGCTGATCGCCATCGACGTTCTGTGGCTGGCGGCCGACTTCTTCTACAAGAAGAAGGCGGAGTTCGAGGCCTTCGGAGGCTGGGCGGACGGCGGGATCGGGTTCTACCCCGTGTACGGCTTCGTCGGCGCCTTCCTGCTCGTGCTGGCGGCCAAGCAGATGCGTCGGGTCCTGATGCGGCCCGAGGACTACTACGACCGCGAAGATCGGTCCGGGAGCTCCTGAGTCCCCGATGCTCGAGTTCCTGCTGTCACCGCCCCCGCTCCTGATGCTCGGCAGCGTCGCGCTCGCCGCGGCGCCGCGTTCCGTGCTGCCGCGGAGCGTGCTGAGGGCGCTCCTGCTCGCCTTGCCGGCCTACTCGCTGTGGCGGTTCTGGGGCCTCGACCTCGGCAACTACCTCCAGTTCGATCTCTTCGGCCAGACCCTGACACTGATGCGGATCGACGGCCTCTCCCGGATCTTCGTCGTCATCTTCCACCTCGCGGCGCTGATCGGCAGCATCTACTCTTTCTACGTCAAGGACAACTTCCAGCCGCTCGTGGGCCTGTTCTACGCTGGCTCCGCGCTTGGCGTCGTCCTGGCAGGCGACCTGTGGACGCTGTTCCTGTTCTGGGAGGTGGCGGCGGTGTCGTCGGCGCTCCTGGTCTGGGTCCGCCGGGACGGTCGGGCTCTAGCCGCCGGCCTGCGCTACCTCGGCATGCAGATGGTGTCGGGGGTGCTGCTGCTGGCTGGCATCGTCCTGCTGCGCCACGAGCTCGGCGCCGCGCCCGGCTGGGCCGAGTTCCGCAATCTCACCGGCCTGCTCGAGGACGGCGGACTCGGCTTCTCGAACCTCGCGCCGACCCTGATCCTGCTCGCCTTCGGGCTCAAGGCGGCCTTCCCCCTGCTCCACAGTTGGCTGATCGACGCCTACCCCGAGTCGACGCCGGCGGGAGCCGTGTTCCTGTCGGCCTTCACGACCAAGTTCGCGATCTACGCCCTGGCGCGCGCCTTTCCCGGCCAGTCCGAACTAATCTGGATCGGCGGGCTGATGACCGCCTTCCCGATCTTCTTCGCGGTGATCGAGAACGACCTGCGCCGCGTGCTCGCCTACAGCATGACGAACCAGCTCGGCTTCATGGTCGTCGGCATCGGCATCGGCACGGAGCTGGCCATCAACGGCGCCGTCGCCCACGCGTTCGCCGACATCCTGTTCAAGGGGCTGCTGTTCATGGCGATGGGCGCCGTGCTCTACCGGGTCGGCCACGTCAACGGATCGGACCTGGGCGGCCTCTACAAGTCGATGCCGATCACGACCGGGCTCTGCATCATCGGCGCCGCCTCGATCTCGGCCTTCCCGCTGTTCTCCGCCTTCGCCACGAAGTCGCTGATCATGAGCGCGGCCGCCCACGAGCACTACTTCTGGCTGTGGCTCGTTCTGCTGTTCGCCTCCGCCGGCGTGTTCCACCACGCGGGGATCAAGATCCCGTTCTTCGCCTTCTTCCACCACGATTCCGGCATCCGCTGCAAGGAGGCGCCGCGGTCGATGCTCGTCGCGATGGTGCTGGCCGCCGCGGCGAGCATGACGATCGGCCTGTTCCCGCAGTGGTTCTACGGACTGCTGCCCTATCCGGTCGACTACCAAGTCTACACGCCGACCCACGTCATCACCCAGAGCCAGCTCCTGTTCTTCTCGGCGCTGGCCTTCGCGACGCTCATGCGCACCGGCCTCTACCCTCCCGAACTGCGCTCGGTGAACCTGGACGCCGACTGGTTCTACCGGCGGGTCGGCTTCCGAATCTGGGACGGCCTGGCCACGGCTTTCGTCGCCCTCCACCGGGTCGGCTACGCCGTGACCGGGCGCCTCGCCGCGACCGCCCTCGCCCTCGCCCAGCGTCATCTGGGCCCGCAGGGCCTGCTCGGCCGCTCCTGGCTCACCGCGTCGATGGCCCTTTGGGTGGCGGTGCTGCTCGCGGCGTACCTGGCGGTCTTCTACTGGCGTTTGGGCTGAGCGCGACGGGCTTCCGGGAGCCGGCGCTTCGCGCCGGATGCCGGCCAGAAGGCCGGCGCACCCAGTGCGCGCCGCGCAGGCTCCCAGGCCCTAACATCAGCTTCCCTAATGCTCGGTGGTTGCTCCATGAGACGGGCCTAATGTAAGATTCCGCCCTTACGATGCAAGGGCTCAGGATCTTCTGCGACGTCGCCGATCTGCGCAGCTTCAGCCGGGCTGCCGAGCTTCACGGCATCACTCAATCGGCGGTCAGTCAGCGCATTCAGAACCTGGAAGAGCTGTTTGGCACGAAGCTGCTCGACCGCTCGAAACGCCCGTTCGTGCTGACGCCGGCCGGCGAGCTCGTGTCCAGCGAAGGCCGCCAACTCGTGGGGCGCTACGACGCCCTGGCGCGAAGCGTCGCGCGTCTCGCGCCCGAGCGTGGCGGGGCCGTCCGCGTCCACGCGATCTACTCAGCAGGGATCGCACTGCTGAACCAGTTGCGGACCGAGTTCCAGAACCGACGCCCCGAACTGGACGTCCAGATCGAGTACGAGCCGCCCGCCGCCGTCGCCGAATCGGCGCGTACGGGCCGGTGCGACTTCGGCATCGTCTCCTACCCCGAGCAGTGGCCGGGCCTGCAGTCGCGGCCGCTGCGCGAAGAGCCGATGTGCCTCGCCTGCGGGGTGCACCACGAACTGGCGGGCGAGAGCCAAGTCCGGGCAGCCGACCTCGACGGCCGGGAGCTGATCCACTTCACCCACGAACTCCCCGCGGCACGTCACATCCGGAGCTACCTGACAGGCAACGGAGCCGAGCCGGTGTTCGCTCAACGTCTGGACAACATCGACACGTTCAAGAGCATGTTGCAGGCGACGGACTACGCGGCGATCCTGCCGCTGCGGACGTTCCTCGCCGAGGTCCAGGCCGGCCTCCTCGCCGCGGCGCCACTCGAGCCTTCGCTCGACCGACCGATGGGGATCGTCTACGCCCGCCGCAGGCTGCGGCCGGCCGCACAGGACTTCGCCACGTTCCTGGTCGAGAACGCCGGGCCGATGGCCGACGACGAGCAGAGTGCGCAGCAGGGAGAAGCCGCATGAAGCTGCGTCCCGGCAAGACTGGTCTCTACGATCCGGCCTACGAACACGACGCCTGCGGGGTCGGCTTCATCGCCCATGTCCGCGGGGAGCGCAGCCACCGGCTGATGCAGCAGGCCGCTCACATGTTGACCCAGATGGACCATCGGGGCGCCTGCGGCTGCGAGCCGAACACCGGCGACGGGGCCGGCATGCTGACGGCGCTGCCCCACGCGCTGCTCCGGCGCGTCGCGGCGGACGAGTTCGGCGCCGAGCTCGGGGCGCCCGGCACCTTCTCCGCCGGCGTCTTCTTCCTGCCCCAGGACGACGCCGAACGCGAGTTGTGCCGCCGAACGGTCGAGGAGATCGTCGCCTCTCGCGGGCAACGTCTCATCGGCTGGCGCGCGGTGCCGACCCACCCGGAGACCGCGAACATCGGCGCCACCGCCATCGACTCAATGCCGGTCATCGAACAACTCTTCATCGGCGCGACGGACGGGCTCGACCAGGACGCCTTTGAACGCGAGCTGTATCTGATCCGCAAACAGGCGACGACCCGGCTGCGCGGCAGCGACGCCCTCACCGAGGCGCAGATGTTCTACATCTGCTCGCTGTCCACCCGCGTGATCATCTACAAGGGCATGCTGACCTCCGGCCAGCTCGTCCCGTTCTTCTCCGACCTGGCCGCACCGGACTACGAATCGCACCTGGCGATGGTCCACTCCCGGTTCGCGACGAACACCTTCCCGTCCTGGGACCGCGCCCAGCCGAACCGGTTCATGAGCCACAACGGCGAGATCAACACGCTACGCGGCAACATGAACTGGATGCACGCCCGCGAGGGCGTCCTGGAGAGCGACCTGTTCGGCGACGATCTGCCGCTCGCCTTCCCCGTTGTTGAGCCCGACTGCTCCGACTCCGGCAGCTTCGACAACGTGCTCGAGTTCCTGCTGCTCTCCGGCCGCACCCTCCAGGAGGCGGTCATGATGATGATCCCGGAGGCGTGGCAGAACGATCCGCACATGGACGCCACGAAGAAGGCGTTCTACGACTACCACTCCTGCCTGATGGAGCCCTGGGACGGGCCGGCGTCGATCGCCTTCACCGACGGCCGCTACATCGGCGCCGTTCTCGACCGGAACGGCCTCCGTCCCAGTCGCTACTACGTCACGGACGACGATCTGGTCATCATGGCCTCCGAGGCGGGCGTGGTCCCGGTCGAGCCCGAGCGCGTGCTGACCAAGGGGCGACTCAAGCCCGGCCGGATGTTCCTGGTCGACTTCGAGAACGGCCGCATCGTCGCCGACGAGGAACTGAAGGCCGGCATCGCCTCGGAGCGCCCCTACGCCGAGTGGCTCGAACGCCGCACCGACCTCGCCGAACTCGTCGAGGCCGCCCAGGACAACGGCAACGCTCCCAGCGACCAGGCGACGATGGGCGGCGACGGCCTGACCCGCAGCCTGCAGGCCTTCGGTTTCACGGGCGAGACCCTCCGCTTCATGCTGAGGCCGCTGATCGAGGAGCAGCGCGACCCCATCGGCTCGATGGGCAACGACACGGCGCTCGCGTTTCTCTCCGACCAGGACCGCCCGGTCTACGACTTCTTCAAGCAGCTCTTCGCCCAGGTGACGAATCCGGCGATCGACTCGATCCGCGAGGAAGTCGTCATGTCGCTCGAGTGCACGATCGGCCCGGAGCGCAATCTGCTCGAGACGACGGCGGAGCACTGCCGGCGGGTCCGCCTGCCACATCCGATCCTGAGCAACCGGGAGTTCGCGGCCCTGGCCAACGCGGCCGACGCCGGCTTCTCCTGCCGCACGCTCGACGCCACCTGGCCGCGCGCCGAGGGCGCCGAAGGCCTTGGCAGCGCGCTCGACCGGCTCTGCCGGGAAGCCGAGCAGGCGGTCGACGACGGCCGCAGCTTCATCGCACTCTCCGACCGGGCGGCCGGCCCCGAACGGGTTGCCGTGCCCGCCCTGCTCGCCTGCGGCGCCGTCCACCATCACCTGCTGAAGACGATCAAGCGCACCCGGGTCGGCCTGCTGCTTGAGAGCGGCGAGGCGCGGGAGGTCCACCACCACTGCCTGCTCGTGGGCTACGGCGCGGACGCGATCAACCCCTACCTGACCTTCGAAGCGCTCTGGCAGGCGCGCCGCCAGGGCCGGCTGCCAGCGGCGCCGGATGACCAGGCGGTCGTCGACCGCTATCGCAAGGGGGTCGGGAAGGGGATGCTCAAGGTGATGGCCAAGATGGGCATCTCCACCCTGCAGAGCTACAAGGGCGCGCAGATCTTCGAGGCCGTGGGTCTCGCGAGCGAGGTCATCGATCGCTGCTTCGTCGGCACCGCCAGCCGGATCGAAGGCGCCGGTCTCATGCGGCTGGCCAAGGACGCCCTCCGCCGCCACGCGAAGGGCTTCCCTGCCAGTGACGACGACCGGGTTGCCGATCTACCGAATCCGGGCGACTACCACTGGCGCGCCGGCGGCGAGCGCCACATGTGGGACCCGCCGATGATCTCCCGGCTCCAGCATGCGGCCCGCACGAACAGCAGCGAGGCGTACGAGCAGTTCGCCCGGCTGGCCAACGAGGACACGACGAGGACTTGCTCGCTCCGCGGCCTGCTCCAGTTCCGCACCGACACCGCACCCCTGCCACTCGACGCGGTGGAACCCGCGAGCGAAATCGTCAAGCGTTTCTGCACCGGCGCGATGAGCTTCGGCTCGATCTCGGCCGAGAGCCACGAGATGCTGGCGGTGGCGATGAACCGCCTCGGAGGCAAGAGCAACACCGGGGAGGGCGGCGAGGACCCGGAACGCTTCACACCAGACGCGAACGGCGACAGCCGGCGCTCCGCAATCAAGCAGGTCGCCTCCGGGCGCTTCGGCGTGACGTCCTGGTACCTCACCAACTCGGACGAACTGCAGATCAAGATCGCCCAGGGCGCCAAGCCGGGCGAGGGCGGCGAACTGCCCGGCCACAAGGTCGACGAGATCATCGCGCGGACCCGGTACTCCACGCCCGGCGTCGGACTCATCTCGCCCCCGCCCCACCACGACATCTACTCGATCGAGGATCTGAAACAGCTCATCCACGATCTGAAGAACTCGAACCCGGGTTCCCGGATCAGCGTGAAGCTGGTCTCCGAGGTCGGCGTCGGCACGGTTGCCGCCGGCGTCGCCAAGGGCCACGCCGACCACATCCTGATCTCCGGCCACGATGGCGGCACCGGCGCCTCGCCGCTCACCAGCATCAAGCACGCCGGCCTGCCCTGGGAACTCGGCATCGCGGAGACGCACCAGACGCTCGTGCTGAGCGACCTGCGTTCGCGGGTCACGCTCCAGACCGACGGCCAGCTCAAGACCGGGCGCGACGTCGTCGTCGCCTGCATGCTGGGCGCCGAAGAGTTCGGCTTCTCCACCGCGCCGCTGATCACGCTCGGCTGCATCATGATGCGCAAGTGCCACCTGAACACCTGTCCGGTCGGCATCGCCACCCAGGATCCGGAGCTGCGGGCGAAGTTCGAGGGCGCCCCGGAGTCGGTCGTCAACTACCTGTTCCTGGTCGCCGAGGAGGCGCGAGGGATCATGGCCCGGCTGGGCGTGGCGACGATCGAGGAGCTCGTCGGACGCACCGACCTGTTCCGCTCCGAACTGGCCGTACAGAACGAGAAGACGGAGGGTCTCGACCTGTCGGCGGTGCTGCAGCCCGCGGTCAGGAGGCATGAGGACGTCGGCGTGACCAAGACGATCGAGCAGGATCACGCGCTCGAGTACGCCCTCGACAACGAACTGATCGAGCGTGCACGCCCGGCGCTTGAGAGCGGCGCCCGCGTGCGGATCGACCTGCCGATCGAAAACACCCGGCGCACGGTGGGCACGATGCTCAGCCACGAGCTGATGAAGGCACGCGGCCAGCACGGCCTGGCCGACGACACGATCCACATCTCGCTGACCGGCAGCGCCGGCCAGAGCCTCGGCGCCTTCCTGGCCCCCGGCATCACGATCGAACTCGAGGGCGACGGCAACGACTACGTCGGCAAGGGGCTGTCCGGCGGACGGCTCATCCTCTACCCGCCCCGACGGTCCCGTTTCGCCGCCGAGGAGAACGTCCTGATCGGCAACGTGGCGCTCTACGGCGCCACCGGCGGCGAGGCGTTCTTCCGCGGCCGCGCCGCCGAGCGATTCTGCGTCCGCAACTCGGGCGCCAGCGCGGTGATCGAAGGGATCGGCGATCACGGCTGCGAGTACATGACCGGCGGTCGCGCGGTGATCCTCGGGCCAACGGGCCGCAACTTCGCCGCCGGGATGAGCGGCGGCATCGCCTGGGTTCACGATCCGGGCGGAGCGCTGGCGGAAAACTGCAACAGCGAAATGGTGGGGCTCGAACCCGTCGGCGACGAGTACCTGAGCGAGTTGCGGGAGCTGGTCGCCCGGCACGCCCGGTTCACCGGCTCGGCCGTCGCACGCCGGTTGCTGGAGCGCTGGAGCGAAGCGCGGCGCCAGTTCATCCAGGTCATGCCGCACGACTACCGGCGGGTGCTGGAAGCGCAGCGCGAGGCGCAAGCCGAGGTTCAGACCGAGCAGAAGGCCGAGGCCGCGGCCTGAGGCCGCCGGCTGTCGGCGAAACGGAACACCGCAAGCGAGGAGGGCACGCGGGTTCATGGGCAAGGACACCGGTTTCAAGGAGTACGCGCGGACGGCGGTTCCGTACCAGGATCCGCTGATCCGACTGAGCCACTACGGCGAGTTCCTGCAGCCCGTTCCGGAGCAGCATCTCGCCACGCAGGGCGCCCGCTGCATGGACTGCGGCGTGCCCTTCTGCCAGTCCGACGACGGCTGCCCGATCGACAACCTGATCCCGGAGTGGAACGACCTCGTCTACCAGGGCCGCTGGCGTGAAGCGCTGCGACGCCTGGAGCGGACGAACAACTTCCCCGAGTTCACCGGTCGGGTCTGCCCCGCGCCCTGCGAGGGCGCCTGCGTGCTCGGGATCACGGACCCGGCGGTCACGATCAAGAACATCGAGAACGCGATCGTCGACCGAGGGTTCAAGGAGGGTTGGATCGTTCCCAGGCCACCCGCGTCGCGGACCGGCAAGAGCGTCGCGATCATAGGCTCAGGCCCCGCGGGCCTCGCCGCCGCCGCCCAGTTGAACAGCGTCGGCCACTCGGTCACCGTCTTCGAGCGCGAGGACCGCATAGGCGGCCTGCTCATGTACGGCATCCCGAACATGAAGCTGGACAAGCACCAGGTCGTCGACCGCCGGATCGACCTGATGCGGGCCGAGGGCATCGAGTTCATCACCGGCGCCCACGTCGGCCACAACATAGGCATCGCCGACCTGCGGCGGGACCACGACGCGATCCTGCTCGCCTGCGGCGCGACCCGGCCGCGCGACCTTCCGATCCCGGGACGCCAGCTCTCCGGGATCCACTTCGCGATGGACTTCCTGACCGAGCACACACGGGCGCTCCTGGACGCCGAACTGCCCAGCGACGCCAGGAAGGAAGACACGGGGATGATCGAGCCGCCCATCGACGCCGCGGGCAAGAACGTGATCGTGATCGGCGGCGGCGACACCGGCGCCGACTGCATCGCGACCGCGACCCGGCAGGGCTGCGCCTCGATGGTCAACTTCGAGCTCCTGGACCGGCCGCCAGAGGCGCGCGCGCCGGACAACCCGTGGCCGGAATGGCCGCGCGTCTTCCGGGTCGAGTACGCCCACGCGGAGGCCGCGGCCCGCTTCGGCGCCGACCCGCGGGTGTTCTCCGTCCTCTCGAAGCGCTTCGTGGACGACGGCGCCGGCAACGTCGCGGGTATCGAGACCGTGCGCATCGCCTGGCAGCGGGACGCCTCCGGGGACTTCCTGATGAGGGAACTGCCCGGCACCGAGGAGACCTTCGAGGCCGACCTGGTCCTGCTGGCAATGGGGTTCCTCGGTCCCGAGGGCACCCTCGCCGAACAAATGGGGCTCGCCACCGATCCTCGCAGCAACTTCGCGGCCCAACCCGGGCAGTACGCGACCTCCGTCCAGGGCGTGTTCGCCGCCGGCGACTGCCGGCGCGGCCAGAGCCTGATCGTGTGGGCGATAAACGAGGGGCGCGGCGCCGCGGCGAGGATCGACGAGTACCTGACCGGGGGCACGGATCTGCCCCTGCCGTCCGCCCTGTGAGCTTGGCCTTCACGAGAGCTTCAAGCCCCTTGCGCAAAGTGAGGCCGGGATGACCGGAACAACCTCCGAAATTCAAGTTCTTGGACTACTCCGCCACTCCTTTGACGGGCGGACAAGCGGCCTTTATAGTCCTCTTCGTTCGTGGCCTCGCACCGCAGCGCCCCACCACACCTAGTCAGACAGCCTTCGACGTGTGAACCGCACGCCGGTGGACTCGCCTTTGAGTTTCACGGCACTTACTCAGAAAACAGAGGAGAACACCAACCATGCAGTGGACCCGCCCCCGGGCACGTCTTCTTGCGATCCTCCTGGCAACGACCTGCGCCTTCCTGATGGCCGGCACAGGCATCGCCCAGACCATCACCGGCACCATCGAGGGCAACATCTCGGATGTCGAGGGTGACCCGATTCCCGGCGCCACGGTCACGGCGACCAACCAGGACACCGGCATCGACCGGGCCGTGATCACCGACGCGAACGGCTTCTACAGCGCCAAGGCGCTGCAGGTCGGCACCTACACCCTGGCCGCCGAGCTCGCCGGCATGCAGACGACGCAGCAGACGGACATCTCGGTCCTCGTCGGCCAGATCAAGGACATCAACCTGACCCTCGAGGTCGAGTCCTCCTCCGAGGTGATCACCGTCACCTCCGAGGCGCCGATCATCGAGGTCAGCCGCTCCGGCGCCGCGAACTACATCGACGAGGTCGCCATCGAGAGCCTGCCGACCGTAGGCCGCGACTTCACCGACTTCGCGATTCTGACCCCGGGCGTCCAGCGCGACCGGTCCCGCGGCTTCCTGACCATCGCCGGCCAGCGCGGCATGTACAGCGGCCTCTCGGTCGACGGCGCGGACAACAAGAGCACCTTCTTCGGCTACGGCCGCGGCGGTGAGGCCACGGAGAACGACGGCCTGATCATCGCCCAGGACACCGTCCGCCAGTTCCAGGTCGTCACCAACGGCTTCTCGGCCGAGTACGGTCGTCACGGCGGCGCCTTCGTCAACGTGGTGACCAAGTCCGGCACGAACGAGATCAAGGGTTCGGCCTTCGCCTTCTTCCGCGATGACGGCATGGCCGAGGATCTGCCCTCGTCCCCGCTGGACGACCATCGCGGCAATGACGGCTCCCGGCCCGTGGACACGTTCGACACCCAGAACTACGGAGTCTCGGTCGGCGGTCCGTTCAAGCGCGATCGCACCCACTACTACTTCGGCATCGACCAGCGCGACCAGGACATCCCGTTCACTCGCTCGCTGGGCTTTGCCGGCGACTACAGCACGTACGACCTGATCATGATGCGCGCGCAGACGGAACCGGCCTTCGCCGACCTCGTCACCGGGTTCGACCGGAACGCCGACGGCTCCGCCATCGGCCTGTTCACGCGCTCGGTGAGCAACCAGATCCTGTTCGGCAAGCTGGACCACCAGATCAACGACGCGAACCTGATCACCCTGCGTGCGAATTGGACGGACTTCGAACGGGAGAGCGACTACCTCGACGAAGAGTCGTTGAAGACGGAAGACACCTTGTCCTTCATCGCATCGATGACCACCGTGGTCGGCAGCCGCGGCGTGAACGAGTTCCGCATTCAGTCCGCCGACGACAACCTGGACCGTCTGTCCCTGCGCGTCGGCACACCGATCGAGGCCCAGGTCCGCTTCCGCTTCGGCGATTTCAACAGCCTCGGCAAGTTCGATTTCCTGCCCATCTTCGTCGAGGAGTCGCAACTCCAGGTCAAGAACGACTTCTCGTACCTGTTCGGCGCCCACGACATGAAGTTCGGCGTGGACTACTCGAAGGACGATCTGGCGCAGCTCTTCGCCGGCAGCCGCGACGGTCGCTACGACTTCCGTTCCGCGGAGGACTTCCTGAACAACGAGGCGAGCGCCGCCCGGATCTGGTTCGGCGATTCGACCTATCCGAACTACGACGAGACGCAGGCCGCGCTCGCGTTCTACGGACAGGACAGCCTGAAGCGGGACAACCTGACGATGAGCTACGGCCTTCGCTACACGTCGACCGACAACCCGGACGGCCTCGACCACATCGAGGAAGACGGCCGGCAGATCCCGGACACCCAAAACCTGGCGCCCCGCTTCGGCTTCGCGCTGGCGCAGGATGAGGGGCGGTCCGTCGTTCGCGGCGGCATCGGCTTCTTCTTCGGCCGCACCCCGACCTTGCTGTTCGCCAACCAGGTCCAGGCCAACGGCGTGCCGCCGAATTACGGCCGCATCACCGTCGGTCCCGGCGAGAACGGCTACGTGCCACTCGGCTCGCCGATCGACAACGAGAACCCGCCGCCGGGCATTACCCCCGCGATCTCCTATGTCGACCCCGCGTTCGACGATGCGCAGACGGTTCGCGCCAGCATCGGCTGGGAGCGGGAACTCGGCTCCGGCTGGAGCGCCGGTGTCGACGCGGTCTACGCCGAGGCGACGGGCCTGCAGCGGAACACGGACTGGAACCGCCAGTTCGGTGGCTACGACGAGTACGGCCGCCCGACCTGGGACGGCCGGGTACGAGAAGACGTCGCCGAGATTCTCGTCCGCCAGTCTCGCGGCGAGTCCGAGTACCAGGCGGTCACGCTCAAGGTAAACCGCCGGTTCACCGGCCGTTACCAGATGGGCGCGCACTACACCTGGGGCAAGGACCGCGACACCGATTCGAACGAACGTTCGGCAACCGGCGTCACGATCTCGGACACCGGAAATCTGGACTACGACTGGGGTCTCTCCGACCGCGACGTCAAGCACCGCCTGGTGGTCACCGGAATGATCCAGTTGCCGGCCGACTTCCAGATCTCGGGCATCCTGAACTACCAGTCGGGTACCCCGTACACGCTGGTTGACTCGGGCGTCGACTTCGCCTACTGCAGCTCGGTTGGCTGGAACTGCCCCGACTACCGGGCAGTGATGAACGGCGTCGTCGTGGGCCGGAACTCGGAGCGCAACGAGTCGATCCAGACGATCGACGTGCGGGTCGGCAAGTTCTTCCGCTTCGGCGACGGCCTGCGGTTCGACATCTTCGTCGAGGCGTTCAACCTGTTCGACCAGAACAGCTTCGGCGTCGGCTTCGGGCAGCGGAACATCCGGAACGGAAACGTCCCCGACGACCTCGGAATCCCCGACTTCCTGACTACACGACCGCGCCAGGTGCAGATCGGAGGCCGGTTCAGCTTCTAGCTGACCGCTCCGAAAGAAGCCGCGGCGCCTGAGGCCGCGGCCGCGAGAATCAAGGGCCTCCCCGGAAACGGGGAGGCCTTTTCTCGTCTTGACTCCTTTCGCATTCCGCTTGAACTACGAGGAGCGAACCGGAGTCAGTACAGTCAGCAGCCACTTCTCCTCCGCGACGCGCAGCCCTCCCTCAACGCCTCAGGAATTGAAGAAGCTCCGCCTCGTCCACGCATCCCGGCGCCTCGTCAAGCCGGGAGAAACGCGGCGGCGGGTGCGAGCGCAGAGCTCAAGCGCGCCCGTTGGCTCGGTCCTCAATCGCCTGGCAGGCATCCATCAACACCTCGAACGGCTCCGCTTCATCGAGCAACCACCCGCTCTCAACCATCCGCGCGTAGTCGTCGGCCAGCGCCGAGCGCGCGTCCCCTGCGGGAACGAGCCGCAGCCCCCCGGCCACCGCCTCCTTGTAGTCCACCCACTTTCCCGACGCGTCCTTTTCCCGGAAGAACACAGCCTTGTGTGCCGCAACCCCCCTCGGCTATACAGCCGTCCGCCAATGCGCTGGCCACAACGCCGGCGTCGTCGAGCCGTACCAGATCGTGCCAGTGCCGGGCGAACCCCTCGCCGCGCACCCGCCGCTGCGCACAGAACACATGCGCCGCCGTCGGTATCGAGCGACCACACGACCCAGACATCCTTTTCGAGCAGATAGGCGGGCCGGCCGGATGCGCTGGCCGCGACATCCAGCACTTCCCGGCGGTCGACGAGGGCCAGATCCAGATACCGCTCAGCCATGGACCACCGCGCTCACTGGTCCGGCCAGCCATCCCGGCATCTGCGCGCTCACGCTGCCGAGTTCCCGACGCTCGTCCTCGCTCAGCCGTTCCCGTATCACCCCGGTCGCCGCACCGGCCCGGTCACGCCCGAGCCAGGCGAGTGCCCGGACCGCCTCGCCGGCACGCCGGCCGGCCAGCGCCAGTTGCCAAGGCGGCGCATGGCGCAACTCGACCCGCTCGCGGCCGAGCGTCAACGTCCGGCTCGGCCCCGACGTCAGAAAGACCCGCTTGACGGGCAACTGCGTGGTCACTCCGAGCACGTTCGCCGCCATGGCGCCGCTGTTCGCGATCCGCTCTCCGCGCGCGGCCGCGAGCCTCTCGATGGTCTTCTCGACCGACGGCGCGCGGCGGCCGAACCGGCTCTCTACCGGCAAGACATACACACCGCGTCCGACCCGCAGCAGCGCGCCGCGCCGGACAAGACGGGACAGGGCCTGGTCGACGGCCGCCCGATTGCCGAGATGCAACAGCCCCTTCGCCAGCACCGGAGCGCCTTCCGGCAGTCTTTCCGCGTACCGCCGTATCGCCTCGCTCAGTCGTTCCATGGCGCCCCCTCTCGACTGTCGGGAATATAGCCGTGTTTCTGACACTCTACAAGTGGGCTCCCTGCCTCGGACGCGAAACCGCCGTCGTTCCCGGCGCAAGGCCCGAGTTTCAGCGCCCGAGGCGCCGCACAAGCTCGGCTTCGTCGGCGCAGGTCTGGGCCACCTGGACCATCTCGATCTCGGACCTGTCACCGTAGCCGGCGAGAAGCTCGGGCAAGCCTGGGCTCGTCGTGACGCCGCGCGCCTGGAGCACCGCGACGACCATCCGGGCCCGCCCCTTGGCAAGACCCTCCGCATGACCTTCCGCATGGCCTTCTTCGCGACTTTCGGCACGCTCCGCCCGCAACCATGGATCGTCGTCGGGAACGGTCCCGGCCGAAGCGCCCAGAGCGCGGCCGACACGACGCAGGACCGCCAGCGTCTCGGCCGACGGCACGGTCCGACTCAGCGCTACGTGAATCTCTTCCGTGGTCCAGCCAGGGAAGGCGCGGCTGGAAGGCGCCTCCTGGAAGCGCTCGCCCTCGCGGACGTGAATCGTCAGGCCAGAGAACCGCGAACGCGGGTGGGAACGCTCGTCCGGCACGTCCACCCAGACCTCCGGGAAGCCCCACGCCTCGTAGAGCGGCAGCTTCCACACCCGCACGTCGGTCGAGTAGTCGACCTCCAGGACCACATCCGGCAGCACGTGCCCGTCCACGTCCACCACCGGCGTCCCGGCTGGCAGCACGGCCGGATCCAGGTACAGGATCTGATCCGCCTGCATCAACACTCTACGTTTGCCGTCATGCCCGAAACGCACGAGATCCGAGGCGCCGAAGGTCTCGACCGGGGAACCTCTCGATGCCGCAATCCGTTCGGCAAGCCGAGCCAGCCGCTGCGAAGGCCGCTCGTGGTAGACGGTGGTCGGTTCGCATACGACCATCGCCGTCTCGGTGCGTGCCTCCCAGTACTCGACTCGGCCGTCGTAGTCGGCGATGTCATCTCGCGCAATGCGAATCGTCCCGCAACCGGAGACGCCGGCCAGGGCAAGCGGCGACTGTTCAGGGTCGCTGAGTCGCGCTCCCGGCATCCGGGAACTCGCGGTCCAGACATGCTCAACCACGACGCGAGCGTAACACTGCCGTGTCTCCGGAATCCGCTCTCATCGCAGCCTGTCTGGTTCCAGATACCGCTCAGCCATGGGCCACCGCGTTCACTGGCCCGGCCGGCCATCCCGGCATCTGCGCGCTCACGCCGCCGAGTTCGCGGCGGTCGTCCTTCAGGGGGTGTCAGGAGATGTACGGAATCGTCTGCGGCCCCTCGGGCAGCACGCAGACGCGTCCGTCGGGCTGAGCTGCAAGGCATTCGGCGATTGCCTCATCCAGGTCCTCCGCCGGCTCGAAGTGGGCGGCTGCAAGCTGCTCCGCTGTCAGGCCGTCGGCCTTGACCAGGACCCGGGCGCGGCGCTGGATCATCGCCTGAACCTGTACCTGCCACTGGTCCGGCTCCGTCACGGGCCTTGCCTCGATCTGCTGGAGCAGCTCCTCCGGCGAGCCGCCGCGCCCGAGCAGTTCGGCGTAGCGGCCATGGTCCGGGATACCGTCGCTGCACTCGGCAGCGCAGAGGATCGTGCCGCCGTCGGCGACGACCTGCGCCGCCGCGGACATCCCCTTGACTGCCTGGTAGAGATTCTGGTCGAGGGGATAACCGGAGTTCGTCGTCACGACGACCTCGAAGCGCCGCCCGGTTTCCCGCATGGCGATGGGCTTCGCAGCCGCACAGGCTCGGCCGTGCATCTCGAAGAGTTCGCCCGCAAAGACGTGCGTGATCCTCTGCTGCCGGTCCAGCAACACGTCGACGCTCACGTGCGGCTTCGCCTCGGGCCGCGCCGCGATCGCGCGGATATCGGTGTGGAGCGGGTTCTCGTCGATGATCCCCCAGGTCGAGCGCGGGTCGCCGACGCGGGCGGCGTCATGCAGGGTAAGCACCGTGTCGAGACCGGCAAGACCGGGAGCGACCATCTTCGGGCCGCCCGAGAAACCCGCGAAGAAGTGCGGCTCGACGAAGCCGGTCGTGATCCGGAGATCCGCCTCCAGCCAGTGGCGGCAGAGCCGGGTCGGAACGCCCTTGCCGCTCTCGCTGATGTCGACGAGCGAAGACTCGTCGCGGGCGTCGTGGTTGATCACCCGGCAGGAGTTCAGGATCTCGCCGCCGAGCATCGCGCGGAGTTCGTCTGGCGTGTTCGCGCGGTGCGTACCCGTCGCGATCAGGATCGTCACGTCCTCCGGGCGAACGATGCCGTCAAGTTCCCGCAGCACTGCTCCGACCATCTCCCGGCGCGGCTGCGCGCGGGTCACGTCGCAGACCGAGATCGCAACCGTCTGGCCGGGCCTGGCCAGTTCCCGAAGAGAGGGCCCCACCACCGGCGCGCGCAGCGCCGCGGTCAGGGCCGTATCGGGATCCGCGAGCGCCGGCGCCTGGACAGGCTCGATGACCGTCGTCCGCTGGCGCGGAACCTCGATCTCGAGACCGCTGCGGCCATAGGCGAGGCGAACCCGCATCAGCCTGCGAAGGGCCCTAGTCCGCCTCGTCGAGGCGGCGCACCTTGATGCTGCGGAACGCGACCTCGTCGCCGTGGTCCTGCAGCAGGATGCGCCCCTCGGGCCACCGCCCGAAGCCCTCGCGGCCGGCGAACTTGCTTGCTCCAATCGCCTCCGCAAGTTCCGGCGAGTTGCGGTCGAACTCCAGCACCGGAACGTGGTTCAGCCAGTGCTCGACCCGCCCGTCCGCGTGGACCACGATCCGCGCGTGGTTGAAGCGGCCCGGACCCTTGACGAAGCGTCCGATCTTCGTCGCCGGCAGCAGGTCGTAGAGCGAGGCCAGGGTGCGATTCCCGTTCAGGCCGGCCTGGGCGTCCGGGTGCCGCGGGTCATCCAGGACCTGGTACTCGAACGCGACCGCCGTGCCCGGAGCCGAGTCGTAGCCCTCGGTGACCAGGTACTTGATGCCGCTGTTCGCGCCCTCGGTCATCCGGAACTCAAGCTGAAGTTCGAACGCCGAGAACGCCTCGCGCGTCACGATGCCGCCACCGCGTTCGGCGCCCGGTTCCGAGGCGAGCACCGTGAGTTCCCCGTCCCGCACCGCCCAGCCGGCCTCCGGGAAGTCCTCCCGATGGGCGCCGCGCCAGGCCTCCGTGCTCTCGCCGTCGAAGAGCAGCCGCCAGCCCTGAGCCGCCGCCGCTTCGGACAACTCGTTCGGCCGCGTGTCGACGATGTAGGGAAAAGACCGCCCGCTTGGCGTGAGGCCTTCCGTTCGCAGCCAGACGTTCCGGTAGCGGACCTGCAACCCGCCATGCTCCGGCCCGACCGAGTGAACCTGGAGCGCGATGAACCCGCTCGGAGTCATCTCATCGATCAGAAACGTCGCCGGCACGTTGTTGAGCCAGGTCCGGATCTCGGGGCCGATCGCCTCGATGTAGAGGTGGTTCCAGCCCCCCTGGCGAAACGCCTGACTGGCGGCCGGATTCGCCGCCAGCGGATACAGCCAGCCGCGCCGGGCCTCGTCGTAAACGCCGGCGCTCCACGCCCGCTCGCTGGGGTCGATCTCCACCTGGTAGCCGTGGACCGTGCCGTTGCGGTAGTCGGGATCGCTATGGCTACGAATCTGGACGCCGGCGTTCAGGCCCTCGTCGATCTTGAACTCCAACTGGAGCGCGAAGTCGCCGTACTCCTTCTCGGTCGCCAGGAAGGAGTTGGGCGTCTCGATGACCGCCGTGCCCACGACGACACCGTCCTCCAGCATGTACTCCGCGGCGCCGCCAAGCTGAGTCCATCCCTCCTCGAGCCCGCCCGCGGTCAGGTCGATCCAGCCGGAGTCTGGCGCCGGTTGAGCGAGCCCGGGCACCGCCACAACAATCAAGAGCAGCACGCGGGACGACACCATGGAAGACCTTGGGCAGCGGCGCATCGGTGCGTCAGCTTACCGTCCCTGTTCCCAACGACCGGTGAATGTGCAGACATCGACGATGTGTGACCGCATCCGATCCCTGGGTCGCCTGCTCCTGGAGCAACCGCACACGGTTGCCGTTCGCGCCCAGCCAGGCCGCGAGGTCCGCCGCGAGCGTCAGCTCGAGGTACGCACTGCCGGCGCCCGCGATCCGCGCCGTCGCCTGGGCGTTCGCCACCGCGGGCACGGCCGGGTTCCTGCCCCGCGTGACGAAGTGCCAGCCGGCATCGCTGCCGGGCACCTCCAGC
>LXNI01000315.1_pt1 | contig 60457 bp, 50 predicted proteins | sample 809091 | NCBI WGS metagenome assembly LXNI01 (sample SAMN04870527, study PRJNA318959) | sponge metagenome | biome: 01000161; feature: marine sponge reef; material: water | host: Sarcotragus foetidus | place: Greece: Milos, Mediterranean Sea | collected 2013-05-29 | depth 5-7 m
GGGTGCGGCAATACTGGATCGTGGATTCGGTCGATGTCTGGCGCTTCGGGGATGGGTCGGGGCACAAGCGCTTCTCCGGCGAGCTCCCCGTCCGGCTCGGTCGCGAGCGCCTGGGCCTGATCGACCTTGACGAGGTCTTCTCGCGTCATCTGGATCGGTGGGCCAAGGGTACGTAGATCCGACAGACGGTGTCCGTTGAATTCGGGGGGCAGGGGTGGAGGACGATGCGACTACGCTGAAAATTCACCTGTATGTTGAGTTTTCAGCATTTTTGATGTATTAATCAAAGAAGGCCAATCGCTCCGCACCCCGCATGGCGGCTGGTTTGCCATCTTCCCAGCCGACAAGGGAGAGGAGGGAATCATGACCGACCTGCCACCGCTCAGCAGACGAGAGCGCGAAGTCATGGACATTGTCCACGAAATGGGCGACGCCACCGCCGCCCGAATCCGTGAGCGAATGGCCGAACCCCCTACCGACTCCGCCGTCCGCTCGATACTCAGAATCCTCGTCGAAAAGGGACACCTGGCCAAAGAATACGACGGCCCTCGCCTGGTCTACTCCCCCACGGTCCCGGCCCAGCGTGCCCGGCGTTCTGTCATGCGGCACGTCCTCCGGACCTTTTTTGGCGGGTCCGTCGAGGGTGCCGTGGCCACTCTGCTTGAGCTGGAGGACACCAGCTTGACGCCGGAAGAGCGCGCGCGCATGAAGGCGCTGATCGACCAGGCATCAGAAGAGGGACGGTGAGCCGACATGTTCACGATACCCGATTCTCATGGCCTGCTTGAACTCGCCACCAGGGCCACGGTCTTACTGGCGGTGGCGCTGGCTCTGGCGTGGCTCGTCCGGCGGCGCCCCGCCCGGATCCGTCACCTGATGTGGACGACAACCTTCGCGCTTTTGCTCGGGTTGCCCGCGCTGAGTCTCTTCGGCCCTGCCTGGGAAGTCCCGCTCCTGCGCGCCCCTGCCGCCGACACACCCGACCTCCGTCCCGCCACTCCCAGTCCGGCCACTCCAATCGTCCGGGAACCGACCACCGAGCTAATCCCCCCACCCCCGCCCAACCAACCGTCCCCCAACCCCGCTTCCCCCCCGATGCGCGCGGCCGAGCCCCCCACATCATCCCACTCGCTTCCGCTGCCCTTCCTGCTCTGGGGCCTTGGCTGCGCAACGGCCTTGATCTCCCTCCTGGTGGGCATGCTTCGCTTCGGCAGACTCGTTCGCCACGCGGAACAGGTTCATGACCTGGTCTGGCTAGGGCAGGCGGCACGGGTCCGCGCGCGCCTCAACATCCGGAGCGACGTGCCGCTCTACCTCAGCGCGCGAGCCAACACGCCGATGACCGGAGGCTTCCGGAGGCCGGCAATCCTGCTTCCCGACTCGGCGAAAGCGTGGTCCGCGGCACGACGGCAAGCGGTTCTGACGCACGAATTGATCCACGTCCGGCGCCGCGATGCCCTCCGGCAACTGATACTGCGGGCCGCCCTTGCGCTCTACTGGTTCCATCCCCTCGCCTGGGTGGCCGCGCGGCTCGCCGCATCCGCGCGCGAAGAAGCCTGCGACGAGGAGGTGCTTGCACTGGGCACCCGCCCATCGCGGTACGCGGGGCATCTGCTTGCCGTGGCGGCAGGGGGCATGAACCCGGGCCCGTCCGCTCTGTCGCTCCCCATGGTCCGATACACGGGGTCACGGTTGGATCGGAGAATCGCGTCCATTCTCGACCCGCGCCAACCGCGCCGCAGTACAATCCTCACGGCAGTCGTGTTAGCGGCGATTGGTGTCGTGGGGGTTTCGGCTTCCGTGGCCCACCCGGTTCGTATCATGGCGACGGGTGGCACAAAGGTCCGGATCGTCGAAAACGCACGCCCGCCGGATGGGTCGCGGCTGGGTTGGCGGATCGGGCCGCGGCCGCTGGTTTCGATCGGTGGAGGGGACGGCGGGAACGCCGCCCTGTTCTCGGACGCGACCGATGCGACAATACTGCGTGACGGCCGAATCGTCGTGGCGGACCGGGGCACGAGCGAACTCAGGGTGTTCGACCGCTCGGGAACCCACGTGGCGACCTGGGGAGGGAAGGGATGGGGTGGGGGCAGGTTCACCGATCTCTTCCGGATCGAACCGTTTCCGGGAGATTCCATCGTCGCCTGGAGTTGGCGGCAAGGCAGCATGCAGGTGCTCGACTCGGAGGGAGAATTCGGCCGCATCCTGCGTCCGGAGAGGGCCGCGGTCAATCTGCTCTTGCAACGTTACTTCCTTGCGCAGGCCCGCAAGGATCCCCATGCCATCTTCGGCCGCAGTTTGGCGGTGGAGCTCTGGGGTGATCTGCTCGTCGTCAGCCCGACCGACCGTTACGAGATCATGGCCTTCGCGAACGACGGCACCCTGGCCCGAGTTGTCCGCCGCGACCACAGGCCGCGCAGGCCGTCCCGCGCTCAGGTAGATGCCTACGTCGAAGCGCAGGCTGCCCGCACCCCCGGGGGAACGATCGAACTCCGGGCGAAGTTGCGCGCCCACGACCGGCCCGTACCGGTCGCCGACCATCTCCCGGCCTTCGGTACCGTCATGTCCGACGCACTCGGCCATCTCTGGGTTGAGGAATACGCGGCGCCGGGCGAAGAGATGTCCGGATCGCTCTGGACCGTCTTCGACCCGGAAGGGCACGTGCTGGGCTACGTCGCGACGCCGCCGGGTCTGCAGATCCATGAGATCGGCGAGGACTACATCCTGGGAAGGGTGCACGACGTTTTCGGAGTGGAGTCCATACAAGTGTGGCCGCTGGAGCGGTCCAGCGGGTAGACAGGGGGAACCGAGAATGAAGATGCGCACCTTGGCGGCGATCACTGTCATTGCATTCATCGCTTGCCAGCCGGACGCCGAGACCACGGGCGGCCCGGACATCCAACAGCGCGACAGCGCCGGCATCCGGATCGTCGAAAACCCCCGCCCCCCGGAGGGATCCCGCCTGAGTTGGCATATCGGATCGGAGCCGGCCGTCTCCATCGGCGTGCTGGAGGGCGACGACCCGTACATGCTCTTCGCCGTCCGCGACGCGACCATTCTGTCCGACGGACGGATCGTCGTGGTGGGCGCGAACGAGCTGAGGGTGTTCGACCCGATGGGAATCTACCTGGAAACCTGGGGAGGAAGGGGCGAGGGGCCGGGCGAGTTCATCGATCTCTGGCAGGCCGATCCCTGGCTGGGAGACTCGCTCGTCGCCGGGGACTTCCGGCACGAGACGATGACCGTTTTCGACTCCGACGGAAACGTGGGCCGCATTGTCCGCCTGGAGGATTCTCCCATCGTCAGCCTGCGAGCCCTCTTCGAGTTTGGCCTGTACATGGTGATGCGGGACGGCTCGATTCTGCTTGCCCGGGAGCCATCCCACCCCGACACGGTTGACGTTGCGATTTTCGACGCCGAGGGCGGATCGCGCCGCTCCCTGGGCAGCCACGCCGGTTGGGAAAACTACTACCTCGAGCGGGCCAACTCGCTCGACCATGTGATCTTCGGTCGCACTCTGGCGATGGCCGCCTGGGGCGACCTGATCGTCATCACCCCCACCGACCACGGCGAAATCGCGGCGTTCACCAAGGAGGCCACCCTGGCCCGCATCGTTCGCCTCGGCCACCAGCCGCGTCAGCCGGAGCAGGAAAATGTCGATGCCTACATCGAGGCCCGAGTATCCCGAGTGCCGAGCGAGATGGTTGAGTACAGAGTGCAGTATCGAGGTGAGCTGCAGGATCTTCCGGTAGCCGAGCACTTCCCGGCCTTCACCTCCGTCATGACCGATGCGCTGGGCCACCTGTGGGTCGAGGAATTCGCGGTCCCCGGGGAAGATCAACCGGGCGTCCTCTGGACCGTCCTGGACCCCGAGGGGCAAGTGCTGGGCTTCGTCGAAACGCCGAAGGAAGTGGAGATCTACGAGATCGGGCGGGACTACCTCCTGGGCAAGACGCAGGACGAGGAATTCGGGGTGGAGTCGGTTCAGGTGTGGCGCCTGGAGCGGTCCAATGGATAGAAAGGCAGCAGGTACGACGAAAACGCGCATGACGGCCGCGTTGATCGCACTCGGAATCATGGCCTGTGAGTCGGACGAGGGGGCGGACGGGTTGGACACCCAAATGCGCGACAGCGCCGGCATCCGCATCGTCGAAAACGCCCGCCCAACCGACGACTCCCGCCTGGACTGGCGGATCGGGCCGGAGCCGGCGGTCTCGATCGGCGTACTGGAGGGCGACGACCCCTACATGCTATTCGCCGTCACGGATGCCACAATCTTGTCCGACGGGCGAATCGTCGTGGTGAACCGCGGCACGAGGGAGCTGAGGGTTTTCGACGCGCTGGGCTCCTATCTGGATGCCTGGGGGGGCCGCGGCGAAGGTCCGGGAGAGTTCAGAGATGTCATGCACATCGAGCCTCTGCCGGGGGATTCGGTCATCGTGTGGGGCTGGCTGGATCCGACCATGACCGTGTTCAGCCCATCTGGAGGGTTCGTCCGCACCGTTCTCTCGGACAGAAGCCTTTCCGATGACCCGGCAGTCTATCTCGGCCCACGGTCGGCGACGCCCGACGGCTCGATTCTGGCAAGTCAGAACCAGACCGTTGCCGTGGACGTGGTCGTCGAGATCTGGGACACGGAGGGCAATCTGCGGGAATCACTGGGGACGCACGAGGCCCGGGAACCGACAACGCTCGTCGGGAATACGAACTATCCGCCGACCTTCGGCCGGGAGCTGGCCCTGGAACCCTGGGGCGAACTCGTCGTCATCAGTCCGACGGATCGCTACGAGTTCAAGGCGTTTGCGCGGAACGGCACAATCGCGAGGATCGTCCGCCGCAACCACGAGCCGCGCTCACCGACCGACGCTCACCTGCAGGCCCATATCGATGGGCAAGTGAACCGGATTCCGAGTGAGATGGTGGATGTCAGGGAGCAAACGCGCCGGGAGTACGAAACCGTCCCGGTCGCGGAGCAATTGTGGGCTTTTGCCTCCATCGTGTCCGATCGGTTGGACCACCTGTGGGTCGAGGAGTACGAGGCGCCCGGGGAGGAGGTGAACGGCGTCCTCTGGACCGTCTTCGACCCCGAAGGACGGGTTCTGGGCTTCGTAGAAACGCCGGAACAGCTGGAGATCTACGAGATCGGAGCGGACTACATCATTGGCAAGACGGAAGACGAGGAGTTCGGAATCGAGTCGGTCCAGGTGTGGCGCCTGGAGCGGTCCGGCAGATAGTGCCAGCAGAAAGTGCTGGCATTGCGGTCTCCCGGTCGCTTCACCGGTTTGCATTGTAAAGCACACATTACATTATGTAAACTACAGTGTACATTATGTAACACCCGAAGTCCCCTGTTCGGCGTTTGCGAACCACTTCCTGCGCGGACGCTCCCTCCTCAACCCTCCCGCTCCGCCGCCTCCGCCACGATCTTCTCGACCCTCATCGGCGGCACCAGGTCATACCCGAGTAGCTTCCGCCGGTGGTACCCCCGCCCCTGCGTGATCGAGCGCAGCACCGACGCATACTTGTACAATTCCGCCTCGGCCACCTGCGCCATGATCGCCGTCTTGCCCCCCAGCGGCTCCATGCCAAGCACCCGCGCCGAACGCCCGTTCAAGTCGCCCATGACGTCGCCCAGGTACTCCTCCGGCACGGTCACCGTGATCTCGAGGATCGGCTCCAGGAGCGCCGGCTTGGCCTTCTCGGCCACGTTCCTGAAGGCGTACGAACCCGCCACCTTGAAGGCGATGTCCGACGAGTCCACCGAGTGGTATGAGCCGTCGTAGCACTCGGCCTCGAAGTCGACCATGGGGTATCCCGCGACCACGCCCTTCGCGGCCGCCTCCTCGATGCCCCGGCCCACCGACGGCACGTACTTGGTGGGAATCACGCCGCCCTTGATCGAGCTGGTGAACTCGTAGCCCTCGCCCCGGTCGCGCGGCCGCAGCCGCACCCAGCAGTCCCCGAACTGACCCCTGCCGCCGGTCTGCTTCTTGAAGCGCCCCTGGCCCTGTGCCTCGGCGGTGATCGTCTCGCGATAGGCGATCCGGGGCGGCTCGGTTTCCACCGAAACCCCATACTTCCTCTTCATCCTCTCAAACTGCACATCGAGGTGCAGCTCCCCCATGCCGCGCGCAATCGTCTGGCGGATCTCGGGGTTGAACCCGGCGGCGAAGGTCGGGTCCTCCTCGTGCAGCTTGCCCAGCGCCTCGCCCAGCTTGTCCTCGTCGGAACGGGCGGCTCCGCGCACGGCGATCGAGATGTCGGGCTGGGGGAAGACCACGCCCTCGATCGTCACCGGGTTTGTCGGCGCGCTCAGGGTGTCGTTGGTGTGGGTCGACTTGAGCTTCGCCACGACACCGATGTCGCCGGCGTGGAGCCCGTCCACCTCGACGCGTTCGCGCGCCTGCGGAATGGCCAAGTGATTGATGCGCTCGGACGCGCCCCGGGCCACGTTTCGCAGCTCGGTCCCGTTGACGACCATCCCCGAGTACACGCGGAAGAGCGACAACTCGCCCACATGGGGCTCCGCGCTCGTCTTGAAGACCAGCGCGCTCACGCTCTCGTCGTCCGCGGCGCGCAGCCGGACGGGGTCGCCGCCGCCGTTCGTTGCCTCCACGTCACCCGCCTGTCCGGGGTGCGGCAACAGCGCGACCATCATTTCGGTAAGTTCGCGGACCCCGAAGGACTGTTCCGCGGCACCGCAGAAGACGGGCACCACCTCTCCCTCGGCGACTGCGCCGGCCAGCGCGGCCAACTGCTCCTCCAAGGTGATTTCCTCCCCTTCCAGATAACGGTCCAAGAGCTCCTCGTCGGTCGTGGCGAGGGTCTCCATGAGCTCGGTCTGCCAGTTCTCGACATCGTCAGCCACTTCGTCCGGGATGGGGATCTCCTCGTACTCGCCGGTCGTGGACCCGGCCTTGTAGGCGTAGGCCTTGTTGGTGAGAAGGTTGACCACGCCCTTGAAGGTGCTCGCCGCGCCGATCGGGATCTGGACGGGGATGGCCCCGGGCGCGAGATCGTCCCTGACCTCGTTCAGGACCTTGCCGAAGTTGGCGTGCATCTTGTCCATCATCGAGACGAAGATCATGCGGGGTAGGCCGCGGTCGTCGCACAGTTGCCAGACCATCTCGGTGCCGACCTCGACCCCCGAGGTGGCGCTCACCGTGACGAGTGCCGCGTCGGCCACGCGCGCGGCCGCTGTGGCATCACCCACGAAGTCCATATAGCCGGGCGTGTCGAGGAGGTTGACTTTCGTCCCCTCCCGGATGGCGTGCGCGACCGTGAGCTGCATGGACATGCCGTGCCCGGTCTCTTCGGGCGTCGTCATCGTCAGCGCAGTTCCCGCGCCCACGTTGCCCTTGCGATTGGACGTCCCCGCGGCGAAACACACCGCGTCTATGAGCGTCGTCTTCCCCGACCCTCCGTGTCCAAGAACCACCACATTGCGAATCTGTTCCGTTCTGAACGACCTGGCCGCGGCCATGCCACCTCCTTTTGGACTGTCTTCGAAAACCCATTCAGCCGAACGAGAGTACGCCGGCGACGCCACCGCGTCGAGAGATGCGCATGCGCCTCGGGAATGGGCGACGGGATGGGGATTGTAGAAACCCGGTTGCGGGCGGGTCAAGGTGGCGGGCGCCCGGCGCCGACAGGCGGCCTGGGGAAGAAGCGTCCGCCGATCCGTGGAACAACCCACGCCCGAGCTGCCCGGAGCCGCGGGGCGCGCGGCCGGCAAGGCGCCCGGAAGGACGAACTCCGGTTCAGTTCGCCTGGGTCTGCCGCGAAACGCGGTCCAGGAGCGCGCGCTCTTCCTCGGTCAGCGAATTGATGCCACGCGCGGAGATCTTGTCGAGCACCTCGTCCACCTTGTCGAGCTCCAGGCGTACCCGTTCCTCCGCCATGTGCTCCTCGATGACGCGCATGGCCGCCGCCTCCCTGGTGGAGTCCCGCACCGGCCGCGGTGCCCTGCGTCCCGCCCCCTCCCCCTTCCACAGCTTCGGCCCGGACGGGGTTCGGCCCAGAGTCCGAATGCGCCGGCGCCAGCCGCCACCACGCTTGCGCCTACCCCTGCCCCCCTTCACCCCCGCCCCGGGACCCCAGTCCCCCCTCCCCGCATGCATGGCCCCACCGTGCGCCGGCATCCACCCGCTCTTCACCATCAGGAATCCCGCGACCGCCCCGCCCAGATGCGCCAGGTGCGCGATCCCGTCCCGGCTCGGACCGATGGCGCTCACGAAGCTCAACGCCACCAGGAACCCAACCAGCCACTTCACCTTGACGGGGAACAGCGCCCATACGTAGACCGTCTGGTTCGGCCACGCCAGCGCGAACGCCAGCATGATGCCGTAGCACGCCGCCGACGCCCCCACGATCACCGAATCGGAAAACGCGAAGCTGAGTAGAACACCTCCCAGTCCGCACACCAGGTAGAACTTGAGGAAGAGGTCCGAGCCCCAGCGCGCCTCGAGCGGCGGCCCGAAGAAGAAGAGGAAGAGGAGGTTCATGAGCAGGTGCCACAGACCCGCGTGCATGAACATGTAGGTGACCATCCCCCACGGCCGCTGCAGGAGCCGGTCGGGCGAGAAGGCGAAGAGATCGAACATGACCCCCTGGCCCACGAGGACCGTCACCAGGAATATCCCCGCGTTCGCCATGAGCAGTATTTTGACCCACGGCGTCACCTGCAGGCGCGGGGCTGCGCCTCCGTATGACGGGGGCTGGCTCATGTATCTCACTGTTTCCTCCATTGTGACTGTGGCGCCCGCGGCGTCGGGACCGTTGGCGGCCGCGGGCGCCCGCTACCAGAGTAGGGCAAAGGCGGTCGCCGGGTAAGGACGGCAGGATCTCCCGGTGCGTCCCCCTCTACCTATATGGACAGCTCCCGGTTCCAAAACGTGCAAAAGTGGGGGCGGCCCCGGCAGGGATGGAGTCACCGAATCAGCCGCCAATCCTTGCCAATTCAGCCTCGTTCCGGACAGGGACCCCCTCCGGCGAGCATCCGACACGCCTCCACTACGAACGCTCCCGAAGAGCCGCCGCGAGCGCAAAGGCCTCGGCGACCGGCACGACCGACAACCTCTCGTCCAGGTCATAGGCATCCCCGCCGGGGTACACCACCCAGAGGTGATCGAGCCTCAGGTCCTGAAGCGCCACCCTCATCGACCGCGTCGAACCGGGGGCGTCGGCGTACTTGAACTCGAAGCCGTAGCGCTTTCCATGATGCCGGATGAACAGGTCGAGTTCCGCGCCGCCGTGGGTGGCCCAGAAATAGGCGTCCTGGGTGTCGAAGGCGGCAAGGATCTGTTCGATGGCAAACCCCTCGAACGAAGCACCGAGCTTGGGATGGCCCGAGAGCGTCCGGGCGTCGGGGAGGCCGAGAAGAGCATGCAGCAATCCGCTGTCGCGAAGATACACCTTGGGTGACTTGACTTGCCGCTTCGCGAGGTTTTCGAACCAGGGGGGCAGTGCGCGCACCATGAACGCCCCGACGAGGATATCGAGGTAGTTTCGCGCAGTCCCCTCGCTCGAACCCAGGGCGCGGGCAAACTCGGCCGCATTCCAGACCTGGCCGTGGTAGTGGGCGACCATGGTCCAGAAACGCCTGAGCCTCTCGGCCGGTACGGTGATCCCGAACCTCGGAAGATCGCGCTCCAGAAAGGTCCGGAGGAAGTTCCGCCGCCACAGCGCCGAACCGCGCGTATCGGTAGCCAGGTAGGATCGGGGAAACCCGCCCCGCTGCCACAGCGTTCGCCATGCGCCGGGGTCGACCTCTCCGAGATCGAAGCCCCCCAGATCCACGAGGCCGACGCGTCCGGCGAGCGACTCGGAGACACCCCTGACGAGTGTGGGGGACGCGCTGCCCAGCAAAAGGAACCGTGCCGGGTTGTCCGGCCGATCCACCAGCACCCTGATCGTTTCGAAGAGCGAAGGCGCCTGTTGCACCTCGTCAATGACAACCAGGCCATCGAGTTGGCCGAGCGTGGTCTCCGGGGTCGCCAGGCGACGTCGGTCGGTCGCTCTCTCAAGGTCGAAGTAGGTGGTGGCCGGGGACTCCGCCGCGATCGCTCTCGCCAGAGTCGTCTTTCCGCACTGGCGCGGTCCGGTCAACGCCGCCACCGGATGCACCGAGAAGGCTTCATGGATGCGCGCGGTCGGCGTGGGGCGGTCGAGGATCATTTCGAATTATAATCCTTGAAATTCCTCAAGTCAATTGCGGATATTCAAGGATTATTTCACCAAGCCCGACGTCTTGCTCCTTCCCCGCATCCCAACAGACAGATCCTCTCGCACAGTTCCGCGAACTCCACTCCGGCCGCCTGCGCCGCCTTCGGCAGAAGACTGTTTCCGGTAAGCCCCGGCAGCGCATTGGCCTCCAGGCACCACACGCCGCCGTCCGCATCCACCATGAAGTCCACCCGTGAGAAGTGCTCCAAGCGGAGCAGCCGGTGGACCTTGAGCGCCTCCGCCTGAAGCGCCCCGGCCAACTCGTCCGGAATCCGCGCAGGCGCCGTCTCCACCGCCATCCCCGGCTCGTACTTGCAGTCGAAGTCGAAGAGTTCGCCCGCCGGCTCGATCTCGACCACCGGCAGCGCTTCCCCGTCCACGATCCCGACGGTGAATTCGCGTCCCTCCACGTACGCCTCGTACATGACCACGTCCCCCCCACCCCCCGCCTCCCCCGTCGCAGTCTCCACCTCCTCCACGGACCGGGCCAGCGCCAGCCGCACCGACGACCCCCCCGACATCGGCTTCACGATCACCGGATGCCCCAAACGCTCCACCACCTCCCCACCCGGCGCCGTCCCCGCGATCCAGTCCGGCGTCGCCACCCCCGCGTCCCTGAGCAGCCGCTTGGTCAGATCCTTGTCCATGGCCAGCGCGCACGCCACCGGGCCGCTGCCGGCGTAGGGAATCCCCGCGACCTCCAGCAGGGTCTGGATGGTCCCGTCCTCTCCGGCGCCGCCGTGTAGCGCGATGAACACCACATCCACCTCGGCAAGAGCCCGCTCCGAGGCGATCACCGCCCGTTCGGGCAGCACGCCCTCCGGACCCGGCGGCGGACCCGGCACCCCGGCCCGGCCGATTCCCGATTCCAGAATCCGCCGCTCGAGCGCGGGCGCCATCACCCCCACCGCCGCGTCGATGCTCGTCACCCGGTGCCCCGTGGAGCGCAGCGCCGCGGCCACCTCGCAGCCGCTGGCCAGCGAAACCTCCCGCTCCTCGGAGCTGCCCCCCATGAGCACGGCGATGTTGAGCCGGTCCCCACCTGACCCGCCCGCATCCCGGGTCAAGCCGACCTCCAGACCTCGGCCCGACCCGGCCTGCGGCCTCCCCACTCCCCCCGGGTCATCGTCCTCAAGGCGCCGCCGCCAGCGCCCGAACCAGGTCGTGGCGAGTCAGGATGCCGTCCAGCGCCCCGTTCGCCCGAATCAGAACCGCCGGCGCACCGCCGCTGAGCAGCCGAGTCGCCGCTTCGGAGTCGGCGTGTTCATCCAGGACCGGGTAGGGCGCCTCCATGACCGATTCCACGTCCTGCTCCAGCACCTCGGGGTCGGCCAGCACCGCGCTCATCAGCCTGCGTTCGGCGACGCTCCCGATGCACTCGCCGTTCACCACCACCGGCAGTTGCGAGACGTGGTGGGACGACAGCGTGGAAATCGCCATGCGTACCGGAGTCGACGGCGTCACCGTGAGGAGGCCGGGCAGCGGTTCGAGCTTTGCGGCCGCCATCTCGGCCACCGTCGCGCGGGGCTGCGCCAGGAACCCGTTGTTGCGCATCCACTCGTCGTCGTACTGCTTGGTCAGGTAGCGCTCGCCCCAGTCGCAGAGCACGGCCACCACGCACGCGTCCGGGTCGTCGAGTTGACGGGCCAGAGCCACTGCGGCGTGCACGATCAGGCCGGTCGAGCCACCCACGAACAGTCCCTCTTCGGCGACCAGGCGGCGGGCCATGGCAAAGGCTTCGGCGTCGGTGACCGTGCGGTAGTCGTCCAGGTACTCGATGTCGAGCGCTCCGGGGACCTTGTCGTTGCCCAGACCCTCGACCTTGTAGGGCTCGCTCCGGTCCACCGTTCCGGTGTGGTAGAACCCCGAGAGAACCGAACCCACCGGGTCCACGCCGATGACCCGAACGTCAGGGTTCATCTCCTTCAGGTACCGGCCGGTCCCCGAGATCGTCCCTCCGGTGCCCGCGCCCGCGACGAAGTGCGTGACCTTCCCGTCCGTCTGCTCCCACACCTCGGGGCCCGTCGTGCGGTAGTGGGCTTCGGGGTTGGCGCGGTTGTAGAACTGGTCCGCCAGGAAGCCGCCGGGCGTGGCCTCGGTGATCGCCCGCGCCCGGTTGACGTAGTGCTCCGGGTGGTCCGGCGGCACCGCGGTCGGGGTGATGACCACCTCGGCCCCGAAAGCGCGCAGCAGCTTGACCTTCTCGCGGCTCATCTTGTCGGGCATGGTGAAGATGCAGCGGTAGCCGCGGGTCGCCGCCGCCATCGCGAGGGCCAGTCCGGTGTTGCCGCTCGTCCCCTCCACGATCGTCCCGCCCGGTTTCAGGAGGCCGGCTTCCTCCGCGGCCTCGATCATGGCGAGGCCGATCCGGTCCTTCACCGAACCGCCGGGATTCATGAACTCGGCCTTGCCGTAGACCGGGGTGCGGATGCCCGTCGTCACCCGGTTCAGTCGGACCAGCGGGGTCCAGCCCACCAGGTCGAGGACGCCCTCGTAGGGTCTCAGGTGGCGCGTCTGCCCCCTGCCGGGCCGCTCCGTCATCCCTTAAACCCTGACGTTACGTTAGGGTTTGCCGCCGGTCCCTCGCGGGTGGACTCTTCGCCCGGGTTTGTCGTAGGTCCCTCGAGGGCGGGCTCCCCGCCCGGGTTTCCCGTCCCACCGGGTGTCGTCGGCTGGACGTCCTTCGAGAAGTGGACCGGCACGCGCGCCCACACCCGCAGCGGCTCGCCCTCCTTCGTCGCCGGGTCGAACTCCATGGAAAGAGCCCCATGCACGGCCGCGGAATCGAGTGCGGAGTAGCCGCTGGTCTCCATCACCATGGCGCTGTCGACACCGCCTTCCTCATTCACGAGGACCCGCACCAGGGTACTCCCCTCGACATCCTGGTCCCAGAGCTCGAGCGGATATTCCACGGGACTCCGGGTGAAGAGCGGCGTGGGTTTTTCGATCTCCGCATCGCCGCCGCAGCCGAGCACCGCCATGGCCCCCAGCGCCAGCGCCGACATAGCAACGTGACCGGGCATTCTATTGTCCCTCCGCGACCGCCGCCCGCAGGGCATGCAGTACGTTCAACGCTTCGAGGGGAGTCATGCGATCAGGCTCGAGAGCGCGGAGCCGGTCGACCACGGGATGCCGCGCTTCGAACAACGACAGCTGACCCTCGTCGCGCGCCGTGCCGTCCACCCCGCTCCCCTTCCGTCCGAGACCGCTGCCCCCTCCTGTGTGTGTTCCCTCCAACTCGGCCAGAAGTTCCATCGCGCGCCCGATCAACCCCGGCGGGAAACCCGCCAGACGCGCGACCTGGATTCCGTAGGACCGGTCCGCGCCCCCCTCCTCCAGCCGCCGCAGAAAGACGATGTCGTCGTTCGACTCGCGGACCGAAACGTTCAGGTTCCTGACGCCCGGGAGCTGATCGCCGAGCTGGGTAAGCTCGTGATAGTGCGTCGCGCAGATCCCCTTCGCGCCAACGTTCTCGTGCAGGTGCTCGGTGACCGCCCACGCGATCGACACCCCGTCGTAGGTGGAGGTGCCGCGCCCGATCTCGTCAAGGAGAACCAGGCTGCGTCCGGTGGCCCCGTGGATGATCGCCGCGGTCTCGCTCATTTCGACCATGAAGGTGGACTGGCCGCGAGCCAGGTTGTCCGAGGCGCCCACACGCGTGAAGACGCGGTCGCAGACACCCAGCCGCGCGCTGTTCGCCGGCACGTACGACCCCATCTGGGCCATGAGCTGGATGAGGCCGACCTGGCGCAGCACGGTACTCTTCCCGGCCATGTTGGGCCCGGTCAGGATCACGATGCGCCCCTCTTCGTCCAGCTCGAGGTCGTTGGGGATGAACTCCTCGCGCGGCATCATCGTCTCGACGACCGGGTGCCGTCCCGCCGCGATGCGAAGCCCGAACCCCGCGGTGACTTCGGGGCGGACGTAGCCGCGCTTCTCGGCCACCTCGGCCAGGTTGGCCAGCACGTCCAGCTCCGCCACGCGCCGGGCAGCCTCCTGGACGCGCGCAACGGCGAAGGCCAGCTCGCCCCGGACCCGCAGGAAAAGCGTCTGTTCGAGGCGGGTGATGCGGTCGTCGGCGTCGAAGACCTTTTCCTCCCACTCCTTCAGCTCGAGGGTGAAGTAGCGTTCGGCGTTGGACAGGGTCTGCTTGCGGATGAAGCGCTCGGGGACTCGCGACAGGTTGGCGCGGGTGACCTCCAGGTAGTAGCCGAAGACCTTGTTGAAACCGACCTTGAGCGAGGAGATGCCGGTCTGTTCGCGCTCCGTCGTTTGAAGCCGGGCGATGAAGTCGCGGGCCCCGTCGCGGATGGCCCGCAGCTCGTCCACCTCCTGGTCGAAGCCCTCCCGGATCACGCCGCCGTCGGCCAGCGCGGCGGGCGCGTCCTCGGCGATGGCCTCCGCGATGAGCGCCGAGACATCGTCCAGCGTGTCCATGTCCGTCAGTAGTCCCGACAGGACCTCGCTCTCCAGCCCCTCTCCGCAACCGGCGAGCGCGGGCAGCGCCCCGATCGATTGTCCCAGCGCCAGCACCTCCCGGGGCGTGGCGCGCCCGGAGCCGATCTTGGTCCCGAGCCGGTCCAGGTCGCGGATCTTGCGGAGTGCCCCGCGCAGATCGGCGCGAGCGTCCGGGTCCTCGAAGAGCTCCGCGACTCCGTCGTGGCGGCGCCGGATCTCGTCGGCGTTCAAGAGTGGATTCAGGAGCCAGGTCCGGAGCAGGCGCGCCCCCATCGCGGTGGTCGTCACGTCGAGCACCGAGAGCAGGGAGGCGTCTCCGTCGTAGGGGCGGAGCGGCTCGACCAGCTCCAGGTTGCGGCGTGTCATGGTGTCCAGGGTCATGACCGCGTGCGGGCGCTGGATCCTGGGCGCGCGCAGATGCTCGGTCGAGCCGGGGCGGATCTCCTCGGCGTAGGCGATCAGGGCCCCGGCCGCGCGCACCAGCGGCTCGTCCCCCGCCTCGAAGCCGAATCCGTCGAGCGACTGCACCCGGTAGCGCCGCTCCAACTCGTCCCGTGCCGTATCGACATCGAAGAGCCAGTCCGCACGGACGGAGTGCACCGCCCCGGTTCCGGCCTCGGGCGGGTCGTCGGCGGACTCCGGCATGAGAAGTTCGCTGGGCTCCAGACGCTCCAGTTCGCCGGAAACCTCGGCCGGGTCGGCCTCGAGTACGACCAGCTCCCCGGTCGAGACATCCAGCGCCGCGAGCCCCACTGCTGCGCCATCGGGCACCAGGGCGACGACATAGTTGTTCCTCTCGGCCTTCAGGAGCGCATCCGCGACCACGGTCCCGGGAGTGACCGTCTCGACCACCTCGCGCCGTACGATTCCCTGGGCTTCGGCGGGGTCTTCGGTCTGTTCGCAGATCGCGACCTTCCTGCCGAGCTTGACCAGACGCTCCAGGTAGTGGTCGAGAGCCTTGGCGGGGACGCCGGCCAGCGGGACGCCGCTCGCGGCCCCGTTGTTGCGCGAGGTCAGGGTCAGGCCGAGGAGACGGGAGCCCTCTTCGGCGTCCTCGCAGAACAGCTCGTAGAAGTCCCCCACGCGAAAGAAAACGAGGTCGTCCCGGTGACGGGATTTCACCTCCCGCCATTGCCGCATGAGCGGGGTGTCGGTGCTGCGAATCTGAGCGGTCGCCAAGGCTGTGGAGGGCTCCTTGCGCCGAGCCCACAGACCCGGAGCTGTGTGGGTGCCACGTCTACGATACCGCCGCCGGAACCGGCGATCAACCGGGTTCGTACCCCCGCAGCCGGTTGGCGTTGGCCACCACGGTGACCGAACTGAAGGCCATGGCCGCGCCCGCGAACATCGGCGAGAGCAGCAGTCCCAGCGTGGGGTAGAGAACGCCCGCGGCGAGCGGGATGCCGACCACGTTGTAGGCGAAGGCTCCCACCAGGTTCTGGACGATGTTGCGGTGCGCGGCGCGCGAAAGGTCCAGCAGGGTCTCCACGCCCCGCAGCGAGTCGCCCAGCAGCGCCACGTCGCCGGTTTGCAGCGCCACATCGGTGCCGCTCCCCATCGCGATCCCCACATCGGCGGTTGCCAGCGCAGGCGCGTCGTTGATCCCGTCCCCCACCATCGCCACCACCCGCCCCTCGTCGCGCAGGCCTCGCACCACACGCGCCTTCTCGTCCGGAGAGACCCGGGCCGACACGCGATCGATCCCCACCTCCCCCGCCACCCTCCTCGCGGCCGCCTCCTCATCCCCCGTCAGCATCATCACCTCCACCCCACCCCCCCGCAGCCGCCCCACCGCCCCCCGCGCCTCCGCGCGCACCACATCCGCCACCCCGAACACCCCCGCCACCACCCCGTCCATCACCACCACCACCGGCGTCGCCCCCTCCTCCTCCGCGCGCCCGAGATACTCGCCCACCGTCCCCAATTCCACCCCCGCCTCCCTGGCAAACGACGGCGACCCCACCAGCACGCGCCACCCGGCCACCGAAGCGGAGGCTCCCCGCCCCGGGTGCGCCACGAAGTGCCCCGCCCGCGCCCACTTCACCCCTCGTTCCCCCGCATACCGCACGATGGCACGCGCGGCCGGGTGTTCGGACGCCTCCTCCACACTCGCCGCCGCTTCGAGCATCTCGCTCTCGGAGACCCCGCCCGCGCCACCGGCAAAGGCCACCGCCGGCTTGCCCACCGTCAGCGTCCCCGTCTTGTCCAGCACCACCGTGTCCACCCGCCGCGCCCGCTGCAGCGCCTCCCCGTCGCGGATCAGCACGCCGTGCGCGGCCGCCTTGCCGATCGCGATCATTACCGAGATCGGCGTGGCCAGCCCGAGCGCGCACGGACAGGCGATCACCAGGACAGCCACCGCGGTCACCACGGCGAAGTTGATCCGCGGCTCCGGCCCGGCCAGGGCCCACACACTGAAGGTGACCAGCGAAACCAGCATCACCGCCGGCACGAAGTAGCCCGCGATCACGTCCACGGTCCTCTGGATGGGCGGTTTGGTGCCCTGGGCACGCTGAACCAGCCCAATGATGCGCGCCAGCACCGTATCCGCGCCCACGCGGGTGGTCTCGACGGTGAGCGCCCCGGTGCCGTTGACCGTGCCGCCCACCACCCCGTCCCCCACGGACTTTGCCACCGGCGCGCTCTCGCCGGTGATCATCGACTCGTCGACCTCGCTCTCGCCGTCGCGGACCTGTCCATCCAGCGGAACCCGCGCCCCCGGCCGCACCAGAAGCATGTCCCCCGGAATGATCGCGTCCACGGGCACCGTCTCCACCCCGTCTTCGGTGACCCGGTCGGCGGTCTCCGGGCTCAGGTCGAAGAGGGAGCGCAACGCCCGCGCGGTGCGTCCCCGGGCGCGCGCCTCGATCGCCTGGCCCAGCACCACCAGGGTGATCACCACCGCGACCGCCTCGTAGAAGGGTCGGCCGCTGCCCCCCGGGAAGAGATGCGGCGCCGCGATCGCCACCGTGGAATAGAGCCAGGCCGCGCCCGTTCCCAGCGCGACCAGCGTGTCCATGTTGGCCGAACGCCTCCGGGCGGCCGTCCACGCCCCGGTGAAGAAACCGCGTCCCGTGTAGAGGAGGATGGGCAGAGTCAGAAGACCCGAGAGCCACCCGCCCGCCGCGCGCACACCGTCGGCCAGGCTCGGCAGTCCCGGAATCATCTCCCAGTGCCCGATCAGCACCACGGGAAGTCCGCACGCCACCCCCACCCGGAACCGCTTCATCAGCTCGGCCCGCTCCGTCGCCTGTTCCTCGTCTCGTTCTCTGGAAGCGTCCAGAACCGCCTCCGTCCCGGCCAGGACCTCGGCCCCGTACCCGGCCTCCTCAACCGCACCCACGAGCGTGGCCGAATCCCCCACCCCCCGCACCAGCCGCACCCGCGCGACCTCCTCGACCAGACTCACGCTGGCCTCCCCCACCCCCTCCGCCGCCCCCAGCGCCTTCTCGACCGTCCTCACGCACGAGGCGCAGTGCATCCCCCTGATGCGCAGTTGTACCTCGCCCGCCTCCTCGCCCGGCGCTTCCCCCTCTCCCTCGTGGACCACCCCGGCCGCCTCGTTCACGCGCGCCCCCCCCGCCCCCGCACCATCAGCCCCAGCAACCACTCCTCCATGAGCACGTCGCCGGGAATCGCACTGGCCTTGAGGAGCTGGTCCAGCCGGCGCAGTCCGCGCACCGCGTCCGCGAGTTCGGCGCGGGTCCAGCGCCGGGCCTGCCCCACGATGCGCCGGGCCAGGAAGCGCTGATAGGGCGGCAGGGCGGCCTGCACCGCCGGGATGCCGCCTTCGATGGCCACCCCGATGCGCAGCAGCTGCGCGGAAAGCCCGATGACCAGGCCGACCACCGATTCGCCCTGCTGAAGGAGCACGGGCAGACCCTTCGCCGCCTCCGTGATCCGCCGGTTGCCGACCAGATCGAACCACGCCCAGCGATCCTGGGTGGGCAACCGGAGCCCTCCCTTCTTCACGGCGTCCAGGTCCACCGCGGCCTCTTCGCCGACCATCTCCGCCAGCTTCCTCACCTCCTGGGTGAGCATGCCCAGCTCGGTGCCGGCCGCTCCCGCCAACGCCTGCGCGGCCTCGATCTCCACGGTTACGCCGAGCTCGTCCCGGGCCCAGGTCACCAGCCACCCGGGTACTGCATCGGCCGGTACCGGCTTGAACTCGACCGCCGTCGCCATGCGCGCCAGGTCCTTGTAGAACCTGGCCTTCGATCGGGCGGGAACAGTGGCCTGAATGATCAGGACGAGGCCGGGAGGGGGGTTTTTCGCCGCGTCGAGCACCACCTCGCGTGCCTTCGGGCTTCCGGCCAGACCCTCGGCCTCCTTGACCTGAACGACCCGCCAGGAAGCCATCATGGGCGGTGTCGCGATGATCGACGCCAACCGCTCGATCGTGGTCTCGGTGCCCACGATGCGGTCCACGTTGAAGGCCTCCGTGGCCGGGTCCGCGTACCGCTCCAGCAACGCCTTCGCGGCGATAGCCTTGCGGTACTCGTCCCCGCCGTGGAGAAAGAAAACCCCGCCGTCTTTCGCGGCGGTCAGCGCTCTGGGCAGCAACTCCGGCTCCCCGTCAGTAATCCGTGTCGGCGCCCGTCCTACCACCGGACCAGGGCGCACCCCCCGTCAAATGTAACGGGGCCTCCGGTCACCCTATCAGCCCGTGGACAAAATCCCCCCGGCATTCGAGCGGCTGTATCCACGGACTGCTACGCTGGTTCAGTTCGGATTCGCGTCCGCCGCCCGGATCCGGTCGAGTCCCGGTTCGACCAGGATCGAACGGACGCTGTCCCACAGGTTCGGCTGACTCCAGTCCAGGGGCGACCGACTCTGCAGCGGTGCGAAGGAGGGTGCGGTCGCCGGAGGCGGTGCACCGGCGACGACCGGCGGCATCTCAACCTCGGGCGTCGTCCCGGAGAAGAAGGGGGTCCAGGCGACCGCGGCCAACAGCATGGCCACCACCACGGCAGCCGACAGCGTCACACCCGAACCCGCTGTTCCCAGGGCCAGCGACTCGCGTTCGAAAGCCGTGGCCCGAAATCTCACCTCGGCGGTACTCATGGGTGCCATGGTCGGCACCTCTGCCGGCTCGCGAAGCACCTGGACTCCCCGGTGAATCACGCGGTCATAGCGCCGACAGGAGGAGCACCCCGCCATATGGCCGATAAAAAACGACCGATCCTCCGAATCGAGGCGGCCGTCCCGGTATTGCGAATACCCGTCAAGGAACTTACGACAGCTCACGGGCAGGGAAGCCGCGTTGGTCCCCGCTGAGTCTCCTCGATTTGGGATCTTCTTGTCCACTTTGCTCTTAGCCCCACAATAGCTTAGGAATTCGTTGGCGAAGCGCGACCACATGCGGAGGAAGCCACCCTTGCTCGAACCCTTCGTCGGACGTCGATGGCTCAACTCGGACTCCAATCTAGCGCGCGTGAGAGCTTGCCTACAAGTACAACCGAGGGGGGCTCGATGTTCCACCGAGGGGCCGAAGAGACGGTCGTGAAAGGCCCCCGCCAAGGCCGTGAGCGCAATGCCCACGGCCCGCGGGGGCCCTTACTGGCTCCGGCCGAGGCGCGTTGAGAAGACCGCTAGTCGATCATGGGTGCGATGATCTGGGCGAAGCTGTTCCGAGCCCGGTTCAGCCGGCTCTTCACGGTTCCCAGATTGCAGCCGGTAATCTCGGCGATCTCCTCGTAGCTCTTGCCGTGCAGCTCCCGAAGGACGAACACGGTCCGGTGATGTTCGGGAAGTTGCTCGACGGCCTCGTTCACCTTCTCGCGCAGGAAGCGCTTGCGGTAGAGGTCGTCGGGACGTGTCTTCGGGTCTTCCCATTCCAGGGGCCGAAAATCGGCATCCCAGTTCTTCATGATGGTCTGGAACAGCACCAGAGGGTTTCTCGAGCGGTTGCGCAGCTCGTTCTTGGCCAGATTGCCGGCGATTGTGTAGATCCAGGTGGAGAACTTCCTCGTCTGGTCGAATCGGTGAAGGTGCCTGTAGACTCGCACGAAGGTCTCCTGTACCAGGTCTTCCGCCTGCTCGCGGTCACCTACGGTGCGCGAGACGAAGTTATGAAGCCGCTTGTCGTAGCGGCGCACTATTTCTGCAAAAGCCCTGTCGTCTCCATCCAGAAACTGCTGTACGACCTGAGCGTCATCCAGTGCCTCGATTCGCCGCCTGGCTTCCCTGGCTGTGTGTGCGTTCCCGACACCGCCATTCCCTGCTTGAAGCAGCTTGCCGCGGGACATCGTTATCTCCCTCGCCCTTGCGGGCGTTTGCGGGATCCCTTTTCCGGGACCCCTCGGGTCAAGGTCTTGGTACCCGCACAACACGCACGAAGCGTGCCAACCCGTTTGGCAGTGTATACATTGGCCCGAAGCCGACAATGCGTCCTCTCCGAGAGACACCTTGTTCCCTGCAAGGTGACGGAACCGCCCCTGCGGAGGGCCCTCTGGCAGGCCGTGGAGAAAATCCCCCGGCGTTCGAACGGCGAAGCCCTGGTCCGGGTTCACCTACGGTCGGCGAGCAGAAAGCGCGCAGCGTAGAAGATGGTGACCAGGGACTTCGCGTCGGTCATGTCGCCCGACCGCGCCAATTCGAGCGCCCTCGACAGCGGCACCCGCTCCACCTGGAGGAACTCGTCGTCGTCGGTGCGCGCCGTGCCCTCGGTCAGATCGAAGGCCGCGTAGAGGTGAATCTCCTCGTTCGTGAAGCCGGGGGTGGTGTGGATGGTCGTCAGCTTAACCAGCGTCCCGGCCCGGAACCCCGTCTCTTCCTCGAGTTCGCGGTGCGCGCACTCCTCCCAGCTCTCGCCGGGCTCGATGATCCCGGCCGGCACCTCGTAGATCACGCCGCCCGCAGCGTATCGATACTGCTGCAGGAGGAGGACATCCGGGTCGGGGTCTTCCCTGCTGCCCGGAATCGGCAGCACCGCCGCCGCGCCCCTGTGGCGCACCAGTTCCAGCCTGCCCACGGACCCGTCCGGAAAGCGCACGGTGTCCACGCTCAAGTGGACGATGCGTCCGTCGTGAATGACGGTCGTGCCGAGGAGGGCGCGCCTGTCCTCGCTCACGGCGCCGACCTTGCCCCGGCTTCCTCGTGCACGCTCACCGGGCCAATGTCCAGGCCTTCCAGCTGCGGCACGACATCGTCCGCGTTGCCCACCACGACGGTACACAACTCGGCCGGACGGATGTGGCGTCGCGCCGCACGGGCCACATGCGCCGCGGTCACCTCGCGGACGCGGTCGCGGTAGCTCCGGTAGTAGTCACCCGGGAGGTCGTAGACGACCATCTCGGCGATTCGGGACGCAATCTGTCCCGTGGTTTCCAGCCGCAACGGGAACACCCCGGCAAGGTAGCTCGTCGCGGCCTCGACCTCTTCCCGGGTCGGTCCCCCCTCCACGAGACCCTCGATTTCCCGGAAGATCTCGCCGACCGCCGCCCCCGTCACCGCGTTCTCGACAGCAGTGGAGACCGCGAACGGACCCGGTCCCCGCCTCGCCGCGAATGAGGACCGCACGCCGTAGGTAAACCCGTGCCGTTCGCGCAGATTGAGGTTCAGCCGCGACGAGAACGAACCGCCCAGCACCAGGTTGAGCACGACAAGCGCGAAGTAGTCCTCGACCGAACGCGGCACCCCGATATGCCCCACGCGAATCCGCGACTGCACCGATTCGGCCCGGTGCAACACATGCACCGCGCGCTCCCGCTGCCGGGGCGACGCGACGGGCTCCGGCACGCCGCCCGCCACCCTGGTCCAGTCACCCAACCCCGCCTCGGCCACGGCCAGCGCCTCGTCCTCCTCCACGTCCCCCACCACCACCAGCGCCGCCTCCGCGGGCCCGTACCGGGCCGCCACGAAGTCGCGAGCGTCGCCGGCTCCCACGCGGCCGATGGACGCTTCGGTCCCCCCCACGGGTCGCGCATAGGTGCCGCCCTCCGCGAACACGAAGCGCGCGTGCGCGTCGGCGGCCAGCGCCGCGGGATCCATGCGCCGCTGGACGGCCGTGGCCAGCCGCTGAGCCCGGTATCGCCGGAACTCCTCATCCTCGAAGGCCGGCGACCGCACCATTTCGGCCAGAAGAGGCATCGCCTCGGGAAGGTGTTCGGCCTGGCAGGAGACGGCCACGGTGGTGGAATCCCACCCGGTCGCAGCCCCGAAGCCCGCGCCAATGTCCTCCAAGGCCCGGGCCAGTCCACGGCTCGAGCGGCGCGTGGTGCCCCCCTCCAGCGCGTATCCCGCCAGGACCGCGAGCCCCTCCCGCCCTACCGGCGAGGCGGTCTCTCCCGCCCGCAGCACCACCATGGCGGTAACGACCGGCAGCGGCACCCCGGACACCAGCCGCACCTCCATCCTGTTGCCCAGGCGCTTCTCGGCGACCGCCGGAAACTCGAAGGGGCGGATCGGTCCGGCAGCCGGCGGCGTGTCGCGGCCGATCATTCGCCCGCACCCTGTGTCGCACCCGCCGCCGCCCGTGTCCGCGACCCGTCCCCCGGCAGGTACCGCACCACGACCCGGTTGCCGGCGTGCAGGTACGCGCCGCACCACTCCCGCGCCTCATCCGGACTGACGCGCCGCAGGCGGCGGAGATCCTCGTTGAGGCGGCAGGCGTCGTTGAAGAGGGTGGCGTACATGGAGAGCAGGTCGGCCCGCGTCTCAAGCCGCTGCAGCGCGCGCAAGGTGCGGGTCTCGCTGCCGATCACCGCCCGGGCGACTTCCGCCTCGGTGAGATCGCCCGCTCCGTCGAGTTCCGCGCTCACGGCCGCTTCCAGGTCCTCCGCCCGCGTGTCGGGGAACCCCGTGGCGATCACCAGCAACATGGTCGCGCCGGTGGTGAGGGGCAGGAGATGGCAGGAGGCCGACTTGGCCACGCGGGGGCGCACGAGCCGGTCGTAGAGCCGCGAGGAGCGGCCCCGGCCGATGACATTGGATGCAACCTCGCCGGCGTAGAAGGCTTCGGTGGTGAATGGAGGTACCCGGGCGGCCATGTAGACCCTGGGCAGGGGCACCGCGGCGTGCACATCGCTGCGTACCGTCTCGCCGGTGGAGAGGGGGATTTCGGTTGTGCCTGGAAGGCGGGGCGGGGCGGGGCCGGAGGGAATGCCCTCGAAGAAGTGGCGGACGCGGTCGAGTGCGTGATCCGGGTCGCAGTCGCCACAGACCGAGAGGACGGCGTTGTTGGGGAGATAGTAGGTCGCGAAGAAGTCGTGGATGTCATCGAGGGTGGCCGCGGCGATGTCCTCCATGGAACCGATTACGGTGTGGTGGTACGGATGGCTCTCGGGAAAGAGAAGGGACTGGACCCGCTCGTCCCAGTCGCCGTAGGGCTGGTTGTCGTAGCGCTGGCGCCGCTCGTTCATGACCACCTGGCGCTGGTTCTCCAGCTTCTCGGCGGTCATCGCGGGCAGCATCCACCCCATGCGATCCGATTCCAGCCAGAGGGCGAGATCCAGGTTGTGGGACGGCACGGTCGCGTAGTAGTTGGTGCGGTCGAACCACGTCGTGGCGTTCGCCGACCCCCCCACGCGTTCGATGTGGTGGAAGTGTCCGTTCGTGGGCACGTGGGCCGAACCCTGAAACATCATGTGCTCGAAGATGTGCGCGAACCCCGTGCGGCCCTCCGGCTCGTTCCGCGACCCCACCCCGTACCACAGGTTCACCCCCACAACCGGAGTGGTGCGGTCCGGCGCGAGAACCACCCTCAGGCCGTTGTCGAGCACGTGCTGTCGGATATCGAGCATGGCATTTCCCCGGAACCCTCTGCGGCATCATCTTTCCAGCGATCAACAGTCTAGCCAACCGCGGGTCGGCACAAGCCACCCCTCAGCCCGATCAGGAGAAACTCACGTGGGATTCACTCCCTTCCAGATGGAACGCTGGCAGTCCACCTACGAGCACCGGGTCCGGTTCAACCTCTCCGAGAGCGGTGTCCACCCCCTCACCGTGGGCGAGCTCCTGGCCCTCGCCGATGGCGGCATCGACCTGTCGTCCGTGCGGCTCGGCTACAGCCAGTCCAACGGCACGGACGAGCTGCGCGCGCTGATCGCGTCGCTGTACCCGGGCACCTCGGACAGCTCCGTGGTCGTCACCGTCGGGGGCGCCGAAGCCAACTTCGTGGCCTTCTGGGAGCTGGCGGACAGCCGGAAGCCGGTCGCCGTCATGCTTCCCAACTACATGCAGGTGCCGGGCCTGGTCGAGAACTTCGACGGCGGCTTCATCCCGTTCCATCTGCGCGAGGAGACGGGGTGGCGTCCGGATCTGGACGAGCTGGCGTCGGCGCTGGCGGCGGGGGCGGGGTTCATTCTGATCACGAATCCGAACAACCCCACGGGCGTGGCCCTGACCTCCGGCGAGATGGACGACATCGTCTCGCTCGCGGACCGGCACGGCGCGTGGATTCTGGCCGACGAGGTGTACCGGGGGGCCGAAGTCGGGGCCGATCCCGTCCCGAGCTTCCGGGGCCGCTACGACAAGGTCCTGGTGACGAACACGCTATCCAAGGCGTACGGTCTTCCCGGGCTGAGGCTGGGATGGGTGGTGGGGCCGGACGAGGTGGTGGCGCGGCTCTGGGCACGCACAGACTACACGACCATCGCGCCACCGTCGATCTCCGACGCGCTCGCCACCGTCGCGCTGTCACCCGCCGTGCGGCCACGCGTGCTGGCGCGGACCCGGGGCATCATTCGCCACAACCTGGCCGTGCTGACCGACTGGGTGGAGTCCCACGACGGGCTATTCAGCTGCACCCCGCCCGACGCCGGCGCGATCTGCATGGTGCGGTACGATGCGCCGGATCCCTCGCTGGAGCTGGCCGAGCGGCTGCGTGTCGAGTACAGCCTACTCGTGGTGCCGGGTGCCCACTTCGGGGTCGAAGGGACGATGAGGATCGGTTTCGGGCCCCCCGAAGAGGAGCTGGTGAGCGGGTTGGAGCGGCTGGGGTCGGTGTTCGCGGCGGCGGGTGCGGTGTAAACTGTGATTGACATAATGGAAATTGGAGTTGACATCCGAAACTATTGTGATGTCATGCGTGGCTTACAATATGGAAACTGGAGTTGACTTCTTGGGGACGGGAGGCGGAACCCACGCGGACCCGCCGACGCCCCCTCAGTCCACCAACGCCACCTCTTCGATGCAATTCGGGTCCTCGTAGCCCGCACGGTTGACCGCCCGCCCCACGGGATGCAGCCGCAGCTCGGGAGTATCCGCTTCCGCCACGATCGCGTGCAGCGATTCCACCACCGTCCCCCGCACCAGCCAGTCCGTCCAGCGGCGCTCGGGGAGAATGACGGGGACGCGATCGTGGAGCCACCGAATCGGTTCCGGCGCCCCGCGCGTGAGGATCGAAAAGGTGGCGAGACGGTCGCCGTCGCCACCCCCCCACAGCGCCCAGATCCCGGCCATGGCGAAGAGGGCCGAGCCGGGACGGTGGATCCAGTACGGTTGCTTGCCCGTCGCGCGCGCCTCCCATTCGTAGAAGCCGTCGGCGGGCACCAGGCAGCGCCGTGCGCGGAAGGACTCGCGGAACGCGCTCCGGGTCGCGACCGTTTCGGACCGGGCGTTGATCATCCGGGCCCCGATGCGTGGACTGTCGGCCCAGCGCGGCACGAGCCCCCACCGCATCGGCCCCGCACGCCGTCCTTCGGGGGCCGCGATGACCACGGGCACCTCGTCGGTGGGCGCGATGTTGTAACGCGGCTGGAACCCCTTGAGCGCAGGCGAGATCCCGGTCTCGAACGTGTCCGCGACATGACCCAGCTCAGCCGTCAGGGTGAAGCGGCCGCACATGGTCCGTCAGCCGTTCACGGTGACATTGCCGTCGGCGTCCGGGCGACTCTTGCCCAAAACCGCTAGCGCCTTGCGGTAACGCCCGCCAGCTCCCCCTCGGGCCGTGCCGCCGACCTCGCGGCCACCACATCCCTGACCACGAAAAACCCGTCTTCCCCCAGCTCCTGGTAGAGTGGCATGAGGATCCTTCCGCCCTTCGGCGCCATCACCTCGCCCCGGCGATCGTCGCCGATGACATCGCCGGCACACACCGGCTGGAAGTTCCGGAAGCCCGGCCGGGTGACGTAGCGGTCCTTCTCCTCGACCGGGTGCCGGTACCTCATCTCCAGAATACGCGGCAGACGCCTGTACGCCGTTTCCAGCCTCCGGTAGCCGCTCCGTGCCTCGGGCGCATCCCCATCCGCCAACAGACCGGCTGCCCGAATCGCCAGCCAAACCGCGCTCGCGGCCCTGACCCGGGACTCCGCCTCTTCGTGCTGCCCGCATTCGAAAACCGCGGACGTGTACCCGAGGCTGTCGAGGTAGGTGGTCAGCGTTCCCTCGAGGTGTTGGTTGAGACCCAGGACAAGGGGTGCGGGGATCGACATGGCGAAGCGCCTGTTTCGCGGCTCGTCGGCCGATGTGGTGAAGGCACCGCCCCCGCCCGAGGTCGTGTGCAAGTCGAGGAACCAGACTGGACCCCGCCGCCGCGAAGCCACCTCGTCGAGGATGCCCAGCAAGCGGATCAGTTCCACGTTCTCGGGCGCGGCCGGCCTGCCGTTGGCGGCCCGAATCCGATCGCGGGCCAAGCCAATCCGGGACGCCGTCCAGGCCCGGTTCAGGTCGTAGGACATGAAGCGTCGCCCGGCGGCCAGCGCCTGCAGGTTGCCCGCCACGGCCACGAAATCCCCGCGGAGCGCATGGCTGCGGGCCGCGACCTCGGCCACGAGCTTCTCCAACGCCGCCACCCCGGCGGGCTCGTTCCCGTGCAGACCGCCCACGCACAGGAGCAACGGACCCTCCCTGTCTCCCTTCACCCACCCGATCAGACCGTCCCTGGCATCTCGGTTCGCGTTTGCTCCGGAGCTGTTCATTCCCCTCCCGTCCACTGGGTTCTATTCCCCATCCAAGGCATCTTCGAGCAGGTGGTACGCCATCGGCATGAAGTCCACCTCGCTCACGATTCCGACCAGTTGCCCGTTCTTGACCACGGGCAGCGCCGACACCCGCTGGCCCCGCATCATGCTGATGGCCTCGAGCGTAGGGGTCTCCGGCGCCACCGTCACCGGGTGCCGCTCCATCACTTCGCTGACCGGCATGTTCTCGACTTCCGTCCGCGTCCGGCCCTCTGCCATCAGCTGGAGAATCGAACGGTAGGACACGATCCCCACAAGCTTGTGCTCGTTGTCCTCGATCAGCACATGACGGATCTGGCGCACGTGCATCAGGTACGCGACCATCTCCACCAGCTCCTCCTGGTTGACCGTCGTCAGAGAAGTGGTCATGTACTGCTCGACGCGGAGATAGTTGTACTTCCACCCCCCGGCCTCGTGTAGTTCCGCGGGTTCCCACTGCGCGATCGGAATCCCCGCCTTCTGCTGCCGGACGGTGGCGGCGGTGAGCGCGGCCAGCTTTTCACCCCGGGTTCCGGCCTGTTTCAGATTGCGCAGCGAGCGCAGGATCCAGGCGGAGCCCGTTACGTCCGCCTTCACCCGCTCCTCGAAGGCGCCCAGATACCGGTCCACTTCGCTCCGGAAGACCGGATAGTCGCTCAATCCTTCCTCGGCGAGGGGTAGCAGAGTGTCCAGCAGAAGCCGGTCGGCGGGACCGCTGGCGCCGTCCAGCCAGGTCATCCCGGCACGGAGTCCCAGGCGCGAAGCGGCCAGGAAGTTGGCCTTGGCGTCGTCGAATTCCATGCGGTCGGTCAGATCCGGGAATCTTTTGGCCACTCCCAGCACGGCCCCGATCCAGAACACGGCGTTGGCCATTTCGTCGAGCGTCGAAGGACCCGACGGCAGCACACGGCATTCGATACGCAGATGGGGCTTCCCGTTCGAGATGCCGTAGCAGGGACGATTCCACCGGTACACCGTGCCGTTGAAGAGCTGAAGCGCCTTCAGCTTCGGCACCCCGCCCGCTTCCAGAACCTCGATCGGATCCTCGTCGATCTCGGTGGCCAGGAGCACCTGGAAGGTCGCGATGTCCTCGTGAAACAGCTCGGTGACGCATCGCTTCAGCCAACTGCCCCCGAAACGGACCCGCGGGCTCATTTCGCGCATGTGCAGATCCGCGCCCCGCGTATCGAGCGACTGCTGGAAGAGCGCGATCCGGGTCTCGGCCCAGAGCCGTCTGCCGAAGAGGAGCGGCGAATTGACCGAGGCGGCGAGGATGGGCCCGGTCACTGCCTGCGCCACGTTGTAGTGGTGGGCGAACTCCTCCGCCGAGACCTGCAGGTGAACCTGGGCGCTCGTGTTGCACGCTTCCAGCATGACCGAGTCGTGCTCGATCATGAGCTCGTCGGTGCCCTGGATCCGCAGGCGGAAGGCGCCCTGCCCGGCGGCGTTCATGGCATCGTTGAGCGCGTAGTAGCGCGCCCGGGGCGTGATATTGTCGAGCGAGAGATCGGACTTGGAGAGCGTGGGGAGGATGCCGGTCAGGACGACTTCGCAGTTCTGGCGGTGGGCCGCCTCGCGCACGCGGCCGACGTAGCCGTCGAGCTCCGTGTGCATGTCCGAGAAGCAGGATCCCTCCAGCAGTCGCGGCGACAGGTTGGCTTCGAGGTTGAAGCGGGCCAGCTCGGTGGTGAAGGGATCGTCGTTGAGATCTTCGAGGACTTCTACCGCAACCGGAGCGGGCCGCCACGCCTCGTCGACGAGGAACAGCTCCTGTTCGGCGCCGAAACGGCGCACGCCGGTCTCGATCAGGTCCTCGGCGAGCAGCCGCTCCATGGCCTTGAGGTCCCTCAGAAGCGCGCGAGTGAATACTCGGATCGCTTCCGGCGACCGCTTTGGTGCAACGTCAACGCCCATCTGTTCCTCCGGGGCTTCGTCGGGCACGACAATCGTGCCCGGGTCTGGGATTGGATTTTATCGCGACGGGATGCGCTAACGAAAGGTCGCGATCTCCTCCAGCGGCTTCTTCGTGATGGCGGGGACTCTGGCGTCCTCGGCCGGATAGCCGGTCACAAGGAGCAGGAAGGGACGCTCGTTGGCGGGCCGGCCGAGGATCTCGTTCAGGAAGTTCATGGGGGACGGGGTGTGGGTCAGCGTCGCCAGACCGGCGTGGTGAAGGCCGGTGATGAGGATGCCGGTGGCGATGCCGACGCTCTCCTGGACGTAGTAGTTCTTCAGCTTCCCTCCGTTCTCGCGCAGCATGTAGCGCTCGGCGAAAATCGCTATCAGGTACGGCGCGGTCTCCAGGAAGGGCTTGTTCTCGTCGGTTCCCAGAGCGGCGAGGGCGTCCAGCCACTCCTGCGGGGCGCCGCCGCGGTAGAAGGCCCGCTCCTCTTCCTCGGCCGCGACGCGAATGCGGGCCTTCACCTCGGGGTCGGAGACGACGACGAAGTGCCAGGGCTGGTGGTTCGCGCCGCTGGGGGCCGTGCCCGCCGCCCGTATGCACTCCTCGATCACGGCGCGCGGCACCGGCCTGTCGCTGTACTCGCGCACGGTGCGGCGACGGGCCGCGCGTTTCCGGAAGGCGGCGGCGCGGCGCACCATGTCCCGCGTTGAATACTCGACATGGGTGTCCAGCGGAATGAACCGAGGCTCGCTCATCGGATTACTCCCGGTGTGGCGGTCAACCGCCGCCTCTCAGCCGGATGAACACTCCCACGATGTCGGTGCCGTCGCCCATGGCCTCGACAACCCGCCCCGGACGCAAGTCCAGCGCACGGGAGAGAAACCGCACGTTGACGAGTCCGACGACTTCGGCGTCGGAGAGGGAGATGTCACGCCACTCCGAGGCTGGACGGGCTCCGAAGCGCTCGTACGCCGCACTGAGGAACCCGGTAGACCCGTCGACCGGGACGTGGAAATCGCCGGCGTGCACGGAGTAGCCGTGCGCGATCTCCATCCAGCCTTCGCCCTGACGCCGCTTCGCCACCACTACATCGGGCGATACCCCCGCCCGCTTCGCCAGCCGCAGAACAACGGGAATGTCCCTGGCCGACAGGCTCCAGCGCGTCAGTACCTGCACCTCGCTCCGGGGCGTGCCGAAGTGCTCGCCGACGGCGCGCAGAAACGCCGCCTCGTCCGACTTGCCCGCGCCTCCCTTTTGCCCCTCGAGGGCCGTGGGGGCCGCGAGGCAGAGCAGAATCGCGGCGGGAACGTGGGTCCCGGTGAACCGCTTGATCATTGTAGCGAACCGCATGACAGCGCCTCCAATGGTTCTACCAATGTCACCGCATCGGCAATTGTCCGCCAGTCGGGAAAGCTAACGGCCGGCCCGCCGCAACACTCGGCGAGCCCGCTTCCGGGCCGCCACGACGGGTGACTCGCCCCCCGTCTCGGCCTCGTGAAAGATCTCCGCAAGCGTCCCCCCGATCGAGCGAACCCGCGTGTTCAGTTCGCCGTGGTCGCGAATCCCCTGCTCCATCAGTCCGAAGGCCATCGCACCGCCGCCGTTGATGACGTAGTCCGGCGCGTAGAGGATGCCGCGCTTCAGGAGCCGGCCCGCATCTTCGGGCCCCTCGAGCTGGTTGTTGGCCGATCCGGCCACGATCCGGCTGCGGAGAAGAGGCACGGTACGGGCGTTGACCGTGGCCCCGACGGCACAGGGGGCGTACACGTCGCACTCGGTCCTGTACACCTCCCGGCAGTCCACCGTGGTGCCCCCACACTGCGCTGCCACCCTTCGGGCCCGCTCGCCGTCCAGGTCGGCGACGATCACCGTTGCCCCCGCGCGGCCGAGCAGCCGTGCCAACGGCCCCCCTACGTCACCCGCCCCTTCGATCAGCACCGATTTGCCCGCGAGCGCCGGGCTGCCGTCGAGATGGGACACAGCGGCCTCGATTCCCGCATGCACGCCAGCAGCGGTGAACGGTCCGGGATCCGGAGCCGAGTCACCGTGGCTCGTACAGGCCACGTAAGGGGTAACGGTGGCGAGAAAGCCCATGTCCTCCGGGGTGGTGCCCATATCCTCACCCACGCCGTAACCTCCGTTGAGGGCGTTCATGAGGTGGCCGAGACGGGCGAAGAGACTGCGACGCGCCTCGCCCTCCAGGGGTCCGGGGACCGCCAGCACAGACTTGCCTCCCCCGTAGCGGAAGTCCATCGCGGCCCACTTGTATGTCATCCCCTCGGCCAGACGCATTGCGTCGCGAAGTCCCGCGGCCGGCGACCGGTATGTCCCGAGGCGGCATCCGCCCGTCGGCCGCCCCAGCGTCGCGTCGTGGAGCGCGATGAATATCCAGCTTCCGGTCTCCCGGTGGTACGATGTCACCACCCCCAACCCGTCCCAATCCTCGATCAGCGATTCCAGGCCATGTTCCATGAAGTCATTCTCCCTGTGGAGTGTTCGGCGTTCCTTCCCGGCAGTGCGGGGACCGCCGGGTGATCCCTTGCCGCTACGAGGGACGGTCCGCCTTCCGGTATACGAAGCGCAGCCCCGACCAGTTTTCGTCGATAGCGCAAATCTTGTTGTCGACCAGACCGCCCTCCAGGCCCGCCCGGCGGATGTCCGCCTCGCGGATATCGCTCGCCAGCGCGCCGCTCAGCTTCGGCCAGGCCAGCCACAGTCCGCCGTTCCACCTCAGTAGCGGTGCAAGGCGGGCGACGACACCCGGCAAAGCGGCCCGCGCCGGCAGGAACGCGACAATGACATCGTAGCTGCGCCGTTCCGACAACCCGAGGTCGACGACCACGGAGGCCCCCGGGTTCACGAGTTCCGCGAACCCCGCGGGCGCCCCGTCCCACCCGATGCGGTGTCCCTCTCCGATACCCAGTTTCTTCGCGAGACGCGTGCCCGAGTAGCCCGCCATTGCCATCTCCTGTCGTTCGGTGGTTGTCCGGCCGAAGCCGCGTGTTCGCGGGCCAACGGCGCGCGAGCCCCGCCCACGGGGAAGTCTGCCGAGGGCTGCCACGGCCCGTGCGAAGATATAGCTTCCTGTCTCGCAACTCCGTCTGGCTGAACACGCTGAGACGCTGGTTCGTAGCTCGCTATCATTCCTCAACAATACCGGAAGGGCACCGCAATGGAATGGATCTCGACCCCGGAAGCCTGGATCGCTCTGGCCACCTTGGCCGTGCTGGAAATCGTGTTGGGGATCGACAACATCATCTTCATCTCGATCCTGGCGGACAAGCTGCCCGCGGAGCAACAGCCCAGCGCCCGGCGCCTGGGTCTCCTGCTGGCCATGGCGACCCGTCTCGCGCTGCTCGGCACCATCAACATGATCATGCGGCTGACCGAGCCGCTCTTCAGCCTGGTCGGACACGGCTTCTCGGGACGCGATCTCATCCTCATTGTCGGGGGACTGTTCCTGCTCACCAAGTCCACGCGCGAAATCCATCATCGCCTGGAGGGGGACGACGAACACGCGGGCAAGGTCCGCACCGCGAGCTACGGGGCCATTCTTCTCCAGATCGCGGTGATGGACATGGTCTTTTCGCTGGACTCGGTGATCACCGCGGTGGGGCTGGCGGAGGACTTCGCGGTCATGGCCATCGCGATCGTGCTGGCCGTGGGCGTGATGATGCTGTCCGCAACCGCCGTCTCGCGCTTCGTCAACGACCACCCCACGGTGAAGATGCTGGCCCTGAGCTTCCTGCTGCTCCTCGGGATGACCCTGGTGGCGGAGGGGTTCGGCCAGCATATCGCGAAGGGCTACATCTACTTCGCGATGGGATTCTCGATCTTCGTGGAGGCGCTGAATCTGCGGATCCGGGCGGGCGAGCCGATCCGCTTGCGGCGTCCGCCGAGAAAGCCGGCGCCGACCGAGCCGTCCGTGGAATCGTAGCGGCGGGGGAGTACGCCCGAGAGGATTCGAACCTCTGGCCTCTGCCTCCGGAGGGCAGCGCTCTATCCAGCTGAGCTACGGGCGCATGGAGCAGTAATGATCCACGCGCATTGATCGCGGGTCAAGCCCGGGGCGAGGTACCAGGAGGACGGGCGTCATAAGCCGAGTTCTGTTGTCGCACCCCTGGGGGCGGACCGGAATCATTTATCTGGGGTCCGGATCGCTCCGAACCTCGAGCGGCCTACCCGGGACTCGGACGGGACAGGCTGCCCCTCGTCCCCTATTTGGCCTTGCTCCGGGTGGGGTTTGCCGTGCGACCCCTGTTGCCAGCGGCCCGGTGCGCTCTTACCGCACCCTTTCACCCTTGCCTGTGCCCCGGGGGGCCATCGGCGGTCTGCTCTCTGTGGCACTTTCCGTCGCCTCGCGGCGCCCGGGCGTTACCCGGCACCCTGCCTTGCGGAGCTCGGACTTTCCTCCGTCCGGCAAGCCCTTGCGGACTCCCGGCGGCGATCCCTCGGCCCGTCCTCCTGGTTACGAATGATGGTGCCGACCGGGGTCTGTTGGCCAGTTACCTGACCGTGGTCCGTCGGCCAGTCCCACCAGACTGTGGGCCAGATTCCAGGGGGGAAGATCCGGAATAATGAGAAACTAATGTTTGACAATCCCCATAAGTAATTGCGGTTCTTGGGAACAAATGTCTTGCTCTTCTACCATATATTGTGTATCCTTGGGGTCGGAGCGTTTTTCCGAGTCGGGAATCCGTAGAGGGAACCAAAGGAACCTGCTTATGGGACTGACGAGAATCCGGTTCGCCCCGATGAGAGTGGCCCTGCCGTTGCTGCTCTGCCTCGCTGCCCCCGGATTCTCTCCAAATCCGGCGCTCGCTGTCCCCACCTTTCAGGCGCCGGCGGACCCCGACCCCACCCACCAGGAACCCGTTGTCGTCTACCTCGTTCGCCACGCCGAGAAGGCCAACGACGGGACCGACGACCCACCCCTCGCGATCGCCGGACAGATCCGGGTACAGACCCTTAAGACGATGTTTGCCGATGTAAGCCTCACCCACGTCCACACCACGGACTGGAAGCGCACCCGCGACACCGCCCGCCCCTTCGCCGAAGAGGCCGGTGTGGATCTCGCGATGTACGATCCCCGCGAGCTGGAGACGCTGGCCGCCGGGATCATGGCCACCCCGGGCCGTCATCTCGTTGCCGGCCACAGCAACACGACCCCGCAACTCGTTGCGGCACTGGGCGGTGATCCGGGCGGCGAGATCAACGAATTGGAGTACGACCGACTCTACATTCTCGTGATAGAACCCGGGGAGTCGACCGTGACGACGCTGCTGCGTTTCGGCGAGCCGTACGTGGAGGGTCGCGACTTCGGCCTGCGAGCCGAGCCGCCGCGACGCGGACCCCGCGGCACCTCCCGAGACCTCCGCTGAGGCTTGGTTCCCCCGCCTCACCACGTTGCTCGTGCGTCCCGCGGACCGCTAGAAGCTGACTACCAGCGCCACCGTAAAGACCCGATCCAGCTTCTCGCGCCGGACGAGCACGGCACCGGCCTCCTCCCCTCCCGGAGACCGTAGCGGCAGTCTGGCCAGCGCGGGCTCATTGTCGAAGGTGGTCCGGAGCGAAGTCTTCAGCCCCAGGTGCTCGTTCATGGCCACGCTCAGCGCGTTGACCCAGTCGGCCCGGAGATCCGAACGGTCGTTGCCGTTGCCGTCCAACACCAGGTTGCTGCTCCACTCGGTGTTGCCGGTGACCTTCAGCCAGTACTCGGTGGACAGCCTGAGCCCCAGGAAGCGGCCGGAATCCTCCGGATCCGCCACCACGTCCCTCTCTACCGTGTGGGTGAGTCCGTAGGCCGTGCGAAGCCTCTGCCTTTCGCGGTCGAGCCAGCGCGTCGACACCCCCGTGACGTTCACAACGCGGTGACGGATCCCGGAAAAGGTATTGCGGGTCCAGCCCGACTGGACGAAGACCGAAGTCCGCCGCGCAAGCCGACGCTCGACCCGAATACGCGCGTGGTAGTTCTCGGCCGACACCTCGCTGTCGGACTTCTCCTCGATTCGGTAGTCCTCTTCGGTGCCCACCGCAATCCGCTCGAAGCGCGTGGTGCGGGTGCGGATTCCCCCCGCCTCGATCTTCAGTTCGGTCCGCTCCCAGGAGCGGGTGAACGTGGTGGAGATCCCGAGCGTCGAGGATTCCGCGTTGCCGCCGGTGCGCACGAAGCTCAGTTCGCTCGAATTCTTCCAGCCATCCCCGGTCTGGGCGGCCCCATGGCCCGGTGCCGCCGCAAGCGCCAGCACCGCCACCAGGGCCACGCGCACGCTGAGTTGGGCGCCGTGGTCCGGTCGCACCACCCTACCAGACGGTCTCGTATCCGTCGGCGGCGAGGTTCCAGCCCCGTCCGTAGACGTGCACCCGGCGGGTGGACACGGAGCCGCTCACGAAGTCGCCCCCTGCGTGTGTCCAGGCCAGGACACTGCCCTCCAGGTTCAGCATCGTGACCCCGCGCTTCCCCATCCTGCGCACGTACGAGGTGCTGCGGGCGCCGATGGTGCAGTAGGCGACCACCGTGCGGCCCTCCGCCAGCAACTCCTCCATCCGCGCTTCGAAATCCTTCGCGGTGATCGCGCCGGGCAGCGTCGACACGGCACGCTCCTTGTCGGTGCGGACATCGACGAGGATGAAGTTCCCGGTCGGGAGACTGTCCTTGAGCGCGGCGGCCGTGATGGTGGCGACATCGGGGTGCTCGGCCTTGATCTCGGCGGCCATCCGCTCCACCAGGGCGCGGCGGCCGGCTTCGGTCTTCCGGTCCTGTGCGAAGGCGGCGGCCGGAAGGAGCAGGACCGCGGCCAGTACGACCCGGCAGCCCATGGCCAGGACGCGCACCCGCCCGCGGGGTGCGGGACGCCGTTGAAGCAGGCCCCTATCCCGCATGACGGTACCCCTGCATGAAGATGTCGTTCACCGCCGCGACCTCGAAGCCTTCGCGCTCCAGCAGCGACACAGCCGCCGAGGCCCGCGCCCCGCTCAGGCAGTGGACGAGCAGTTGCCGGTCGCGCGGCAGTTCCTGGAGCCTCCCGGCCAGCCGTGTGTGCGCGATGTTGGCCGCTCCGTCGATGCACGCCGCGGCGAACTCGGCGGCGCGGCGCACGTCGAGCACCTGAACCTCCGGATCGGGAAGGCGGCGGCCCACCTCGTCGAAGTCGATGACCTCGATGCTTGCCAGCGCTCCGCCCGCGGCCTCGAAGGCGGCCAGCTCCTGGGGAGGCGCCCACCCCGTCACGCGGTCGAGCCCGATGCGCACCAGGTCCCGCACCGCTTCCTCGACCTCGTCTTCGCGGCAGACGAGCACGATGCGCCACGACGGGTCCACGTAGCAGCCGGTCACCGTGGGGAACGACTTGTTCAGCGGGGCGTAGATGGAGCCCGGGATGTGGCCGCCGTAGTAGTCGAGACGGTCGATTCGCGTGTCCACGACCACCGTCCCGTCCTTGGCGGCGGCCCCGCTGAGCTGCGCCCCCGAGAGTCGCCGGGGCCGGGGCAGCGGCCCGAGAACGGGCGGACCCAGCCGGTTCTGCTCCTTCATGCGGCCAAAATAGAGCGGTGGTTCGGGCTGGCCGTCGAGGATGTATTCGACGAAGGCATCCTCGCCGTCCTTCACCGCCGCCAGCGCGGGGCTGAACCGCTTCTCGTAGCCGGCGGTGGTGTCGGGGACGGCGCCGAGCGCCTTGCCGCACGCGCTTCCGGCCCCGTGGCCCGGCCAGATGCGCAGGTAGTCGGGCAGTTCGAAGACTCCGAGCGCCGAGCCGTAGAGGCGTCGCGCCGAAGGCTCCATTTCGCCCGTCCGGCCCGCCGCCGATTCGAGCAGGTCGGGCCGCCCCAGGTCGCCAACGAAAACAAAATCTCCCGAGACCATTCCCATCGGCTCGCCGGCCCCGGCACCCCGGTCCGTGATCAGGAAGCTGATGTGCTCGGGGGTGTGGCCGGGCGTGTGCACCGCCTGGAAGTCGATCCCGCCCACGGTGAACCGGTCGCCGTCCCCGAGCAGGGTGACGCCATCGTGCCCTTCGGCCCAGGCGTACTGCCAGTCGGGCCCACCCTCGCTGGAGAGGAAGGCCTGGCACCCGCGCCGCTCGACGAACTCGCGGCAGCCGGACAGAAAGTCGGCGTGAATGTGGGTTTCGGTGACCGCCGTGATCCGCAGCCCTTCACGGCGGGCAATCTTCACATAGCGGTCGATGTCGCGCTGCGGGTCGATAAGCAACGCTTCGCGGGTTCGCTGGCAGCCGACGAGGTAGGCGTACTGCGCCAGCTTCTCATCGACGATCTGCTTGAAGAACATCTGCTTTCCTAACGGACTGGGATCCCGGCCTGTCCTCGTTTCGAGACGGGGACATCTAACCTAAACCCCGTTTCGATACCGTGCACGATTACAACCCACCATAGCAGGGAGAAAACGATGATTCCCGCACATTTCACCATATCGAGAGCAGTGTTGAGAACCGCCGGCGCCACCTTTGCCGCCGCGACCGTGATGTCCGTGGCCGTACCGGACCTGTCGGCCCAGCGCCGGGGTTCGGCGCGGACCGCAGTCGGAACGAACCCCGTGGAGCAGTCGCTTCGCCTCGCCGAGAGGCTGGAGCTGACGCAGGAGCAGCGCGACCAGCTGGAGGCGGTCAGGGTCGGCATGCTGGAGCAGCGCGCCCAGCATTCCGCGAAGCTGATGAGTCTCCAGTCGGAGGTCCGCGCCGGGATCCGGGAACGGGGCTCCATCCGGGAGGGGTTCGTCGGCATCCGGGAGGCGGCCGAGGCAAGCCGGAAGACACTGACGGAGCAGTACGGCGGCATCCTCACCGACGAGCAGAAGACGCAACTGAGACAGATGACCCGGAGGACTGCCTGGCGCCAGGGCGCCGTGAGTGGCCGGACGGGGACGGATCGTTGGCGCGGCACGCGTGGGCGGCCGGGGATGGACCGCGGGCGGGGGATGCCCGGTAGGCCGGGGATGGACCGTGGGCGGGGGACCCGCGAGCGCGGACAGATGGACCGCGGACGGGGCATGCTCGGGCAGGGTCAGATGGAGCGCGGGCGGGACATACGCGGGCGCGGGCAGATGGACCGCGGACGCGGAGGAGACCGCTCGCGCGGCTGGAGGCGTCCCGGCGGCTCCGGCGCGTAGAGACGGCCCCGAGTGCCCTTTCGCGGAGCGATGATCGGCAGGCCGCGGTCCCGGCCCGGTGTTGCACCCATCGCCGGTGATTTACATTTGAACCCGGTCTGGCCCTGCTAGCTCAACTGGTAGAGCATCCGACTCTTAATCGGCAGGTTCGGGGTTCGAGTCCCTGGCGGGGCACTGATTGCGGGTGTGACCTGAGGGCGGTCGCGGAAGCGGCCGCCCTTTTTCATGGCAGGAAGACGCGGATCGCGACGGTTTCGGTGTGGGCATGGAGCGCAAACGGCCCCATGGTCGCGGGCAGCAGGGAAAAGCGCGCCGGTTCCAGGTCGAGGGCGGGGGCGTGGGAAGGGCGCAGGGAAGCGGTACCGGCAACCGCTCCCCAGATCTCGCAGGATTCGCCGTCCAGGGTGGCGGCGTAGACCGCGCCGGCATCGGCCCGGATCCGCTCCACGACGAAGTGCCGGCACGCGGCGACCACCTCACGCCGGACGCCCCCGCTCTCCTCGACCAGCCGTGGCTCCACCAGCGCCGCGCCCCGGCGCTCGAAGTCGATGACCTCCAGCGCCTTGTCCAGGTGCAGCTCCCGCGGCCGCCCGTCCGGCCCGAGCCGGTCCCAGTCATGGATGCGGTACGTCGTGTCCGATGTCTGCTGCACCTCGAGCAGGACCACGCCCGAGAGAATCCCGTGCACCGTCCCCGCCGGTACCATGACCGAGTCCCCGGGATGGACGGCAACCCGGTTCAGCGCGTCCTGGACGCGTCCCTCCGCCACCGCGCGGCGAAAGGCCAGCCGGTCGACCCCCGGCGCGAGTCCATGAATGATGCCCGCCCCCGGCTCCGCGTGGAGGATCAACCACATCTCGTCCTTGCCCGCCTCGCCGGTGCGGTGGGCGGCGGCCCAGGCGTCGTCCGGGTGTACCTGGACGGACAGGGCGTGACTGGCGTCAAGAAGCTTGACCAGCAGCGGAAAGGTCCCGCGTTCGGCAGCGGCGGCTCCGCGGCGCCCCAGCAACTCGACTCCGTATTCGGCGACGAGGTCCGGGAGCTCACGTCCTGCCAGCGGGCCGTCGACGACGACCGAGGGCTCGGCGGGGTGGCCGGACACCTCCCAGCTTTCGGCGGTGACGCCGTGTGGTAGGCGCCGGCCAAAGAACTCCTCCAGTCTGCGTCCGCCCCAGAGGTAGTGCTTGAGGCGGGGCGCGAAGGTCAGAGGCGCGGCGAGCGCCGGGCGAGCCGTTGACATGACGAGAAGTATCGCCCCTGCGGCGCTGCCCGGGAAATGGCGTGCCCCGGAGACCGTGGAAGCCTCCGGGGCACGGATTCGCGCGGGCGCGGCGTCCCCGGCACGAGTGGCGCCGGACGACCGGCCCTGCTCAATGCGTCTCGAATGCGATACCGAGCGAAACCCAGACCGGAACAGCCTTGCCCTTGTTCGTGGCCGGCGAGAACTCGTAGTGGGACGCGATACGCAGGGCCGCCTGGTCCAGGGCAGCATGGCCGGAACTCGTCTGGATCTGGTTCTTCACGACCCCGCCGGTCTCGTCGATGAAGAACCAGACAATGACTGTGCCCCCGATTCCGGCATCGCGCAGGAGCGCCGGGTATTCCTGTGTGAGAAGTTGTTGGACTTCGTCCTTGTTGGTTAGCGCGGGCAATATGTCGACGTCGGTCCACATGGGGGCTTCGGAGGGATCCACTTCGACCTTTTCGGGTGCGGGAGGGAGAGGGGGGAGTCCTTCCGTCTCCAGCCACGGGTGCTCCTCCTCCACGTGAACTAACGGCACCACATCCCAGCGCAACTCTTCGACCGGCTGCCCCTCATCCTTCGCAAGCCCCGGCACCATCACCGCCACCCCCACCACCAGGATCGCGCAAAAGGCCAGAAACGCCGCCTGCGCCATCCGCACTTCGGGCGCCTTGCTGAACAACTTCCGTATGCGCTGCTCCAACAGCGATTTCCGCTCTGCCAGGGCCGCCACCGCCATTGCGGGAACCGCACGGCCGCCCGTCCCCACCCGAAGCAGCAAGTCCCCATAGAGCCTACGCCGCTGCGGCCACCGGTCCATGACCCGGCGGTCGCAGTCCAGCTCCACCGCCAGACCCAGACGATGGTACTGTACCCAGAGCGCCGGATTCCAGGGGCAGGCGAAGAGCAGCAGCGCCGCGAGGAACCGCACCTGCACGTCGTGCGCCGCGAGATGTTCCTCCTCGTGGGTCAGAACGAGTTCCTGGCGCGCCCGCCCCGCCCCCGCCACCCACTCCGGCACCACAATGCGCGACGTCACCAGCCCCACCACCGCCGGCCCCGAGTCACGCGTCCACAGGACCCTGCGCCCCAGAAGCGTCCCATGCTCCCACCCGCGCCGCCGCCAAGCGAAGCGCGCGGCACCGGCCAGCGCCACCACCACGAGCAGCGCCGAGACAACCACCCAACCCATGAGCAGCACATCGTCCAGGGAATGCAGCATCGAGTCCCCCGGCACGGTGACGACCAACGGCTCCAGGGCGACGACGGCACCCGTCGTCCCGGCCCCCTCCGACGCGCCCCCGCCGGCAAAAAGCCGCACCGCCGGAAGCAGCACCGTTCCCGCGCCCGCGGCCACCCACACCCACCGTCGTCCCCTGTTCAGCAGCCTTTCCATGGCCAGTCCCGCCACCAGGAAGAGCAACCCGGCTCCGATCGACCAGAGCATCCATGCAGCAATCATTCTTCATCCTCCTGTTCGGGGCGGTCCACGACCGCCAACTGCTGGTTGAGCAGCCGCTGGAGCCTCCTCACGGCGTCCGGGGACAGCTGCTCTTCGGTAACAAGCTGGGTCATGAGAAGTTCGGCCGACCCGCAGAACACCTTGTCGCGCAGGCGGCCGAGTACCGACCGGCCCGCCTCCGCCCGCCCCAGCAACGGACGGTAGCGATGGGCGCGGCCATGTTTCCGCCGTCCCGCCAGTCCCTTCCTCTCCAGGATTCGCAGGATGGTCAGGACCGTGTTGTAGGCAAGGTCGTCGTCAAGCCGGTCCCTGACATCGGCGACGGTGGCGGATCCCTGGTCCCAGAGGACCGCCATGACATCCATTTCCCGTCTGGTAAGCGTGCTCACTTGTGATTCGCCCTTCGTGGCTGGCGCGTGTCGCGCCCTGGTCTGCGTCCGAGGTCACCGAGGCGGCCCCGTTCGATTCAATTCCTAAGGTGTTAGGAGATATTAGGGGGTGATTCGTGGAATGTCAAGAAAAAACTGCCGGTCCACCTCGCCCGTCCGCCCTTGCTCCTGCACCATCGCGGCGCGTACTGTTCCCTGCCTCGGATCGGTGCGGGACCGCTTCGCGTCGCCCATTCATAATGTAAAGACAACGTTACATTATGTCATGTAGAGTATACATCATGTCCTTGAAACGCCGCACTCCGCGCGGCTCATCCGATGAATAGCCCGGCCACTGCCCTCTTCTCGCGCCCTGCCAACCCGGTGACTCCCCGCTCCCGGCTCCCGCGCGGACTTCGCTACGGACTGCTGGCTGCCGTTTGGGCGGCGGCCTGCGCGGACGCCCCCGTGCCGGTCGCCCCGATCCCCGCGCTCACCGTCGGCGTCGGCGAGACGGCCACGGTCGATCTCTCCGTTCACTTCGACGACCCGGACGGGGACGCGCTCACCTACACGGCCGGGACTTCCCACATGGAGGTGGCGATCGCCACGGTGTCCAGGAGCACTCTCTCCGTGTTGGGCGTGGCAAAGGGCAGGGCGACCGTAACCGTTACCGCCTTCGACCCCGGCGGGCTTTCGGTCCAGCAGAGCTTCCCGGTGACCGTGCCGAACCGGGCTCCCGTGGCCGATTCCATCCCCCCGCTGGGACTGATTACAGGCGAAGCGGCCGTGATCGTCCTGTCCGTCTACTTCAGCGACCCGGACGGGGACGCGCTCGTCTATGCGGCCGAAACCTCCGACGAGGGCGTGGTGACGGTCGCCACGGTCGGTGACACGGCCACGGTTACGGGCGCGGGGCAGGGAATGGCCACCGTCACGGTAACCGCCACGGACACGGAGGGACTCGCGACCGGCTACGGGATCGGGGCAGGGGTCGAGAGGCCCGTGCCCACCACCGTCGTGGTCAGCCCCGACTCCGTGCTGCTCACCGCGCTGGACCAACGGATGACGCTGTCCGCCGAGGTCCTCGACCAGATCGGGAGGCCGTTGCCGGAGGCGGCGGTCTCCTGGGAGAGCGGTGATTCGGCCGTCGCAACAATCGACTCCGCCGGGACGGCCACCGCGGTCGGAAACGGAACAACCTCGGTCAGGGTCACGGCCGGCGCGGCGTCGGGCGAGGCACGCCTCGCGGTCCTGCAGGTGGTACGATCGGTCGTGGTGTCCCCAGCAACGCCCACCATCGTGGGAGGCGACACTCTCCGTCTGGATGCGGTCGCACTGGACGAGAACGGTTACGAGGTCGCGGAGGCAGCAGAGTTCGCCTGGGCCACCAGCGCCACGGGGGTTGCGCTCGTGGACGACGGCGGCCTGGTCACGGCTGGACGCGAGGGCAGGGCGACGATCAGCGCAACCGTCGATGGCGAAGCCGGGACGGCAAGGATCATCGTCGTGCACCGCGACCGGGCGGCTCTCGTCGCGTTCTTCGAGGCGACGGGGGGTTCCGGCTGGACCAAACGGCGCGATTGGTTGACGGAGGCTCCGGTTCGGAACTGGTACGGAGTCCAGGCTCCTCTGGACGGGCGGGTTTTCGGGCTGGACCTGGACGACAACGGACTGGCCGGTTCGGTTCCACCCGAGTTGGGAGACATGATCGGGCTCCGGCAGGTGAACCTCGCCGACAACGAGGAGCTCACCGGCGAGTTGCCCGCCGACCTCGCCTCGCTCAACCTGGTGAGGACAATGCTGACCGGAGGCACCTCACTCTGCGCACCCTCCGACCCGACCTTACTGGCATGGCTGGAACGGATTCCCGAGAGCCGGGTGGCCCGCTGCGACGCATGGGCGGCATACCTGACGCAGGCGGTCCAGTCGCGGGAGTACCCGGTTCCCCTGGTGGCCGGCGAGGAGGCGCTGCTCAGGGTCTTCGTGACCGCCGCGCGTTCCGGAGGCGATCGCATTCCACGCGTTCGCGCCACCTTCTACCTGCATGGGGAGCGGGGGTATGTCGCGGATATTCCGGGGAAGGCAGGCACTCTGCCAACAGAGGTGGACGAAAGCGACCTGGGTCTTTCCGTGAACGCGGTGATTCCCGCCGCACGGGTGCAGCCGGGACTCGAATTGGTCATCAATGTCGATCCGGCCGGGACGATGGACGAGTCGCTGGGGTTGCCCGAGCGGATACCGGAAACCGGGCGGATCGCAATTCCGGTCCATGAGATGCCTGCGTTCGACCTCACGCTGATCCCCTTCCTGTGGGAGCCGTCACCCGACTCGGCGGTCATCGATTCGATTGTGGCGATGACCGCCGACCCTGGCGGGCACGAACTGCTGTGGGCCACCCGCACTCTCCTCCCGATCGCCGACCTGGACCTCACGGCACATGACCCGGTAACGACACCCACCAACGACGTGAGCAAGCTGATCCACGAGGTCCGGGCCATCCAGATATTGGAGGGTGGGCGAGGCTACTACATGGGCATGATGACGGGACGCCTGGGCAATCGTATCCGGGGTGCGGCCTATGTATCGGGCAGGTCCAGCTTCTCGGTACCCCACGCGACCACCATGGCTCACGAAATCGGCCACAACCTGAGCCTCCTGCACGCTTCCTGCGGCGGTGCCACGCGGCTGGATCCCCACTACCCGTCCCTCGACGGTTCGATCGGTTCCTGGGGCTACGACAGTCGTGAGGGGGGTGAACTCGTGTCGCCCCGCAGACAGGACCTCATGTCCTATTGCCCGCCAAGATGGGTGGGCGACTACCACTTCGCCAAAGCGCTCCGGTACAGGGTTGCCGCGGCACGCACCTCCACCTCCCACGCCAACGCACGCCCGGAGAGCTCGCTGCTTCTGTGGGGAGGCGTGGACGCCAACGGCCGCCTGCATCTGGAACCCGTCCTCGCGGCCGACATCCCACCCGCCCTCCCCAACACCGCCGGCCCCTACCTGATCAGCGGGCGCACCCGGGACGGCCGCGAACTCTTCTCCCTCCGCTTCGAGATGCCGACGGTGGAGGACGGCGACGGCAGCGCGGGCTTCGCCTACGCCCTTCCCGTGCCGGCCAACCGGATCGGAGACCTCTCCACCATCACCCTGTCGGGACCGGAGGGATCCTTCACCCTGGACGAGGCCGACAACCGGCCGCTCGCCATCGTGCGCGATCCCCGCACCGGTCAGGTACGCGCGATCCTGCGGGGCGAGGACGCAACCGCGGCCGCGCGGCAGGGAGCGTCCGCGGTAACCGGCGAGTCAGGCCTGCAGGTGCTCTTCACCCGCGGCCTCCCCCGTTCCGACGACCGGCGTTGAAGCCTGTACTCACACGGATGTCATCTGCACTTTACAAAAAGTAAACCATGGTTTCCATCCTGACGAAGTCCACCAGAACCACCGCCACCATCGTCGCGGTCCTGGGGATCTGCGCGGCCCCCGTCTCGAGGCCAGCCGCCGCCCAGACGCCCGAGCGCACCTCGGTCCTGCGCTACGCCAGCCTGAACGGAAACATCCGGGGCGAACTGCACATGCTGCCCCCGGTCAGCACCGGGCCGATGAGCCCCACCTGGTCCCCCGACGGACGCTGGATCGCCTTCGCCATGGCGGGTGACATCTGGCGCATCCCCGCGGAAGGCGGCACCGCCGAGCAGCTCACGCGGGGGCCCTGGTACCACTTCGAGCCGGATTGGAGTCCCGACGGATCCCGCATCGCGATGACGGTGGAGACCGGGGTCGGGCTGGACATCGCGGTGCTGGAGTTGGACGGGGGGGAGGTCACGCTCCTGGCTGAGGGCGGGGGCGTGGACGTGCAACCCGCGTGGGGTCCGGAGGGGCGCTTCGTCTACTTCGCGACGGCGGGCCGGGGGGGCATGGACATTCACCGGGTCGAGTTGCCGACGCGCGCTCCGTCGGCGCCGATGAAAATCCGGATTGGTCAGCGTGAAGCGGTGGTCGTGGGACCGGGCAACCAGTACCAGCCGCGGGTTTCGGCGCAGGGGGTGATGGCCTACATGGCGCCCGCGCCGGGGGTGACGGGGAGTGGGGGAATCTGGACGCGGACGTTGCCGGAGCCGGGGGAAGACATTTGGGCAGGCAGCGGTGAGCCGGTGCTGGCACGCTCCGAGGAGACCGCCTACCGCGCCCGGCCGGACTGGCTTCCCGACGGCAGCGCCCTGGTGTACGTGTCGGACGAGGCCGGCTCGAACGACCTGGTGCTCGTTGGGGCCGCCGGGGGCAATCCCCTCCGGCTAACCGGCGGCACGAGCCACGAGTTGACCCCGCGAGTCAGCCCGGATGGCGACCGAATCGCCTTCGTCTCCAACGAAAACGGTCCCACCGAACTGCATGTGATGGCAGTGTCCGGCGGCGCGCGGAGTTCCTGGCGAACGTTGGACCTGAGCGACCGCGCGCACCTCGATGCGGTCGGGCGCCTGCGCGCAACCGTGCTGGGCGAGACCGGCAACCCCACCCCCGCCCGCGTCACCGTCCACGGACCGGACGGCCGCGGCTACGCCCCCCGCGACGGCTTCCACCGCGTCCTCACCCCCACCGAGACACACTACTTCCGCACCACCGGCGACTTCGAGGTGGAGGTGCCCGCCGGTCCCGTGACCCTCCAGGTCCGCAAGGGACTCGAGTACCGCCCCATCTACCACACCGTCGAGGTTTCCACCGGCGACAACCCGGAACTCACCCTGCAACTCGACCGCCTCATCGACTCCCGCGACCTCGGCTGGTTCGCCGGGGACACGCACGTCCACGACCTCCACCAGGGCCGCTACGGCCTTACCCACGAGGACTTCTTCAACGACATCGCCAGCGAGGACCTGCGCGTCGCGATCGCGCTCATCCACATGGACGGCACCCGTCTCATGGGACGCTGGGACGACCTCACCGGCCGCCCCCACCCCCTCTCCACCGGCGAACACGTCCTCCAGTACGCGCAGGAGTTCCGCGGTTCGTTCGGCCACGTCGGCCTCGCGGGCATCGACCATTTCATCACGCCGCTGATCGGCGGCGCGGCCAACACCCCGTTCGCCGCCGACCTCCTCAACGCGGACTACCTCGACGCCGCGCGCGAGCAGGGCGGAACCGGCGGCTTCATGCACCCCTTCAACGGTTCGGTGGACACGCCCGAAGACGTGAGCTGGTCGGAGATTCCCATCGACGCCGCCCTCGGCGCCGGCGACTTCTACGACGTCATCTGCTTCTGGTACGACGAACTCGACAACGCCGAGATCTACTACCGGCTGCTCAACGCGGGCTTTCGCCTCGCCGCGACGGGTGGGACGGACAACTTTTCGGACGTGTGGCGCGATCCGGGTCCGGGCGCCAGTCGGACATATGCGCGGATGGAGGCACCGGGCGACGGATCGTCCCGCGCTGGAGGCGAAGAGGCGGCGGACGGGGGTGGCGAGGTCGCGGGCGGTGGCGGAGGGGCGGCGGACGGAAACGGCGAGGCTGCGGGCGCGCCGACGGACGCGGCCCTCACCGTGGAGCCCTGGCTCGAGGCCGTGCGGGAGCGGCGCACCTTCGCGACGAACGGTCCCCTGCTCTTCCTCACCGTCGACGGGGTGGAGCCCGGCGGCGAGATCCGCGTGCCGGAAGGGGGCGGGGGGGAGCGGCTGGTGGTGGTGGAGGCGGCCTCCATCACTCCCCTGACCACCGTTGAAATCGTGGTCAACGGGACTGTTGTCGAGACCTTCGACGCCGCGGACCAGGACCAACGGTTCCGCTTCGAGACCCGCGTGCGCACCGACGAGGGCGGCTGGGTCGCCGCGCGGGCGCTGGGGCCCCGTAACACGCTGGTGGCGGACGGCTACGCCTTCGCCCAGACCAGCCCGGTGTGGATCGTGGCGGGCGACGAGGAGTATCGATCGGAGGCGGACATCCGCTTCCTCCTCGCGGCCGCTGAGGCCTTTCGCGGGCGGGTGGTTGCGCGGGACAGCTGGACCACCGACGCGGCCCGAGACCACTTCCTGGCGCGGGTGGACACCGCGATCGAGGTCTACCGGAACCTGCTGCGCTGAGTTGGTTCGCGGCGGAATCCCCCGCTACTTCTCGGACTCCTGCGTGCTCCCCAGCAGCGACGGGTTCGCCATGACCGACGAGCTGTGGCGGTGGCTGATCATGACCAGGGGACACGTCGTGGCCCGCGCGATCTCGAGCATGAGGTTGCTGAAGACGGCGCGGCGGCGACGCCTCCGGTGGAAGCCCAGAATCAGCAGGTCGCACTCCTCGGCCCTGCGTGCCACCTGCGCCACCACGTCGTCGCTGACCGCCAGTTCGGCGTGCGCCTGGTCGCCCACCTCGTCCCACGCGAGACGCTCCAGATCCTTCACGGCCCTGCGGTGAGCGCCGCCGGCAACCGTCGGAGAGACCACGCCCAGGAAGGCCACGTCGCGGGGCGCGTCCCGCACCAGGCTTCCCAGCAGGCGCGCACGGACCGGGCTCTGGTCGCGTCCTCCCCGTGACGGGGCCAGGATGCTGTGCGCCTGGTCGGGTCGCCAGTCGTGTGGGGCACGCAGGATCACCACGTCGGCATCCACCGCGCCGATGACCCGGGACAGGGGACCGGTCATGAGCGAATCGTCGAGTTCACCGACGCCCAGGAGCAGCTTCTCGCAGCGAACCGCCTCGGCCACCCTGGCGATCTCGCTCCACGGATCCTTGTGCAGCGTGATGAGCGCCTCGGGTCTCAGATCCACGTCCACCGCCGTGCTCAGGGCCCCGCCGAGGACCGCCTGTGCATCGCTGATCCCCCGCGGCAGAACCTGCGCTTCGGCCCCCTCCTGCCATTCCACCACCGAGAGCAGCTGGACGCGGCCCACGTCGGGCGGCGCGAGCGCCTTGGCCATCGCCACCATCGTGGGCGCGCTGGCCGGGTTGGCGATCGGCGTGAGCACGACCGGCCGGCGTCCCCGCAACTTGATCAACTGAGGATCCCGCGCCTCCGAGGAAGCGTCCACCACCCGTGCCCGCGGTCCCAGGTACAGCGCGTAGAGGATGGCGCCGGCGCTGAGCCAGAGCGCCGCCAGCACCCCCGCCGAGGGCACCGCCACCGCCTGGTAGAGGCCGATCAGCATGCACGCCGAACCGCCCGCAATCGGAATTGCCGGGAACCACGGAGAATGGAAGCTCAGCGGCCGCCCGGCGCGCCTGCGCGCGAGATATGCAATCGTATGGGTCAGCGCGAAGCTCCCGAGGAAGACGAGGCTGGAGGCTGCGCCCGCCGCCGCCACATTGGGGACCGCGACCAGCAGAAATGCGGCCACCACGGCCGTCAAGCGCACCGCGGCCGTAGGCGTCCCGGTCGCGGATGTGAGACGCGCGTACCGTTGCGGCAGGGTACGGTCCGTCGCCATCGCCTGGGCAAAGCGCGACGCCGCGATCAGGTTGACCTGGAGCGCGGAGAGCATGGAGAGCAGGCCGGCGGCCACGACCAGCCAGTAGCCCGCCGAACCCATGAAGTTGCGGGCGGCTTCGGCCACCAGGATTTCGGGATTCTCCGCCGCCAATTCGGTCACGGTCCCGCCCGGGACACCCACCGTCACGATCAGAAACAGCAGCGGCAGGAAGATTACAAGCGCTGTGCCCAGCGAGAGGAACATCGCCTTGGGGACGTTGCGTTCGGCGTCGCGCACCTCGCCGCCCACCGCGGCGATCAGGTCGAAGCCCTGCAGGGCGATGAAGGTGTACCCCATGGCCTGGAGCAGCCCGGTGAAGCCCTCCGTGAAGAACGGCCGGAAGCGCGCGGCCAGGTCCCCGGGTGCGGGTCCTTCGGCGAACAGTGCGAAGAACCCGGCCAGGATCAGCACGACCAGCACCACCACCTTCCCCATCGTCTCCCACTGGCGTCCCCCCACCGCGAACCGGGTCAGCCGCCACGCGTAGAAGGCCACCGCGCAGAGCGCATAGCCGACCAGCGCCAGACGGTCCCCAAGCCACGCCGGAGGCTCGTTGCCCGCCAACCGCAGCATCTGCTCCAGGAAGGGGACGAAGAAGACCGCGAACCCCATGGCGTACAGCACCGCCGCCACCGCCGACGCGAACCAGACCACCCACCCCACCGCGAACGCCGCCTCGACCGTGAGCACCCGGCGCGCGTACGCGTAGGTGCCCCCTGAGCGCGGGAACCGGGCGGCCAGTTCGGCGAAGGAGAACACCGTCAGGATTGCGATGCCGCCGTTCAGCGCGAAGGCCAGGATCGCGCTGGGACCGGTGGCCTGGAAGCCGATCCCGGCGAGCGCGAGGAAGCCGCCGCCCACGATGGCGCCCACGCCGATGCCGGTCGCGCCGAGGAGGCCGAGGTGCCGCCGGGGAGGGGATGCGGTGGTCATGACGGATAGGATAGGGCCTCCCCCTCCCCAAAGAACACCTCCACCACCTCACGCGGCGGCGGCCTCGTCACCAGACTCACTCCCACGAGCAGCACCAGCGACACCGCCGGCCCCACGAGCGCCGGCCACAGCCCCGCGATCCAGTTGTCGAAGCTCCCGTGCTCCATGTAGCCCAGGCCGTACCACACCACGCAGGTCGCCGCCCCGCCCAACATCCCCGCCAGCCCCCCCGCCCGGGTCGCGCGCGGCCACCACATCCCGAGCAGCAGCGGAAAGGTGAACGCCGACGCCATCAGGCTGAACGACATCGTCACGATGAAGAGGATCGTCGCGGGCGGATCCACCGCGACCACCAGCGCGAGCACCCCGATCCCCAGCGTGGTCCAGCGCGCCAACCGAACCCCTCGCCGCTGCGACACCTCGCGGCGCGCCATCGGCACGTAGAGGTTCTCCACGACCAGCGAACTCGCCAGCAGCAGCACCGAATCGATCGTCGACATGGTGGCGCCCAGCACCGCCGCGACCAGGATCCCGCCGAAGAGCGGATGCATGAGCAGCTGCACCAGCGTGGGGAGCGCCAGATCGGTCTGTTGCAGGTCGGGGAGCAGCACCCCGGAGGCGATCGCGATCACCGTCGAGCCGATGTAGATGAACGACGAAAAGGCGATCGAGAAGACGAGCGCCTTGCGCAGCGTCCCCCGGTCCTTCGGGATAAGGAAACGGGTCACGGCCGCGGGCGCGCCCCCGATCTGAAAGAACCCCCACACCAGGAACGACGACACCACCCAGAGCGCCGGCATGTCGCCCAGGAAGGAGATCCCGCCGGGGTTGAACTCGGCGTAGCGCTGGTGCATCTCCGCGAATCCGCCCGCCGCCGAGACCGCAACCGGCGCGAGCACCGCGAAGCCGATGATCATGATCGAGCCCTGGATCAGGTCGGTCCACGCGACCGCGTGCATTCCCCCGATCACCGTGTACACGATCACGATTCCGCCGAAGACGACGAGCCCGAGCAGGTACGGCATCCCCAGCAGCACCTCGAAGAGGTTGCCCGCCGCCTTGAGCTGGGCGGCGATCAGCGGAATGAAGGCCAGCAGCATGAGGAGGGTCGCGGTCATGCTCACCCCCTTGCCCCGGTAGCGCGCCTCGAAGACGTCGACGATCGTCGTGCAGCGGATCCGCGACGCCAGGCGGCGCAGGCGTTCGCCCAGCAGGACGTAGGTGAACCAGGCGGCGGCCGCCGAGGACACACCGGCAGGCGCGAAGTTGTAGCCGAGCTCCCGCTCCGTGCCGACCGCGCCCATGTAGGAGCTGCCGCTCATCTGGGTGGCCGAGTAGGAGAACCCGAGCGTGGCCGGGCCGAGATCTCCCCGGGCTAGGAAGTACTCCTGGCGGGACCGGTTGCGCCGGTTGAACCAGACGCCGAGCCCCATCAGACCTGTGAAATAGACGACGAGGATGACGGTGTAGAGGACGGAATCAGCCATGGCGCGAGAGCCCCGTCAGCGGCCTGTGCGGGCGTGGAAGACCGCCGCGCCGATCACAAACCCATATCCCCCATATAGGACGACCCATACTCCCCAGTCCAGGTTGGCTGGGCCGGCTGGCCAGTCCACCAGAAGCCCGATGCTGCCGCCCACCAGGAACACGGCCATGAGGATCAGGGAGACGATCGGGAACCTGGGAAACTGCCCGCCCGGCTCCGCGTAGGGGTGGCCATCGGGAGAACCGGTCTCTGGTGGCGGCTCAGGTCCGCGGGGCTGCCGACGGTGATGAGGTGGCAAGGTGTTTCCTCCCGTCCATGGGATTCAGGTTCGGGGCTCGCGGCGGCCGGTCGCGCGCAGGTGTTTGCCGTTGGACAACCCGGGCAACGGCCACAAGAGTGCCGTCCCTGCAGGAGTTGAGCAATGATCACGAGACCACAACCCGCACACACCCTGCTGCCGGGTTTCATGTTGGCCGCCTGCGGGGCCTTCCCCCCGGTTCGTCCCCCGCCCCCCTCCCGGTTACCTTTCCGGCCATGCCCAGCCGCACATCCGCATGACCGAGTCGATCTTCGCCTTCAAGCCCGTCATGGCCGCCGCGGCCCTGGCGATCATGTGGCTCCTCGAGGGGCTGATCCCCATGTTCGAGGGCCGCAAGGACCGGGTGCGGCACGACGCGCCCAACCTGGTGCTGGGCGTCGCCAACGCGCTCCTCGTCTCCCTCGTCTTCGCCGGCGCCACCCTGATCGCGACCGAATGGGCCCGGACGAACTCCTTCGGCGTCCTCCACTGGCTGGGCATCGGAGGCGTCTGGGCCTTCGCGCTCGGATTCGTCCTCTTCGACATGTGGCAATACCTCTGGCACCGGCTCAACCACCGGGTGCCGTTCCTGTGGCGCTTCCACGCCGTCCACCACGCCGACCGTGAGTTGAGCGCCAGCTCCGGACTGCGCTTCCACACCGGCGAGATCGTGCTCTCCTCGTGCGTCCGCCTGGCCGTGCTGCCGCTCCTGGGGATGACGGTCACCCAGGTGCTGCTGTACGAAGCCGTGCTGCTCCCCGTCATCCTCTTCCACCACGGCAACGTGGGAGTCCCCGCGCGCGCCGACCGCTGGCTGCGCTGGCTCATCGTCACCCCCTGGATGCACTGGGTGCACCACTCGGACTACCAGCCCGAGACGGATTCCAACTACTCGAGCGTGTTCTCCTTCTGGGACCGGATCTTCGGCAGCTTCAGGCTGGTCGCCGATCCGCGGGCGCTGACGCTTGGGCTGGAGGATACGGAGCGGCGCGACTGGGCGACGCTGCCGGGGATGTTGGCGATGCCGTTCAGGAGGCGGCGGGCGCGGCGGAGGGACGAGGCGGCGGACGACGCACGCGGGCAGTTGGGGGGCTGAATGGGACTCAGGGTTTCCTCCACTGACCAATCCGCCGGATCCGTCCGCGTTTTCGCGCCGGCGTCGGTGTCGAATCTGGGTCCCGGCTTCGACATCTTCGGACTCGCGCTGGAGCGTCCGGGGGACGAGGTGGTGGTGCGGGCCGCCGCGGGGACCGGGATTGTTTCGCTTTCGGTGACCGGGGACGGTGGGCGCGTACCGACGGACCCCTTGCGCAACGCCGCCGCGCTGGCGGTGCAAGGCGTGCTCGACCGGCTGGGCTCCGACGCGGGCGTCGCGCTCGAGGTGCGAAAGGGGATCCCGCTCGCTTCGGGGCTGGGCGGCAGCGCGGCCAGTGCGGTCGCGGGCGCGGTGGCGGCCGACGCGCTTCTGGGCAGCGCCCTCGACCGAACCGCCCTGCTCGAGTGCGCCCTGATCGGCGAAAGCAAGGGCTCGGGCGCCGACCACGCCGACAACGCGGCCCCCTCGCTGGCCGGGGGATTCGTGTTGGTTCTGCCGGGCCAACCCACGCGGATGGTCAAGCTTCCAACGCCACCGGAGATGGTCGTCGCCGTGGCTCATCCCGCGCTGGAAGTGGAGACGCTCGGCGCCAGGATGATTCTGGGCGAGACCATTCCGCTCGCGGCGGGCATCCGGCAGTGGGGCAATGCCGCGGGGCTCGTCGCCGCGTTCTTCGAGGGGAACTGGGAGTTGATCGGCCGCTGTGTGCGCGATGCGGTGGCGGAACCGGCGCGGGCCGGTCTCGTGCCCGGTTTCCAACGGGTCAAAGCGAGCGCGCTGGCGGCGGGAGCCGTCGCGGCCGGGCTCTCGGGGTCGGGGCCGTCGGTGTTCGCGCTCTGCCGGGGAAGGCTCGCGGCGGAGACGGCGGCGGCCGCCATGGCCGAGGCCTTTCAGCTTGAGGCCGGTGTGCATTCGGACATCGTGATCTCCGGCGCAAACGCGGCTGGCGCACGGATCCTGGAGACCGAGTGACTGACCCCCGGTCACCATGCAACTGATCAGCACCCGCGGCGGCCCCAACGGCCCCACCTGGACCTTCAAGCAGGCCCTCTTCCTCGGCCAGGCCCCCGACGGCGGCCTTTTCATCCCGGCCTCCCTCCCACCCCTCCCCACCTCGGACCGGTCACCCCTCCCCCACCTCACCTTCCTTGAACGGTCCCTCATCGCCGCGCGCCACCTCCTCGGCCACGAGATCCCCGACGACATCCTCCACCCCGTCATCCACGACGCCCTCGATTTCCCCGTCCCCCTGCGCGAAATCGAGCCCGGCGTCCACCTCCTCGAGCTCTTCCACGGCCCCACCCACGCCTTCAAGGACATCGGCGCCCGCTTCATGGCCCGCACGATGTCCGCCCTGCGCGACGACGACAGTCCCCCCATCACCATCCTCACGGCCACCTCCGGCGACACCGGCGGCGCCGTCGCGCACGCCTTCCACAACCTCCCCGGCATCCGCGTCGCGGTCCTCTATCCCCTGGGCAAGGTCAGCCCCCGCCAGGAGGCCCAGTTCACGACCCTGGGCGGCAACGTCACCGCCATCGCCGTCCGCGGCGCCTTCGACGACTGCCAGCGACTCGTCCGCCAGGCCTTCGCCGACCCGGACCTCAACGCCCGCCTGTCGCTCACCTCCGCCAACTCGATCAACATCGGCCGCCTCCTCCCCCAGACCTTCTACTACCTGCACGCGTGGTCCGAGCTGGCGCCGCCGGCTGCGGATTCGGAGCTGCTGTTTTCAGTCCCTTCGGGGAACTTTGGCAATCTCACGGCGGGCCTGATCGCGCGTCGCTCGCTCGGAATGGCCCTCGCTCGCTTCGTCGCCGCGACCAACGAGAACGACGTCGTGCCGGCGTACCTTGCGGGGCGCGGCTTCCATCCCCGTGCGTCCGTCGAGACGATCTCGAGTGCGATGGACGTGGGGGATCCGAGCAATTTTCGGCGGATTCTGCACATGTTCGGGGACTCGGAATCCCTGCGCTCGGGGCTCACCGGCTCGTCCTGGACCGACCACGAGACGCGCGCGTGCATCCGTGACCTGTGGCGGCGCAGCGGCGTGGCGATCGACCCGCATACGGCGGTGGGGCTGCTGGGACTGCGCGACGAGTTGCGGCGGCGGCCGGGGGCGCGGGGCGTGGTCCCGGCGACCGCGCATCCCGCGAAATTCGCCGAGACGGTCGAGCCTCTGATCGGGGAGGAGCTGCCCGTTCCGCCGGGGATTGCACGGGTGATGGATCTGCCGCGACAGTCCGTGGTGATCGATCCCGAGCTGGGGGCGCTGCGCGGAGTGCTGGTCTGAATGCTCCAGCCCTTCGACGAACGCAACCGCGACCTGATCGTCAACGTGAACGGGAAGCTGCTTCACCGCGACGAGGCGGGCATCAGCCCCTTCGACTCCGCGGTGCAGGGCGGCGACGCGGTGTGGGAAGGTCTCCGTCTGTACGACGGCCGCATCTTCAAACTCGAAGAGCACCTCGCCCGGCTGCGCGCGTCCGGCCTGGCCATCGCCTTCCCCGAGATCCCCACCGACGGTGAAATCATCCGCGAGATCCGCCGCACCCTGGCCGCCAACGACATGCGCGACGGCGTCCACATCCGCCTCACGCTGACTCGCGGCGTCAAGTACACCAGCGGCATGGACCCGCGCCTCAATCGGTCGGGCCCCACCCTGATTGTGCTCGCCGAGCACAAGCCTCCCGTCTACGACCGTTCGGGCCTGCGGCTCGTCACCAGTTCGCTGCGCCGCTTCGATCCCGACACCCTCGACCCCAGGATCCACCACGCCAACCTTCTCCAGTCGATCCTGGCCAAGATCGAGGCGAACGCGGCCGGCGCCGACGACGCCCTCATGCTGGACCGGCGCGAGTTCATCGCCGAGACCAACGCGACCAACTTCTTCGTTGTGACGGGCGGCGTGGTCATGACGCCGCACGCCATCGCCTGCCCCGAGGGGATCACGCGGGCGACGGTGCTTGAGCTGTGTGCCGAGGTCGGGATCCCGTCACGAGTGAAGGACCTGTCGCTGGACGAAGCCTACCGCGCGGACGAGGCCTTCTGCACGGGAACGATGGGTGAACTGGCGAGCGTAGTCGAGATCGACGGGTGGAGGATCGGGCAGGGCTCACCCGGTCCGGTCACGATGCGCCTCAGTCGGCTGTACGGAGAGCTGACGGCGCGGAGCGGGACTCCGGTCTGAGATCCTCGCCGGGGTGCAGCCGAATCAGGACTCCCGGATCCTTGCCGAAAGTTCTGCCGCTGGCGTCTTCTACAAACGCGCGGATTCCGGGGCACTTCCTGCGGGCGGGGCCCTTATTGCCGGTCGCCGGTTTTGATGTGACGGTGCACGCTCCAGTGTTGAGTTCGTCGAATAGCTCCGCCCCGCGCCCCATTTTGTTATCCGGCTGCGCCAAAGGCGCCCCGTTTCCTGGGCGAAGTCCCAGGAAACGCGTAGGCCTAGCTTGACGATGAGCCGATCTCGACATGGACGCTGTACCAGGTAAAGCTCTGGCCGGAAGCGTCCAGCGTGACCGACCGGCTCTCGTCCGGCGCGAGGTCGATCCGGGGCGTGGGACCCAGCTCGTTTCCGTTGGACAGGTGGATCTCGACGCGCACGTCGGTGACCGTCGTGTCGTTGGTGTTGGTCACGGTGCCTTCGAACCGCTCGGCCGACGAGTTGTAGCTGATGACCAGTTCAACCCCGTTGCGCGTCTCGGTCGCAGTCTCCGTAAGAGACCACTGTCTACCTGACTCGCCCGGTTCGGTGGGGCTCTCGGCGCATGCGGCGAGCACGGCCAGGAGAGCCAGGTTCACGGCGCGGATGGCAATGGTTTGTCTTCTCATGGGTCTTTCCTTGTCTTCTGGTGGTTTGGGTTTGCCGCTCACCGGCATCCCCTGGTGATGGACCCTCCCCCACATTTCGTCGCGTTTGAGGTTGGGGAGGGTTATGGTGGTTCCGTCTAGCGCTCGCCGACGGGCAGTGCGCTTTGGGCCGGCCGCTCCGGACCATGCTCTCCTCGCTCGCGGAACTCATGGCCCCGCGACTGCTCGTGTTCCCGCAGCTGTTCGTGTTCCCGCGACTGTACGTGTTCTCGCGACACGGCACCCTCGACAGCGTTGCGATGTTCGTGCGACACGTCTGCCCCGGGAGCCACGTTTGGAGCGAGCAACGGGGCCAGTGCCAGGAGGCCGACGGCACCCATGCGCCGCCAGGCGCGCGATGGCGCGTGGAGCGAACGATGCTCGTTGATGAGTCGCCGAACGCGCCGTTCCAGCTGCGAGCGGCTTCTGCCGATGCACGGAACGGGGCTGCGCCGGTCGCGTCTGACGACCCACCGGGCCACTTCAGTCAGGCAGCTCGCCATTGCGAAGCGGTCGCCGGATTGGCTGGCCGCCCAGTCGTCGCACAGTTCCTCGGCGGCCAGTCGAAGCTCGTGCGCGGCCAGCCGGACGAGCGGTTGGAAGAAGAAGACCGCCTGCACGACCTGCAGCATGGCCAACCGGATCGTGTCGCGCCGCAGATGGTGTGCGACTTCGTGGCCGAGGAGCGCGCGGAGCTCTCCGTCGTCCAGTTCGCGCAGCGCGCGCACGGGCATGCAGATCTCGCGGCCGGTCCCCACGCCCAGCGCAACCGGCGAACCCAGGTTGTGGCTCTCCGTCAGGCGCGGCGGCCGGGGCAGGGCTGCCTTCCCGCCAAGTGCGGCCAACACACGGGAGGCTCGCGGGTCCGTCACCGGTTCGCGATCGCGAAGGCGCCGGCGCAGCTTCTCCAGTCGAATGATGTAGAGGGCAAGCAGGCCACCGGCCAGCACGGACCACAGGATGCCGGCAGCGGACAGCCAGCTCGCGTTGGCCGCACCCTCCTCGCGGTGGACCTCCCCGCCCGCGGGGACAGGGACGGAAGCTGCCCCGTTCCCGTGACCTGCTTCTTCGTCGGACCCGTGCTCCCCTCCGGCAACGACCGAGGGCATGGGAAGGCGCCAGACTGCCGAGTCCGGCCGGGTCACGGTGTGGACGGTCGGAGTGATCAGGCTGGCGGCCAGCGCCGTGTACCAGATCGTTTCCCTCAGGCGCGCATGGGCCCCGGGGAAGGCCCGCAGACCGAGCCAGGCGGCACCGCACCACAGGGTGCTGTGAACCAGGAAGGTGAAGAGCCACACCGTCATTTCCCTCTCTCCTTCCGCTTTCTTGCCACGATTTTCCCCAGGCCGTCCAGGTCGTCCGCGTTGATCTCGCCGGACTGGACCAGGTGGTTGACCAAGGCCGCGCTGTCACCGGAGAACAGGCGCTGTACGAGTTCGCCCACCATTCCGTGGCGCACGTCGGCCTCCGCGATCGCCGGCCGGTAGATGAACTGCCGTCCGTTGGTGCGATGCTCCACGCACCCGTACTCCTCCAGCTTGCGCAGCATCGTCTTGATCGTCGTGACGGCGAGGCCCCGCTCCTCGAGGAGCGCGCGGTGCACCTCGATCGCCGGGGCCTCGCCGCGCTCCCACAGCACGCGCATGATGGCGAGCTGCAGGTCTCCGAGTTGTCGCTTCCGCTTCATCACGGCACTCCGTGGATCGGGTTCGCTTCGATTACTCGGGTAGTTACTACCCAGGTAGTCACTCGGAAGTTCCATCGGTCTCATCCTACCTCGACCTCGCCGCCAGATCGGCTGCGAACGCCTGCATCTCGCCGCGCAGGATCTGGAGCTGGTTGTACACCGGCTTGTAGGCCGCGCCGCGTGGCCGGGCACCCTCACCGTCGCCGCGCTCACCGCCGCCTTCGCCGCGTCCTTCGCCCCCGCCGTGCTCGCCGGCACCTTCGCCCCCGCCGTGCCCGCCGGCGCCTTCGCCGCCCTCTTCCCCACCGGCTCCGTGACCCTGCTCGACGCCTGCCTCGGGGTGACTGATCCAGGCGCTGAACCGGTTTCCAAAGGTGCCCAGTTCGACCGGCACGGTCTGGCCCGGGGCGACATCAACGCGCTTCGTCGGACCAAGCTCCGTGCCGTTGTCCAGATGGATCTCCACGCGCACCTGCGAGAGCGTCCGGGCGGTGGTGTTCGTCACCGAACCGACGAAAACCTGCGTCCCGGGGTCGAACGCCAGGGCCAGGCGAGCTCCGTTCGCGAAGAGCTTGTTCTGTTTCGTCATCTTTGGCAGGTAGGCACCCCCCTCTTCGCCTCCCGCCCCGCCCGCACCATGTTCGCCGCCACCGCGCTCCCCTCCCTCGCTGCGGCCTTCTCTACCGCGGTACTCGCCGGCCCCTTCGCGTCGTGCGTGGCTCTCGGCCTGCTCGTTTCGCGGGCTGGCCCTGTAGGCGCCGAGCCCCGCCGCCACGCGCATCTTGCGCAGGTCGGCCCGGGCCTGCTTGACGAGTTCGTACATCAGGTCCGCGTCCGTGCTTTCCTGCGCCGGCTGCTGGTCCTCCACCACGGGCGCGACACCTCGCTCGCCGTCCGCGTACGCAGCCAGGCCGACACCGGCGGCCCCGAGCACCATCAGGGATATCATCGCGATCTTCATCATTGGTCTCCTCTCAAAGTCGGGTAGCGCCCGGGGCGTCACTCGCGTCCGTTGGCGACTACCACACTAGTTGACTACTGTGATAGTCTACACGGATTCGAAAAGTTCCGCAAGGGATACGGGGCAGAGTGGGCAGGCGCAGCCATCTCAACCACCCGAAGCCCGAGGTGGTGGCCAGGGCACCCAACGAGGCGTGGTCCTGGACATCTACAGCCTCTACGCCACCGGATGGATGGTGGCGGAGCGCGAGATCGCCGGCTTGGCCGGACACCTGATCCGGGAGACTTCGTGCGAGCGCGTCGGGGCAAGCCCGCGTCGCCTACGTCACGATGAAGCGGATCGCGAAGAGCGCGGCCACGACGAGCACGGCCAGGTTCACCTCATGCCGGCGTCCGCCCACTACCTTGATCAGCACATAGGTGATGAAGCCGAGCCCGATTCCGGTGGCGATCGAATAGGTCAAGGGCATGGCCAGCGCGGTCACGGTGGCGGGCGCGGATTCGGTCAAGTCGTCCCATTCGACGTGTCGCATCGCCCGCGCCATCACGCAGCCCACGAAGAGGATCGCGGGGGCGGTGGCGAAGGCCGGGATGGCGGTGGCGATGGGCGCGAACACGATCGACACGAGGAACAAGCCGGCTACGACCAGCGCGGTGATTCCGGTGCGTCCCCCCGCTCGCACGCCGGCAACGCTTTCGATGTAGGATGTCGTGGTCGACGTGCCGAGCATTGACCCGACGATCGTGGCTGAGCTGTCGGCGACCAGCGCGCGCCTGAGACCCGGCACGCGCCCGGTGCCGTCCGTCAGCCCTGCCTCGTTGAGAACGGCGACCAGGGTGCCGCTGGTGTCGAAGAGGTCGACCATGAGGAAAGCGAAGATGATCGCGACGAGGCCGACTTCGAGCGCGGCCGCGATGTTGAGCTGGAAAGCGGTCGGGGCAAGCGACGGCGGCGCGGCGACCAGCGACTCGGGGGCGGGGGAGAGTCCCGCGACCCACCCGATCCCCGCCACGATCAGGAT
>LXNI01000316.1_pt1 | contig 60414 bp, 64 predicted proteins | sample 809091 | NCBI WGS metagenome assembly LXNI01 (sample SAMN04870527, study PRJNA318959) | sponge metagenome | biome: 01000161; feature: marine sponge reef; material: water | host: Sarcotragus foetidus | place: Greece: Milos, Mediterranean Sea | collected 2013-05-29 | depth 5-7 m
ACACCATCAACAAACCTCCCATCGACACGCCTCAACGCTCAACGTGACCGTCCAAAGCCAACACCGCGAAGCGCTACAAACGCGCCGAAACACCCACTTGCAAAATGGTGGGGAGTCCCAGTGCCGGCCAGGGGGGCCGGCGCACCAGTGCCGGCCAGAAGGCCGGCGCACCCAGTGCCGGCCAGAGGGCCGGCGCACCCAGTGTTCAAAGCCCGAGAAAGCCGTAGACGCGGCCGATGAAGTTCACCGTCTCCCGGTAGGGCGGCACCCCGTCGTGGGCATCGACGGCCCCCTCGCCCGCGTTGTAGCCCGCCAGCACGCGGGGCAGGTCGTCCTCGAACCGGCGGCGCAGCCAGGTCAGGTACCGGGCCGCGGCGAGCACGTTACGGGCTGGTTCGTACAGCTCCCGCGCCGGAACGCCGAAGCGCTCGGCGGTCGCCGGCATGAGCTGGAGCAGGCCCCGGGCGCCCTTCGACGACACCGCACCGGGATCGTAGGCTGACTCCGCCCGCGCCATCGCGGCCAGCAGATCGGGGTTCAACTCGTGTTCGCGGCCGATCTCGAGGAACAGTTCGCCGTAGGGAACGGCCGGCGCGGTCTGTCCGGGCCGGTAGTCGAGCGAGAAGCCGGCCTCCGGTGGCGGCTCGGGTGGCGGCGGCTCCTCGACGATCTCGTCGTCGACGATTCGCTCGACCTGCATCAAGGGCAGGGTGACCGAACCGCCCTTCTCCAGCGTCAGCCGGATGCGCTCGGCGTTCGTGCCCGGCTCGTCGAGGAGTTCCCACGCGGTCACGCGGTAGCGATAACCGTTGGTCAGAACAGCCAATTCCGCTCCGGCCGCGGAGGCGCACAGAACCAGGACGACGGCCGCCGCAGCGACCCGCGAACCCACCCTCACGCGCCCCCCGTCAGGCGCCGGCCGCGGTCATGAGCTCCGGCGTAGCGGGACTTGCCGCCGCTCCGGCTTCCGGTTGATAGCGCATCACGACCAGGGTCAGATCGTCCTGGGCCCCCGCGCCGTCGGTATGCCGCCTCATCTTCGCCAGAATCCGGTCGCACACCTCCTTGGCGGTGCCGGCTGATCCCTTGAGCGAGTCCCTCGTCCGGTCGTAGCCGAACGGTTCGCCGTCGCCGCCGGGAGCCTCGATGAAACCGTCCGACAGCCAGACGAGGACATCTCCCGCCTGCAGCTCGATGCGCCGGAAGCCGTAGTCCTCGCCCAGCGCCCCGAGCGGCGTGCCCGGCAGCAGGATCTCCTCCACTTCGTTCCGCCGCAGCAGGTAGGCCGGAGGATGCCCTGCATTCGTCATTTCGACGACGCCCGCGGACAGATCGATGACCGACAGGCTCGAGGTCACGAAGGTGCGGTCGCCGCCGGAACGCACGAGCCGATCGAGTGCCGACAGGATCTCCCGCGGCGGCTTGCCCTCCTCGACGAGGGTCAGAAGCCCCGCCTTGAGCATCGCCATGCGCAGACCCGCCGAGAGACCATGCCCCGCGACATCCGCGATGACAACCGCCAGCCGATCGCTCTCGCCGCCGTCCTCCGCGGGCAGCCGAACGATGTCGAAGTAGTCGCCGCCGATCGCCGCCGAGGGCTCGAAGTAGGTGGCGAACTCCACACCTTCCGCCTGCAGGCTGCGGCCCGGAATCAGGCTCTTCTGGACTTCGCGGGCGATCTCGAGTTCCTGCTCCAGGGCGTGCTTCGCGGCTCGCTCGGCGACCAGGCCCTCCAGGCTCTCCGCCATCTCGTTGAACGAGGTCTGCAGGGCGCCGATCTGGTCCCGGCGGCGCACCGGGATGCGGGCAGAGAAGTCACCCGCCTGGACCTTCCCGGTCGCCGCGCTCAGCCGGTTCACCGCGCGACTGAGCCCGAGAATCATGAACATGGCCATGACCGTCGCCGCGATGAAGACGTCGAACAGCAGGAAGGTGGCGATGCCGAACGCGATCCAGCCGAGACTGTCGACCTGGGCGGACGAGGAGAAAAGGTGTCGAAACACGATCCGCTGGGTGGCGGCGAGCGATGCCGATACCGGCGGCGAGACCGGTTCGCCGCTGGCGAAGGCGTGCAGCGGTCCGGCCATTTCGACGCCGACGATGCTGAACGGCGAGCTGGCGCCCAGGGACTCGAAGAAGGCCTCGCGTTCCTCACCGCCGCGGGTCCGCGCCAGTGGCTGGAGCACGAACTGGGCATCCAGGAACTGAACCGTCCATTCCGTGCCATCCGTCTCCCCCTGGCGCCGGAGCCGCGTCCAGACATCGCTCCGGCGGCTCAACTCCCGTTCCAGCAGGCCCCCGACTTCGGGATCGTAGAAAGCCAGCACCGCCGACGTCCCGCGTCGAAAGCCCGCCGCCAGGGTCGCCGAACCGTCGGGCAGCACGACCAGCTCAGGGACCTTGCTACGGCGTTGCTGGCGGTCGAACTCGCTGTCCGATTCCAACCACTCCGGGAAGGAATCCGGCGCCCTCGGGTCCCCGGCCGCCAGTGCGCCTCCCTGGTAGTAGGCCAGCGCCGCGCCGTCCTGCGTGGTCGGCAGGCCGGAGGGATCGAAGAGGCCCATCTCGAGAGGTTGGATGAGGAAGGCGGAGACCGCCTCGAGTTCCTCGTGGAGGCCGATCGCCGCGTCGCGGTACAGGTGACCGAGGAAGAACCCGGACAGCAGATAGGCGGAGACGGTCACCAGCACCAGGCTGAGCAGGAAGGGCAGCAGGCCCAGCAGGACGTAACTGAAGGCCAGGCGACGGCCGACGCGCCACAGAATCCGGCGCTGCAGCCAGACGAAGGCCACCCACGCGAACACGGCCCCCACCACGGTGACGACGGTGCCGGCCAGCAGGTCCAGAACCAGCGGCGAGTCCAGCGAGAGGACGATGATCGAGCCGGCCAGGGCGAGAAGCAGCCCCAACAGCCACGCGGCTCGACGCCATGGCCTCTTGCGGCTGGGTTCTTTCTCGCGACTAGGCACCTGGGTTCTCGCCAACGCGCGGGGCACCGTCATGGTACTATCTGCGGCCTCACCACCCCGCGGACGGAGACCGGACCGCCCGCAGTGCGTGGCGGCGGTTTCGATCCGCGTTCAACAGCGCCCGTCCACATCGCAAGAGACGAACATGACCCTCCCGATCGCAGGGCAGACGGCCGCCGGTAGAGCCACCGAAGCAACCGTCTCCGATGTCGTCATCCGCTTCGCCGGTGACTCCGGCGACGGCATGCAGCTTACCGGCACGCAGTTCACGAACACCTCCGCGCTGATCGGCAACGACCTGTCGACGTTGCCGGACTTCCCGGCTGAAATCCGGGCGCCCGCCGGCACCCTGGCTGGCGTTTCCGGTTTCCAGGTCCGCATCGCCGACCACGACATCCACACTCCCGGCGACGCCCCGGACGTGCTGATCGCGATGAACCCGGCGGCTCTCAAGGCGAACCTGCGCGACCTCAAGGACAACGGGGTGATCATCGTCAACACGGACGAGTTCACTCCACGCAACGTGAAGCGGGCCGGCTACGAGGCGAACCCACTCGAGGACGACAGCCTGAACGCGTTCCGGCTCTATCAGGTCGGCCTGACGACGATGACGCGGCGCGCCCTGGAGGACAGCCCGCTCGACGTCCGCTCCAAGGACCGGTGCAAGAACTTCCTGGCCCTGGGGATGGTCTACTGGCTGTTCAGCCGGCCGCTCGAATCGACGATCGACTGGCTGCGGGTCAAGTTCAAGAGGCGCCCCGAGATCGCCGAGGCGAACGTCAAGGTGATGAAGGCGGGCTGGAACTTCTGCGACATCACCGACGCCTTCCAGGTGCGGTACGACGTGGAACCGGCGAAGCTCGAGCCTGGCATCTACCGCAGCATCCACGGCAACTCGGCGCTGGCCATCGGTCTGGTCGCCGCCAGCCGCCGTAGCGGCCTGCCCCTGTTCCTCGGCGCCTACCCGATCACCCCCGCCAGCGACGTGCTCCACGAACTGGCGACCTACAAGCACTTCGGGGTCACGACCTACCAGGCCGAGGACGAGATCGCCGCCGTCTGTTCCGCGATCGGCGCTTCCTTCGGCGGCAGTCTCGGCGTGACCTGTTCGAGCGGCCCCGGGATCGCGCTGAAGGCGGAAGGGATCAACCTGGCGGTGATGGTCGAGCTGCCGCTCGTCATCTGCGACATCCAGCGTGGCGGACCGTCGACCGGCCTGCCGACGAAGACCGAACAGGCCGACCTGCTCCAGGTCATGTTCGGGCGCAACAACGAATCGCCCGTTCCGGTCATCGCCGCGTCATCGCCCGCCGACTGCTTCGACACCGCGCTCGAGGCCGTCCGCCTGGCAACGACCTACATGACGCCCGTCATCCTGCTTTCCGACGGCTACATCGCGAACGGGGCGGAGCCCTGGCGGATCCCCCAGGTCGAGGAGCTTCCCGACCTCCGCGTCGACTTCCACCAGAACGCCGACGGCTTCATGCCCTACATGCGCGACGAGAACTCCCTCGCGCGGCCGTGGGCCATCCCGGGCACTCCGGGCCTCGAGCACCGGATCGGCGGTCTCGAAAAGGAAGACGTGACCGGCAACGTGAACTACGAGCCGGACAACCACGACTACATGGTGCGGCTGCGCGCCGAGAAGGTCGCCCGGATCGCGAACGAGCTTCCCGACATCGAGGTCGACGGCCCAGAGAGCGGCAAGCTCCTCGTGCTCGGCTGGGGCAGCACCCTGGGCGCGATCACCGGCGCCGTGAACCAGGCCCGGGCCGACGGCATCACCGTGAGCCGCGCCCACCTGAAGCACATCAACCCCTTCCCCCACAATCTGGGCGACGTGCTCGACCGCTTCGAGCGCGTCCTGGTGCCCGAGATGAACCTGGGCCAGTTGGCGCTGCTCCTGAGGGCGCGCTACCTGAAGGACATCGAGACCTACTCCAAGGTCGAGGGCAAACCCTTCACGCGCGACGAGATCCTTCACCGGATCGAAGCAATGGCCGGAGGGCCGAACTAGATGCCGACCACTGAAGCACCGGCCCTGACCCGTAAGGACTTCCAGAGCGACCAGGAGGTCCGCTGGTGTCCCGGTTGCGGCGACTACGCCATCCTCGCCGCCGTCCAGCAGGTGTTCCCGGAGCTGGGGATCCCGCGCGAGAACTTCGTCATCGTGTCCGGGATCGGCTGCTCCAGCCGCTTCCCGTACTACATGAACACGTACGGCTTCCACTCGATCCACGGTCGCGCGCCCGCGGTGGCCACCGGGCTCAAGATGACGCGGCCGGATCTCGACGTGTGGGTCGTGACCGGCGACGGCGACGCCCTCTCGATCGGCGGCAACCACCTGATCCACACCCTGCGCCGGAACGTGAACATCAAGATCCTGCTGTTCAACAACCGGGTGTACGGCCTGACCAAGGGTCAGTACTCGCCCACCAGCGAGCTTGGCAAGCGCACGAAGTCGACCCCTGACGGCTCGGTCGACTTCCCCTTCAACCCGCTGAACGTCGCGATCGGCGCCGGTGCCACCTTCGTCGCCCGCAGCGTGGATGTCTTCATTCCGCACCTCAAGTCCGTGCTGAAGCGGGCCGCGGCGCACAAGGGGTCGGCCTTCGTCGAGGTGATGCAGAACTGCAACATCTACAACGACAAGGCATTCGGCGCCCTGACCGACAAGGCGGGACGGCAGCAGAACGGCCTCTACCTGGAGCACGGCCAGCCGCTCGTGTTCGGCGACGACAAGGACAAGGGATTGCGGTTCACCGGCACCGACTTCGAGGTCGTGAAGCTCGGTAACGGCATGACCGCCGACGACTGCCTGGTGTGGGACGAGAAGCATGCCAACCCGTCCCTGGCGTTCCAGATGGCCAGCATCTCGACCGGCGACGGCCTCGGCGACTACCCGGTGCCCCTCGGCGTCCTGCGCGCTGTCGACGCGCCGACCTACGACGCCGGGGTGATCGACCAGATCGAGCAGGTTTCAACCGCCAGGCCGCAGACGCTCGACCAGTTGATCCACGGCACGGACACCTGGACCGTCGACGCGGCTGGCAACGTCGACCGCGGTGCCAACTAGAGGCCACAAGCCTCACTGGATTCTCGCCGGCCTGGTCTGGCTGGCGACTGCGGCGGCGGCCCAACAGGAAGACCTGCCGGAAGTCTTCTCGGAAACGATCGACGTGCGCGTCGTGAACGTCGAGGTCGTCGTCACCGACCGGGCGGGAAACCGCGTCCAGGGCCTGGAAGCCTCCGACTTCGAGCTCCTGGTCGACGGTCAACCGACCCCGATCACCTACTTCACGGAGATCGAGGACGGTCTCGCCCGGAGCGGAACGGCCGGAGATCTCGCCGGAGTACCCAGCCTCGATCCGAATGCTCCGGTGGGCACGAACTTCCTCATCTTCATCGACGACATCTTCTCCATCAAGCGCGACCGGAACAGAGTCCTCGAGCGCCTGGAGGAGGACCTACGGGCACTCGGTCCGGCGGACCGCGTAGCCGCCGTTGCGTACGACGGCAAGAGAACGGAGACCCTGACGACCTGGACGAACTCGTCGAGCCGGTTGAAGGAGGCGCTTGACCGGGCGCGCGGGCGGCCCGCCAAGGGACTGGAGCAGCTCACCGCCCGGAAGCTCTCCGATAGCGATCACGAGTTGACCGAGCAGGTCGACGCGATGAGGCGTAACTCCCCCAGGGGGTCATCGAACGCGGCTCCGCAGATCGCCCAAGCGTCTTCGGGCCTGCGGAACGTCATGTCCAGAGCGCAAACCTCATACAGGCAGAAGCTGAACAACCAGCTGGAGAGTGCGGTGCTGGCGGCGATGGCAACCATGAGGCAATTCGCCAACCAGCCCGGTCGCAAGGTGATGCTGGTGCTCGCGGGAGGCTGGCCGAGGTCCGTGGAGATCTACACGCGAGATCGCCTTCCCGGCGGCGGCCTCCCTCTCGGTCGCCGGGTGATGAGCGAGCACGAGCTGTACGGTCCGCTCGTGTCGACGGCGAACCTGATCGGCTTCTCGCTCTACCCGGTCGATCTGCCGGGACGCACGAGGAACTTCGCGGGCGACGCGTCCATGGGGTTCGACCCCGCCGTCCGGCCCGACGGCGCCAGCTCGGCTCCGGGTGCTCTCGAAAGGGAGGACACCATCCACAGCACCCTGTACTGGCTGGCCCGCTCGACGGGCGGCGTGCCACTGATCAATGCCCGGCGAGACGCGGCGCTGGCCAGGGTGGTCGCGGACACTCGGTCGTACTACTGGCTCGGTTTCGAGCCGGACCGACGCGAAGACAACAGGTTCCACGAGATCGTCGTGCGGCTGGCAGGCAGGGCGGACCTCGACGCTCGCACACGCGAGGGCTACTTGGACATGTCGCGCGACCACGAACTCGACATGACGGCCAAAGCCGCCCTGCTGTTCGGCGACCCGCCCGAGGCGCTGCCGCTCGAGGTGCACTTCTCGGAGCCGGTTCACGCCGGGCGCCGAAAGATCTCCGTGCCCGTTGAAGTCGCGATTCCCCTCGACGAAATCCAGCTCCTGCCCGTGGCCGGCGAATGGCTCAGCGTGGTGGAGGTTCGCGTGACGGCGATGGACGAAGGCGGCAACCGCTCCGAAGTGTCCTTCGAGAAGGTTCCCATCGCCGGCACAGCAGAGCCGCAGCCGGGCCAGATCTTCTACTACGAGACCGACCTCCAGCTCCGACGGCGCGAGCACGCCTATGTCATCACCGTCCACGACCCTTTGACCGGAACGAACCTGACGTCGACCGGGACGATCCGTCCGAAGTAGGAACTCGTTCCCTGGTGCCACGCTGCGAAGACGAGCACCGGCCATGAAGTGGCGCCGGTGGACCGTCGTCACCTCGTGGATTCTCGCGGCAATCGTACCGCTCGCCACCGCGGCGGCCCAGCAGCAAGACCTGCCGGCCGTGTTCTCGGAGGTAATCGACGTCCGAGTCGTGAACGTCGAAGTCGTCGTCACCGACAGGCAGGGAGACCGTGTCCACGGCTTGAAGGCCGCGGACTTCGAACTCCTGGTCGACGGCGAGCCGACCCCGATCGAGTACTTCACGGAAATCGAAGACGGCCTGGCGAAAGAGACCAGCAACGATGTCGCGGCTGTACCGAATCTGAACGCGAACGCACACGTCCCCACGAACTACCTGATCTACATCGACGACGTCTTCTCCATCCAGCAGGACCGCGACCTGGTGCTCACGCGCCTCGAAGAGGACCTGCGGGAGCTTCATTCCACAGATCGCGTCGCCGCCGTGGCCTTCGACGGCAAGAGCATGGAGACGCTGACCGATTGGACGAACTCGCGGGAAGATCTGGCGGAAGCGCTCGATCGCGCTCGCAGCCGAAGTCCCAACGGCCTGCGCCGGCGCAGCGAGGCGGTAATGGCCGCTCGAGACCGGGAACTCAAGGCCACTCTGGCAAGACTCAACAGGAGTGCTTCGCTCATCGGCATCGGGCGTAGGTTCGCAGTGACGCGGGAGGACCAGTTGCACCGCTCCGTCCTGGCCGCGGTAGCCGCCACGCGCCGCTTCGGCGACCAACGCGGGCGGAAAATCCTGCTGCTGCTGGCGGGCGGTTGGCCGGAATCGGTAGCGCTCCACGCCTCAGGCGGCAATCTCGACGCCCCACCCGATCCCAGGATGGCCATGTCCGCAGATGAGCTGTACGGCCCTCTCGTGTCGGCCGCGAATCTGATCGGCTACACCATCTATCCGGTCGATGTGCCCGGAAACGTGCAGGGCGCCGCGGCACAGAACGAGCGTGGCACGTTGCAGCGGTTGGCCCGCGCCACCGGAGGTGTGCCGATGACGAGCTTCCTACGGAAAGTAGCGCTGGCGCGAACGGTCGAGGACACTCGAACCTACTACTGGCTGGGCTTTGAGCCCACTCGGCGGGAGGACGACGAGTTCCACGAAGTGGAGATCAACATCATTGGCCGCACCGATCTAGACGTCCGAACGCGCGAAGGCTACGTGGACATGTCGCGGGACCGCGAGATCGCCTTGACGGTCGAGGCCGCCCTCCTGTTTGGCGATCCGTCCGACGCCCGGCCACTCGACGTGCACTTCTCGGAACCGGCTCGTGCCCGCCGCGGCAAGTTCTCAGTGCCCATCGAAGTGGCGATTCCGCTCGACCAGGTCGCTCTCCTTCCCGTGGCCGGTCTGTGGCAGAACGAACTGGAGGTCCGGGTCCTTGTAATGGATCTGAAGGGTAGCCGCGCCGACATGTCGACCGAGAAGATCCCGATCTCCGGTCCGGCGGAGCCGCAACCGGGCCAGTTCTTCTACTACCAAACCGACCTGCGGCTCAGGGACCGGGAGCACACCTACGTGATCGCGGTCTACGATCCCTTGACCGGAACGACGATGACGTCGACTGGAGAAGTCAATCCCGAGTAGGAGGCCGGCGCTTCGCGCCGGATGCCGGCCAGAACCCGGGTGGCGCGATCCGCGCCACCCGCGAACCAGTCCGCGCGCCCGTCTTCGGGCGCGCGGATGGCAGGCCGGCGCACCCAGTTCCTGCCGCGCAACCGCCTAACCCAGCTTCCGGCGCAACGCCTCCATCACCAGCGGCGGCACGACGCCGGTCAGGTCCCCCTCCAGGCTGCCGACTTCCTTTGTCAGGCGGCTGGAGAGGTAGATCCACTCAGGGGCCGGCAGCAGGAAGATCGTGTCGATGCCCGGCGCGAGGCGGCGGTTCATCAGGGTCATCGGCAGCTCGTAGTCGAAGTCGGCGCCGGAGCGCAGGCCACGGATGACGGCGATGGCGCCCTTCTCCCGGGCGTAGTCGACCAGCAGGCCGCTGAAGCTCTCGACCCGGCAATCGTCGGAGTCGCCCACGAGGTCGCGCAGGAGATCGATCCGCTCCTGGACCGAGAACAGCGCCTGTTTCTGGTCGTTGAAGAGCACCGCGATGTAGAGCACGTCGAAGAGCCGGCGGGCACGCTCGATCAGGTCGAGGTGGCCGTTGTGCACCGGGTCGAAGGAACCGGGAAAGATGCCGATTCGCTGGCTCATTCTCCGCTCCCCAACCGGTCCGAGAGATCGATCGTCGTCACGTTGTGCGCGGCGTCCGTCAGGCGCAGCAGCAACAGCCGGGCGTCCCCTGCGGCATCAATGGACAGGGTCTCCCGCTGGCTGTCGAGCAGGCCGTCCTCGACCATGGCGGCCCGCCACTCGCCCGCGTCGACGCTGACTACCGCTTCGCGCAGCGGGCTCCAGGCGTCTTCGACGACCGCGCTCACGCGGTTGCCGTCCCGGGAGGCCTCGACGAGTCGCGCCGGGCTGTGGTCGACGACGACCGCGGCGGACACCCGCTCGGCCTCGAGGGCCTCGCCGGGGGCGTTGTCCAGCTTGTCGGACGCGCTGACCCGGAAGCGGTAGACGCCGTCCGGCAGCACGGTGGCATCGAAGCTGAAGAAGGTCGCCTTCAGGTCGTCCGCGACCTCCAGCCAGAGAGCATCCGCGTCGCTCGCGTCTTCCCCGGCCGCCGCCAACGCCGACTCGCGGGCGAAGGCGAGCCGGTAGCGGAGACTGTCCTTGTTCGGGTCCTCGGCCTCCCAGCGCAGCGTTCGGTAGCCCAGCTTCCACAGGCTCTTCGTGCCCTTCTGGGTCTGCGCCGGATCGCCGACGGTGGTGAAGATGCGATCCCGGTTCGGGTGGGCCGGCTCGTAGGCCTGGTTCGAGGGGTTGAAGTTCGTCGGCACCAGGATCGTCCCCGCGGGGAGTACGTCCAGCTTCTTGATCTCGGGCTTGCGGTTGTGCTGCCGGTAGGTGACCTCGACGGCCACGACCTCGGGCGTCAGGTCGCCGCTGCCGCGGAGCTCGGCCCGCCACTGGAGGTAGCGGCCGGGCGGCAGATCGGAAAGAGGCGCCTCCCGCGCGACGGAAGCCTCGGTCCAGTCCGACCAGGTCTCGTCGGGGTCCGAACTCATCCCGCTGCGGGCGGAGAGCGCGACCTGCGCGCCGTCTCCGGCACGCCCGCGCCAGCGGATCGACCCGAAGCTGGCGACGGAGGACGCGTCGAGCGGCTTGGCGGTTACCGTCCCCTGCCGCGCCAGGCCACCGCTGTCGCCGCCGACGAAGCCGTAGACGGCCGCCGCGTTGACGCTGGCGAAGACGGGACCCGCCGGGCCGGTGGCCAGACCGACGATCTGGCTCTGGTCGAGGTCCTTCTCCAGCACCATCTGATCGTTCTGGAAGCTGAACAGCTTGCCTTCCTGGCCGGTGGCGACCCAGAGCCTGCCCTGCTGGTGGCTCAGGGCGTACACCGTCTCCATCTCGAACTTCCAGATCGACTCGACGGCGCCGGTCGCGTCGATCCTCAGCACCTCGGAGCGGGGACCCTTGAAGGACGCGGAACGGCTGCCGGCGGAGATCGCGCCCGTCTGGACCGTGACAGCGCTCTGCTGGCCGTTGGAGCTCGACGAGTTGCCGCCGGAGGAAGCGGTGCTTCCCGTCGAGCCGCTTGCCGTCGAACCGGCGCTCGAGGAGCTTCGGGCCCTGCTCAGGTCGACGAAGCTGGCCTCGGAAGCGAGCGCGGAGGCGTAGAAGGCGCCGTCCTCGCCGGGAGTGATCGCCAGCACCTCGGGGCCTGCGGCATCGTAGAGCGTGCGGGCCTGGCCCTCCGAGTCGATCTCGAGCAGCAGGCCTTCGCCCGCCGTGCCCGCGAGCACTGTGCCGTCCGGGCGTAGCGCGAGCGAACGGATATGGATGTCCGTGCTGTCGTAGAGCAGCTTCGATTCACCGCTCGCGAGGTCCACCCGGTGCAACTTCCCTTCCGGGCCGGTCGCCACCAGCAAGCCGCCATCGCCGGTGCCCAGGAGCGCCCAGATGTACTGCGCATCCGGGTCGAAGAGCTCTTCGACCTCGCCCTCCGGCCGCTTCCGGTAGACCTTGCCGTCCGGCGACGAGCCGGCATAGACGACCCCGTCGCCGTCGACCCAGACCGCAAACACTTCGGGTTCCTCGGTGGCGAAAAGTTCGGTAATCGAGCCGCTATCCCCGTCGATCTCGACCTCCAGCACCTTGCCGGAGTTTCCCGTGCCCGCCGCGAAGCGACCTTCCGTTCCCGTGAAGGAGAACAGGAAGGGCTCCGCGACGGTGGCGAACTGCTCGGCCCGCTGGGCGAGACGCAGAATCCCCAGCCGATCGACACTCACGTCGACGAGTTCGCCCGCCAGAAACGCGGCCTGGCTGTCGGCGCGCCAGATCTGGACTTCGGAGGCGCCGGCGAAGCCGCCGGTCAAGAGCAGCAGAATGCCGGCCACGATCCCCGCCGCGGGGCGGGCGCGGTGTCCCAAGGGTCGGGCCCGCAGGGTACGGGCACTCAAGGCGCGTTACCGGGCAGGATCTCGAGGTCGAGCCGGAACAGGCCGTCGAGCGGGACGTCCAGGTCGCGGCCCTGCTCGTTCACGATCGCCAGGTTCAGCGCCCGGGGCTCGCCCTGCAGGGAAGAAGCCTGCCAGATCGATCGAACGGACGCCGGAAGCTGGGGCATCGGCCGCCCTTCGACGATCAGCCCTCGAGCCGGGACCACGCCGAGCGCGGCGAGCCGGCTCTTCGGTTGGAACGAACGGAGCATGTCGAGCTCGTCCGCGAGCGACGACGCCTTGCTCGGTTCCAGTTGCAGCCGCGCCGCGTCGATGCTCACCCCGTCGCCGACGAAGAGGTAGTAGCGGCCCGGGCGGCGATCCTCGGGAATCGTCACCGGGAGCGTCTCCTGGTACCGGTTCCCGCGATGCCGCCGGAGATCGAACACTACATCTACCGTGTCGCCGGCGTGAACCCGCCTCGAAGAGGCCTGGGCGCGCTCGATCTCCACCGTCCGCACACCGTGGCTCTGACTCAGAGTCAGGTCGACGCCCTCGATCTCGACGTCTTCGTAGTCCGAGTTGACCAGCGCCCCGACCAGGGCGAGCAGGTAGAACGCGGCGCTCGTCCCGGGCCCCGAACCGTCGAAGGTCTGCTGCAGCGGCACGTCTTCGTGGCCGCGCAGGCGAAGCGTGCCGGTCATGTCGAGGCCGCTCTCACCGCCGCCGTACGAAGCGGATTCGAGCGCCTGCATCGTCGGAATGCCGACCAGCGAGGGAAGCATCCGGGGCAGATCGGCCAGCCTGAGATCGAAGCGGCGGCTGTCGCCGTCAGGCGCCTCGACCTGGATCGTCATCGGGATGGTCCGCGCCTCGGCGCCGACCCTTCCCCGCAGACCCGCGAAGCGGTCCTGGTCGAAGGCGCCGACCACCGAGCCGATGTTGCTGAGCCGCATCGAGCTGTTCAGCCGCGGCACGACCCCGATCACCTCCACCGTCGCCATCGGCACGCGCAGCGGGCCCACACCGAGGTACGGGTGTCCCATCGCCAGCACCTCGCCGTCCTCGACCCGGGTCACCGTACCGCCGACCGCCAGTTTGAGGTCGCCGTCGATCAAAACACCCGCGACCGCGCTGCCGGCACTCAGGTCAGGCATCCCGGTGGTGTCGGCGCGGCCGGCCGGTGCGGCGGCGAGCATCCGGCGTACCGGATCGCCGAAGCCCAGGGTGGCGATCTGCGCGCCCCCACGGCCTCCCCAGTCCGCCGGCGCGACGAGCGAGCCGAGCTGCTCCGCGACGATCTCCCGGACCGCCGCGGCGACGTCGTCGGGGGGCTCGAGCATCTGTTGCACAGACCGGTCGAACGGCCGCAGCGCGCCCGGAGCAGCCAGCCCCAGGGACTCCCCCGCCGCCTCGCCGGCTTCGAGTGCGCTCAGCTCCCGCATCGCGGCGATCGGCGTGATCAGCGCGAGAGCCTCGCTGGTGAACGCCCAGGAATAGGCAACCGCTCCGGCAAGGCGTTCGTCGAAGTACACGGGGCTGCCGCTCATCCCGGCGACGACGCCCGACTGCTCAAGGCCGTTGCCGCTCAGACGGGCGACGATGTAGCTCATGCCCGGATCCATTTCCCGGATCACGCCGACGACCTCGACCCCGAAGCGCGCAGGATCGCTGCCGGCGAACACGGACAGGCCGTAGCCGGTCTGCCCGCGGGAAAGCTCGTCGACGCCGATCTCGTCGCTGTGCAGATCGACCGGCGAAGCGGATTCGGCGCGCGGCGTCGCCACCGGTTCCTGCGCCCCAACCGGGGCGGCCAGCAGGCCTAGAACGAGAGCCACGGAACGGGTCACAGTCAGGGTTCTCTTCGGAAGTCGGCAACCAGAGCCGGCAACCGGTGTCAGAGATCGAAACGCCCGCGGCGCAACACCCGCAAGCCGGCGGAACTCCAAGATACCACGGTGGATGGCGGCCCTCCGGGCGTTGTTTCACCGCCCACGACGAGCGCACCGGAAGCGCCGAGTATCGGTTCGAGCGCCGCCCCCTCGCAGATCGCCGGCTCTCCGCTGCGGTTCGCGCTCGTCGCGGTCAGCGGGTGGCCCAACTCCCGCAGCAGCCCCCGGAGCCGCTCGTGCGCGGGTACCCGCACCGCCAGGGTCTCGCCGCCCGCGGCCGCCGGCAACGACGCGCCTGGAGCAAGCGGCGCCACCACCGTGAGCGGCGCCGGCCAGTGAACCGCCGCCATCCGTACCGCCTCATCGGGCTCGACGCCCAGTTCAACGGCCTGCGTCAGGCTCGCCGCCACAACCGGCAGCGGCTTGCCTCGCTCCCGCTCCTTGATCCGGTAGATCGCATCGACACCCGCCGCGGAACGCGGATCGACGGCCAAGCCGTACGACGACTCCGTCGGAACCGCGAGTACCCGACCGTCGGCCAAGGCTCGCTTCACGACCTCCAGATCGCCGTCCCAAGGCCAGGTATCAAGCATGGGGCGGAACTACTCGGCGCCCGCGGCGATCAGTTCCTCGGCGGCCGAGCGCGCTCCCTCCGTGATCTCCTCGCCGGCCAGCATGCGGGCCACTTCCTCGACGCGGCGCTCGTCCTCGAGGCGGTGGACGTCGACCCGCGTTCGGCCGGCTCGCACTTCCTTCCTGACCTCCAGATGGCGGTCGCCGCGACTCGCCACCTGGGGCAGGTGGGTCACGGCCAGGATCTGGCCGCCGCGGGCCAGGCCCTGCAGCTTGCGGCCGACGATCGCCGCCTCGGCGCCACCCACACCGGCGTCCACCTCGTCGAACACCAGGGTCGAGGCCGCCGCGGGTCCGGCGCCGCGCACGGCGGTCTGGAGCGCCAGAAACAGGCGTGCGAGTTCGCCGCCCGAGGCGACCCGCGACAGGGGGCGAAGCGCCTCACCCGGGTTGGCGCTGAAGCGGTACGTCACCTGGTCGACGCCCCGGCGGTCGAAGCCGACGCGCTCACCGTCGAGTTCCAGCGGGCTGTCGGGGCGCGGCGCACGGCCAATCTCGACCTCGAACACGGCGCGCTCCAGAGCCAGGTCCCGCAGGTGGCCGACGACTTCCGCCTCCAGAGCCGCGCCCAGCTCGCGGCGGGTGTGCGAAAGCGCCTCGGCGCGGACCGCGTACTCGGCAAGACACGCTGCCGCCTGCTGCTCCACCTCGTCACGTCGAACGTCCGCCGTCTCCAGCTCGAACAGCTCCTCGGACAGGCGACGGGCGTGTTCCAGGACGTCGGCGGCGCTGCCGCCATACTTCCGGGTCAGCCGCTCGATGACGCTCAGGCGCTCCTCGATCGCGTCGAGCCGCCCGGGATCCGCATCGGAACGGAGTGCCCGGCTGCGCAGTTCAGCCGCCACGTCGTTCACCAGAGTGCCCGCTTCGGCAAGCGTGTCGGCCCAGTCCCCGGCCTCGGGCTGCCAGCGCGCGATGTCCCGCAGCGCGTTTCCGGCCTGGGCGAGACGGCTGTCCACCGCCTGGTCGTCGTCGCTGAGCAGGGCGAGCGCCTGGTGCAGCGCGGCCGTGATCGCTTCCGCGTGACGAAGCACTTCGCGTTCGGCCCGCAGCTCCTCGTCCTCGCCGGCGAGAAGGTGCGCGTCGTCGATCTCCGAAGTCTGGAACTTCAACAGGTCGATCCGCTCCAGGCGCAGTTGATCGTCACCGCTCAGGCGTTTCAGCCGGTCGGCCGCCTCCCGCCAGGCCTCACAGGCACTGGCGCACGATGCGACGAGGGCCGCAACGGAGTCGCCGCCCGAGCGATCAAGCCAGACCCGCTGGAGCTCTGGCGACACGATGCCGAGTTCGTCGCGTTGACCGAAGATGCGGATCAACCGGCGGGTGACCGCGGCAAGGAGCCGCAGCGTCACCGGATGGTCGTTCACGAACACGCGGTTGCGCCCCGCCCGGGTGACCTCGCGACGGACCAGGAGCTCGTCCCCATCCACCGGGACTCCGGCCTCTTCGAGCAGTCGCCGCCAGTCGCTGCCCGAGGGTTCGAAAACCCCGCTCAGGACCAGCGTGTCCGCGCCCGTGCGGATCGTCTCCGAACTCGCGCGCGCCCCGGCAAGCAGGGACAGCGAATCCACGACCAGGGACTTGCCCGCGCCCGTCTCGCCCGTGACCACATTCAAGCCCGGGCCGAACCGGAGCTCTGCCCGTTCGATAACGGCCAGGTTCTGAACGTGCAACGAGCGCAGCATCTGAATGCCCGCTACGGAGCTACTCGTCGGACACGAGTTCGCCTGCGCGCGCCGCCGCCTCGACGATCGCCTTGATCAGGGTCACGCGCAGCCCCCCTTCCTCGAGACGCAGGATGCCATCGACCGTGCATCCGGCCGGGGTCGTCACTTCGTCCTTGAGCAGCGCCGGATGGCGGTCCGTGTCGAGCACCATCTTGCCGGCGCCGAGACAGGTTTGGGCAGCCAGCTCGATCGCCATTTTCCGCGGCAGGCCGACCTTCACGCCCCCGTCCGCCAGGGCCTCGATCACGATGTAGAGGAACGCCGGTCCTGAGGCGGACAGCCCGGTGATCGCGTCCATGTGTTTCTCGTCCGCGACGACGGCGCGGCCAAGGGGCAGGAACAGGCGTTCCGATTCCGCGACGTGGTCGGCGGACGCATGGCGGCCCGCGCAGATCGCGGTCATGCCGGCGCCCACGCGGCTCGGCGTGTTCGGCATCGCCCGCACGACCGGGATGGGCCCCGGCAGGCGATCCTCGATGTAGGACGTGGTCACGGAGGCCAGAATCGATACGACGAGTTGTTCCGGGCGCAGGGCGTCGCCGATCTCCGCCAGGACCAGGTCGGCCGTCTGCGGCTTGACCCCCAGCATCACGATGTCGGCGCCCTCGACCGCGGCTCGGTTGTCGATCGTGCCTTCGATACCGAAGTCCCGCGCCACCCGGGCGACTCGATCCGCGTGGGCCGCCGTCGCCACGACCTTTCCGCGGTCCACGGCGCCGGCATCGAGCCAGCCGCCGATCAGGGTCTGGCCCATCTTTCCCGCTCCGATCACCGCTACGCGGGGACCGTCACCCACTGCGCCCGTTGCTCCGAAGCCTCCGTCCTTGCTGCTCGTGGTCACCTTCATATCTCCCCGGTTCGTCGGCCCGCGACGTTATGCCGACTTGCTATCCGAGGGGAAGTTACCAGTCACGCCCTCCCAGCACGCGGAGGAAGAACGCCCGCGCCACATGGCCGGCGATGCGCGGATTCTCGCGCAGCCGGCGTGTCGAGTAGGCGTACCACTGGCGACCGTACGGCACGTAGATCCTCATCCGGTGACCGGCAGCGGCCAGGGCGTCCCGGCGATTCTCGGTGACCCCCAGCAGCATCTGGAACTCGTACCGATCGCCGGCCAAACCCCGGCGATCGATGATCGCCGCCGACTCCCGGAGCAGGTAGTCGTCGTGGGTGGCGATTCCCACGTAGGCGCCGCGGTCGAACAGGGCCTCCAGGGAAGCCAGGAAGTTCCGGCGCACCTTGTGGTAGTCGGTGATCGCGACGCTGGGCGGCTCGACGTAGATGCCCTTGCACAACCGCACGTTCGCGCGCTCGGGCAGCGCCGCGATGTCGGCGAGTGTGCGGTGCAGGTAGGCCTGGAGCACGACACCCACCGCGTCGCCGCCGGCGCCGGAGCCGCTCGGACCGCCGGCGGCGCGCCGAGCCCGCGACTCGGCCAGAATCTCCCGGTACAGATCGAGCGTCGCCGTCGTGCAGGTGTGGTCTTCCATGTCGATGCGCACGAAGTTGCCCCGCTCCGCCGCCCGCCCGACCAGGAGCGCCAGGTGATCGCGGCAGAGCTCGCGCTCGATCTTCAGGCCCAGGAGCGTCAACTTGACGGAGACGTTGCAGTCCAGCCCACGGTCGGCGAGCTGATCCACGAGATCGACGTAAAGCCCGGTTCCCTCGACCGACAGCTCCCGGCTGTCGATCTCTTCCCCCAGCAGGGCCAGCGTCGCGGCCAGCCCCCTTTCGTTGAGGCTTGCGGTGCGGGTAAAGGCGTCGGCCGGTTCGTCGCCGGCCACGTAGGGCGCGGCCGCCCAGCGCACGAGCGGCGGCGGCATCAGCGGCAGCGACCAGCCGACAACGCGCGAGAAGAACGTCACCGAACGGCGCTCACCGTGCGCCCACGTGCTCGTGGGCGTGGTAGCTGCTGCGCACCAGCGGACCCGATTCGCAGTGGCTGAAGCCCAGATCGAGCGCGAACTCGCGCAGGCGGGCGAACTCGTCCGGGTGAACGAAGCGGTCCACTGGCAGGTGGTCCCGGGTCGGCTGCAGGTACTGGCCGACGGTCAGGATCTCGGTTCCCGCGGCGCGGATGTCCGTGATTGTCGATTCGAGCTCAGCGGTCGTCTCGCCCAGGCCGACCATCAGGCCCGTCTTCACCCGGCCGTCGTAGCGGCCGCTGTCCCGGCGCTCGGCCGCGGCGCGCAGCAGGTCGACGCTGCGTTCGTAGCGGCTGCCGGGGCGTGCCTGACGGTAGAGCCGCGGCACGGTCTCCATGTTGTGGGAGAAGACCTCCGGCCGGGCCTCCAGGACGATGTCGAGGGCGTCCGGGACGCCCCGGAAGTCCGGCGTCAGAACCTCGACCGCCGCGTCCGGCACCTGCGCCCGGATCGCCAGGATCGTGTCCGCGAAGTGGCCCGCACCGCCGTCCGGAAGGTCGTCGCGGTCGACGGAGGTGACGACCACATGCCGCAACCCCATCGTCGCCGCGGCTTCGCCCACCCGCGCCGGCTCATCCGCGTCGACTCCCGGGGCGGGCCGGCCGGTGTGGACGGCGCAGAATCCGCAGCGGCGGGTGCAGGTGTCGCCGAGGATCATGAACGTGGCCGTACCGTGCTGGCCCCAGCACTCGTAGATGTTCGGGCACCGCGCCTCTTCGCACACGGTGTTCAGGTTCAGGCCGTCCACCAGGCGGCGCACACGGTGGTAGGACTCCGGCGTCGACAGCCGGATCCGCAGCCAGTCCGGCCGCGGCAACCGGGCGGCGCCGGCAGCGGCCGGCGGAGCGCCGATGGAAACGAGTTCGTCCATGTGCGTTACGACTCCGGCGGCCGCTCGCCGGCGGCCGCGGGACCTTCGGATCCTAACGCCGTCTGCTGGCCACCGTTCCGCGGCGCGTCCTTCCCGGAAGCCGGCCAGGCCGGCGCACCCAGTGATTCGGGCTCCACCGTGACCAGCCGACGCTCGAAGACCTCCGCGAAGACCTCGGCGCAGCACGCGCCGACTTCGGCCAGGTCGTGGCGGCGGCCGGTCAGGTCCTCGATCGAGGTCATCACGCCGGCGTCGAACCCGCACGAGAGGATGCCGGCGAAGTCGTCGAGCGCGGTCGAGACGTTGAGCGCGAAGCCGTGGGTGGTGACCCAGCGCCGGAGGTGGATGCCGATCGAGGCGATCTTCCGATGCCCGACCCAGACGCCGATCCGTTCCCGTTCCTCGCCGCCCACGGCACGAACACCGAACGCCGCCAGTGTCCTGACCAGCACGTCCTGCAGATCGCGGACGTAGGCGCGAACGTTGCGGCGGTCGGGCCGGAGGTCGATGACCGGGTACCCCACGAGCTGACCCGGCCCGTGGTACGTCGCGCGCCCGCCCCGGTCGCACTCCGCGACCGCGATTCCGCGCTGCTCGAGCCACTCTGGTGCCGCCAGCACGTCGCCGCGGTCGCAGTTTCGGCCCACCGTGTAAGTCGGCGGATGCTCGAGCAGGAGCAGGGTGTCGAGGGCGACGGAGTCGGCGTCCAGAATGGACTGCCGGACCCGGTGCTGCAACTCGACACCGGCTTCGTAGCCGACCCGGCCCAGGTAGGCCGCGCGGATCGGCGTCGCCACGCGACGGCCGGCCCCGGCAATCTCCTCAGCCATGTCCACAAGACTACGCCCTGCAGGCGATACGTCGGGTTGACATGCTCTACACATGAAACTAGTGTTCAGAACATGCCGAAGATGCTCCAGATCCGGAACGTCCCGGAAGAGACCCACCGCCTGCTGAAGAGCCGGGCCGCGCTGGAAGGGGTGTCGATGTCCCACTTCGTGCTGCGCGAGATCGAGCGGATCGTGCGCCGGCCGAGCCGCCGGGAAGTGCTGGACGCGATTCGCAGCCTGCCACCGGTGACGCTCGATGAAGCGCCTGCCGAGGTCGTGAGGGAGGCGCGAGACTCCCGCGGGTGGTGATCGACGCTTCTGCGGCCGTCGAACTGTTGCTGGACACCGAGCGCGGCCGCCGCCTGAGCTCGAGGCTAGCGGCGGAGTCGGTCGAGATTCACGTTCCTCACCTCGTCGACCTGGAGATCGCGCAGGCCCTCCGAAGCTATGTCCGCCGAGGAGTTTTCGACGCCGAGCGGGGGGCCAGGGCCTTGCGCCACTGGCGCCACCTCCAGGCAGAACGGTATGGGCACCACCGGTTCCTGGACCGGATATGGGAACTCCGGCACAACGTCTCGGCGTACGACGCGGTCTACGTCGCCCTGGCTGAAGCCCTCTCCACTATCCTGCTCACGGCGGATCGGAGGCTCGCCGGTGCTCCGGGGCTCGAAGGCCGCATCGAACTGATCTGAACCCCCATGGCCGAGAAGCGAGCACCCAGGAGGCCAGGACGCGCAGATGGCGACTGAGCAACCGCCGGATGGCCACGCCACGGAGGCCGGCGAACCGCGCGAACGGCCACGGATCGGCCTCGTCCTCACCGGAGGCGGAGCGCGGGCGGCCTACCAGGTCGGGCTCGTCCGCCACCTGGCGGCGCGGATGCCGGACTTCCACTTCGATGTCCTGACGGGAGTCTCCGCCGGTGCGATCAACGCCTCCTTCCTCGCTTCGCATCCGGGCAGCGCGGCCGAGGCAACGGAAGACCTGAGTCGGATCTGGCTGAACCTGACGCCCGATCACGTGTTCCGCGACGACGGCTGGTCGCTGGGCGGCATGGTCGTTCGCTGGCTCCTGAACCTGGCCTCGGGCGGGCTGCGTTACCGACCCCAGGTCCGCGGTCTGGTCGACACTTCGCCGCTGGGCAGCCATCTGGCACGGGTCCTCGGCGCCGAAGCGGAGAATGGCCGCATTCTGCCGGGCATTGCGGACAACGTCGCACGAGGCCGGCTCGACGCGGTCGCGGTAACCACGGTCGAGTGGTCAACGGGACATACGGTCACCTGGGTCCAGGGCCGGGACATCGAAACCTGGGAACGACCGAAACGGCGGTCCGAGCGAGCGCTTCTGACCCTCGACCACGTGCTGGCCTCCGCTTCGCTGCCCCTCATCTTCCCCGCCGTCCGGATCGGCAACGCCTGGCACGGAGACGGCGGCGTACGCCTCACCTCCCCGCTGTCGCCGGCCCTGCACCTCGGCTGTGACCGGCTGATCGCCGTCTCCACCCGCCACGAGCCTCCGGTGCCGACGCCGGCAGCCCCCACCTACCCTCCACCGGCGCAGTTCGCGGGCGTGCTGCTGAACGCCGTGTTCCTGGATCAACTCGACCAGGACGCGAACCGGCTGGAACTGGTCAACGGCCTGCTGTCACGAATGCCGGAGTCGGAGCGCGGCTCCTTCCGGCTGGTCGACCTGGTCCTGCTGCGGCCCTCCGAAGACCTCGGCCGGCTCGCGACCCGGTTCGAACCCCAACTGCCCCGGGCGTTCCGCTTCATGACCCGGGGCCTCGGCACCCGCGACACGAAGAGCCCGGACCTGCTCAGCCTGCTGATGTTCCAGCCGGACTACATCCGCGCGATGATCGAGGTGGGCGAACGCGACGCGGAGGCGCGCCACGCGGAGATCGAGGCCCTGATCGGGGATTGAGGCCAGACCCGGGAGTTCAGGCAACCCCGATGTCGTCGCAGAGATAGACGTCCTGAATGTGGTTCAGGAGATCCACCCCTTCAGCCATCGGCCGCTGGAAGGCCTTGCGCCCCGAAATCAGACCCTGGCCGCCGGCACGGCGGTTGATCACGGCCGTGCGGACCGCCGCCGCAAGATCGCCGGCGCCGCCGGAGGATCCGCCCGAGTTGATCAGGCCGATCCGGCCCATGTAGCAGTTCGCGACCTGCCAGCGGACGAGGTCCACCGGATGGTCGGTCACCAGGTCGCCGTACACACGGTCGTGGGTCTTGCCGAAACCGATCGCCGGGAAGCCGCCGTTCTTCGTCGCCTGCTTCTGCTTGATGATGTCCGCTTCGATCGTGACGCCGAGGTGGTTCGCCTGCCCCGTCAGGTCGGCCGAGTCGTGGTAGTCGACCCCGTCCTTCACGAACGCGCTGTTGCGGAGGTAGCACCAGAGGATGCAGGCCATACCCAGTTCGTGCGCCCTCTGGAAGCACTCGGCGATCTCCACGAGTTCCTCGCGGCACACGTCGGCGCCGAAGTACACCGTGGCACCGACCGCGGTCGCTCCGAGGTCCCAGGCCTGCTCGACCTGGGAGAACAGGACCTGGTGGTAGGTGTGGGGGTGGGTCAGGCTCTCGTTGTGATTGATCTTCACGATGAACGGAATCCGGTGCGCGTAGCGGCGGCCGATGCTCCCGAGCACGCCGAGCGTCGAGGCGACGCCGTTACAGCCGCCCTCGATCGCCAGCCGGATGATGTTCTCCGGATCGAAGTAGATCGGATTCGGCGCGAAGGACGCCGCTCCCGAATGCTCGATCCCCTGGTCCACGGGCAGGATCGAGACATAGCCAGTGCCGCCGAGGCGCCCATGCCCGAGCAGGCGTTCCAGGTTACCGAGGGTCCGGTTGTTGCGGTCCGAGGGACCGAAGGCCCGGTCCACGGTGTCCGGTCCAGGCACTGTCAACAGTTCCTTCGGAATCCCGGCGCAGACGTGTCCCAGGAGGCTCTCCGCCTCGGCGCCCAGAAGTTGTTCGATGCGCGCGATATCGGCCATGAGTGGTTCTACTCGCTCCTCTGAGAAGATGTCGGTTGATCAGTCTCGAAGCTGGCGCGGTAGAAACTGGGTGCGCCGGACTTCTGCCGCGCCAGGGCGGGATTGTAGCGCCGTGGGAGCCGCCCCGCGCAGCGGGTCAGTTCAGGCTGCCGACCGGCAGTTCAGGACCGGATTCCGGCCGTTCCAGCCGTTCGATCAACCGCAGCAGCACGTCGAGCGGAGGCCCCCAGAGCCGGTGGCGCCCGACGTGGTACACGGCAAACGGCACGGACTGCCCCTCGATCTCGAAGGTCCTCTCCTCGATCAGCCGGGGATGCTTGAGAGCCGACAGCGGTAGCCGGACGGGCGGCGCCTCGACGTTGCTGCCATCCTCCTCGGGAGAAGGTACGGCGACGACACAGGCTCGAAGACGGAAACCTCCGGGCCCGCCCAACTCGTCCAGTTCGCCCAGACGGAGAACGCGCGACGGCTCGACGCCGAGACCCGTATTGACGAGCCGCGCCACGGTCGGCCAGGGGTCATCGCCCTCGAACGGGGTGGCGGGGAAGCTCAACGGCGGCGAGTCGTCCGGCTCTTCCCGCAACAGGGTCCAGAGTTCGCCAGCCTCCACGTAGAGCGGCAGCACCAGCACGACCTTCGTGCCGCTTTCTCCCGCGTCCGGCAATCGCTTCGACTGCTCCAGCACGCCCCTCATTTCGAGAATCCAGCTCACTGGCGTCGACACTATCCCCAGCACTCGCCGGGCGGGTTCGCTACTCCCGTTGCGAACGAAGCTCCAGGCGATGCACCGAGTCGGGAGCGTCGTCGGCACCACCCACACTCAACCGCAGCCGATGCACCGCGACCGCTTCCCTCGACCACCACAGGCGATGGCGAGCCACCGGAGCGGCCAGCCGTAGATCGACCGCGGTCCGCCCTGACGGCAGGGTCCGCCGTTCCTGGAGCTCTGCGCCCAGGACCTCAAGGCGGGTGCTCCCCTCGAGGACCAACTGGAGACCCGCGGCCGAGGGAGACCCGTTCCCAGGCCCCCAGTCGCCGGCACCGTTCTCGCTGGCGATCAGGAACTCCAGCCAGCCGTCGTGATGCCGGTCTTCTGACCCGCGATCCGTCGTGTGACGCGGCTCTTCTGACCCGCGATCCGTAGTTCCGACCAGGATGCTCTCCTCCCCGAACGGAGTGATCCGGCCGGCGACAGGGCGCAACCAGAACGCACCGACGAAGAGGTCCGGCCCGGCGGGCCCCAGACGCTGGGTCGTCTCCCCGGGCAGAAGACGGCTCAGAACGCCGGCCGGCGGCGGCCCCGGCCCGAGCACCGCGCCGGGCCGCAGCCAGACCGGGTAGAGAAAGAGCGCTGCCGGCACGGCGACCGCGAGGACTCTCACCAGGCTGAGTCTGGCGGTCAGAAACCAGAACATGGGCAGGAGGGCGGCCATGCCGCCCGGCCCGAGAGCCGCCCGCTCGTCGCCAAGGTCGAAGGGAAACAGGAAGGCGCGGACGGCGACCGATCCGACCGCCGCGACCAGCAGCACCCGCCGCCAGCCGCCAACCTTGAGGCTGCGCCGCAGAAACTGGGTGCGCCGGCCGTCTGGCCGGCATCCGGCGCGAAGCGCCGGTTTCCGGGCGTTCTGCGGCGCGAACACCCAGAGTGCGGCAAACACCAGCGGTATGCCGTAGGGAAGAAAACCGACGGTGCGGCCCAGGAGTGCGTACAGGCCCGTCCGCAAACGGAGACCTTCGGAGACCCGCGCGTCGAACCGGGGACGCCCGGGCGCCGCGCCGGCGGAATGAGCCGGGGCACTCGGTCCGGCGCCACGGCTCCACTCCTCGACCTCGAAGTCCACCGCCGGAAAGCCCGTCGCCCGATCGAACACCCCGCGCTCCGTCGGACCCACTCCGCCGCGCGCCGCCGCCGCAACGCTCAGGAAAGCAGCGGCGGTCACGAGCGCGGCCACCAGCAGGCCGCCCGCCGCGAGCCGGCGGCGCGGCTGGAGCAGCGCCAACCAGGCCGCCGCCCCAAGAGCCGGCAGCAGACTGAACCCGTCGACCGAAGCCACCACGGCCAGCGTGAGCAGACTTCCGACCAGAGACCAGCGCAGCACGGTCCGACCGTTCGTCTCGATCGGGCTCGGCGATCCGGCGGCACGTTGGGCCGCACGCCGGGCGGCACGCCGGGCCGCGAGCACGATCTGCACGACCAACGCCCACGCCACGGCCGAAGCCGCGAGGCGGAGCATCTCCGGCGACGGCAGGGGCAATAGTGTGAATGCCGTCGTACCGCCAACGCAAAGCGCGATCCAGGTCGGCGCCCAGGGGCCGACCGCGCGCTCCAGCACCAGCGCGGAGGCAGCCGCGGCAAGCGCCAGCAGCAACCAGTTCAGGACCGCGGGGCCCCGCCGGGGCGAGACGCGAACGAAGGGCGCGGCGACGACCGCGAAGACCGACGGTCTACCGAAACCGACCTTCGAGCTACCGGCTCTCGTCGCGAGCGCGACTGCCGCAGGTTCCCGCTCCCAGGTGCGGACGTAGCGGTCGTAGTCCTCGCGGCCGTACGACAGATCGCCGTCCCAGGCGAGACTGGCGGCGGCCATCAGATGGGTGATCTCGCGCTCCCCCGGCGTGCCCGCATCGGTCAGCAGGCCGAACGAGAGAAGCGCCGCCAGCAGCCCGGCCAGCAGCAACCAGGACCACCGTCGCGCCGGTCCCGGACGGCTCACAGGTCCAGGTCGAAGGCCGGCGCCCCGCAAAGGGTCATCGAGCCACCGCCGAACAGGTGGGGCTCGAGTCGGAGCCGCGCCGGTCCAATCGGCCTGCGGAGCTTCAGTCCGATCCGGCACGCGTCGCCGGGCACGAGATCACGGGGCAACGGAATCCACGGCCTGCCCCTGAACAGGTCGCGACCGCCGCTCCAGAGCTGGGGTTCGAGGACGACGCCACCATCGGGGTGGCGACCCGATAGCCAGGTGGCGAACCCGGTGTTGGTCACCACGATCTCCACCGCGCGCCGCTCACCCTCCGCCCAGGGTGTTTCACCGCCCTGGACTTCGATCCGGCCAGGCAGCCACCCCCAGGTCAACGAAGTGGGAGGCGAGGGACTCGGCGGCCGAAGTGCGGGTGGCGCCTCTGCCATTTCGCCGGACCACTCGTTCAGGGCCTCGACGACTGCCCGGGCAGCCTCCGCCGGCCGATGCTCTCGCTCGATGAAAGAGCGGGCCGCGTCGCCCATCTCGATCAACCGGTCGGGCGACGCGAGAAGCCGGCGTAAAAGACCGGCAAGCGCCTCCGCCTCGCTTGCCGGATCGTGTCCCAGCGGCGCCTTGACCACCACGTCGTCCGGCAGTTCGGAGAACTGGCCGTAGTCCGAGACGACCGCCGGCCGGCCCAGCGCCAGAATGCGAAGCAGTGACGCGGAGGTTTCGCCCGCGCTCGGATAGCGCAGATTGAGGCAGAGGTCGCAGGCGGCAATGGCGGTCGGGAAGGAGGCTTCGTCGAGGAAACCGGTCACCACCACCCGGTCCTGGACTCCGAGGTCCCGGATCAGTGCCGACAGATCGAACAGGGGAGCCGCTTCCCCGGCCACCACCGCGACCACCTCCTCCATGCCGGGTTCCGCGAGCGACCGCAGCAGCACATCCGTTCGCTTGATCGGCGTCTGGAACCCGAAGGAACCGAGCAGGACGGCGCCGGGCGGAACGCCCAGCCGGCGCCGCCACGCCGCGGCATCCTCCCGGCTCGGCTGATCGGGCGCCGGCATCGGCATCGGGACTCGCCGAATCTCCGGCAGCGAAAGGCCCTCGGCGCGCTGGCTCAACTCCTCCTCGAGAAAGCGGCGGCCCCAGTGGCTGTGGACCAGCAGACCCCGCTGGCGAAGCAGCAGCGAGCCGTGCGCCGGCATCTCGAACAGCCGGGCCCGGCCATGAGCGCCCCAGCGGGTCGGTACCGCCGCTGCCGCCCCCTCCCAGCCATGTTCGGCGCCGAGCGCGGCGACGTAGGCGTCCAGATCGCCGCTGGCGAGCGTGGCCTCGACCAGGAGGTGATGAAGACGCAGGTCGTGTACCGTCGCGACGCCCGGTGCATCGAGGGCGAAGCGGCGCACACCCTCGTGGTACACGTTGTTGCCCAGTTGGTAGAAGGGAAGGCGCCGAGCCGGGTCGAGCGCCGCCGGCTCCACCACCTCGTAGCGGCGCCGGACCTCGGAAGCCACTTCCTGGCCGGGCAGACCCACCAGGCGCAGATCGCATAGCGGAGCGAGTTCTTCCAGCAGGTCGATGCTGTAGTCGGCGATGCCCGACCGCACCGGCGGCAGCGGCGAAACGTAGTCGACCGCCGGTCCGGTCACCGCTACCTCAGCCCTCAGGTCGTCTCGAGCTGCTGCCCGAGCCAGGCGTCAATGAACGGGTCGATCTCACCGTCGAGGACTCGCTCAACGGCGGAGACCTCGAGCTTCGTGCGGTGGTCCTTGACCATGCGGTACGGGTGCATCACGTAGCTCCGGATCTGGGAGCCGAAGCCGATCTCCAGCTTCTGCCCCTCGCGCTCGGCCTGTTCCTCGCGGCGTTTCTGCACTTCCCGGTCGTAGAGGCGCGCCTTGAGGATCTTCATCGCCATCGCCCGGTTCTTGATCTGACTGCGCTCGTTCTGGCAACTGACCACGATCCCGGACGGGTGGTGCGTGATCCGCACCGCCGAATCCGTCACGTTGACGTGCTGGCCGCCGGCGCCCGACGACCGGAAGGTGTCGATGCGGATGTCCTTGTCGTCGACCTCGATGTCGATGTCGTCGTCGACCTCCGGGTAGGCGTAGACCGAGGCGAAGGAAGTGTGGCGCCTCTTCGCCGCGTCGAAGGGCGAGATCCGGACCAGCCGATGAACCCCGCTCTCGCCACGCAGGCGGCCGAACGCGTAGTCGCCGCGCACGGCCACCGTCGCGCTCTTGAGCCCGGCCTCGTCGCCGTCGAGCCGCTCGAGCAGGGTGACGTCGAATCCACTCTGCTCCGCCCAGCGCAAGTACATGCGTAGCAGGATCTCGGCCCAGTCCTGGGAGTCCGTGCCACCCTCACCGGGGTGGATGGCGAGCAGCGCGCTCCGGTCGTCGTCCTCGCCCGAGAGTTTCAACTCCAGGTCGAGCGCCTCGGTTTCGCGATTCACCCGGTCAATGAACTCGCTGAGCTCCCGCTCGCCCTCCACCGCCTCCGCACTCTCGGCAAGCAGTTCGAGCCAGGCCTCGACCTCACCGCTGTCGGCGTTCAGCCGATCGACCGTCGTCTGCCGCCGTTCCAGGGTCCTGCGGCGCCGCAGCAGGGGCGCGCTCTGCCGGGGATCGTCCCAGAAGCCCGGCTGCTCCATCTCATGGTCGAGCGCGGCGAGCTGCTCCTGGACCTCGGCCGGGTCAAAGATACCTCCGCAGACCGTCCAGGCGGGACCTGAGTTCGGTCAGCGAGCGGTTCGCGTCGGAAGCGATCATCGGCGCAGTATGGCAAAGCCAACAAGCAGGAGGCAAAGCGTAGTCCCCGCCCCTCCGACGCGGAAGCCGAGTCGCCGTCCACGCAGTATGGCAAAGCCGGCAAGCAGGAGGCAAAGCAGAGGCACCAGGAGCGGCGCCCGGGAGAACGGAGTCATCCCGTCGACCGGCGTGACCGGCATCTGCAGCACGGCCGTCTCGTCGATGCCTGCGGTCGCCAGGACCCTGCCGCGGGGATCGATCGACGCCGAAATGCCGGTGATCGCGGCGCGGATCACCGGTCGTCCGTTCTCGGCGGCCCGGAAGCGAGCGGGTCGCAGGTGCTGGTGAGGCGCCCAGGTCGCGCCGTACCAGGAGTCGTTCGCCATCGTCACGAGCACCGAAGCCCCGTCCCGAACGCGGGCCGCAACCTGCATCGGAAAGACGATCTCGAAGCAGATCGAGATCCCCAGGCGGGCGCTTTCCATGTCGAGCAACCTCACCTCGTCGCCGGTCGAGAAGCTACCCGTGTTCCGCGCCAGTTGTCGCACGCCGGGGAGGTAGCGTGCGAACGGCACGTACTCGCCGAACGGAACCAGGTGCATCTTGTCGTACGTCTGGCGGTCGGCCCGCACGCCGCCCGGCGCCAGGAGGTAGGCCGAGTTGAACGCCCCTTCTTCCTCGCCGGACACAAATCGGCGAGCACTGTTGAAGAGCAGCGAGCAGCCGCGCCCGACCAGCGTTTCGATGTCCCGTGCGAACGCGGCGTCGCGTTCCAGTTCGTATGGCCAGCCGGCGCTCTCGGGCCACACGACGAGCGCACCCGGTTCGCAGGCCTCGTGGCTTAGGTCGAAGAGGCGCCGGTAGTTGTCGCGAATCGACGAATGGTCCAGTCCGCCTTGAAGCTGATCGTCCGTCATCATGCCGATGTTCGGCTGCACGACCCGAACATCGAGCACTGGCCCCGCCGGCGCCGTCCGGTCGACATTCGTCAAGCGAGCGACCGTCAGGAGCACTGCAACCCCGGCCACAACCGTCGCCGCCTGGCGGCGCGTCGCGCCGTCCATGATCCTCAACAGGCCCAGTCCGAAAGCGATCACGAGACCCGACAGGCCAAGGCTGCCGATCCACCGGGTTGCGTCGAGCGCGCCCGGAACATCGACCCACGCGTACCCGAGCAGGTTCCACGGGAATCCCGACAGACCCGCTCCCCGCACCAGTTCGAGACTGACCCAGATCGCCGGCGCCAGGACGAGCGAAAGAACGTCGCGACGCCCAAGGGCAGGTCCGGCGAGCCAGCAGAACAAGCCGTGGTAGGCGCCCAGGTAGATGGCCAGCAGGGCCACCAGCCCGGCCGACGCGACACCGGGCAGCCCTCCGTACACCGTCAGCATCGTCGACAGCCACGGCACCGCGATCAGCCATGCCACGGTACCGTGAAGCCAGCCAAGCCAAAGCCGGCGCCACGGCCCGAGCGGCGCATCCGCAACCAGACACAGGGGCACGGCGGCCGCCAGGGGGACCAGGAGCCCGGGCCGCGCGTCGAAACAGAACGCCCACCAGACGCCGCCGCCGACCGCAATGGCGAGCTGGAACCAGATCGACGGCAGGAGCCGCTGCAGCGCCGCCGACGCTCCGGACGACGCAGTCTGGCCGGCGGTCAGTTGTTCGGCGTGATCCAGGTCTCGAGCCCGTACTGTTTGGTCAGCAGTTCGGCAGCCGCCGAAGCGGAGTCCTGGTCCTCGAAGGGGCCTACCCGTACCCGTTGCATCACCTGGCCGTCGAGCGTCTGGGGGGACAGGAAGGCGCGATGTCCGTCCGCCCGCAGCTTCTGCTCCACCGAGGCCGCCTGCCCTGCGTCCGCACTCGAGAAGACCTGGACGACCAGGCCGGCAGTCATCGTCGCCGCCGCGGGGACCGGACCGTCGCCCTCGACCGCCGGCGCCCCGTCCTCGGCGTCGCCGAAGAACCGCACGACCTCGACCGGCGCCGCCTCGGCTTCCGACTCCCTGGCGGCAGGAGTGGCCGCATCGGGGACCGTTTCGGGAGGCGACAGGTCAGGAAGCGTGACGACCGCCTGGGGCTCGGCCAGATCGAGATCGTTCGACCGGCCCCACCACACCCCGGCCGCGAACGCGCCCACCAGGGCCAGCGCCAGAAGAGCTATGGAGGCGGCAATCTGGCTGTTGCTGACCGCGACCTCATAGGGCTCGTAGGCGTCGCGGTTCACTCTTCGGGCGGTTTGAACCCCGCGAACGCCTTGAAGAGGTCAAGCGGCAGCGGGAAGATAATCGTCGAGTTCCGCTCGGTAGCGATGTCCGCCAGGGTCTGCAGGTAGCGCAGTTGCAGCGTGACAGGGTTGACGCTGATCGCGGACGCGGCCTCGGCAAGCGATTCGGACGCCTGGAGTTCACCGGCGGCGTGGATCACCTTGGCGCGCTTCTCCCGCTCGGCCTCGGCCTGCCTGGCCATCGCGCGCTGCATCTCCTGAGGCAGGTCGACGTGCTTGACCTCGACCATGGAGACCTTGATGCCCCACGGATCGGTCTGTTGATCGATCACCGTCTGGAGCTGGTCGTTCAGAGTCTCCCGCTCGCTCAGCAGTTGGTCCAGTTCGGTCTGGCCGAGAATCGAGCGCAGCGTGGTCTGCGCCAGTTGGCTCGTGGCGAACAGGAAGTTCTCCACCTCGACGATCGCCTTGGTCGGCTCAAGGACGCGGAAGTAGACGACTGCATTGACCTTCACGGACACGTTGTCGCGAGTGATGATGTCCTGCGGCGGTACGTCCAGCACGACGGTGCGAAGCGACACCTTGACCATCCGGTCGATCGGCCACAGGACAAGGACCAGACCGGGGCCCTTCGGCTTCTCCAGAATCCGTCCGAGGCGGAACACGACCGCCCGCTCGTACTCGGCCATGATGTTGATCCACCGAGTGAGCAGGAACAGGGCTGCCACGATCAGGAAACCGATAAAGGGAAGACTCGCCATTGCGATTCAGGTCCTTTCTACAAGTACTCAGATGTCTCCAACCGGTTCGACGCGGAGGGTCATCCCATCCACGCGAACCACCCGGACACGGTCGCCCACGTCCACCGGGACATCGGCTTCCGCGTTCCAGATCTCGCCGTGCAAGCGAACCTTGCCCGGCGCGCCCAGCTCGATGCCGGCGCTCACGAGGCCCAGTTCATCGAGGAGGCCCTCACGGCCCGTCGCCACGCGGTTGCTCCGCGCCTTGAGCGCGAGCCGGGCGAGTGCGAGCGCCAGGAGTCCGATCGTGATGCCGACCGCGATGATCAGATTCAGGCTCGCCCGCAGCGCCGGGTCGGCGTCCCGGAACAGCATGATCGCGCCGAGACAGAAGGACACCGCGCCGCCAAGCGTCAGCATGCCGAAGCTCGGAACCTTGACCTCGAGCACCCAGAGGAGAACAGCGATGAACAGCAAGGCCAGGCCGGCGTAGTTGACCGGCAGCACCGACATCGCCCACAGCCCGAGAATCAGGCAGACGGCGCCGACGACTCCCGGGAAGATCGCTCCAGGGTGGGTGATCTCGAAGATCAGTCCGATCGAACCCAGCGACATCAGCAGCAGCGCCACATTCGGGTGGGCGATGATCGACCGCACGCGCTGGAATGCCGGCATCTCCATGCGGCGTACCGTCGCCGCGCGGGTAGCCAGCGTGAACTCCTGACCGCCCTTCTCGACCGCACGGCCGTCGAGATCGACGAGCAGCGACTGGAGACTGGGCGCGACCAGGTCGACGAGGCCCGCGTCGAGCGCCTCCTGCGCCGTGAACGACTTGCTCTCGAGCACCGCCGACTCCGCCAGCTTCTCGTCCCGACCCCGGCGAGCCGCCAGCGAGCGGATCGTGGCCGCCGCGTCCTGAGTCACCTTCTCACCCATCGCACCGGGGATGTCCTCGCCGCCGCCGGCAACGGGATGAGCTGCGCCGGTGTTCGTCCCGGGCGCCATCGCGGCTACGTCGGCGCCCAGCAGGATGAAGAAGCCTGCCGACGCAGCCTGGGAACCGCTAGGCGACACGTAGACGACTACCGGTGTCCTGGCCTCGAGGAAGGTCGTGAAGATCTTGCGCATCGCCTGCATCTCGCCGCCCGGCGTGGACAACTCGACGATCAGGGCCTCCGCGCCAACGCGGTCAGCCTCCGCCGTCACCTCTTCGATGAACTCGGCGACGACCACCTGAATCACCGAGTCCACGGCGGCCACGATCACCTCCGGGCTGGCCTCGGCCACCTCCGGGCCGGACTCGGCAATCGGGTCGTCGGCCTCCGCGGGAGGATCGCCGTCCACGGGCTCCCCCGCTCCGGTCTCCCCGGGTTCGGCGGTTCGGGAGTCGTCCTGGTCCCCGGACTCCTCCAGTTGCGCTGCGTCGGCGAGCAGAACGAGCGGCGCCAGGATCAAAGCGACGGCAAACGCCAGCCGCAAGAGACTTCCCAGTGGTCTCAGCTTCGGCGAGGCTCGCATCCTGAAGAGTCTACTTGACGAGCACGCAGCGACTGTCCGCGGAATGCCCGCGGAGTGCCCGCGGACTGTCCGGTGGACTGGTCGGGGCGAGAGGACTTGAACCTCCGGCCTCACGGTCCCGAACCGTGCGCTCTACCAGGCTGAGCTACGCCCCGACGCACCGGGTACCCGCATGGCGCGGTCCGCGCCGTTCGGGTACCAGTCCGTGCGTCCGTCGTCGGGCGCACGAATGGCACGCCGCAGAATACGGCTCCGGGGGCCGGAAGTCCAGCCTTCGGAACGCCACCGCTTCAAGGCGGTACGTCGGCCTCCGGAGCCGGGATCACGATCTCCCCGTCGTCGCCCGCGTCGTACTCGAATGGCTCGCCGTTCACCTCAATCGCCGCTGCGTCGGCGTTGCGGAGTTTGAGACGGATTTCCTCGTCCGCTGTCACGGTCAGGGACTCGCCCTGAACCCGCAGCTCGCTGACCGTGCGCTCGCCGTCGGTGTGAACATCGACCCAACTGGTGGCCCGGAACTCCAGCGTGACCCGCAAGGCCTGCTCGGGCAGCGACTCGGGCGGGGGCGGAGGAGGCGCTGCTTCCGTGATCGGCGGCGCCATCGGCTCCATTTCCTCGGCTCCTTCACCGTCCGGCACGGGAAAGAAGCGCCACAAGAGAAGGGCGAGAATCGCCGCCACGACCAGCACGACCACCCCGGTCCGTCCGAAGGGGGACCGTGGAGACCGCTTCCCCGGATTCTCGATCCCGCCCTCGAGATCGTCCTGGGCGGACGCGGCGAGAAAGAAATTGAGCACCTCGTCCGGATCGAGGCCGACGATCCGCGCGTACTCGCGCAGGAAGCCCTTGACGAAGATGGTGGCCGGCAACAGGTCGAAGCGATCCTGTTCGAGAGCCTCCAGATACCGGATGTTGACCTTGCTCGACTGACTGATCGTCTCCAGCTCGACCTGGCGAACTTCACGCTGGCTGCGAAGCCAGGAGCCGAACGACTCTCCCTCGCCCACAGGGGCCGCGGCCTGATTCTCGTCGGTCATATCCCCATCGCTGTCGTTGGCGCCCGGCTGGCTGACCTATTCTAGTCTCTCCCCGTTTCAGGGCCGCCACAGCTTGACTCTCGGCTGATACGCTCACTGGCCCGCACACGCGCCCCCTTGACCGCTGGGACCGCGACCGGGCGCGCCCGTACCGCATGAGGATACCGCCAAGCATCCAACACAGTCTGGCCAGCGGTGACATCGACGCGGTCGAGGCAGAGTGGCTGGCCGCGGTCGACGGGGAGATCGCGGTCGAGACATTCCTCGCCATCACGAACGGACTGGTTCGACTCGACGAAGGGGAGCGGGTCGGGACCCTGCTCGAACTGCTCGACGACCAACTCCAGGATCGTGGCCAGTGGGCGGAACGTCTCGATCTGATCCGCGGCGCCGGCAGCCGGTATCTGCGTAGCGGCCAGGTCTACGAAACCGTTCTCGACACGCTGCACGAGCTCTACCGGGACCGCGAGTCCGACCTGAGCGAGCTACTGCACGAGCTCGGCCTGGACCGGGGCCGGCAGGAGACCGTCAAGCTCTGGGACAAGGTGGACCGGCTCCGCAACCTGCTGGCCTTCCAGCGCGGTGACATCGTCGAAATGACAGGCAGGGGGGTCGGTCGCATCGCCGAGGTGAACATGCCGCTGCAGACCTTCAAGGTCGACCTCGAGAAGGCGAACGGAGTCGCGGTCGGCTTCCGTGCCGCCGGCAAGATGCTCACCCTGCTACCCCCGGAGCACGTCCTGCGGCGCAAACTCGAAGAGCCGGAGGAACTGGCGGCGATGAAGCCGCCTGCGCTGCTCGAACTGACGCTCAAGAGCTACGACCGCCCATTGACGGGGGCCGAAGTGCGGGCCATCGTCGTCGGAATCATTCCCGCGCGCCGCTGGTCGAGCTGGTGGACCAGCGCCCGGAAGCAGGCCCAGGTCCTGTCATCCGGCGGCTCCCGGCAGACCTACCGCTGGGTCGAAGCCACGGACGCCGAGAGCTCCCTCTGGCAGGAGTTCGAGCAGGCGACCCCTCGCGCCAGGATCGGCCTGCTGCGCCGCGCGGCGAACCAGTCGCAGGAACTGAGGGATCGGATGGCGGCGTTCCTGGACGACCTGGGCCAGGGCCTGGCACGTGGGCAGCCCGCGCTTGCGTTCGAAATCCGCTGCGCTCTGGAGCGCTTCGGCGCCGAGCCGACATGGCCGGCAGAGGAACTTCTGGCCAGCCTGAAGGATCCGCTGAACTTCTTCGCATCGATCGACCCGCGCGGACCGCGTGAACAGGCCTACCGTGTCCTGCCCGACTGTCGCAGCGACTGGCGCGACGTGCTCGAGAAACGCTTCCTCCTGGAGACCGACACGAAGGCGATCGGAACGATCGCCGAGTTGATCGACGAGGAGTTGCTGCGCCGCTGCGCGGCGCGCGCTCAGGTCCAGCCGCACCGCACGCCGGCCGCCTTCACCTGGCTGGCGGAGGGGGCCGCGACCGACCCGGCACTGCGCGACGGCCGGCAGAACCGTCTCCTCAATCTGTTGATTCAGGCGCTGAGGAACGAAGCCTTCGCTCCATTTCGACTCCGCCTGAAGGCCCTGTTCGACTCCGGCGGCACCGTGCCCAAGCTGCTGCCCGAATTGACCCTGGAGGAGGCTCGGCAAGCCGAGGTCTCGATACGCCACGCGGCACTCGAGGACTACCGGCGGGAGCCACTGCTCACGGCGCTGCACCTGAAGTTCCCCGACCTGCTGGCCGACCAGGACACCGACGACGATCTCTACGCCCTGCCGGCTTCGATCGCCGCAAAGCGGGAGAGGTTGCGCGAGCTGGTCGAGGAGGAGTTGCCCGCCAATCGCAAGGCGATCGAGGAAGCGCGTGCCCTGGGCGACCTCCGAGAGAACTTCGAGTACAAGTCCGCGCGCCAGCGCCACGAGTACCTGACTTCCCTGGCTACCGAACTGCAACAGGACCTCCAGCGTTCCACGCCAATCGACCTCGCCGCCGCCGCCTGCGACCAGCTCCGAATTGGCAACCAGGCGATCCTGGAGTCCGAAAGCGGCGCGCAGCGCACTCTGGCCATCCTCGGCCCCTGGGAGAGCGCCCCCGAGCGCGGAATCATCTCGTACGAATCCGATCTCGCCCTCAAGCTGCTGGGATCCGAGCCGGGCGCCGAGGTCGAGATGGACGGGGAGACGTTCACTGTGCAGGCGATCGAGACCCTGGCAAGCGCCACTCCGGCGCCAGAGTAGGAACGCTTCGCTCCGCCCCGTCGCGGCTACGTAAACGCACGGAATGCTAGACTTATGGCGAAGTGTCTCTGGATGTCGAGGAGGTTCGGCGGATAGCTGAACTGGCGAGGCTGCGGCTCTCGGCCGCTGAGGAAGCGAGGTTCGCGTCCCAGCTTTCCGAGATCGTCGACTACATCGACCAGCTCAGTGCGTTCAGCGCGGAGGCCGCTCCGTTGGACGACAGCGAACCGGAGGGGGCCGGCGACGCCAACGATGTGCCGGCGGAAGGCCGCCCGCTTCTCGACGACTTTCTGGACAACGCACCCGCCTCCCTCGACCGTTTCCTTCTCGTGCCACAGGTCAAAGCAACACCCGGCGGCGCCGAGTGAGGCCGACGATGACCGCTGAAGCGCTGGCAGGCGCCGTCCGATCGGGTGAGCGCACCGCCGTCGGGACGGTCGAGCAGGCATTCGCGCGCATCGACCAGGTCGACGCTTCGGTGGGAGCCTTCCTCGAAGTCTGGCGGGACCAGGCGGTCGAGCGGGCGGCCGACATCGACCGTCGCAGGGATTCCGGGGAATCCCTCGGCCCTCTGGCCGGTGTGCCCACGGCGCTCAAGGACAACCTGTCGCTGGCCGGACACGAGTTGAACTGCGGCTCCCGAATCCTCTCCAGCTACCGCGCGCCCTACACCGCCGGAGCCGTAGAACGTCTGCTGGCTGCCGACGCCGTGCCGGTCGGCCGCGTGAACATGGACGAGTTCGCGATGGGTTCTTCGTGCGAGAACTCAGGCCTGGCCGACACCCGCAATCCCTGGGATCTGGACATGGCGCCCGGTGGTTCGAGCGGAGGTTCCGCGGCCGCGGTCGCGGCGACCGAGGTGCCCCTTGCTCTGGGCTCCGATACCGGAGGCTCGATCCGGCAACCAGCCGCTTTCTGCGGTGTCGTAGGCGTCAAGCCAACCTACGGCCGCGTTTCCCGCTACGGCCTCGTGGCCTTCGCCTCGTCCCTCGACCAGATCGGACCGCTCGCCCGAAACGTGCGGGACGCCGCGCTGGCGCTCGGCGCCATTGCCGGTCCCGACCCCCGCGATTCCACGTGCAGCGCACTGCCGGTCGAGGACTATCTCGAATCGATCGAAGACGGCATCGAAGGCCTGACGGTCGGCACGATCCGCGAAGTCCGGACCTCTGCATTGGACGAGGACGCGGCGGAGGGCTATCAGCAAGCGCTCGACGCACTCGAGACAGCCGGCGCCCGGCTGGCCGAGGTGAGCATTCCCTTGATCGACGCGGCGGTGGCCACCTACTACGTACTCGCCAACAGCGAGGCCAGCGCGAACCTGGCCCGCTTCGACGGCAGTCGCTATGGACACCGGGCCGCCAGCGCCCGTTCCCTCCAGAGGATGTACACCGACAGCCGGAGCGAGGGCTTCGGCAGCGAGGTCAAGCGCCGCATCATCCTGGGTACGTTCGCGCTCTCCTCCGGCTACTACGACGCCTACTACGGCCGCGCCGCGCGCATCGCCGGGGCGATGCGGCAGCAGTTCGCGGAGGCCTTCGAAGCCGTCGACCTCCTGGTGACTCCAACCTGTCCCTCGGGCGCCTTCGCCCGTGGAGAACGGGTGGACGACCCGCTGGCCATGTACCTGTCCGACGTCTTCACCACGCCGCCCAGCCTGGTCGGGATTCCCGGAGTCTCGGTACCGTGCGGTCTGGACAGGCGAGGCCTTCCCCTGGGTCTTCAGATCCTCGCCCCGCCCTTCGCCGACGCGATGGCTCTGCGGGCAGCGAGAGCGGTCGAGCTGACTATCGGTTTCGAGTGCAACCCGGAGGCGATTCCATGAAGGTACGCACGACGATCGTCTGCGCCGCGGCTCTCGCCCTTGTCCTGCCAGCGGCGGGGGCAGGCGCGACGAAGCGGGTCGCGGTACCCGAGATCGGTTCGCCGACACCGGTCGCCGTGATGACCGGAAACGGCAGAATCCACATCGAGGCGAAGCCGCGCGCCAACGAAGGCCTGCTCGCCTTCGCGCAGCGACTCTGCGGCAACGCGAGGCACTCCTCGGCGCTTAGCCGCGCCAACGGCGGCGTACGGCGCCTGAAGCGCGGTGTCCGCTACAGGATCCCCTTCGATCTGCTGCCGAAGGCAAGCCAGCAGGTGACGATTCGTGCCCTGCTGCCGAAGGACCAGGCGGTAGCCGACGGCTGGAAGCACCAAGTGTCGTCTTCCCGGCGCGGCCGCGATGCGGAGAGCCTGTGGAGCATCGCCGAGTGGTTCACGGGCTCCGGCGAGAACCACCGGGTGCTGCGGCAGGCGAACAGCCTGACGAGCAACGTGATCCGTCCCGGCCAGACAATCCTCGTCCCTCGCCGCATCCTCACTGAACCCTTTGCCGGCATGCTGCCCGCGCCGGCGCCCCGAACGGCGACCGTCCCCGCCAGGTCCGAAGCGACACCCTTCGCCGGCTACGGATCGGACGAGAACGGCAAGTACGCGAGCTACCGACTGAAGGCGGGCGAGGCCCTCTACTCGAGCGTCGTCATGCGATTCACCGGCCGTCTCTTCGCCAGCGACGTGAACGAGCTGGTGCGGGAGATCAAGCAGCGCAACAGGATCGGCGATGTCAGGGACTTACCGGTCGGCTACGAAGTCAGGATCCCCCTCGACCTGCTCTCGGCGCGCTACCTGCCGCCAGACCATCCGCGCCGCGTGGAGTGGGAGGCGCAACGCGCCGCCGGAGAGCAAATCGAGAACGAGGTTCTGGCGCTGGACCTCGACGGCGTGACCGTGGTGCTCGACGCCGGCCACGGTGGCCGGGACATCGGTGCTCCGGTAGGCGGCCTGTGGGAGAGCAACTACGTCTACGACATCATGCTGCGGACCAAGAAGGTGCTGGAAAGCCGCACCGCCGCCACCGTCGTGCCGACGACCCGCGAGGGCTCGACGTTCCGCATCACCGACGCCGACGTGCTGCCGAAGTCCCGGGACCACGCCGTGCTGACGAATCCGCCCTACCGGATCGACGACGCCAGGGTGGCAACGAACTTCCGCTGGTACCTGGCGAACTGGGTCTACGACCAACGTCGAAAGGCGGGAATCGACCCCGGCCAGGTGATCTTCATCTCGATTCACGCGGACTCTCTGCACCCTTCGCTGCGAGGCGCAATGGTCTACATTCCGGGACTGGTCGGCATCACGAACAACTACGGCAAAAGTGGAGCTCCCTACACCTCCCGCCGCGAAGTCAGAGCGGCGCCGCGGGTTTCCTTCACGCGCAACGAACGGACCACGAGCAAGGGGCTGTCGCGCGATCTGGCCGAACACATGCTGGCCAGTTTCAGGGACGCGGACCTGGCGATCCATCACAACCGTCCGATCAGGGACCGGATCTTCCAGGGGCGCCGGGTCTACGTGCCGGCACAGCTCCGTTTCAACCGCGTACCCGCCAAGATCCTGCTCGAAGTCGGCAACCTGGGCAACGAACAGGATCGCCGGCTGATGAAGACCCGCGCCTACCGGCAGCGCGTCGCCGAGGCCATCGTCGACGGCATCCTGGCGTACTACGGCGTGCCCCAGGGCAGCGCCAGCCGCACGGTGACTGCCGGCGGCAGTTGACGCAGGCGGGCACTCGCTCGTACGGCGCTCAATAGCGGCGCATCAGCCCGACGACCACGCCCTGAACGCTCAATTTGTCAGCGGGCACGTAGATGGGCTCCATCTCCCCGTTCGCCGGCTGCAGCCGGACCGTCGCACCTTCGGGGTAGTACCGCTTGAGGGTCGCCTCGTCATTGACGAGGGCGACGATCAACTCACCGGCGTGGGCCTCTTCCCGCCTGGCGATGACCACCAGGTCGCCGTCACAGATGCCGTCGTCGACCATCGAGTCGCCTTCCACCTGGAGCACATAGTGCCGGCCGGCAGCACCCCCGGTGAGCAGGTGCTCGGGGACGGAGAGGTCGTCTACGCCGGCCACCGCCTCGATCGGCTGTCCGGCCGCGATCCGGCCGTGGAAGGGAACGGCGAAAGGCGCCGAACGACGGGAACGGAGCGTCTTCTCCGTCAGCTCGAGGCCGCGCTTCTGGTTCCAGCCGCCCCGAAGGTAGCCCTTCTGCCGCAGCAGCTTGAGGTGCTTGTGGACAGTGCCGTAGGAGCGGTAGCCGAACCGGCGCCGGATCTCCAGGTGCGTGGGCGCTACACCCCGCGCGGAAACGAACTCGCACACGAAGTCCAGAATCTGCTTCTGCCGCTCGGTCAGGAAGTCATCCATCGACGAGCGATGCTAGACGGAAACCGAGCGTAAGACAAGTGCCGCATACACTACGCGACCGATGGCCCCGCACCTGGAGCAGCACGAACTCGCCAACGGCCTGAGCGTCGTGCTTCACGAAGACCGGCGCCTGCCGCTGGCCGCCGTCAACATCTGGTACCACGTCGGCTCGAAGAACGAGGTCACCGGCAGCACCGGACTGGCCCACCTGTTCGAACACATGCTGTTCCAGGGCTCCGCGCATGTCTCCGAGAACGGACACTTCGAGCACATCCAGAGCGTCGGCGGCGTCGCCAACGGCTCGACCTGGTACGACCGCACGAACTACTACGAGACTCTGCCCTCCAACCATCTCGAGCTCGGCCTGTGGCTGGAATCCGACCGTCTCGGTTTCCTGCTCGACGCCCTGACTCAGGAGAAGTTCGAGAACCAGCTCTCCGTGGTGATGAACGAGCGGCTGCAGCGCGTCGACAACCAGCCCTACGGGCTTGCCATCGAACGGCTCAGCGAACTGCTCTACCGCCAGAGCGACGGCAGCAACCATCCGTACGCCTGGCCGGTGATCGGCTACATGGAGGACCTCGAGGCAGCGACCCTCGACGGGGTCCGGGACTTCTTCCGCACCTGGTACCGGCCGAACAACGCGGTCCTGACCCTGGCCGGCGACATCGACAGCGCCCGCGCCCTCGATCAGGCAAGGCGCTACTTCGAAGACATCCCGGCCGGACCGCTGCCCCCGGCGCCGAACATCGACCCCGTGGCCGAGATCGGCCCGCAAGGGACGGCGCGGGAGATCCTCGAGGACACGATCGAGTTGCCCCGCTCCTACTCCGCCTGGTGTCTGGACGGCTACGGCAGCGACGACTGGCACGCCGGTGCGATGCTGGCGACGATCCTCTCAGCCGGGATGATGAGCAGGCTCCACCGCGACATGGTCTACGAGCGCCAGATCGCGCAGTCCGTGTCCGCGATGATCCTGCCGACGGAGGTCTGCGCCATGTTCGCCGTCGTCGCCACCTGCCAGAGCCGCGAGCCCGACCCTCTCGGAAACGCCGAGGCCGTCGAGCAGGCCGTCCTCGAACACGTCGAAGCGATCCGGGTGAAGGGTCCGACCGAGTCAGAACTCGAACGGGCGCGCCGGATCCTGCTGCTCGACTATCGCGACAGTGAACAGGATCTCGCTCTGTGCGCCGACCGGCTGTCCGCGGCGGCGACCTACCTCGGCGATCCCGCCCTCGCCTGGACCGAACCGGATCGGTTGCTCCGCGTTGATGCAGAGCAGATTCGCGGCCTGGCCGAGCGCACTCTCGGCCCGGAGCGTCGCGCAGCCGTCATCGTGGTGCCCAAGGCGTGAATACCTCGACCGCCGCGACGCTCGACCGCAGCCGGCCTCCGGCCCCGGGGCGCAGCCGGCCCTGCGCGTTCCCCCCGTTCGAACAGGAGCGGCTCGGGTCCGGCGTCCGGCTATGGACGATCGACGTCCCCGGACGCAATCTCGTCACCGCCACGCTGCTCCTGCCCGGCGGCAGCGAACTCGATCCTCCCCACCTGGCAGGGCTCGCCTCGTTCACCGCAGGACTTCGCAGCAAGGGCACGAGCCGGCGCACGGCGCTCGAGTTCGCTGCCGCGGCCGAGGACCTGGGGACCGGCGTCTCGTCTTCCTGCTCGTGGGAGATGGCGGGAATCGGCACGACGATCCGCTCGGAGGATGTAGCCACCGGTCTGGAGCTGGTCGCCGAGGCCGCCCTGCAGCCGACCTTCGGCGCGGAGGAGATCGAACGCGCCCGCCGGCGCCGGCTCGCCGAACTTGACCGGCGGCGCAGCGACCCTTCGAGTCTGGCCCGGGCAGCCTTCGCGCACGCCGTCTACGATTCGACGCCCTACGGCAAGGCGTCGATCGGCGATCACGAAACGACCCGGGCCATCACCCGAAGCGAGATCGCGGCGTTCCATGAGGGGGCGGTCGCCGCGCGATCCTGCCACCTGGTCGCGGTCGGCGACCTGGGGTCGGGGCGGGTACGCGAAGCGATCGAGGAGACGATCGAACGCCAGCTTCGATCCCACGGCAAGCGCTTCGACGACGAGCCGGCCGGCCTCGCACCGCCCAGCCCGACGACAGACGGCCGCCGCGTCGTGATCGTGGACCGCCCCGACGCCGCGCAGACGCAGTTGCGCGTCGGCCATGTCGGGATACCGCGCCGCCATCCCGACCGCATCCCGATCCAGGTCGCCAACTCCATCCTCGGCGGCAAGTTCATCAGCCGTCTGAATCTCAGCCTGAGAGAGCGGCACGGCTACACCTACGGCGTCTCCAGCAGTTTCAGTTCCCGCCGGGGCCCGGGACCGTTCGTCATAGGCACGGCGGTGGCGAACGAGGTAACCGGCGCAGCCTGTCGGGAGATCGTCGGCGAACTCGAGCGTCTCCGGGGTGAACCACCTGATCAGGAGGAACTCGACGACGCCCGCAACTACCTGGTCGGCGTGTTTCCCTACACCCTGCAGACGATCCAGAATCTCGCCTCCCGGCTGCAGGCGCTCGCTACCTTCGACCTGGACCATGACGAGTACGAACTCTGGCCCGACCGGATCCGCGCCACGACCCGAGAAGACGTCCACGAAGTCTGCCGGCGCCATCTCTTCCCGGACCGGCTGGTCGTGACCGCGGTGGGTCCGGTCTCCGAACTCGCACCGCAACTCGAGAACCTGGGAACGATCGAGGTTCAGCCGGCCGGGTGAAGGCCGGCGCGGCGGCCCTCGCCGGCTCGGTTGCGTGGTATCTTCTGCGGCTGTTTCCAAGCCTGAGATCCGCGTCCCGCAGGGTGGCCGGATCCCGACCAACCGCGACCCGAGCGGGCTCCCACACAAGGCCCGCGTACGCCAGTGACGGGAGCGTCGATGCAACTCGAAAGTTCGGACCAGATACGCAACCTCGCCGTCGTCGGACACAACGACACCGGCAAGACGACTCTGCTCGCCGGCCTCCTCTACACGGGCGGCGTCTTCAACCGGCAGAACCGGGTCGAGGACGGCAACACGGTCACGGACTTCGACGACGAAGAGATTCGTCGCGGCATCTCGATCGGCCTCGCCGTCTGCTACACGCCCTGGTCGGACGGCTCGGACGAACACAAGGTCAACCTGATCGACTGTCCGGGCTCGGGGATCTTCGTCCACGAGACCAGCTCGGGGATGCGGGCGGCCGATGCCGCCCTGCTGTGCCTGAACGCCGCCGCGCCGACGCAGGTCATGGCGGAGAAGGCCTGGGAGATCGCGGCGGGGATCGACCAGCCGGTCATGCTGCACCTGGCGAAGATGGACCGCGAAAACATCGACTTCGAGGGCTGTATCGCCGAAATCCAGCAGAACTTCGACCGCATGGCGTTACCCGTGCAGATCCCGATCGGCGACGGCAAGGACTTCACCGGCGTGGTCGACCTGCTCAGCCGCAAGGCGTATGTCTACGACCGGGACGGCGCCGGCCGCAGCAAGGCCTCGGAGCCGCCGGCCGAACTCGAAGGACAGATCGACGAGTGGCGAGGCAAGCTCACGGAAGCGGTCGCCGAGAGCGACGACGACCTGATGGAGGCCTACTTCGATCAGGGCGACCTCGATCAGGACCAGTTGGTCGAGGGGCTCAAGAATGCGATCAGGAACCGGGCGCTGTTCCCGGTCACGATGTCCTCCGCCGGTCACGGCATCGGCAACTCGGCCCTGCTCGACGCGGTGGTCAAGCTGCTGCCGTCGCCCGCAGGCGCGCCGCCGATGCCGGCCGCCGACATCGGCGGAGAGCCTGTGGAGATCGAGCGCGGCGACGGCGCGCCGGTCAGCGCGATCGTCTTCAAGACGCTGAACGACCCCTTCACCGGGCGCATCTCGCTGCTCCGGGTAGCCGCGGGCCGCATGACCTCCGACACGAGCTACTGGAACGCCCGGCGCGAGGGGGCCGAGCGCGTCGGCCACCTGATGCACATGCAGGGCAAGACCGGCCAGGACGTGCCCCAACTCCTCGAGGGCGACATTGGCGGCGTGGCGAAGCTCAAGAGCAGCGTCACCGGTGACTCGATCACGAGCCGTGAGCGGCCCCTGCACCTCGGATTCCCCAACCCTCCGGTCGCCGCGATCTCGTTCGCGATCGAGCCGAAAACGAAGGGCGACGAAGAGAAGATCGGCGAGGCGGTGCTCCGGCTGGTCGAGGAGGATCCGAGCCTGCGCGCCGGCCGCGACCCGCAGACGGGCGAGTTCCTCCTCTCGGGCGCCGGTCAGCTCCACGTAGAGATCGCGGTCTCGAAGTTGAAGGCCCGCTCCAAGGTCGAGGTCATCCTGCATCCGCCCAAGGTGCCCTATCGCGAAGCGATCAGGAGGCCCGCGGTCGGCCACGGCCGGCACAAGAAGCAGAGCGGCGGCCGCGGCCAGTTCGCCGACTGCACGATCACGATGGAACCGGTCGCCACGCCGGAGGACTACGAGTTCGTCGACGAGATCTTCGGCGGCTCGATCCCCCAGAACTACCGCCCCGCCGTCGAAAAGGGCCTGCTCGAAGCGGCCGCACGCGGCTACCTGGCCGGTTACCCGGTCGGCAACTTCCGGGTCCGCCTCCAGGACGGCAAGTACCACGACGTCGACTCGTCGGAAATGGCCTTCAAGGTCGCCGGCTCCCTGGCCTTCAAGGACGCGATGGCAAAGGCCGCCCCCACCCTGCTCGAACCCGTGATGCAGGTGGACATCAACACGACCGAGGACTTCATGGGCGACATCATGAGCGACCTGTCCTCCCGCCGGGGCCGCCCCCAGGGCATGGAAGCCAAGGGCAGCGCCCAGATCGTCAAGGCCACCGTCCCGATGGCCGAAATGCTGACCTACGCCCCCGCCCTGCGCTCAATGACCCAGGGCCGCTCCAGCTTCACGATGACCTTCTCCCACTACGAAGAAGTCCCCCGCCAGATCCAGGAGAAGATCATCGCCGAAGCGAAACGGGCGGAAGAAGAGGACTAGCTAGCTAGCCGAGCGGATCCGGAGGCGCGGCTACGCCGCCCGACGACGTCCAGCCTGCAGTGGGCCGAAGGAGGGGGTATCTGGCACCGCCGCGCCAGCGCACGCCGCTTCGCGACAACGACCGGATGCCGGCCAGAGGGCCGGCGCACCCAGTGTCTCGCTACTCGTCGTTGTCGACGAACTCGATGACGGCGCGTTCGGCGGCGTCGCCGCGGCGCGGGCCGAGCTTCGTGATGCGGAGGTAGCCGCCTGGGCGGTCGGCGTAGCGGGGGCCGATTTCGTCGAAGAGTTTCTTGACGTGGTCGCGGTTGGGAAGCCAGCGGCGGACCAGGCGCCGGGCGTGGACGGAGTCCTCGCGGCTGCGGGTGATGAGCTTCTCGGCGACCGGGCGCAGGGCCTTGGCCTTGGCGAGGGTGGTCTGGATCCGGCCGTGATCGACCAGCGAGGCGAGCATGTTGCGGAACATTGCCCGCCGGTGGGCCGTGGTCCGACCCAGTTTCTTGTAGCCAACTCCGTGACGCATGATCGCTCCTTCCCAGGAAGCTCGAAAGCGGTCCGCGGCCCTCAGGCCTGGACGCTGGTCTCCGCGTTCTCAGGAACTTCCATGCCGAAGGACAGTCCCATCCGGTCGAGCACTTCCTGGATCTCCTCGAGCGACTTGCGGCCGAAGTTCTTCGTCTCCAGCATCTCCTTCTCGCTCCGCGCGACGAGGTCGGCCACCGTGTTGATGTTCGCGTTCCTCAAACAGTTCGCCGAACGAACGCTCAGATCCAGATCGTCGATTTCCTTCCGGAGCATGGCGCTGAGATCGCTCCCGTCAACTTCCTCCTCGGCCGCTGCTTCGACAACCAGGCTCTCCTCGGCGTCGATGAAGATGGCCAGATGATCGCGCAGCAGGGCGCCGGCCCGGGAGATTCCCTCTTCCGGTGTCACCGTTCCGTCCGTCCAAACCTCGACGATCAGTCGCTCGTAGTCGGTGGTCCGGCCGAGGCGCGCCGACTCGACGCGATAGTTCACCCGCTTCACCGGGCTATGAACCGAGTCGAGCGGAATCCAGCCGATTCCCATCGACTCGTCGAGATTTCGGTCGGCGCCGACGTAGCCACGTCCGTTCTTGACCTGCGCCTCGAGGCGGAGCCGACCCCGTTCGTTCAGAGTCGCCACCTTGCTCTTCGGGTCGCGGATCTCGACGCTCGGGTCGCCGTTGAAGTCGGCGGCGGTTACCTCGCGCGGCCCTGACACGTCCAGCGTGATCACGCGTGTCGTGTCGTCGAAGGACCGCAGAGGCACCTGTTTCAGGTTCAGAATGATGTCCGTCGTGTCCTCGACCACCCCTTCGAGTGAAGAGAACTCGTGCAGTGCGCCCTCGATCCGCACCGCGGTAATCGCGGCGCCCTCGATTGCCGACAGGAGGCTACGCCGCAATGCGTTGCCCACGGTGGCGCCGAAGCCGCGTTCAAACGGCTGGGCCGTGAATCTGCCGTACGTGTCGGTCAGAGTATCGGTATCGATCTCGATCCGCTTCGGGCGTTGAAATCCCTTCCAGAGCATGTTGACTCCTACTATCTCGATTGCGTTCCAGGTGGAAACGTGTGATGTCTCGGTGCGGTCCAGCGGCGAAACGCCGGGTTCAGACCCGACGCCGCTTGCGAGGACGGCAGCCGTTGTGTGGTATTGGGGTCACGTCACGGATCGATCGGATGCTGATGCCGGTGGCCTGCAGGGCCCTGACTGCCGATTCGCGACCGCCTCCCGGCCCCTTGACCAACACGTCGACCGACCGCACGCCAAGGTCCTTGGCCTGATAGCCCACCGCCTGCGCGGCCACCTGAGCCGCGAAGGGCGTTCCCTTGCGGGACCCCTTGAAACCGTTTCGGCCCGACGACGACCAGGTCAGGACATTGCCGTCCGGATCGCTGATGCAGACCAGTGTGTTGTTGAAGGTCGCATTGACGTGCGCCACGGCGTGGGGCACGACCCGCTTTTCCTTCTTCCTCGCTTTTGCCATCTAGTGTTGTGTCTCCGCTTTGGTTTGCCAGATGAAGCTAGCTATGGTGTGGGTACTCTCGTGTCGGCCGCCTGTGAGCCGCTCCCGGCGACACAACACATAGGTATCCCTCTCTCGCCTACTTCCCGACCTTCTTCCTGCCGGCCACGGTAGCCCGCCGCGGTCCCTTGCGGGTGCGCGCGTTGGTGTGCGTACGCTGGCCACGAACCGGCAGACCCTTGCGGTGTCTGACACCGCGGTAGCTGCCGATCTCCATCAGGCGTTTGATGCTCTGGGTCACTTCCTTGCGCAGGTCTCCCTCGACCGACCCCGCCTCCTGGACGACCCGGCGAATACGCCCGGTCTCGTCCTCGGTCAGGTCCCTGACCTTGACCTCGGCGGCGACACCCGCCTGATCCAGCAGCACCAGCGCCCGAGAGCGGCCGATGCCGTAGATGTAGGTGAGGCCGATGCCGACCTGCTTGTTCTGCGGTAGATCGATCCCTGCGATTCTCGCCATTCCAGCTCTCTCCCGTCCTGCTCAGCCTTGCCGTTGCTTGTGCTTGGGGTTCTCACAGATGACGCGGATCACACCGCGACGCCGGACCACCTTGCACTTCACGCACATCCGTTTTACTGACGCTCGCACCTTCATGATGGATCTCCTTCGATTCGAAACCGGCCGTCAGGTCCGCAACCTGTACACGATCCGGCCACGGCCAGGGTCGTAGGGCGAAAGTTCGACCAGGACGCGATCGCCCGGGAGGATCCGGATGAAGTGCTTGCGCATCTTGCCCGAGATGTGGGCCAAGGCCTGGTGCTTGTTGTCAAGCTCGACCTTGAAGACTGCGTTCGGCAGTGTCTCCACCACCATTGCCTCGACTTCGATCGCCTCTTCTTTCTTCACGCCCAATATCCCTTCGCCCTCTTGCTTCCTCTTTGGTTCAAGCCGCCAGGCCCAGTACGCGCGCTCCGGCCTCCGTCACCACGACCGAGTGCTCGAAGTGAGCCGACAACGATCCATCCTTCGTTCTCGCCGTCCAACCGTCTCCATCCATCTTCACGGCCCGACTTCCGGCGTTGACCATCGGCTCAATCGCCAAGACCATGCCTGACCGCAACTCGATGCCACGACCCCGCCGGCGATAGTTCGGCACTTCCGGTTCCTCGTGAAGTGCTGAACCGATGCCGTGACCGACGAAATCACGGACCACGGAGAACCCGCGATCCTTGACGTACCGCTCAACCGCTCGACCGATGTCGTGCAGCCACCTGCCGGGCGCCACGCAGTCCAAGGCCACATCCAGGGCCCGGCGAGTGACTTCCAGCAAGCGTGCGGCCTGCTCCGAGACCGCACCTACACGGTACGTGCGCGCAGCATCGCCATAGTAACCCGAAAACTCCACCCCGCAGTCGATGCTGACGATGTCTCCATCCTCAAGAGGCACGTCATTCGGGATGCCGTGGACGATCACGTCGTTCACCGAGGTGCACAGAGTGGCCGGAAACCCCCGGTAACCGAGAAAGGCCGGTCGGCCGCCACGCTCGCGAATCGAGGCCTCCGCATGAGCATCGAGTTCGCGCGTGGTGACTCCGGCCTGCAGCCGCCGTTCCAGGGAGGCCAGCACCTCCAGAACGATGCGGTTGGCGCGCTCCATCAGGTCGAGCTCCTCCTGTGTCTTGAGAGTCACCATCAGGCGGCTCTCCCTTCAGCCAGCGCCGACTCGATCGCCGCAGTCACCTGTTCGATGCCGACGTTGCCGTTGACCCGGCGCAGCAGGCCGAGGCGCTCGTAGTGAGAGATCAGGGGTTCCGTCTGCGCGGCGTAAACCTGCAGCCGTTCGCGCACGACCTCCTCCCGGTCATCCGCGCCCCGGCCCCTCAGGACAATGCGCTGAACCAGCACCTCGTCGGGAACATCGATCGTCACCACATGGTCGAGCTTGCGACCGTTCAGGATCTCCTCGAGGGTCCCGGCCTGCGGCGCGGTGCGCGGATAGCCGTCGAGCAGGAATCCACCCGCGGTGTCGTCCTGGGCCAGACGGTCCCGAACGACGTCGGCCATCAAGTCGTCGTCGACCAGGGCGCCGGAGGCCATCACACCCTCCACCCGCTGACCCAACTCGCTGCCAGCGGCGACCGCGGCCCGCAGCATGTCACCGGTCGAGATGGCCGGCACACCGAGCGACACTTCCAGGCGTTCGGCCTGGGTTCCCTTGCCGCAACCCGGCGCTCCGAGCAGCACGATGCGGAGAGGGTCACCCACGGCGGCCTCGAATCCGGCCCCGCTTCATGAAGCCCTCGTAGTTGCGCATCACGAGCTGGCTCTCGATCTGTTGCAGGGTGTCCATCGCCACGCTGACGACGATCAGAAGCGACGTGCCGCCGAAGTAGAAGTTGATCCCCATGCCCTCGGTCAGCCATAGCGGCGCGACCCGGTCCAGGGTAGCGCCAACGAACGGAAGCCCACCGACCTTGAAGCCGGCGATCAGGAACTCCGGCAACACCGAAACGCCCGCCAGGTAGAGAGAACCGACCAGGGTCAACCGCGTCAGCACCTTGTCGATGTACTCCGAAGTGCGCCTGCCGGAGCGGATGCCGGGAATGAACCCGCCGTACTTGCGCATGTTCTCGGCAAGATCGTTCGGATTGAAGATGATCGAGACGTAGAAGTACGAGAAGAAGATGATCGCCGTCACGTAGAACAGGTAGTAGATCGGCTGGCCCCACTGCAGCGCGGTGGCGATCCGCTGGATCGGTTCGTACTGGATCATTCCCGCGACGGTGGCCGGCACAGTGACGACGGAACTCGCGAAGATGACCGGAATCACGCCGCCGGTGTTCACCCGCAGGGGCAGGTAGGTGCTCTGCCCGCCGTACTGGCGCCGGCCGACGATCCGCTTGGCGTACTGCACCGGGATACGCCGTTGCGCCCGCTCCATGTAGACGATGAAGGCAACGACCACGAGCATGAAGGCCGACAGGAAGAGGATCTTGAGCAGGGACATCGCGCCGCTCTGCATCTGGCTGAAGAGCGTCAGGACGGCGCCCGGCAGGCCCACCACGATGCCGGCGAAGATGATCAGGGAGATGCCGTTGCCGATACCCCGCTCGCTGATCTGCTCGCCCAGCCACATGACGAAGGCGCAGCCCGTGGTCAGCGAGAGCACGGTCATGAACTTGAACCCGAGACCCGGGTTGAAGACCAGGGGCGCGCCTCCCGGCGAGGTCAGGTTCTCCAGGAAGAAGGCGATGCTCGTGGCCTGAATGATCGAGATGACCACCGTTCCGTACCGCGTGTACTGGGTGATCTTCCGCCGGCCCATCTCGCCTTCCTTCGAGAGCTTCTCGAGGTAGGGCCAGACCACGGTCAGCAACTGCAGAATGATGGACGCCGAGATGTACGGCATGATGCCGAGCGCGAAGATCGCCACCCGGCCCAGGCTGCCGCCGGTGAACGTGTTGACGAACCCCAGCACGGTGCCCTGCATCTGTTCCATGAACTCGAGCAGAGCCTGGGGATCGATCCCCGGCGTCGGAATGATGCAGCCGATGCGGTACACGGCCAGCAGGCCGAACATGAACAACACGCGCTTCCGGAGATCCGGAATCGCGAAGATGTTGCGAAAACTCTCGACGCCCACTTGTCAGCTCCGTCAGGCGATCTCTTCGCAGGCGCCGCCGGCGCCTTCGATCTTGGCGCGCGCGGATGCGCTGAAGCGGTGCGCCCGGACGGTCACCCCGGCCGGTGCATCGCCAACGCCCAGAACCTTCAGCTTCATGCCCCGGCGCACACGACCGTGGGAAACGAGGAGTTCCACGTCGACCACTTCGCCTAGACCGTCCAGGTCGCCGACGTTGATCACCGTGTACTCGGTGCGGAAGATGTTGGTGAACCCGCGCTTCGGGACGCGCCGCACGAGCGGCATCTGGCCGCCCTCGAAGCCGGCGCGCCGGGAGAATCCCGCGCGCGAGCGCTGGCCCTTGTGGCCACGCCCGGCGGTCTTGCCCGTACCGGATCCCGGTCCACGCCCGACCCGCTTGCGCGGACGGCGGCTTCCCGGCGCCGGTTTGAGTTCATGGAGTTTCATGTCAGTTCTCCTCGGAGTCCCCCACGATCCGGACCAGGTGGGGAATCTTCCGCACCATGCCCCGCACCGCCTGGGAGTCCTCCCGCTCGACGATGTGGCGAATGCGCCTCAAGCCGAGACCGCGCAGAACCTCGCGCTGCGGTCTCGGCCTGCCGATCGCGCTACGCACCTGCTGAATCCGTATCGTCCTGCCAGCCACTCTCGGCTCCTTCCTGGTCTCCGTTGATCGACGCGCCGTCCAGCGAATCCAGCCCACGCAGCGTCCTGACCTGCTCCTCGTTGCGCAGGGACAGCAGCCCGGCGAAGGTCGCCTTGACGACGTTCTGCGGGTTCGTCGTCCCGAGCGACTTGGTCAGGATGTCCTGAATTCCGGCGCCCTCGACCACCGCCCGCACCGGGCCGCCGGCGATGACCCCGGTTCCTTCGGAAGCCGGCTTGAGCATCACCCGACCGGCGCCGAACACACCCACCGTCTCGTGCGGGATCGTCGTTCCAGCCAGCGGCACCCGTACCAGATTGCGCTTGGCGATCTGAATCCCCTTGCGAATCGCGGATGGGACCTCCTTCGCCTTGCCCGAGCCGTAGCCGACGCGGCCGGCGCCGTCGCCGATCACAACCAGCGCGGTAAAGGAGAAGTTCTTGCCGCCCTTGACGACCTTCGTCACCCGGTTGATGTCGACAACCTGCTCGAAGAACTCGCTGTCGAGATCGATATCTCTTCTAGCCACCGTTCACGTCCCTAACCAATGTTCGCTCCTTCGCTTTTCTGCTGCATCAGAACTTCAAGCCTCCGGCACGAGCGCTATCCGCCAGCGCCCGGATTCGGCCGTGGTAGAGAAAGCCGCCGCGGTCGAAGATCACGGATTGCACGCCCCGCTCCTTCGCGCGCGCCGCCAGCGCCTCGCCCACCGCCTGCGCCGCGCTGCAGCTTCCGGTCGAGCCTTCCAACTCCCCGCAGACTTCCGGCTCCAGCGAGCTCGCGAAGGCCAGGGTGTGTCCCGCTCGATCGTCGATCAGTTGGGCGTAGATGTGCCGGCGGCTCTTGTGGACAGCCAGACGCGGACGTTCCTCGGAGCCCCGGATCCTCTTCCGGACCCGGTAGCGCGCGCGGCGCCGACGACGGCTCCGGTCCAATGTTCTCTTTCTGCGCAGGTCGCTCATTGCCTCGATGTCCCTGTTTCCCTAACTTCGTACCAAAGTGTCTAGACCGCCGCCGCCTTACCGACCTTGAGTCGGATGACCTCGTCGCTGTACCGGATGCCCTTGCCCTTGTACGCATCCGGCTTGCGCAGGCTGCGCAGGTCGGCCGCTACCTGCCCGACCTGCTGCTTGTCGATGCCGGAAACGGTAATCCGGTTCGCCCGATCGTCGATCGAAACGTCGATTCCGTCCGGAATCGAGTAGACCACGGGGTGGGAGTAGCCGAGCGCCATGTGGATTTCGCGCCCCTTGACCTCTCCCCGGTAGCCAACGCCGACGATGTCCAGCTCTCGCCGGAAGCCCTCGGTGACGCCCACGACGGCGTTCGCGAGCAGCGCGCGAGCCAGCCCGTGCAGAGCCCTGTCCGGTCCGCTCGAGCCCGAACGGTGCAGCGTGACGACGCGATCCTCCATCCGGACCTCGATGCCTGGCTGGAGCGGCTGTTCCAGCTTTCCCTTCGGACCCTCGATGGTTACCGTGCCGCCGTTCACCGCGACTTTCGCCGTGTCCGGCAGTGCAATCGGCGTCTTTCCTATGCGCGACATCTAGTACACCTCGCAGAGAACTTCGCCGCCCACGCGCTGGCTCCGGGCCTGGGAATCCGTGAGCAGGCCCTTCGAGGTCGACAGGATCGCCACACCCAGCCCGTTCAGAACCGGCTTCAGATCGTCGGCGCCCTGATAAATCCTGCGCCCGGGCTTGCTGATCTTCCGCACCTTGGTGATCGTCGGCACACCCTCCTTGCTGTAAGCCAGGAAGATCCGGAGCGTCCTGCCCGGCGGCGAATCGTAGACCTCGTAGTGGCTGATGTAGCCCTGGTCCCGCAGCACACGGCACAGCGCGATCTTCTGCTTCGAAGCCGGCGACTCGGTCTGATCGTGCTTGACGATCAGGGCGTTGCGAATCGTGGTCAGCAGATCCGCGATGGGGTCGGTCATGGTCATCGTGACAATCCTTGGCCAATCATTGAAAGGGGCCGGTCTTCACTCAGGTCGCGAACGGCATGCCGAGACCCCGCAGCAGGTGCAGCGCCTGCGCATCGGACTCGGCCGAGGTGACGAGTGTGACGTTGATGCCCTTGGAACCGTCGCTCTTCGAGTAGTCGACCTCGGGGAAGATCAGGTGATCCCGGATACCCAGGGTGTAGCTGCCCCGTCCATCGAAGCTCCGGTCCGAGATGCCGCGGAAGTCCCGTACTCGCGGCAGGGCGACGGTGACCAGTCGATCGAGGAAGTGCCACATCCGGTCGCGGCGCAGCGTGACCCGGCAACCAATCGGCATTCCCTCACGCAACTTGAACGCGGCGATCGACTTGCGGGCACGGGTGATAACCGGCTGCTGACCCGCGATCCGGGCCAGTTCGGGCACGGCGTTCTCCAGGATCTTGATGTTCTGGATCGCTTCGCCGATACCCATGTTGAGAACGATCTTCTCCAGCCGCGGCACCGCCATCGGGTTGGAGATGCCGAACTCCTGCTGGAGGGAGGCGACGACCTCCTCCTGGTACTGAGTTTTCAATCGGGGAACCATGGTCATTCCTTCAGGTCACTGCCTCAACTCAACACCGCGCCGCTGACCTTGGCGTAGCGCGTCGACTTGCCGTCCTCGAGACGCCGCTTGCCAACCCGCGTCGGCTTGTCGGTGTCAGGGCAGATCACTTTGAGGTTCGAGAGGTGGATGGGCGCCTCCCGCTCCAGGATGCCTCCCTGTACCTGGCGCTGCGGGTTCGGCCGCTCGTGCTTCTTGACCAGATTCACGCGCTCGACGATCGCGCGGTTCCCGGATGGAAGCACCCGCAACACTTTGCTTCGCACGCCGCGGTTCCGGCCCGTGATGACCAGCACCTCGTCGCCCTTCTTGATCTTCACCTTGCGTCTGCCAGCTTTGGGCATTTCAGATCACCTCCGGCGCCAGAGAAACGATGCGCATGAAGCGCCGCTCGCGCAGCTCGCGGGCGACCGGGCCGAAGACGCGGGTTCCGATCGGTTCCTGCGCCTCGTTGATCAGCACCGCGGCGTTGTTGTCGAAGCGGATGTAGCTCCCGTCCTTGCGGCGACGCTCCTTGCGTGTCCGCACTATCACGGCGCGCACGACCTGACCCTTCTTGACCGTGCCCTCGGGCACAGCCTCCTTGACCGAGGCGGTGATCACGTCGCCCAACACGCCGTACTGCCCGGTGGAGCCGCCCCGCAGTTGAATGCAGGCGATTCTCTTGGCCCCCGAGTTGTCGGCGACGTCGAGCACCGTTCCCATCTGAATCATCGCCGCACCTATCCTTCCGCGCGCTTGACGATCCGCTGTACGCGCCAGCGCTTGCTGCGTGACATCGGCCGGGTCGAGACGAGGGAAACGACGTCCCCCTCCCGGCACTCATTCGATTCGTCGTGCGCCACGCACCGCGAAGACTTCTTCATCAGGCGGTGGTACAGCCGGTGCATGACCGTCTTCTCGACCGCCACAACGACTGTCTTGTCCATCTTGGCGCTGACCACCTGGCCCACCCGGACCTGGCGGCGGCCGCGCGCTTGTTGCTGCTCCACGCTCATGTCGTTCCTGTCGCTCTCTCGCGCCTGACCGTGAGGACCCGCGCCAACTCGACCCGGGCCTCTCTGATCCTGCTCGGCTTCTCCAGTTGACCGATCGACTTCTGCAGCCGCAGGGCGAACAACTGGTCTGCCAGTTCTTCCTCCTTCTGCCGCAGTTCGTCGACGGTCAGCTCTCTGATTTCGCTTGCCTTCATCGTCTCAACCTCTTAGACCTGCGCGCCGTGGCGCCCGACGAAACGGGTCTTGATCCCGAGCTTGTGGGAAGCCAGCCTCATCGCCGACTTCGCCAGCTCCGGCGACACGCCCTCGAGCTCGTACAGAATGCGGGCGGGCCGGACGACCGCAACCCACTCCTCCGGGTTGCCCTTGCCCTTGCCCATCCGCGTTTCCAGAGGCTTCTTCGTGATCGGCTTGTCCGGAAAAACCCGGATCCAGACCTTGCCGCTCCGCTTGATGTGGCGGGTGATCGCGATTCGCGCGGCCTCGATCTGCCGGGCGGTGACCCAACCGGCCTCCTGTGCCTGCAGGCCGTACTCGCCAAAGGCGACGGTGTTGCCGCCCTTGGCCAGACCGCGGCGACGGCCGCGGTGATGCTTGCGGAACTTGACCTTCTTCGGCATCAACATCGTTCGTTACCCCTTTGAATCTCCAGGCGTCCCGCCACGCTCTAGGCCACCGCGCGGCGACCGCGTTCCCGCGAAAGATCACCGCGGTAGACCCAGACCTTGACCCCGATCACACCGTAGGTCGTGAACGCCTCGGCGAAGCCGTAGTCGATGTCGGCCTTCAGAGTGTGCAGCGGCAACCGCCCTTCCTGGTACCACTCGGTACGGGCGATCTCGTTGCCGCCGAGCCGACCCGAAACCATGATCTTGACACCCTTCGCGCCGAAACGGAAGGCCGATTCCATCGCCTTCTTCATTGCCCGACGGAACGCGACTCGGCGCAGGAGCTGCCCCGTGATCGCCTCGGCCACGAGCTGGGCATCGAGTTCAGGACGCTGAATCTCCTGGATGTTGATGTGGACTTCCCGCCCCATCTGCCGGCTCAGGTCGTCGCGCAGCTTGTCCACCTCCGCGCCCTTGCGGCCGATGATGATGCCCGGACGCGACGTGTAGATCGTGACGCGCAGCTTGTCCGCGGCCCGCTCGATGTCGATCTGGCTCACGCCCGCATGCATCAGGCGCTTCTTCAGACCGGTCCGCAACTCGATGTCCGAGTGCAGAGTGCTGGCGTAGTCCCGTTCGGCGTACCAGCGCGAGTGCCAGCCCTGGTTGTAGACCAAACGAAAGCCGTACGGATGTGTCTTCTGACCCATGAGCGCTCCTACGTTGCCTCGGTCGACTGACCGCGGGAATCGAGCTTGATCGTGACGTGGCTCTGCCGCTTGAGAATCCGGAACGCCCGGCCCATTGGCTGCGGGCGCAGGCGCTTCAGCGTCGGGCCACCATCCACGAAGATCTCCTTGACGTAGAGCTGCCCCACGTCGATCCCCCCCTGCTGGTTCTCGGCGCTGTTCTCGGCGTTGGCTACCGCCGACCGCAACAGCTTGGAAATCGGCCGTGCCGCGGCCTTGGTGCTCAACTGCAGCATCGTCGCGGCTTCCTCGACGTCCCGGCCGCGGATCAGGTCCGCCACCAGGCGCACCTTCTGCGGCGACGCCTGCAGGTACCTGAGTCGGGCGATTGATTCCATCGTTCTGTTCTCTCTCTCCAACTACCGGGGGCGCGCTCGGCGCTCCCTCCTGCCGCCGGCATGACCACGGAACGTCCGGGTTTGAGCGAACTCTCCGAGCTTGTGGCCGACCATGTTCTCGCTGATGAAGACCGGAATGAACTTCATCCCGTTGTGGACGGCGACGGTGTGACCCACCATCTCCGGAATGATCGTGGACCGGCGCGACCAGGTCTTGATGACCCTCCGGTCATGGCCCGCATTCATCGCGACCACCTTGTCGTACAGGTGATTGTCGATGAAGAAACCCTTCTTGAGTGAACGTCCCATGCTGACCTCTGTTTCGTGCTCTCGCCTGACCTACTTGCGACGTGCCCGTCGCCGTACGATCATGCCGCTCGTGCGCTTGTTCCTGCGTGTCTTGTAGCCCTTGGTCGGTTTGCCCCAGGGCGTCGTCGGATGCCGTCCACCGGAGGCCTTGCCCTCGCCGCCGCCCATCGGATGGTCGACCGGATTCATCGACACGCCGCGGTTGTGCGGCCGGCGGCCAAGCCAGCGCTTGCGGCCGGCCTTTCCGAGCGCGATGTTCGAATGCTCCGAGTTGCTGACCTGGCCGATCGTGGCGGAACAGTCGATGTGAACGCGGCGGACCTCCCCCGACGGGAGGCGGACCTGAGCGTAGACGCCTTCCTTGGCCATCAACTGGGCGCCGGTGCCGGCGCTGCGCACCATCTGGCCGCCGCCGCCGATCTTCAGTTCGATGTTGTGGATCATCGTGCCCAGGGGGATGAACCGGATCGGCAGGCAGTTGCCCACATCGATCTCCGAGCCCTCGCCGGCCTGGACCACGGCGCCCACCTTCAGCCCCTGGGGGTGGAGGATGTAGCGCTTCTCTCCGTCGGCGTAGTGCAGCAGGGAAATCAGCGCGCTACGGTTCGGGTCGTACTCGATCGTCGCCACCTTGGCGGGCACGCCGACCTTGTCGCGCCGGAAGTCGATCCGCCGGTAGCGCCTCTTGTGGCCTCCGCCCCGGAACCGAAGCGTCTGCCTGCCCTTGTTGTTGCGACCGCCGATCCGCTTCTTGCCCTCAACGAGGGGCTTGTGCGGCCGGTCCTTCGTGACTCCCTCCCGTCGCGCGTACTCCTGGAAGCGGCTGCCGGGATTCGTCGGCTTGAGTTTCTTGATCGCCATTTTCTTCGGCTCTCGCTAGACGTTGTCGAAGAGGTCGATCTGGCCCTCGGCCAGCCGTACGTACGCCTTCTTCCAGTCGGGGCGACGACCGACGAAGCGGCCCTGGCGGCGAACCTTGCCGTGCATGTTCACGATCCGGACTTCCGCCACCTTGACACCCTGGAACTGGGCCTCCACCGCGCGTCGCACCTCGATCTTGTTGGCTCGGGAGTCGACGACGAAGGCAATGATGTTCCGATCGTCACGGAGCTCGGTCGACTTCTCGGTAATCAGCGGCCGACGCAGGATTTCCTGCACTCTCATGACGTGCTCCCGTTCTTCCGCTGCTTCCGCAGCACGGCGGACAGCCGGCCGATCGCGGTCTCGCTGAACAGCACGTAGCCGCGATCGACGACATCGTAGACATTCACGCCCAGGGCGTCGACGGTCTTGAGCTGCGGATGGTTGCGGGACGCCAGGATCAGGTTGCGGTTGCCGTGGTCGTCGACGATCAGTGTCTTCTCGTCGATGCCGAGCCCCTGGAGACGCGCCGCGAAGGCGCCCGTCTTGTGACTGTCGAGATCAAGCGAGTCGACGACCATGATCCGCTCTTCCGCCAGCTTGCGCGAAAGCGCCGACTTGAGGGCATTGCGCTTCTCGTTCCGCGACAGCTTGTTGCGGTGACTGCGGGTCCGGGGACCATGAACGACGCCGCCGCCGCGGCGCAGCGGCGAGCGGATGCTGCCGGCGCGGGCTCGACCGGTGCCCTTCTGCCGATGCGGCTTTGCCCCGCCGCCGCGCACCTGATGCCTGCCCTTGACGCTGTGAGTACCGGCCCGCTGCGCGGCCCGGACCGACACGACCGCCAGGTGGATCAGGTGCTCGTTGTACGGGTACGTGAAGACCTCTTCCGGCAGGTCCAGGCTGCCGACTTCCTCGTTGGCGAGGCTCCTGATCGCGACCTTGGGCATCAGTACGAACTCCGAACCATGACCAGACCGTTGCGGCCGCCGGGAACTGCTCCACGCAGATAGAGAAGACGATTCTCCTCGTCCACCTTGACCACCTTCAGCTTCTTCGTCGTCACGCGCTTGCCGCCCATCCGGCCCGGGAACCTCATGCCCGGGAAGACACGCGAGGGACTCGCCGACTGTCCGACCGAACCCGGCGCGCGATGGAACATCGAGCCGTGTGTGGCTCGGCCGCCCCCGAAGCCGTGGCGGCGCATGACGCCCTGGAATCCCTTCCCCTTGCCGGTTCCGATCACGTCGACACGGGAGCCGACCTCGAAGATCGAGACGCCGATCTCGTCGCCCGGCTGCGACTCGTTCGCCGCTTCGACCCGCACCTCCGCCAGGTGGCGCATCGCCTCGACGCCGGCCTTCTTGAAGTGACCCCGGCGCGCCTCGGTGACGCTCCTAGGAGGCCGCTTCTCGACCAGGCCGATCTGCACCGCCTCGTAGCCGTCGGACTCCGCGGTCTTCCGTTGCACGACCCGGCACGGGCCGACCTCCAGGACGGTCACCGGCACCGCGGCGCCGTCCTCGGCGTAGATCTGCGTCATGCCGATCTTGCGCCCGAGCAATCCCTTGTTTTCACTCACCGTCCTGATCCCCTCGCTAGAGCTCCACTCAACTGCCGGTTCAACTCCCCGTTCAACTTCCGAAGGCCTTGATCTCGACATCGACACCCGCCGGAAGCTCGAGCTTCATCAGCGCGTCGACCGTCTGGCTGGTCGGTTCGAAAATGTCGAGCAACCGCTTGTGAGTGCGGATCTCGAACTGCTCCCGCGACTTCTTGTCCACATGCGGTGAGCGATTCACCGTGTAGCGGGCAATGTGGGTCGGCAACGGGATCGGCCCGACCACGCGCGCGCCACTACGCCGCGCGGTGTCGACGATCTCGTGCGTCGACGTATCCAGAATGCGATAGTCGAAGGCCTTGAGCCGAATACGGATCTTCTCGTTCACCATTTCTGCCTGATCCCAACCTTCCTCGAATACCTACCGCGCCTGGAAACTTCTACTCGACGATGTCGGTGACGGTGCCGGCGCCGACCGTGCGGCCGCCCTCACGAATGGCGAAGCGCACGCCCTTCTCCATCGCGATCGGAGCGATCAGCTCCACGTCCAGCGTCACGT
>LXNI01000317.1_pt1 | contig 60137 bp, 63 predicted proteins | sample 809091 | NCBI WGS metagenome assembly LXNI01 (sample SAMN04870527, study PRJNA318959) | sponge metagenome | biome: 01000161; feature: marine sponge reef; material: water | host: Sarcotragus foetidus | place: Greece: Milos, Mediterranean Sea | collected 2013-05-29 | depth 5-7 m
AATGACATCCTCTCGTCCATGGGACAGGTTTCCTTCCAGGGCATGGGCCACCTCCTGGCCCAGCAATAACCTGTCACCCATCTATCCGGTCCAATCTGTTACCTATCTATCCGGTCTGTACCTGCGGTCTATCCGCCCCCTCACCCCGCCCCTCGTCATCGGGGCGCTGAGGGTATAAAAAGGGGGCCAGATGGGAACCGCACCGGGAATTTCGTGATGGACGATCTCAGCCCCAAGGCCGCCATCAACGACGCGGACTTCCGGCCGTTGATGCCGCGCGTCGAGGACAAGACCCCGTACCGCAAACTGACGCCGGACTACGTCTCCACCGTCGAATGCGACGGGCGGACCATCCTCAAGGTGGACCCGGAGGGCATCCGGATGCTCACGGCGGCGGCGTTCTCGGACATCTCCCACCTGCTGCGCCCGGAACACCTGACCCAGCTTTCCGCCATCCTCGATGACCCGGAGGCCTCCGACAACGACCGGTTCGTGGCCATGGACTTGTTGAAGAACGCCAATATCGCGGCGGGCCGGGTGCTGCCCATGTGCCAGGATACGGGCACCGCCATCGTCATGGGCAAGAAGGGTGAGAACGTCTGGGTGGCGGGCGACGACGAGGCGGCCATTTCCCAGGGCGTCGACGACACGTTCGGCACCGACAATCTCCGCTATTCGCAGCTCGCGCCCCTGTCCATGTACGAGGAGAAGAACACCGGCAACAACCTGCCGGCCCAGATCGAGCTCTATGCCGAGAAAGGAGATGCCTACAAGTTCCTGTTCATCGCCAAGGGCGGCGGCTCGGCCAACAAGTCGTTCCTGTTCCAGGAAACCCGGGCGGTCCTCAACCCGGACAGCCTGATGAAGTTCCTCGAAGACAAGGTGAAGCTGCTGGGGACGGCGGCCTGCCCGCCCTATCACCTGGCCGTCGTGATCGGCGGCACGTCGGCCGAGTACAATCTCAAGACGGTGAAGCTCGCCTCCACTCATTACCTCGACGGCCTCCCCCTGCGGGGCAACGAAGCGGGCCAGGCGTTCCGCGATGTGGAGCTCGAGAAACAAATCCACGCCATGACCGGGAATGTCGGCATCGGCGCCCAGTTCGGCGGCAAGTACTTCTGCCACGATGTCCGCGTGATCCGCCTGCCGCGCCACGGCGCCTCGCTGCCCGTCGGCATCGGCGTCTCGTGCTCCGCCGACCGCCAGGCCATGGGAAAGATCACCGCGGACGGCATCTTCCTCGAGCAATTGGAGGAAAACCCGGCCCGGTATCTCCCCGAGGTGACCGATGACGGCCCGGATGCCGACCTTGAAGGGGACGTGGTGGAGATCGATCTGAACCGGCCCATGGACGAGATACGGGCCGAGCTTTCCAAGCATCCGGTCCGCACCCGGCTGTCCCTCAACGGTCCGCTGATCGTCGCCCGCGACATCGCGCACGCGAAGCTCAAGGAGCGCCTGGATGCGGGCGAAGGCCTCCCCGGCTACTTCAAGGACAACGCGGTCTATTACGCGGGCCCCGCCAAGACCCCGGAGGGTATGGCGTCGGGCTCGTTCGGGCCGACCACCGCGGGCCGCATGGATTCATATGTGGAGCTTTTCCAGGGCAACGGCGGCTCCATGGTCATGCTCGCCAAGGGCAACCGGTCGAAGGCGGTCACCGAGGCCTGCCACGAATACGGCGGGTTCTATCTGGGCTCCATCGGCGGGCCGGCGGCGCGCCTCGCCCAGGACTGCATCACATCGGTGGAGGTTGTGGAATATCCCGAACTCGGCATGGAAGCCATCTGGAAGATCGAGGTGAAGGACTTCCCCGCCTTCATCGTCGTCGACGACAAGGGCAACGACTTCTTCGCCGAATTCCAGCCGCCGGGGTGAATCCCGGTCCATGACGGCGACGTGTAGCGTCGGGGTGAGGTAAAAAAAATATCGCCGAGATAGAGAATTGAAAATCTCCAGGTACCGAACTAACTGTCTCCACGGTAGAGAGCTGTAGTTCTCCCGAATCAAATACCCCCAAACCAAACATAGCCCAGTACAACCATACTAGGTGGGTCTAGCACCATAGTTCTCTACCTTTGATGTTTGGGCCCATTGAACTGTTACGTTCGCCGCAGTATTTCCTCGGGTAAGAAGGAGTTGATATGAGCAAATCAAATGTTATTCCGCTTCGGCCAGATGAAGCCAATGACGATAACACCCTGGAGAAACGCTGGGGTGCCAAAGTTTACAGCCACGGTTACACAGCCGTTCCGTCCATACTGGTCAGAGGCCAAAGACGGCTGGGCCTATCGGCTGTTCAATTGAATGTCCTACTCCAGCTTTTGGACCACTGGTGGAACAACGACGAGATGCCATTTCCCGCTAAGGCAACGATTGCGGAGCGAATGGACATCACCCCTAGGTACGTTCAAAAGGTCATCAAGGAGCTGGAGGTGGCGGGGTTCGTTAAACGCGTGGCCAGAAAAAGTCGTCACGGCGATCCAGATACAAATCTCTATGACCTTCGCGGGCTCGTGAAAAAGCTTAAGAAGCTTGAACCCGACTTCGCTGAGGCTCGAGGCAAGAAACGGCAGATTCAGGAAAACCTGGAGAAGCCGAAAGGACGCCGTAGGAAGTAGGGGCTCACCCTACAAATCCTTGCCCTGTACGCTAGAAACAGCGGGCTTGGGAAAGTTGTGACAGACCGGACCAATCGCCCGAGAGGTATCCAGGGTTTTGCGGCGGGTGGTGTAGCCTCGTTTTAACGGGGTTGCACCACCCATTCAATAGTCTCGTCCGTCATCGTCTTGCAACCGCCGTCTTGAAACACCCGCCCCGGCGTGGTGGACTTAAGGCCATGACCGGCCGGCCACTTGATATTGAGTGGCCCGGCCTCCAAACACCAAGGATAAAGACCATGGGCATTGTCTCTGTTGGACAGTCGGTCCCCCGGCACGAGGACCCCTATCTGCTGCGCGGCGAAGGCACCTACACCGCCGACCGCGCGCTCCCCAACCAGGCTTACGGGTTCGTGCTGAGAAGCCCCCACGCCTTCGCCCGGATCAACGGCATCGATACCGCGGCGGCGCTCGCCGCGCCCGGCGTAGTGTGCGTGCTGACGGCCGGGGATCTGGAAGAAGAAGGCATCGGCGCGCTGCCCATCATGACGCCGCCGGTGCCGGGGGTGGACGCGGACGCCATGATCAAGCACGCCCGCTATCCCATCGCCACCGACGCGGCGCGGATGGTCGGCCACGAGGTCGCCTTCGTGGTCGCCGAAACCCTGGCTCAGGCCAAGGACGCCGCGGAACTGGTGGAGGTGGACTACGAGCCGCTGGCCGCGCTCACCAATTCCTTCGATGTGGCCGGCGGCGCGCCCCGCTACGACGATGCGCCGGAGAACCTCGCCTTCAACAGCAGCTTCGGGGACAAGGACGCGACGGACGCGGCCTTCGAAAAGGCCGACCACACGGTGAAGCTCGCCCTAACGGTGAACCGGGTGGCGCCCGCCACCATTGAAAACCGCGCCAGCCTGGTGGATTACGATCCCGCCGGCGCCGGCGGCAAGGGGCGCTGGACCATCTACGTGCCGGTGCAGGGTCCCTTCGGGCTCAAGGCCGCCATGGCCAATCTGATCTTCAAGTGCGAGCCGGACCGGTTCCGTGTGGTCACCGGCAACATGGGCGGCAGCTTCGGGATGAAGGCCCTCTATTCGGAGACCGTGCTGACGGCGGTCGCCGCGCGGCGGCTCGGCCGCCCGGTCAAATGGGAGAACGAGCGCGCCGAGAGCCTGCTTACCGACCAGGCGGGCCGGGACAAGGTGGTGGATGCCGAACTCGCCCTCGACAAGGACGGCACGTTTCTCGGGCTGAGGGTCCACAGCGTCCAGAACCTGGGCGCCTTCTTCGGCACCATGGGGCTGATGCACACCCATTTGAGCCTCGTCGGGATGATCAACGTCTACCGGACGCCCGCCATCCACCACACCATCCGGGGCGGCTATTCCAACACCTGCTTCACCGGTCCGTACCGGGGCTCCAACCGGCCGGACAGCACGTTCATCATGGAGCGTCTGCTGGACTACGCGGCGGCCGAGCTGGGCATGGACCGGATCGAACTGCGGCGCAGGAACATGATCCGGGCCGATCAGATGCCCTACACCATGCCCTTGGGCACGGTCTACGATTCCGGCGACTTCCCGGACAACATGGAAAAGGCGCTGGCGGCAATCGGCCATGAGGGCTTCGAGGCGCGCCGCGAGGAGGCCGGATCGCGGGGCAAGCTCCTGGGCCTGGGCGTCGGCAACAACATCGAGCAGGCCGCCGGCGTCGGCCAGGAATTCGCCACCTACCGCCTGGATGCGGACGGCAACCTGACCATCATCGCCGGCACCACCGAGCAGGGCCAGGGCCACCCGACCATGTACGCCATCCTGGCCTCCGATCAGCTCGGCATCGACACGGACAACATCACCGTCATCGAGGGCGATACGGATGCGCAGGAGGCGGGCAACGGCACCGGCGGCAGCCGGGTCTCGGTGATGGGCGCGCACGCGGCGCTGACCGCCGGCTCCGGGCTCATCGAGCGGGGCAAGGAAGTGGCCGGCGGCATCCTGGAAGCGGCGGTGGCCGACATCGAGTTTTCCAACGGGTCCTTCCGGGTGGCGGGCACCGACAAGGAGGTCTCCCTCGCCGACGTGGCCAAGGCGGCCCACGAAAACCCGCCGATGAACGAGGATGGCGGCCGCGGGCCCGTCCTCGAGTTTTACGCCGCTTACGAGGGCAAAAAGGCGACCTATCCCAACGGCTGCCATGTCTGCGAGGTGGAGGTGGACCCGGAGACCGGCGCCGCGAAGATGACCCGCTATGTGGCGGTCAACGATGTCGGGACGGTGATCAACCAGCTCACCGTCAAGGGCCAGATCCTCGGCGGCATCGGCCAGGGGGCGGGCCAGGCGCTGCTCGAAGGCATCGAGTACGATGACGAGACCGGCCAGATGCTCACCGGCTCGTTCCTCGATTACACCATGCCGCGCGGCATCGACTTCTGCGATATCCGGTTCATCAACAATCCCCACCCGACCGGCAATAACGGGATCGGCGCCAAAGGCGTCGGCGAGGTGGGCTGCGCCTGCGCCATGCCGGCGACCGCCAACGCGGTGATCCACGCCCTCGAACCCTACGGGGTCAAGCACCTGGACATGCCGCTGACGCCCAAGAAGGTGTGGGACGCGATTCACGGGAATGGGGAAAAGTAAAAGCGACATGGCGATCCCAGGTCTCGCAGCTTGGCGAACGGCAACCGTTATTGCCTTACTGGCCTTGATCCAAGGGTGTGTGAATTCCCCACCCGTCCAACCAGCTGACAGACCGGACTACGTGAGGTTGGCCACACTCCAACTGCCGACGCCCGGAGGACAGCTGCCAGGTGAGAAACTCGGTCGACAACACTTAATTGCGGGCAATTATGCTGAATCGGTCAGATTCTTGACACTCGCATTAGAGAGTGAACCGGCGATTGCCGAGGCTGAAAGGGCATACGTGCTGCGATATCGCGCCCTTGCTTTGGCCGGAGCTGGCCAGGAATCAGCAGCCCTATGGGATATCAACGAGGCCGTAAGTATTTGGCGTACCTTGTACGGATACGCCAACGAGGGATACTTGGATTCCCGGGGATGGGTTAATCTGACGGCGGGCAAGCCTCAACAGGTCATCGATGATCTCCAGGCACTTGGTTTGCCTGAGCCGGATGATGCGCAGCCAGGTAAACGCGGCAACCCATTGCGGCACCATATGCGGGGCCATGCCTATCGCGAATTGGGCCACCTCGATTTGGCAGAAAAGGACTTCGGAAAGGCGATGGAGAGCGCGCCGGACACGCTGGTATACGTCTCCGCGTGGGTTATGGTCGTACGCGAAGAATTTGCAGCTTCCGGAGGCAACCCGGCGGACGGCTTTGCTCTGGGCCAGCAGTTGCTGAAAAGGACCAAGAAGCTAGAGAACGCGCCGCGAATTTTTCATACGATGGCGCTCCTTGACGTGTATGCCTCTCGGCCGGAACCGGCAGTAATCATGATGAAAATGTCCATTCAAGCAGGTGGCCCGGAGCGATTGGTCAAATACCAAACCCGGCTAAAGCGGCTCGGGTATTTCGACAATCCAATCAATGGCGACGTAGAGACCGTCGAGGAAACAGTGAATTCGTTGAGGCGCTGTATTAAGGCCGGGTGTAATTTGTTGCCGCCTCTATGACACCCAATTAAGGTGTGGGACGCGATTCACGGGAATGGGGCGGAGTAGCGAAACAGCCGGCGCGGCACAGGGTCCCGTCGCCCCCTGAAGGGGGCAGAGGGACAGGGTGAGGGAGGCGCCAACCAGATGCGATTCCCCACCTCACCCGGCGCCAAGGCGCCACCCTCTCCCCCCAGGCGGAGAGGGTTGTTTGGTCCCGGGCGGAGTGGCACGGGGTCCCCTCGCCCCCTTCAGGGGGAGAGGGATGCGCAGGCTTGGCGGGCGGGAGCCCGACTTAGCCGAAGCCGGGTGAGGGGGGCGCCGGCACGGCCCATCATTTCGAATTGCCCATCCGCCAATCCCCGGTAATCTAACCCCAACAACTCCAACCGGAGTTTTGACAGGGGGACGAAATGACCGATCTCGAAAGCGCCCTCGGCGCCATCGTCGGCGTGGCGGGTGTACTCACCGCCGGCAGCGACAAGGAAAAGTACCTCACCGATTGGGCGGGGGCGAATACCGGCGCGGCAGCGGCCGTCGTCCGGCCCGCTTCCACCGGCGAGGTTTCCGGCGTGCTCAAATGGGCCAACGAAACCAAAACGCCGGTGTTTCCCCAGGGCGGGAACACGGCGACCTCCGGCGGCGGGGTGCCCGACGGCGCCGGCAATTCCATCGTCCTTTCCCTGGAGCGCATGAAGGCGGTGCGGGAGACCAGCGGATCGGCGCGCACCATCACCGTCGAAGCCGGCGTCGTGCTGCAGGAGATCCACCGGCTCGCCGAGGAACAGGATCTGTTCTTCCCCCTGAGCCTCGGCGCCCAGGGCTCGTGCATGATCGGCGGCAACCTCGCGACCAATGCGGGCGGCATCAACGTGGTCCGCTACGGCAACGCCCGGGAGCTGTGCCTGGGACTGGAAGCGGTGCTGCCCGACGGCCGGGTGATGGATGTGCTGACCGGGCTCCACAAGGACAACACGGGCTACGACCTCCGCGACCTGTTCATCGGCTCGGAAGGAACGCTGGGCGTGATCACCGCGGCGACCCTCAAACTCTTCCCCTTGCCCAAGGCCCGGGCGACGGCCTTCGCCGCCGTTCCCGATATCAACCGCGCCCTCGAGCTCCTCAACCGGATGCAGGCCGAAACCGGCGGCGCCGTCGAGGCATTCGAGATGATCCCGAAACTGATGATGAAGCAATACGAGAAGCACCTGCCCCACCTGAAGCGTCCCTTCGCCGATCCGCCGGATCTCTCGATCCTGATGGAGGTCGCGGCGACCTCGGACCGCGAGGCGGCGGCGGCGACGGACGGCACCGTTCCCGTGATCGGGCAGTTGGAGACCATCCTGGGCGAAGCCTTCGAAACCGGGCACGTCACCGACGCGGTGATCGCCACCGCCGAACAGCAGCGCCTGGAGTTCTGGGAGCTTCGGGAATCGGCGTATGAGGCGGTGGTGAAATCAGGGCCGCGGATCGGCTTCGATATTTCCCTGCCCCTGGACCAGGTCCACGATTTCGTCGCCAATACGGAAGCCGCGGTCGAGGGGATTTTTCCGGGCGCCAAGCTCTCCAGCGTCGGCCATCTCGGCGACGGCAACCTTCACTACACGGTTTATCCGCCGGACGGCGAGGCAGACCGGCTGGAGGAACTCAGGGTGGAGATCAAGCGCACGGTCCTCGATTCGGTGGGCGGCTACCGGGGTTCGTTTTCGGCCGAACACGGCATCGGGGATTCGAAACTCAACGAAATGGCCGCCTACAAGGACCCGGTGGCCATCGACGTGATGAAATCCATCAAGGCCGTGCTGGACCCCAACGGCATCATGAACCCCGGCCGGGTGCTCCCGGCCTGAACCGCGGGCAAATTCGGCGGCCGATTTTGGATGCCCCGGGCTATCGGCGGGGCACAAGGTCCCTCGCCCCTGTCAGGGGAGAGGAAGTAATCGCGTTGCCGCATCGGGTTCCCTCGCCCCTGTCAGGGGGAGAGGGATCGGTCTTTCTTTTTGCACCCTCTCCCCCTCAAAGGGGGAGAGGGATGCGGAGGCTTGGCGAGCCTGCGAGCCATAGCCGTAGCTGGGCGAGGGGGAGAGTGTGACGCATAAATTGATTGCGTCATGGCCGGGCCCACCGGACCGGCTTCGCCGGCCGGAGGACAAACCGCGGCCCGGCCATCCACGTGTACTTTGCCGCGAGGCGTGGATCACCGGGTCAAATAAGGTCAATTCGGACGAATTGACCGACCCGGTGATGACGACTTGCCGGTGAGTGAGGGAGAGGGAGCTTGCCGTGCGTTCCCTCGCCCCCATCCCGGGGGAGAGGGGCAGGGCGGGAGGGCGCAAAAAGGAGACTCCCCTAATCGGGTCCGGACCCTAGTCGATGCCGACCAGTTCCAGATCGATGATCAGGTCGTGGCCGGCCAGCGGATGATTGCCGTCGACGGTGACCTTCTCGTCGTCGACGGAGAGGACGATCATCCGGACCTCCTCGCCCTCGTCGCTCCGGGCCGAGAGCATGGCGCCCGGTTCCAGCGTCACCTCGTCCGGGATATCGGCCCTCGGAATGTCGTAGACGAAGTCGTCGTTCCGCTCACCGAAGGCGTCGGCCGAAGAGAGGTTCAGCGTCTTCTTGTCGCCCTGTTCCATGCCGACGATGCCGTTCTCGATAGCGGGCATGATCTCGCCCTTGCCGAGTTGGATGCGCATGGGCTGGGCGTTAAGGGTGGATTCGAACTCCCGGCCGTCGCCGAGCTTGCCGACGAAGTGGACGTGAACCGTATTCCCCAGTGCCGCGGCCATGAAGGGATTCCTTCCGAAGAACAATGGGCGATCCGGCACGCAAACGGCCGTATCGCCCATTCCGCGAGGCTGCCCGGGGACGGCCGGCCGCTAGGGGCGGCCGCCCCGTTTGCGGGTAAACGTCAGTCGAGCGCGTTCAGGTTGTCGGCGGCCGACCGGCCATCCCGGCCGGGAACCACCTCGAACTCAACCTTTTGACCTTCGCGGAGACCGGTGAGACCGGCACGCTCAACGGCGGAAACGTGCACGAATACGTCCTTTCCGCCATCTTCGGGCTCGATGAACCCATAACCCTTCGTGGCATTGAACCACTTCACGGTACCAGTAGGCATAACACTTCCTTTTCGTTTCCTTTTCGGGCGGGTGCCGGCGCGGTTTGGCGACGGACGACCCAAGTTACGGCGATACTGTTTCTGGAAGTGCCGTTTCGTCTGAAGAAAAGGGTCACACCAGGAAATGCAGAACGCGTCGCACCTATACTAACCTATTCCGGCGCCGTGGAATAGCCCGCAATGCAGCGAGGGTTTCCGGCGGGAATATGGCCCAAAAATCGGACGCGCCGCCCCTGACTCGGGCGTTCGGGGCTGATAGCATTCCGGCCGGCAATATTTTTGGCGAAAAGGGGGGACTACCATGACCATTCTCGACGGCCAGCGCGTCATCGCCATCGAAGAGCACTATTACGACCTGGAGCTGGTGGACTTGTTCACCGGGGTCGACGCCAGGACCGGCGGCTGGGTACGGGACGCCCTGGTCGACGTGGGCGAAGAGCGGATCAGGTCCATGGACGATGCCGGCATCGATGTCCAGGTTCTGTCCCACGGGGCGCCGTCCACCCAGCGTCTGGACGCCGAAACCGGCAGGACGATGGCGACCCTGGTGAACGACAACCTCAAGGCCGTTTGCGACGCGCACCCCGACAGGTTCGCCGGCTTCGCGGCCCTGCCGACCGCCGATCCGGCGGCGGCCGCGGACGAGTTGGAGCGCGCGGTGAACGATCTGGGCATGAAAGGCGCCATGATCCACGGGCTGATCGGCGAGGAGCGGGCGTTCATCGACGAGCAACGCTTCTGGCCCATCTTCGAGCGCGCCGAAGCCCTCGACATGCCGCTCTACATCCACCCGGCCAACCCCCACCCGGCGGTGGTCGAGGCGTATCTCAAGGATTACGCCGGAGACTTCCCGGGGATCGTGAATGCGGGTTGGGGCTTCACCATGGAGACGGCGACCATCGGCATCCGCATCGTTCTGTCGGGTGTCCTGGAGAAATATCCCAAGGTCAAAATCATTCTCGGCCATTTGGGGGAAACCCTGCCGTTCCTCGCCTGGCGGATCAATATGGCCCTGCAGCGGCCGGGCAATGCCGCCTTCCCCTTCAAGGAGATGTTCTGCCGGAACTTCTACGTCACCACGTCCGGATTCTTTTCCGACCCGGCGCTGCTCTGCTGCATCCAGGAAATGGGCACCGATCACATCCTGTTCGCCATCGACTATCCGTTCGTCAAGAACGAGCCGGGGCCGCACTGGATGGATCGGTTGATGCTCAACACCGGGGACAAGGCCAAGATTCTCCACGGCAACGCCGAAGCCATATTGAAGATGTAGCGTGGCCCCCAGGAATCGCAGCGGGAATCAAAGCGGGAACCGACACGGCAATCCGTCAGGGAGTCCCGACGGCAATCCCTCAGGCAATCCCTCAGGCAAACCCTCTGGGAATCATAGGCGGCTCAAGGACCGCGCGGACCTCTTCCAGCGCCAGGACAACACCGACGACCGGGCGTTCTATTCGTTCCCGCGCCTTGTCATCCACGTGGATGAGCATGCGTCCGGGCTATTGGCGGGATATCTTGCCGAACGCCTGCCGAGCGGCGGCGACGTGCTCGATCTGATGTCGGCGTGGCGCTCGCACATCGCCGAGGACCATGGTCTTGCCAGTCTCACCGGGCTCGGCATGAACGAGACGGAACTGGCCGGCAACCCGGCGCTCACGTCCGGGCTCATCCACGATCTCAACAAGGCGCCCGCCCTGCCGTTCACCGGCCGGGCGTTCGATGCCTGCCTGATCCTGTTCTCGCTCCAGTACCTTCTGAAGCCGGTCGACGTGATGGCCGATATCGCCCGGGTGCTCAGACCGGGCGGGATGCTCCATGTCGCCTATACCAACCGGATGTTCCCGACCAAGGCGGTAGCCGTCTGGCGGCACTGCGGCGATGTGGAGCGCGCCCGCCTGATCGCCGCCTATATGGACGAAACCGGCGCTTACGGCGAACCGAGGGCCGAGCGGCTGGCGGACGGATCGGACGGCGACCCGCTCTATGTGGTCAGCGCGGGGAAAGACTAGGGTCCGGACCCGATTGAGCCGCCATGGGAGTGTTGCGGCGATGAGGCATAAAACGATTGCGTCATGGCCGGGCCCACCGGACCGGCTTCGCCGGCCGGAGGACAAACCGCGGCCCGGCCATCCACGTGTACCGTGCCGCGAGGCGTGGATCACCGGGTCAAGCCCGGTGATGACGACAAGCGGGTCAAATAAGGTCAATTCGGACGAATTGACCGACCCGGTGATGACGACTTGCGGGTGAGCGGGGAGAGGAGGCTTGCCGTGCGTTCCCTCGCCCCCGTCAGGGGGAGAGGGATGCGAAGGCTTGGCGAGCCTGCGAGCCATAGCCGTAGCTGGGTGAGGGGGAATTTCCATATCACCCTCACCCTCACCCCGGCCCTCTCCCTCAGAGAGGGAGAGGGAGTTTCAGTGGGTCCCCCCGTCCCCTTCCCGGGGAGAACGCCGAGGCCCGCACTCAATTCGGAGCAGCCAGCGCAAAGGTCTCGGGATCGATTCGGTCGACGGCATCAATCACCGCCTCGCAAATCCTGCTCACTTCCGGTTCGGTTATGATCAACGGCGGGGTGAGCACGATGGCGCTGGCGCGCATGCCCAAGAGAACGGCGTGCTCGCGCCGGACATAGCGCGGAAGTTCCTGATGCAGCGCCGGTGCGACGCCGGAGAGCGGCCGGCGGCTGTCTTTGTCGGCGACCAATTCGACACCGATCATCAGACCCCGCCCCCGGATATTTCCAACGAACGGATGCGAGGTCAGCCGCGACAGTTCGTCGAGAAATTGTGCCCCGCGGACCCGGCTGTTTTCCAGCAGGTTCTCACGCTCGATAATATCCATATGGGCGGACGCAACGGCACACCCGACATTGTGACCGGCATAGGAATTGCCGGGGCCGAGACCGTTGACCACGTTCGCGAGCTTACCATCCAGCAGTAAGACGGCGATGGGCACATAGCCGCTGGCGATACCTTTCGCCAAGACGATAATGTCCGGCTCCAGGCCGTAATCGTTCGAAGTAAACCACGCCCCGGCACGGCCGAATGCCGTCACGACCTCGTCCGCAACGAAGAGTATCCCGTGCCGTTTGAGGACGGCTGTCATTCGGGGCCAGTAGTCGTCGGGGAGCGGAATCATGCCCCCCGGGCCGATCACCAATTCACCAAACATGGCGGCAATGTTCTCCGGCCCATGTTCGGCGATGACGGATTGCAGCTCGTCGACACAGAAATCCGTCATGCCGCGATTGCCATAGCGCTCCGGGTGGTAGGGACGGGGCGCGGTGAGCTGTATGACCTCCTCCGGCGTTCCGCCCACACCGGGGACGCCGCCGGCAAGCTCCACGCCCCCGGAGGTTCCGCCATGGTAGGCTCCCCGATGGGTCAGCACCTTGCGCCGTTGGGGATCGTCATTCCGATAATGATAAAGGCGTACGAGCTGCAGCGCATGATCATCCGCCTCGCCCCCGCCGCTCATGAACCGCGCCCGCCGGATATTGCCGGGCGCCAATTCGATCAGTTTCTCGGCCAACTCCGTCGCCGGCATGCTGGAATAGTCGAAGCCGATGGAGAAGTGCGCCAGCCGCGCCATCTGGTTTGCGGCGGCCTCGGCGAGTTCGGTCCGGCCATGGCCTACCAGGTTGAACCACGCGCCTCCCTGGGCGTCCAGGTACTCCCGGCCATCGACATCCCAAACCGTTGATCCCTTGCCGTGGCTGAGCACCACCGTGTCGGCGCCCCCGCCTCCGCCTGGGTGCTGCACGGCGTTGCGGTCACGTTCGATCCACTCTTCACCAATCGTCGGTTTAGGCATGGTCAAGTCCGTAGCCTCCCGCTCTAGTAGGTCGAAAAGGTCTTGCTGACGATTTTCCAGACCCCGTCTCTTTTCAGCAAATGCATGTAGTCGGTAAAGTTGTGCCGCCCGAAGCCGGTTTCCCTCAACACCACCGACGCCGCATTGTTTGTGACCGAGAGGTGCTCGATGTCGTAGTCGAGGTCGAATCCGGATGATCCGAGCGGCGGGTTCGACCCGACCTGCCTGAAAAAAGGTTCGGGCGTTCCGGTGACAAGCCTTTCGTCCACATATCCGTTCATGACCGCATCGCTCGCAAATGCGCCGCGAAGAGCGGGAAGATCCGCGTTGACGTAACCCGCGATGTATCCCTCGATTACGGCAACGATATCCAACTCGTCCCTGGAGGTCTCAGCCATACCGTCTCCTTCCACGTCCATCGTTTATACCCGGTGGCGGCGGCCATGGCGAACCCCTCTATGCGGTCAGCGCGGGGAAAGACTAGCCGGCCAATTCCCGGAACAGCGCATAGAGTTCGTTCTGCCCTTCGAAGCCGATGCCCGGCAATTGGGGCGCGGGAAGATAGCCGTCCCGGACCTCGGCATCGTCGGCATAGCCGGAGAACGCGCCGAAGACGTCGGGGTAGGATTCGCACATGCCCATGCCGAAACCGAGCGCGCAGGCGAGCGACATCTGATTGCCGCCGTGGGGAATGAACGAAGCCGGCGCCCAGCCAAACGGCCTGCCGGTCTCCAGTATTCTTGCGCAGGTCCCGATCCCGTAGCTCTGCGGCACATCGATATTGACCACATCGGTGCCGGGCCGGAACCCGGCGTAGCGGAACAGGTTGCGGAAATCCTCGACGCTGAACAGGTTTTCCCCCGCCGCCGTCGGATTGCCGTAGGCCGCGACGAACTCGGACGTGGCGTCGAAATCGGCGGGATGGACCGGCTCCTCGAACCAGCGGAGACCGAACGGCTTCAGGCGCTCCGCGTATTCAAGGGCGCGCTCCGGGCTCAGCCCGCAATTGGCGTCAACGGCCAGCTGGTGGCCGCCGTCGAGGACTGAGAGGATAGTCTCGATGCGGCGCACATCGTCGTCGATGGAGAGCCCGCCGACCTTGGCCTTCACCAGGGTGTAGCCCCGGTCAAGATAGCCGCGCATTTCATCCATCAGGCTTTCCGGCGTCTCGCCGGGCGAGTACCACCCGCCGCCGACATAGCAGAAAACATTGTCGGAAGCCGTGCCGTCGCCATAGCGTTCGGCAATCAGCCGATGGAGCGGTACGGCCTCGATCTTCGCCATCGCATCCCAGAGCGCCAACTCGATGGTGCCGATACCCACCGAGCGCTCCAGGTCACCGGCCGGCTTCTCACCGAACATCATGGCCCGCAGCACCGCATCCGGATCGAAGTTGCCCCGCGCTTCATCCACCAGACTGTCCGGGTCGCGGCGCAAAATCCGGGGAATGAACCGGTCCCGCATCTGTGCGCCGCAGGCATAACGCCCGGTGGAGTTGAAAGCGAATCCGGTCAACGGCGCGCCGTCCCGGACGACATCGGTGATCACGGCGACGATCGACGTCGTCATGTCGTCGAACGAGAACACGGCGTTGCGGATATTCACATCCAGCTTGACCGCTTTCTCGCGAATTTCAGTGATGCGCACGCCGCTCCCGCCTCCCTGTTTGACCCGCCGAAATTACCGCGATAATCATGCCCCCGTTGAGCCGTTTCCAGAACGGCAAATCGTGTTTTCAGAGGGAGAGATTTCAGTGCGGAACCGCGTTGTCATGCTTGCCGAACAGGGGGCGCCCTCGGTGATGTCCGTCGAAACCCGGGACATGGTTGGCCCGGCACCCGATGAAGTGCAGATCAAGCAGAACGTCATCGGCTTCAATTTCATGGATATCTATCAGCGCTCGGGCCTCTATCCCCTCGACCTGCCGAGCGGAATCGGCCTCGAAGCGGCGGGCACGGTCTCGGCGCTCGGCGCCGGCGTCACCGGGTTCGAAGTCGGCCAGCGGGTGGCATACGCCACCGCGCCCTGCGGCGCCTACGCCGAGTATCGCAACTTCCCGGCGGTCCGCGTGGTGGCGCTGCCCGACGACATCTCCGATGAACAGTGCGCGGCGACCCTGTTCAAGGGCATGACCGTCGAGTACCTGTTGAACCGCTGCTACGACATCAGGAAGGACGAGAAGGTCCTGTTCCTGGGCTCCGGCGGCGGTGTCGGCACGTTGGCCGGCCAGTGGGGCAACGCCAAGGGCGCCTATATGATCGGCGTCGACGGCGGCGGCGAAAAGTGCGGGCTCGCCCGCGCCAACGGCTATTCGGAGGTCATCGACTTCACCACGGAGGACGTGGCGGGCCGGGTCAGGGAGATCACCGGCGGCGAGGGCGTGCCGGTGGCCTACGACCCGATCGGCGGTCCGACCTATGAGCAGACTCTCGACTGCCTGGGTCCCCGGGGCTTCTTTATTTCCTTCGGCACCACCGGCGGGCCCATGCCGGCGGTCGATCCGCCGATCCTGCAGAAACGGGATTCGCTTTACTTCACCCGGCCCACCGTCGCCACCTATACGGCCAAGCGCGAAGATCTGGTGATGTCGGCGAACTCGGTCTTCGACATGATCCGCTCCGGCGGCATCCAGGTGAATATCGGCCAGCGGTACGCCCTCGATGATGCGGTGCGGGCGCACGAGGACACGGAAGCCGGCAAGACCACCGGCTCGTCGATCCTGATGCCGTAGGACTTTTCACCAAGCGGAAAATCGGCCTTTTGCCGTTTGTGGGTCTTCGGGGCCTGTCATATTCTTCGCCGGACAAACGAATAATCCCAGGGAGCGGCAGCATGCCCCGTATCCAACCTCTCGATCCGGACGCCAATGATTTCGTCAAGGACCTGATCGCCAAGTCGACGGAAAACATGGGTTTTCCGGCCAACAGTTTCAAGACCATGGCCCATTGGCCGGAACTCGCCGAGGCCTTCCTGCAGCTCGCGCGGACGGTAAACTTCGGCGATACGGAACTGCCGGTGGGCATCAAGCGGCTGGTCAGCTATGTGGCCAGCGTCTCATCCGGCTGCCAGTACTGCGCCGCCCATACGGGCTTTCAGGCGACCCGGTCGGGCGGCATTCCGGCCGAGAAGATCGAGGCGGCCTTTGAGTACGAGACCAGCCCGCTGTTCACCGACGCCGAGCGGGCGGCGCTTCGAGTGGCCCAGTCCGCCGCCTCGGTGCCCAACATGGTCACCGATGAGGATTTCGAGGAACTCAAAAAACATTTTACCGACCGGCAGATCGTCGAACTGGTCGGCCAGGTCGCCGTGTTCGGCTTCTTGAACCGGTGGAACGACACAATGGCGACGGAGTTGGAAGCCATCCCGACCCGGTACGGGGACGACCATCTGACGCAAAGCGGATGGAGCGTCGGCAAGCACGCCGCCGAATAGGCGGATCCATCAGCCGATCCCGGCCTCAAGGGCCCGCCCGGCGGCCAATTGCCGCACCGGCTTGCCGCGGGCACGGGCGGCGCGACGATCCGTTGCGGGCAGGGCGGGATCGCTGACGAGACAAGACGGCGGGTTAGTCGATCTTGAATAGCTTGCGGGCGTTGTCCTCGAAGAACGCCTTCTTGGCGCCGCCGTCGATATCCATGGCGTCCAGCGCGCCGACCTCTTCGGGAACGAACTGCCAGGGGTAGTCCATGGCGTACATCATCCGGTCGACGCCGATCACTTCCTGGCAGAACTTGATCGGCGGTCCCCAGCCGACGCCCGAGGAGGTGTAGTAGAAGTTGTCGATCAGGTAGTCCCAGGCCCGGCGCTTCAGCGGGCCAACATGTTCATACCGGGGGCTGACGGAAATGTGGCCGTGCATGAAGTCGATGCGGTAGAGCCAGTAGGGCAGCGCCTCGCCGCAATGACCGAGGACGATTTGCAGCTTGGGAAATTTGTCGAAAAGCCCGGCGACCATCAGCCTGAGCGCGTGAAGTCCGGTCTCGCAGGCGAAGCCGTAGACCGCCGCGTCCAGACCGCGCTTCAGGAACGGCTCGATCATCTGCGGCGATGGGGTCTGGGGGTGGAGGTAGATGGGGACATCCAGCGCCTCGGCCGCCTCGAAGATCTCCCAGTACCGCTCGTCGTCCATGTAGGTGCCGAGGGTGTGGGAGTTGAGGATACCGCCCCGGAGTCCCAGCTTGCCGACGCCGCGCTCCAACTCCTTGGCGGCGTTGGCCGGGTCCAGCGGACTGAACGCGGCGAGGCCGACATAGCGGCCGGGATATCGGGCGATGCCCTCGGCCAGCTGGTCGTTGGCGCTGATGGCCAGGGCGCTGGCGGTCGCCGGGTCGAACAACTGCACGCCGGGCGCGGTCAACGACACCACCGCGATGTCGATGCCGGAGCTGTCCATGTCGGAAATGCGCTCTTCGCCCAGGCTCTGGATGCGCCGGGAGTGATCCTTGGCCTTCGGGGTCGAGCCGGCGAAGAAACCCCACAGGCTATGGAAGCCGGGGTCGTCGATGCTCTTATCGTCGAGTTCCTTCAGATACATCCGCATCATATCGGGGGGCAGCCACGCCTCCTCGGTGGCGATCCGCTTGTAGGGCGGATTGGGGTCGCGCGGCGGCATGGCGGGATAACGGTCGGACATCGGGCTTCCTCCCCTGGGTAAAGGTTTCCGGAAGTATCGGGGAGCCCGGCCGGACGGGCAAGCGCGCCGCGGCTATTTGAGGTGGGAAAGCGGCAGCGCCGTCGAGTTCTTGTAGGTTTCGAGCACCAGCGACGATTCCACCTCCTGCACGTTGGGGAGACGCAACAGACGATGGGTGGCGAAACGGCCGTAGGCGTCGAGGTCGGTCGCCATCACCATCAGCAGGAAATCGGACTTGCCGGTGAGCGAGAAGAAGGCCGTCACCTCCTCCATGGCCATCACGTCGGCGACGAACGCGTTGACCTTGTCTTCGGCGTGGTCGCGGAGCTTCACGTGGCAGGCCGCCCGCACCCCGAGGCCGATGGCCCGCCGGTCCACCAGACCCGCATATCCCGAAATCACGCCCGCGTCCCGCAGCGCCTTGACCCGGCGAAGGCAGGGGGACGGCGACATGCCCACCCGTTCGGCGAGGTCCACATTGCTGATCCGTCCGTCGGTCTGGAGCACGTCGATGATCTTCAAGTCGGTGGCGGAAAGGTCCATGAGGTCATATTATCGTCGAATTACGTAACAATAAATAAATTTATGACTTAATTAGTCGATTTAAGGTCTATATTAGGTCACACCTGACCGTGGATCTTCCGTATCCTGACCGAAAGTGACCCAACGGATCGAACGCGGGAGACAGCTCAATGGGATCGCCGAAACACACCACCGATCTTGATCGGGACTACACCGTTCCCCAGGATTGGGAGCGGTATACCGATGCCGAGCACCGGATGTGGCGGCGGCTGTACCGCCGCCAGGCGGAGATGCTGCCCGGACGCGCGGCGGATGCGTTTATGGACGGTCTGACCAAGCTGGATCTCAACGAGGGCGGCATCCCCGATTTCCGGCGCCTCAACGAAAAGCTCCATGGGCTTACCGGCTGGACCGTCGAGGCGGTGCCCGACCTGGTGCCCGATGCGGCGTTTTTCCGGATGCTGGCCGGGCGCCGCTTCCCGGCCGGGCGTTTCATCCGCAAGCCGGAGGAGATGGACTACCTCGAAGAGCCCGACATCTTCCACGATGTCTTCGGCCATGTGCCCATGCTCACGCATCCGGTGTTCGCCGATTTCATGGAGGCCTATGGCGAGGGGGGCTTGCGCTCCCTCGAGTTCGGCGCCCTCGATCATTTGGCGCGGCTTTACTGGTACACGGTGGAGTTCGGCCTGATGAAGGCCCCGCAGGACGGAGATGAAAGCCTGCGCATCTACGGCGCCGGCATCGTATCATCCAAGGGCGAGAGCGTTTTCGCGCTCGATGACCCGTCCCCCAACCGCATTGCCTTCGACGCCGAGCGCGTCATGCGCACCGATTACAGGATCGACGATTATCAGCAGACCTACTTCGTCATCGACAGCTTCGAGGCGTTGCTCGACGAGTGCTACCAGGACTTCGCGCCGCTCTACGAGCGCCTGGAAACCGCCGCCGAACTGACGCCGCCAGCGGTGGAAGACACGGACACGGTCCTCCACCGGGGCACGCAGGAATATTTCGGGGAGAAGGCGGCGTAATCGCTCCCTCGCCCATGGCCTGCTCCGCCGAAGCAGCCTTCGGCTACGAAGGCTGGAAGGGGGGAGGGCCAATGAGAGAATGGGGTGGGAGTGAATTGACAATCCCCCTCACCCTATCCCTCTCCCTCCTTGAGAGGGTTGGGGTGAGGGAAAATATTGTTGCCTAACCGCCCGCCTCGGCCATTTCCTTCATGAAAGCCTCGGTGCGGTTCCTCATCTCTCCGGGCGAGACGTCCTCCACATGGGTGGCAATGCCCCACATGTGACCGAACGGATCGATGATCCGGCCGAGGCGGTCCCCCCAAAACATGTCCTGGGGACCTTCGACGACGGTGGCGCCGTTGCTCTCCGCCTTCTTCATGGTGGCATCCACATCGGGCACGTAAATGAAGGTCGAGGACGACCTGCCCTCGAGGCTCTTCGGGCTCACGGTGCCCCAGTCGGGATTGGCATCGCCCAGCATGATGCGCGCGCCGCCAATGGTGATCTCGGCGTGCATGATGACGCCGCCGGGCCCGTCCATGCGCAGCACCTCTTCGGCGCCGAAGTTCTCAACATAGAAGCCGATCGCCTCGGCCGCCTTTTCCATGAATAGATAGGGCGTCACGGCGGTCATGCCCTCATTGACGTAGCTGTCGGCCATTTATTCCTCCTGATGGCTGGTCACAGGTTCAATGGGTTTGAACAAAACAGGAACATCTATCGGCGGCGGAGTCAATATAAATACTCAACCCATTGGTTGGAAATCGTCACAACGCCGTGACGTCCGAATTTCGATGATTGGGAACCGATCCCGGCCGTCTAAAGGTCTCGCGATTCCGGCAGGATATCGGCCACATCCGTATCCATTCGATAGATGCGGCGCTCTTCGGCTTCGAATATATCGAACCCGTCCAGGCAGCGGACGTTGACCGCCCAGCCGGTAAACGGCGCCTTGCCCTCGTCCAGTTCTTCCCGGGTGGGCATGCTCGGGCGGCGAAACGGCAGGATGCCGCAGGTGGGGCAGAAATAATCCTTGGCGGTCCCGGAACCCCATTCATAGTGGGTCATGTCGCCGAGCGGCGTCAACAGCTTGACCGCGCCCTCCGGCACCCGGTGGATCAGCGCGCCCCGCTTGCGGCAGATGGAGCAATCGCAGACCCGCACGTGATCAATGTCGGCGGTGAGCTCGAACCGGACCCGTCCGCAATGACAGGCCCCTTGATAGGTTTTCTCCATAACTGCCTCTCCCTTTGGATTAAATCCGGCCGACCAGCTTCAACACTGCCCGGTGCACCGCCTTGAAGCCCTCGGTGCCGGGTTCGTGAATGAAGTCGAAATGGTCGGCATCCTCGACGATTTCGACCTCGATCGGGTCGCCGGAGGCCCGCGCCAGTGCCGGATAGTCGGGCATCTCCAGGGTCGTCCGGCCTTGGGCCAGCGCCCGGTACGGGGTCACCGGATAGCGCCCGGAACTCACCACATAAGCCTGCGGCATGCCCCAGGGCAGCCACTCCAGCGGCGAGATCTCCCGCATCCTGTCCGTCTTATCCGAAGGCTCCCCGCCGATCAGCCGCTCGATGATCGGCTCGCCGCAGTAAAGCTCCCCGTCGACGCCCCGCGAATCGATCACCCGGGGATCGATGAAGGCATCGGTGATCACCGCGCCGGCCGGCGCCACCTTCGGCGCGCCCTTGATGTCGCTGCCGTCCGGCAGTTTGGGCCGTGCCGCCAGCCAGGCGCCGAAGTGCCCGCCCGACGAATGGCCCAGGATGACCACGCGGGCGAGGTCGATGGAGTGCGCCCCGGCGAGCGCCGCCACATAATCCAGCGCGCCGCCCAGATCGCGAAAGGTCCCCGGCCAGCCGCCATGATCATGGCCGACCCGGCTGTACTCCACGTTCCACGCCGCGATGCCGTCGCCGCGAAGCGCCGCGGCCATCGGGCGGTAATCCTCCATGGCGCCGCGGGAGGCGAGCCAGCACCCGCCATGCAGCATCATCACCACGGGGAACGGCCCCCTTCCGCCGGGGATCGACAGCTCGCCGTAGCTGGTCGGTGTGTCGCCGTAGGCGATGCGGATCGGGCCGGTCATGGTCAGCGGCTGTTCAGGGTCTCGCCCGAGGGCAAGTTGTATGAGACCGGCGTCATGGCGCCGACGTGCTCCAAAACCTCTTCCGCCATCACCACGTCCGAATATTTGGCGTTCATGTCGCAGAGATTGATGGCGTGAGAGGCCTGCGAGCGGTCGAAACAGGCATCGGCGACGATGGTGGTGCGGAGATTGAGGCTGAAGGCGTCCAATACGGTGGCCCGCACGCAGCCCGACGTGGTGGTGCCGGTGACGATCAACGAGTCGGCGCCGAGGTCGTTCAGGAAGCCCATGAGTTGGGTACCGTGGAACACGCTGGGTTTCCCCTTGCGGATGACGATGTCCCGGGGCCCCGGCGCGATCCCGTCCATGATGTCGTTGCCGTCCCGGTTGCCGCGGCGCGCCGGCGGCGGCGCCAGATCCTCGCTGCTCCGGTTGTTCTTCCATGCCCAGCCGCCGCTGTCCCAGCCGTCCGGCCGGCCGTCGCCGGTGGAGTAGATCACCGGCATCTCCCTGGCCCGGAAGGTCTCGATCAGCTTGGCGATCACCGGCAGCGCATCCCACGCATCCTCGCCGCAGGAGTTGCGGTAGCGCTTGATGCTCTCCAGGATCGGCTCCCGCTTGTCGCCGCAGAAATTGTAATTGACGTCAATGACGATCAACGCCGGCTTGTCGCCGTAGCCGGCGCGGGTGCCGTAGCCGGCGGCGGCAAAGACCTGCTTGTCCCGCTCGGTGAGGAACTGGTTCCAGATGGGCTCGCTCATGGGGCTCTCCTTCGGCCTCAGCGTAGGCGAGAGAGGCCGTGCCGTAAACGAATTGCGGTATTCGCCCGCCGCGTTGGTCTATACTCCCGGCCGAATATTCCGGGAGAGGTCAGATTAGAAATTCCAAGCTGGAGATCGAGACCGTCGGCGCGCGCCTGGGTGCGGTCATCCACAATGTCGATCTGACGGCAGAAATATCCGACGGTGAAAAGGACGGGCTCCGCCGGGCCCTCGACGACCATCAGGTCATTTTCTTCCCCGAGCAAAATCTGACCCCGGACAACCAGAAGGACGCGACCCGTATATTCGGACCCCTCCTGCCGTCCGACACCTTCTTCGACCACCTGGACGGCGATCCGGAAATCGAGATCGTCATCAACGACGAGAACACGCCGCCGACGGGCACCGCGAAATGGCATGCGGACCTGACCTGGGCCGCGGAGCCGCCGGGCGGCACCAGCCTCTATTCCCGCGTGATCCCCAAGGGCAGGGGCGACACCGTGTGGGCCAGCATGACCGCGGCCTATGACTCGCTGTCGGACAAGATGAAGGCCTACCTGGAAGACCTGAAGGTGGTGCACAGCTGGGACATGGCGCTCTCCGGCCGGCAGAGAATATTTCAGCGGGGCGGCGAGCATTACATCGAACACAAGACCGCCAACCCGCCCATCGCCCAGCCCCTCATCCGCACCCATCCGCGGACCGGCAAGAAGATCGTCAATGCGAATTCGGCCTTCGCCAGCCACATCGTCGGCATTCCCCAGCTGGAAAGCCAGGGCATCCTGAACTTCCTGCTGGCCCTCCCGGCGCGGCCCGAGTTTCAGTACCGCCACAAGTGGCGGGTAGGCACCCTCGCGGTCTGGGACAATTCGGCGACCCAGCACGCCGCGGTGGACGATTTCTTTCCGGAATACCGGGAGCTGACCCGGGTGACCTTCGGCGGACACGGCAAGCCCTGCTGATCGATGCTCCTCCCGCCGCTCCATATCGACGGCCCCGACGGCGCCGACCGCACCTTCGCGTTCGCCCACGGGGCGGGGGTCGGCATGAACTCCGGCTTCATGGACCATTTCGCCGAGAGCCTGGGCGCCCGCGGCATCCGTGTCGCCCGGTTCGAGTTTCCCTACATGCGGAAGATGCGGGCCGACGGCACCCGCCGACCGCCCGACCGGGCCGACGTGCTGCTCGACACTTGGATGGAGGTGGTCAATCACTTCGGGCCTGAAAACCTGTTTGTCGGCGGCAAGTCCATGGGCGGACGGGTGGCGAGCTACGCCGCCGACCAGGCCGAAAGCTCCGGGGATCCGGTGGCCGGTCTGATCTGCCTGGGCTTTCCCTTCCACGGGCCCGGCAAGCCCGAAGCCGCCCGCTTCCGGAGCGTCGATACCCTCCTCACCCCCACGCTGATTTTGCAGGGCACCCGCGATCCCTTCGGCACCCGCGACGAGGTGCCGGGCTACCCCTTGTCGGAAGCCTGCGAGGTGGTGTGGCTGGAGGACGGCGATCACTCCTTCGAGCCGCGCAAGACGTCGGGCCGGACGACGGAACAGAACTGGATGCAAGCCATCGATGCGATGGCGGATTTCATGGAGCATAAATCTTGATATGGCCGGTCATACCCCGGTGAACGCACTGCCCTCACCGGCCTTTGACTTGGCGATGCCGGCGCACTCTTATATAAGACGGTCCGGATAGTGCGCCGATTTTGCGGCTCCCGCGTTGCGGAATTTCGACGGAGGCGTTTATGCCCACGACGTACAATTACAAACGCTACAAGATGTCCGAGTACGATTTGAGCTCGTTCAACGGACCCAAGGCCGGCGAACCCGCCGGCAATTTCGCCGTCCGCACCCCGGAAGGCCGGGAAGTAAGCCTGGACGACTACAAGGGCAAGTGGGTGGTTCTGGAGACCGGCTCCATCACCTGCTCCATGTACGTGAAGAACGTCAAGGGCTTCGCCAGGCTCAAGGACAAGTACCCGGATGTGGAGTTCTTGCTGGTCTATGTCCGCGAGGCCCATCCGGGCTCGCGCCTCGGCCCGCACGAATCGGACGAGCAGAAGCTCAAACTGGCGACCGAGATGATGGAAATCTACAAGGACCCGCGCACCGTCCTGGTCGACGATCTTCAGGGGACCATGCACCACCAGTACGGCACCCTGCCCAACATGATCTATGTGATCAACCCGGACGGAAAGGTGATCTACCGCTGCGACTGGTCGTTCCCGAAGAACGTGGAGAAGGTGCTGCAAAACCGCGACCGGCTCCACACCCGGGAACATATCCAGATCATCACCGCCGCGCCGTGGATCATGTTCCCCGTCGTGCTGCGCGGCGGCTGGGATGCGGTCTGGGATTTGCTGGCCGCCCTGCCGATGATCACTTGGGCGCACATCAAGTTCGACCTCTCGCGCCTCAAGGCCAAGCTGTCCGGGCCGAAGAAGGAAGGCCAGGGCCCGCAGGCGGCCTGATCCGGTCGGCGCCTACCGCCAGAACTCGACGAAAAACTCGGCCTCGCCATCGGGCGTGACCTTGTGGGTCATCTCCGGCTCGGCCACGCCCGGCCGGCCGGGGGTCAGCGCGTACACTTCGCCCCGTTCGATGATCTCGTAGCGGAGCGACCCGCGGACCACTTGTATGAGAGCCCAGACGCCGGGCTTGGTGCTGTGATCGCCGGTGATGCCGTCCGGCACGCTGCCGGCCGTGAACACCGGGGTCTTGTGGTACCGCGTGAGCCCGTCGGGGAGTGCCGGCATCCTGGCCTGGCCGGTTTCGGTCATCTTGAAGCTTACCACGATCCGACACTGTTGATCTCTTGCCGGGATCACGGCACCCTTCCGGTCGGCAGCACTCACCGGAGGGGAAAGAGATGCGCACCATCGAGATTACGGGCACCGAGATGCAGGAGCGGGTCGCCCGGTTCGACGAACTGGAGCCGCTGGAGGCCCAGAAGAACACCGGCATTCCCGTCGAGGCCGCCGACATCGTCTGGTCGCGGAAGCTGATGAGCGTCATCGGCCTGGATGAAGGCCTGGATACGCCGATCAATGCGTCCGCGCCGATCACCGGCGCCGGCGGCATCACCATGACCCACGCGGTCTGCCCGCCCGGCACCGGCCCGTCGCTGCACGCCCATCTCCGGACCTACGAGACCTTCACCGTGATGAAGGGGCGCTTCGAGGTCTATTGGAACGACGACGGCGCCGAACGGGTGAAACTCGGCCTCTACGACACCATTTCGGTGCCGCCGGGCGTCTGCCGGGGGTTCCGTAATATTTCGGACGAGGAAGGTATTCTGCAGGTGATCATCTCCGGCGGAGTCCACGACCTCAACGACATCGACTTTGCGGTCAAGGCGCGGGAGCAGATCGAGGCGATCCAACCGGGGCTCACCGCCGAGTTCGAGAAGACCGGCTTTACCTTCACCGCCGGCAAGGACGCGCCCGGGTAAACAGGGCTAAACCGGGATTGGATTACCGTCCGGGTCCGGCGTATATCCGCGCCCGCTGAGGTTCGGACCCGATTGAGCCGCCATATGATTGCGGCGGCGATGAAGACGGCGCGGCACAAGGTCCCTCGCCCCCGGCAGGGGGAGAGGGATGCGGAGGGTTGGCGAGCCTGAGAGCCATAGCCGTAGCTGGGTGAGGGGGAATTTCCATATCACCCTCACGCTCACTCCCACCCTCACCCCGGCCCTCTCCCTCAGAGAGGGAGAGGGAGTAGCCGCGTTGCCGGATTAAGTTCCCTCGCCCCCGTCAGGGGGAGAGGGATGCGGAGGCTTGGCGAGCCTGAGAGCCATAGCCGTAGCTGGGTGAGGGGGAATTTCCATATCACCCTCACGCTCACTCCCACCCTCACCCCAGCCCTCTCCCTCAGAGAAGGAGAGGGAGTTTCGGTGGGTCCCCTCGCCCCCTTTCCGGGAGAGAGGGGCAGGGCGGGAGGGCGCAAAAAGGAAAATCCCCCAATTGAGTCCGGACCCTAGTCCGTGCCGCCGGAGCCGCCGATTGCACCGGATTCCTCAAAGGCATTGATTTCAGCGTCGTCGTAGCCGAACTCGAGAAGCACCTCGCGGTTGTGCTCGCCGAGGGCCGGGCCCGGCCGCCGCACCGGGGTTTCGGCGGCGGAGTACTTCACCGGATGACCCAGCACCCGCATGGCCGAGCCCTCATGGGTCTCGGTCTCGCGGATCATGTCGCGGGCTTGGGTCTGCGGATCGGCCGCCATCTGCGCGACATCGTAGACCGGTCCGGCGGGAATGCCCGCCCCGTCGAGCAGCGCCTGCCACTCGGCGGTGGATTTGGCCTGAAATAGAGGGGCCAGCACCTCCACCAGCCGATCCAGGTTTTCGATCCGCTGCGGCGGTTCGGCGAACCGCTCGTCGTCCGCCAGTTCCGGCGCGCCCAGGAGCCCGATCAGCTTGAGCCACAGACCCTGGTTGGCGCTTCCCACATTGATCCATCCGTCGGCGGTGGGGAACGCCTGATAGGGCGCCATCATCGGATGGGCCGACCCCATCGCCGTCGGCACCTCACCGGAATTGAGGTAGATCGCCGACTGCCAATAGGTGTGCATGATCCCGGCCTCGTAGAGCGACGTGTCCACATACTGCCCTTCGCCGGTGCGCCCGCGGGCGACCAGCGCGCCGAGAATCCCCATGGCGGCCAGCGTCCCGGCGGTGATGTCGGTCACCGGCGCGCCGACCTTGACCGGCGGCCGGCCCGGACCTTCGCCGGTGATGCTCATCAGTCCGCTCATCCCCTGCGCCACCAGATCGAAACCGCCCTGCCCGGCCAGCGGCCCGGTCGCGCCGTAACCGGAGACGGTGCAATAGACCAGCCGGGGGTTGGTCCCGCGGACACTCGCCCAGCCGACGCCGTAATGCTCCATGGCGCCCCGGCGGTAGTTTTCGATAAACACGTCCGCCCGGTCCACCAGCCGCCGCAGGACCGCGCGGCCGTCGCCGGAGCGGAGATCCAGCGCCACGCCCCGCTTGCCGCGGTTCATCATCGCGAACCCGGCGGACTCGCCGTCGACGAACGGCCCGTTCCGGCGGACGTTGTCGCCGCCCGGCAACCGCTCGACCTTGATCACGTCGGCGCCCATGTCGGAGAGATGCAGCCCGCAGGTGGGGGCGGCCATCACGTGGCTGAGCTCGATCACCCGGATACCGTCCAGCAGGCCGCCCATGCTACTCGCCCTTGAAGTCCGGTTTGTCCTTGGCGAGGAAGGCGCGGACACCCTCCTTGAAATCCTCGGTATCGAAGCAGGCGAAACCCTCGGCCGCTTCTTCCGCCGACAATTCCCCGCCGGCGAGGACGCGGTCGACGAATTTCTTGTGCCAGCGGTTGACCAGGGGCGCGCCCTCGGCGATGCGCTCGGCGGCGGCCCGGGCCTCGCCGGCGACCCGGTCATCGGCAACCACCCGGTTCACCAGGCCTTTGTCCTTGGCTTCGGCGGCATCGAACACCCGGCCCTCATAGAGTATTTCCAGCGCCGCCGAGCGGCCGACCAGGCCGACCAGCGCCTCGATCTCCGGATAGGCCATCACCAGACCCAGCCGGTTGACGGGAATGCCGAACCGGGAGCCTTCGCCGCAGATGCGGATATCGCACGACAAAGCCAGTTCAAGCGCGCCGCCGACGCACAGCCCGTGAATCTGCGCCACCGTCGGATGACGGCAGTCGCGGATCGCGTGCATGGCCGTGTGCATCAGCCCGCCGTAATCCGCCGCCTGTTCCGAGTTGCCGCGCGCCTCGGAAAACTCGGCGATATCGGCGCCCGGTCCCATGGCCTTCTCGCCGGCGCCCCGGAGGATGACGCAGCGGATACCTTCGTCGCCGTCAAGGACCCGGAAGGCCTCGCCGACGCCCGCCCACATCTCCTTGTTCAAGGCGTTGAACTTTTCCGCGCGGTTGAGGATGACGGTGGCGATGGCGCCGTCGCGCTCGGTGAGGATCAGATCGCCGGAAGAATTTGACATGTCCGGCTTATACTATCCCTTGGCCTTGGTCGCCAGATAGACGCCGGTGAGCAGCAGCGCGATGCCGATGGCGTGGAACAGCCGGAAGCTCTCGCCCAACAGCAGGATCGCCAGGGTGACGCCGAACACCGGCACAAAATAGGACGTCAGGCCGGCCACGTTGGGGCCCAGGATTTCGACCGCCCGGTTATAGGCCATATAGGCGATCACCGAGGCGACGACGGAGAGATAGGCCACCGCGAAGAAGGTTTCGGGGGCCAGGGGCACGGGGCGGACATAGACATGCTCCCACCAATAGAACGGCGCCAGCACGGCGAGGCCGATGACCGCGGTCAGGAACATGAAGCTGGCGAGATGAACCTTGGGGCGCTTGCCGAGATAGACCGTGTACAGCGCCCAGGATAGGGTCGCCGCCAAGACCCACAAATCACCGGGCACGAAATCCAGCGCCGCAACGACGCCGAGATCCCCCCGGGACACGATCACCGCCGTGCCGATCAGGCCGAGCGCCAGTCCGGCGACCTGCCGGCCGGTGACCGCCAGCCGCAGGATGATCAGCGACAGGATCACGATGATCACGGGGCGCGACGTGTTGATCAGGAACGAGTTGGTCGCCGTCGTCGAATTGAGGGCGATGTAGATGAACGAATTGTAGATGCTCACCGACAGTACGCTCAGCACCACGAGGATTTTCCAGTTGGCGACGGCTTCCGGGATATCCCGTTTCAAATGGGGCCAGGCGAGGAGCAGGAAGACGGGCACCGTGGCCGCCCAGCGCCAGAACGACAGGCCGATGGGCGGCACCACCTCGTGGACGGCGCGGGCGACGATGGCATTGCCCGACCAGGTGATCGCGGTGATCACGATCATCAAATAGCCGTTGTTGAGCAGTAATTTCATCGCCGACGGTTCTGTCAGACCGGAGGGGCCGGGACAAGCGGAGGATGACGGCCTCTAGGGTCCGGACTCAATTAGGGGATTCTCCTTTTTGCGCGCTCCCGCCCTGCCCCTCTCCCCCGGAAAGGGGGCGAGGGATCTTGTGCCGCGCCGTCCTCATCGCCGCAACACTCCTATGGTGACTCAATCGAGTCCCGACCCTAGCCGCCGAAGAAGTCGTCCGGCACCCATTCGGCGCGGAAGACCCCCCAGCCGACCTCCGCGTCGGTGTGGCGGTTGCTGATCTCGGCGTGGAACAGAATTTCCGGATCGTCCGCGCGGGTGACCTCATAGACTTCCGCCGAGCCGCGGCCCGCCGGCGGCAGGTGGACCCGCTCACCGTCGCGGTTCAGGATGATACCGCCGAAGGTAACGAAGACATTGCCGGTCGCCGGCAGTTCGTGGGCGCCGCTGATATACATGGAGTACGGCGTCCCGTGTTCCGGACCGCCGAAAGACCACGCCTGCTCCACCGTGCCCGCCGCCTCGTCCACGCGGTAGGCGATGGCGCGTGAAACGCAGTCATCGAGGTTGAGGGGCGGCGCCGGCGGGAAGGCGCCGCTGTCACCGTTGTCGAACAGCAGGATCGAGCCGTCGGCCATGATGCTCGGATCGTGGGAATGCCAGTGCCACGACGTCTCGCCCACCGGCTTGAGCACCTTGTCCGCCCAGTCCCCGGTCCAGCCCTCCGGCGTGCCCAGGATCCATTTCAGCGCGCCGGTCGCCCGGTCGATCTTGATCACACAATCCTGGTGGCGGACGGTGGCGATGAAGCTGTCGTCGACGGGGTCGTGGACCAGACCGTTGGCATGGGTCAGATCGGCGCCGTCGGGCACCACGCCGCAAATGGTCCAGAACGGGGTATCGAGTCCGTAGGCGATCCGGTGCGAATCGAGAATGTCGAAAAAATCGTGGGCGTGGACGACGTCGCCTTCAGGGGTAAATTCGACCAGCACATCGGCCACCAGTTTGCGTTTTCCCCGGCCGGCCCCGGGGTCCTTCGAGCTGAGGGGGTAGTCATCGAACTCGCCGGTGGAAATGGAGAGCGCCGCCAGATTTCCGTTGGGCAACTCGCGAACCGCATGATGGAAATAGAGGGTGTCGACCGGGATTTCATTACCCGTCAGGCTGGGCGACGCACCCGGCGTGCTCCACTTTCGCAACGTCGCCCCGCCCGCGTCGATCTCCTGGATGCAGCCGTCCGTGGTTACCACCAGCAACGTATTGCGGGGCGTGCGCTTCACATCCATGACCGACGAGGCCGACTGCCAGCACCAAACCGGCCGGCCCTCCCGATTGATGGCTACCAGGGCTTCGAAGTCGGATCTCTGCTGGACGGCGCGGGTGCCCCTGCCGAGGGAGAGAATCATGTAGCCGGGCTCGCGCCGCCCGGGCGTGCAGACCCTGACATCGAGGGGCGGAAATCCGGCAGGCAGGTCGACGAGCGGCGGCGGCATGGGGGGCAGGTTATCGGGGTGATGTACCCTCAGGCAAGCTCGCCGCGTCGGTTGAGGTTTTCGGGCCCGCCCGGAGTCCACCGGTGGACCTGCACGTCGCCGTAGAGCCCGGCCTTGAGGTAGGGCTCACCCGCCAGGAATTCGGCGGCGGCGTCTGTGTCGGCCATCTCCATCAAATAAATGCTGCCGGCCCGGCCGCCCCGGTCGTCGACCAGCGCGCCGCGGCACAGGAAATTTGCGTCGAACCCGGCGCAATAGGCGTCGTATTCATCGGCCACCCGCTCCGGGCCGGTCCCGCCGCCGCGGGCCCGGGGACAATAGATGAAGAAACGGGGCAGATCGCCCGCGCTCTCGAATTCAAACTGAGTGCGGCCGAGTTCCAGCTCGAAACGCCGGATGAGCACGTTTTCGAACAAACCGGCTTTGTGGAACGGCTCCTCGTAGACGAAGCGCTTGGCCTCCTGCCAGTCATCGAGCTCCGCGATATGGATGGAGCCGGTGACCCGCGACGGGTCGCGCGGATCGAGCACCGGTCCCCGCGCGATCAGCCTGTCCTTGTAGCGGTCGATGAAGTCCCAGTGTTGGCGGATGATCGCCGAGCGCTTGCCGGCGACCCCCGAATGGTTCACCCCCCAGGCGAAGAACTCCATGTTGGCCCTCCGGACATTTTTCCAGCCTACCGATTTAAGCGGGTGCCGCCGGCCCGGCAATCAAATCGGGAAAAAGCTTAAATCGCGGTGCCCCAAACCTCTTCGGCCACCTCGACGCAATGGCGGAGCTTGGCCCATTGCTGTTCCTCGCTCAGCAGGTTGCCGCCGGTGTGGCTGGCAAACCCGCATTGAGGCGAGAGGCACATCTGTTCCGGGGGCATGTATCGGGCGGCTTCGTCGAGGCGGCGTTTGAGGCCGTCCTTGTCCTCCAGCTCGCCGAACTTGGACGTGACGATGCCGAGGACGATCTTGGGCCCGCCTGATCCTTTGGGAACGAACCGCAACGGCTCGAACCCGCCCGAGCGCTCGTCGTCATATTCGAGGAAGAACCCGTCCACCTTGACCTCGTTGAAGATGGCTTCGGCCACATGTTCGTATCCGCCTTCGGCGTGGCCCCGGCTGAAGGAGTTGCCCCGGCAAAGGTGAATGGCAACGGCCATATCCTCCGGCCGGCCGGCGATGGCATCGTTGATCAGCCGGGCGTAGAGATGGGGGAGTTCATCCGGGTCCTCGCCCAGCTCGCGCACGTTTTCCCGCAGCCGCTCGTCGCAGAGGTAAGCAAGATTGGTGTCGTCAAGCTGCACGTAGCGGCAGCCTTGCGCCGCGAGGTCGAGAATTTCCGCGCGCCAAATCCCGGAGGCATCGGCGAAAAACTCCTCCATGTCCGGATAGGCATCCTCGGAAACGCCGCCGCGGCCGCCCCGAAAATGCAGCATGCTCACCGACGGCATGGTGACCTTGGGCGTGCGGGAGGTTTCGCCTTTGAGGAAGTTGAACGAACGGCGCTGAATGCCGCCCGCCGGCCAGCCCAGCCTGCCGTGCGTGGTCGGCGCGGGCAGCTTGAAGGTCTTCACGACCCCGCCGACCTCCGTCGTGTGGTGATCGTCGGAGCGCTTGGCCGGCGGCGAGGCGCTCTTCACGCCTTCGATGGCATCCAGGAAATCGTTGGACCACGAATCGCGGCGGTAATCGCCGTCGGTCACCGACTGGATGCCGGTCTCTTCCTCCAGCCTTACCGCACGGCGGATCAGCCGGTCCTCGACCTCGCGAAGGGCGCCGGCGTCCATCTCTCCGTTCGTGAATTGCTCGCGGGCCTCAAGAAGCTCCGGCGGGCGCAGCAGGCTCCCGACGTGATCGGCGCGGAACGGACCTTTCACCATCCCGTCGAGCCCATGCGCTCAAGCGACCGGTTCAATACCACGGCGCTCACCCAAGGTGCCTGAGAAAGAACGCGGCCAGCGGATTCCAGGACACTTCGGTTCCGCGGCGCGCCTGCTCGACGTATACGACCTCGATCTCGCCCCCCGCAGCGCGGTAGTTCGCGGCAAACCGTTCCGGCTCGTTCACCGTGGCGCCGGATGACAGGTCCCGGTAGTCGTGAACGATATCCGGCCGCCCTTGAACCCAAAGGGCGGGCGGCGTCTCAACGTCCTCGCCGCGCTCCAGGGCGAGCATCGGGTTGCCTTCCTCCATCACCTCTTCGGTCCCCCAATAAATGTGGTGAAGCTCCGGCAGCTTCCCGACCCAGTCCGCATTTTCGCCGCTTTCCCGGGTCCGGACGGCATGCCGGTATCGGGACAGGGGGTTGATCACCGGCCACGACAGGCCGGCACAGGAGACGGCCGCATCGATCTCCGGGGAGGCGCCCTCGACGGGAAGCCCGGCATAGCGGGGATCGGCGGGCCGCATGGCGGCCAACATGGCGAGATGTCCGCCGCTCGACTGACCGGAAATCCCGACCCGTCCGGCATCGATTTCCAATGCCTCCGCCTTCGATTTCAGCCAGCGGATCGCGTAGTTGATATCGGCCAGGGACGAAGGGTACTTGTCCGGTCCATGGCGGAAATCGATGGCCGCCACGGCGAGACCGGCGCCGGCCAGCACCTCGTCACGCTCCCGGCAACTGTTGAAATCGCCGTTGTTCCAGGCCCCGCCATGAACATCGACGACCAGGGGAAAGGGGCCCGTCCCAGCCGGTGTGAATAATCTGAGGCCGATCCCGCGGTCGCCGAACCGCAGATACTCCATGTCCTGGGTGGTATAGCCTTGCACCTCGTCCAGCATGTTCCCGCCCCCCTTTACCGGGCTCATTTGTCGCGTTCGAAAGAGCCGTCCACCCGGCAGATTAACCGCGACGGCCCGCATGAACAACGCCGCGGCGCTATTCCGTCTTGACCAGCGAATAGCGGCCGTCGGCGGCAATGCTAGAGCAGTTTCCGGCCAAATTGAACCATTTGGCCGGAAACCGCTCCGGCACACCGGACCCGGGCGAAAACCGGGATCGCACAGGCCGTGGGCACCGTCCCAATCCCGGCCATCAAAACCTGTTTGGCAGCGGCGGGCGCGTTCCTATACTGAAATTTGCGAACCACCAGGGGGCACGCAACATGACGAACGGGAAAATCCGGCCGCGGGCCGATCACGTGGGCAGCCTGCTTCGGCCGGAACGGGTCAGGCGGGCGCGGGAGCAACTGTTTGAACGAGGGGCGCTGGCCCGGTTCGGCCAGGGCGAAACACCCGCCGACCTCAAGGAAGCCGAGGACGCCGAAATAATCGAGGCGGTCAGGCTCCAGGAGGAACTCGGCCTGCCGGTGGTCACCGACGGCGAGTTCCGGCGCGCCTACTGGCATTACGATTTCATGGCCGGGCTCAATGGGCTCGATCTGGCGAAACGTTCCTCGGAGGGGGCCGTCGGCACCTTTGCCTTGGCGGTTGTCCCGGTGATCTCGGGACCGCTGTCGTTCCCCGCCGATCATCCGATGATCGGGCATTTCACCTACCTGGCCTCGGTGGCGGCGAAGACGCCGAAAATCTCCATCCCCGGCCCCAGCGCCTGTCATTTCCGATTGCTCAAATCGGATATCCACCCGCCCGAATATGCGGACCGGGACGTCTTGTTCGCCGACATCGCCAAGACGTACGCCCAGGCGGTGGACGCCTTCTACCAAGCCGGATGCCGCTATCTGCAGATGGACGACATCTTCTTTGCCTATCTGTGCGATCCAAAGATCCGGGCGGAAAAAGAGGCCGGCGGCGAGGATCCGGATGAACTGATCGAGACGTACGCCGGGATGATGCACGAGGCGATCAAGGACCGGCCCGACGACATGACCATCGGCATGCATCTCTGCCGCGGCAATTTCCAGTCCACCTGGGTCGCCGAAGGCGCCTACGATCCGGCGGCGGACGCCATCTTCAACAAGACGGACGCCGACGTCTTCTTCATGGAATACGACTCCGACCGCGCCGGCGGGCTGGAGCCGCTCCGCCTGCTGCCCAAAGGCGATAAGCGGGTGCTGCCCGGCTTCATCACCACCAAGACGCCGGAGCTCGAACCCGTGGACGGCCTCAAACGGAAGTTCGACGAAGCGGCCAGGTACGCCGACATCGATCAGCTGGGCATCGCGCCCCAATGCGGATTCTCATCCACCGAGGAAGGCAACAAGATCACCATGGATGACCAGCGCCGGAAGCTGGAGCTGGTGGTCACCACCGCCAACGAGATCTGGGGCGGGGTCTAGGGTCCGGACTCGATTGAACCGCCATAGGAGTGTTGCGGCGATGAAGACGGCGCGGCACAAGGTCCCTCGCCCCCGTCAGGGGGAGAGGGATGCGGAGGGTTGGCGAGGCGAACGCCGAGCCTACCCGGAGCCGGGTGAGGGGGAATTTCCATATCACCCTCACCCCGGCCCTCTCCCTCAGAGAGGGAGAGGGAGTAGCCGCGTTGCCGCATCGGGTCCCCTCGCGCCCTTCCCAAGGGAGAGGGGCAGGGAGGGAGGGCGCAAAAAGGAGAATTCCCCAATTGAGTACAGACCCTGGATCGCCACGCGGAGAATGATCCCTTGAAAATCAGGTTTATCGGCATCGGCAATATGGGCCGGCCCATGTCCCCCACATCCTCATCCAAACGCGGCCGGGGGAATATTGTCCCGCCACGAATGTTATTGATAATCGAAATGATCTGACAGACAATCCGCCCTGCAATCGATTGCCGTGCCGGTTTTCCGCAGTGTCCAGCCGGCGGCACGGCCGACAACCGACTTGCTGGACGAACAGGGAGAGACTTAATGCCCAAATCCTTCAAGGGATTGGCCCTTGGTGTTGCCGCCGCCGCGTTCACGATGCTTGCGGTCACGGGTCAATCTAATGCCAAAGAATTCAAACTCACGGCCAGTTCTTCGCACCCCCCCGTGGTGCCGTGGGTCAAGACCCTCCAGGACTTCGTGGTCCCGGAGTCGGCCAAACGGGCCAAGGCGCTCGGCCACACCATCAAGTGGACCGAAGCCTATGCCGGCGCGCTCTATAATTTCAAGAACACCCTCGAGGGCATCGGCGACGGCCTCGGCGATATCGGCTGGGTCGGCACGCTGTGGGAACCCAACAAGCTGCCGCTGCAAAACGTCACCTTCTCGATCCCCTTCGTGACCGACGATGTGGAACTCGCCGCCAGCATCCAGGACGACATGCACACCAACATTCCGGCGATGCGGGATGCGTTCATCAAAAACAACCAGGTCTATCTCGGCCCGCAGGCCATCGACTCCTATGTCCTGATTTCGAAGACCCCGATCAAGTCGGTCGCCGATCTGAAGGGCAAGAAGTTCTACGCCCCCGGCGCGTCGGCGGCGTGGCTCAAGGGCACCGGCGCCATCGGCGTCAATGGCGGCCTGCCGGTCTACTACAACGGCATCAAGACAGGCGTCACCGACGGCGCCATCGTACCCGGCACCGGTATTTTTCCCTTCAAACTGCATGAGCCGGCTCCCTATATCATCAAGGTCGGTCTCGGCGGCGGAATGACCGGCGCCCTGACCATGAACAAGAACACCTATGACGGCCTGCCGAAGGAAATGAAGGAGATGTTCCACGACATCGGCAAGGGCTACGGCGAACTGGTCGCCAAACGGACCGCCGGATTCCACAACGCCAGCTTCAAAAAGCTGCTGCCCGAGGCGGGCGCCAAGGTCTCCGAACTGCCCATGGAAGAGCAAAAGAAATGGGCCAACATGATTCCCGACCTCGCCGGTGACTGGGTGAAGGCGCAGGAGGCCAAGGGCCTTCCCGCAAAAACCGTCCTCAAGGCCTACATGGACGGCGTTCGCAAGGCAGGCGTCAAACCGCTGCGCGACTGGGATAAGTAGGCTTGGCGGACTCGCCGAGTCCCAGCACGACCGAGATCGGCGGGGCGCCGGGGTTTCTCCGGCCCCTCGCCAATCTCGTCACCTTTATCGCCTCATGGATGAACAGTGCCGGCACCATCTGGGTGTTCGGCATCATGTTCCTCATCTGCGCCGACGTCATCGCGCGCGGCTGGTTCAACGCCCCGATCCGGGGGGTCGCGGAACTGGTCGCCTACACGCTCATCGGCTCCGTGTTCCTGCAACTCGCCCACTCGCTGCATGTGGGACGGTTCGCACGCGCCGAGATGTACATCGACCCGCTGGCCGAGAAGCGTCCGGTGGTCGGCGCTCTCTTTCACACCGTCTTTTCGGCGGCCGGCGTGTTCGTCTTCGGCCTGATCGCCTTCGGCACGGTCGATAAGCTGGAAGAAGCCTGGCCGAGCCTGAAATTCGGCGTCGAGAACGAATTCACCATCCTGGTCTGGCCGCTCAGGCTGATCATTCTAATCGGCGCCATCATGGTCGCCATCAAGTATTTTGTGCTGACGCTCGAACACCTGTCGGATGCCGTCGCCGCCTATCGCAGGCACCGCGCCGAACAAGCGGACGAAAAAATCGGTTGGCTTCACCTGCTGATCGTCGTCGCGGTCATCGCCGCCATTGCGGGGATGTTCCAAGCCGACTTCGACAAGGTTACCGTCGGCGCCGTTTCCATCGTCGGCATGCTGGTCCTGATCGTCACGGGCATCCATATCGGCGTTGCCTTAATCATCCTCGGCTTCTTCGGCATCTGGGTCATGTTGGGCGGCCCCAACGTCGCCATCAACACGGTCAAGCTGGCCTCCAACGAATTTCTGAGGAACTTCTTCCTCGGCGTGGTGCCGCTGTTCGTGCTCATGGGCCTGGTGATCAGCGAATCCGATATCGGCAAGGACACCTTCGACGTCGCCCGGTGGCTGCTCAGAAAGATCAAGGGCGGCCTCGGTGTCGCGACGGTGTTCGCCAACGCCATATTCGCGGCCATTACCGGCTCCTCCATCGCCTCGGCGGCCGTGTTCACCAAGGTCGCCACACCCCACATGGTGAAGCACGGCTACACCCGGAAATTCGCCGTCGGCACGGTGGCGGGGTCGTCGGTGCTGGGGATGCTGATCCCGCCGAGCCTGTTGCTGATCGTGTATTCCTTTGTTGCCGAGCAGTCGGTCGGGTTGCTGTTCCTGGCCGCCATCATCCCCGGCATCATCCTGGCGCTGGTGATGGCGATTTCGATCGTCGGCATGGCCCACTTCTTCCCCGATTTCGTCGGCCGGCCGAGGGACGACGACGATGAAGAGGGCGAGAGCGTCGCCACCGCATTCTGGAAAATCCTGCCCATCCTGCTGCTGGTCGTCGTCGTCATGGGCGGCATCTATGGCGGACTGTTCACGCCGGTGGAGGCGGGCGCCGTCGGCGCCGCCGGCGCGCTGGTGATTTCGCTGCTCAAGCGCCGGCTCACCTGGCGGAAGCTTTGGAACGTGCTGGTCGAGACCGGCCACACCACGGTCAGCGTTCTGTTCCTGATCCTGGCGGCCAACATCTATGGCCGGATGCTGGCGCTCAGCGGCTTTCCCCAGTCCCTCGGCGAGATCATCGGCGGGACAAACCTCGGATTCGCCGGGTTCCTCGTCCTTTACGTGATCCTGGTGATCATTTTCGGAATGTTTCTGGATTCCATCTCGATGATGCTGATCCTGCTGCCCATCGTGCTGCCCATCGTCAGCGCCTTCGGCGGCGACCTGATCTGGTTCGGGATCGTCACCGTGATCGCGGTCGAGATGGGATTGCTGACGCCGCCCTTCGGTATCGCCGTCTATGTGGTGCGAAGTACCATCGAAGACGCGACGGTGACGCTCAATCAGATCTTCGCCGGCGCCTTCCCCTACGTGATCATGATGCTGTTCGTCACCATCATCCTGATCATGTTCCCGTACCTGTCGACGGTCTGGCTCTGACGGCTACTCGGCGGCGCTCATTCCCGGGCGGTCGAATTCGTCGTCCAGATGGCCGCGGCCTTCCTGATCACCCTTCTCGAACAGCCAGGAATACCCATCCTTGGGGTTGGTGAGGATTTCCCACCAATTGTCGTCCATGTCCTTGAAGAAGAACGAGTAGGTGCCGTGCTGCAGCCTGGGCTTGCGGAGGTGTGAAATGCCCCACTCCTCCTGATGCCGGACCGTCAACTCATAGGCCGCATCCACCTCTTCCCGGGTCTCCACGTCGAGGCCGTTGTGATTGAGGAACGGCATGTCCGGCTTCTTGGCGTTTTGGACGACGGCAATGGTGTTGGGTCCGCCCAACCTGATGAGCAGCGAAATGTTGCTGGTCCGGATCACCTCGAGCCCCAGGAACTTCTCGTAAAACTCACGGATCTTATCCAGATCGCGGGATTCGAGTGTCCCGTGGGACAGGAAATTCAGATTCAAGACCGAGTCCGGCATAACGTTCTCCCTTCGAACTTGCCCTCCCTGCGGGCGCGTGATTTGTTGGCTGCAAGGGTAGCCCAACGCTGCCGCCAACATCAATCCAAGATGATAACCGACGAATTTCAGGGAGCGCCGGGTTATGTCCAAGACGTTGATCAAGGGTGCGGCCGTCATTTCCATGGACCGCGGCATCCAGAACCTCGCCAAGGGCGATATCCTGATCAACGGCGACAAGATCGAGAAGATCGGCGGGACCGTCCGTTCGCCCGGCGCCAAGGTCATTGATGCCGCCGGCATGATCGCCATGCCGGGCTTCGTCAACGCGCACCTGCATACCTGGCAGACGGGCATCCGGGGGGTTGCCGGCAACTGGTCGATCCCCGAATACCTCCATCATATGCACGCCACCATCGCGCCCCGCTACACCGCCAACGACACCTATCTCGGCAATCTGGTGGGGGCGCTCAATCAGATCGGCAACGGCGCGACGACCATCTTCGATTGGTGCCACAACAACGCCACCCCCGGGCACACCGACGCGGCCATCGAGGGCTTGCGGGAATCAGGCATCCGGGCGGTGTTCGGTCATGGCTCGCCCAAGCCGGACGCCGAGAAGAACCAGACGCCGTATACCCATATCCCGCACCCCCGATCCGAGATCGAGCGCTTGCGGAAAGGCCCCTTCGCCTCGGACGATCAGCTGATCACCTTGGGGATGGCGGTGCTCGGCCCCGATTTTTCCACCTGGGAAGTGACCAAGCATGACTTCGAGCTCGCCAAGGAGTTCAACCTGCTGGTCAGCGCCCATGTCTGGGGCGCACCGAACCGGATGAACAAGGACGGGTACGGGAAGCTCGCCAAGGCAGGACTTCTGGACAAGCGGCACAACCTGGTTCACGGGGTTTACCTGTCCGACGCCGAGCTCAAACTGATCCTGGATACCGGCGCATCGGTCACCGTGACGCCCGAGGTCGAACTGCAGATGGGCCACGGCGCGCCGCTCACCGGGCGGGTGCGCGACTACGGCGGGCTGCTCTCGGTGGGCGTCGATGTGGAGAGCAACATCTCCGGCGACATGTTCACCGTCATGCGAATGACGCTGCAGAGCCAGCGCAACATCGACAACCGGGCGACCGCCAAGCGCACCAAGGCGCCGGCGCAGACCCTCTCCATCAAGCCGATCGAGGCGCTCCGCTGGGCGACCATCGATGCGGCCAGGTCGCTGGGCATCGACAAGCGGGTCGGCTCGCTCAAACCCGGCAAGCAGGCCGACATTATTTTGATCAACGGCAACGATCTGAACCTGTTCCCGGTGCATGACCCGGTCGAGAGCGTTGTCTTCCACGCCAACGGCTCCAACGTCGACACGGTCCTCATCGCCGGCCGGGTGATGAAGGCGAACGGCAAGCTCAAATACCGCAGGCTCGAGGAGAAGAAGGCCCTCCTCGCCCGCTCGGGTCGAAAGATTTTGAAGGGGCTGGCGTTGGCGGCCTAGTGTCGAAGCGCGCCGCTTCGGCGTCGCGGAACCGCCATGCGAATCCGGTTTCCTCCGGAGACCGGGCGGACACGGAGGCCCCCCTCACCCTAACCCTCTCCCCCTGAAGGGGGCGAGGGGATTCGGCTCGCGCCCCTCTCCCTCCAGGAGAGGGCCGGGGTGAGGGTGATTCAGCCCCAGACCTCCTCCGCCGTCTCGATGATCAGCCGGAACTTGGCGATTTCGTCGTTGACCGTCACCAGATTGCCGACGGCGTTGGAGGAAAACCCGCACTGGGGGCTGAGGCAAAGCTGATCGGCATCGACGTATCTGGACGCCTCCTCGATTCGCGCCTTCAACTCGTCCTTGCTCTCCAAATCCGAGCGTTTGGTGGTCACCAGGCCAAGCACCACCTGCTTGCCCTCGGGCACGAAGCGCAGCGGCTCGAAGCCGCCCGAGCGCTCATCGTCATACTCGAGGAAAAATCCGTCCACGTCGGTGAGATTGAACATCTTCTCGGCCACCGGCTCGTAGCCGCCGGAGGCGAACCACTGGCTCTTGGCGTTCCCCCGGCAGAGGTGGACGCAGACCGCCATGTCGGGATGGCGGTCGCGGATGGAATCATTGATCAGCGCCGCATAGGTCGCCGGCAATTCGTCCGGATCCTCGCCCCGGTCGATCGCACCCTGGCGCATTTTCTCATCGCAGAGATAAGCCAGATTGGTGTCGTCGAACTGGACGTAGCGGCAGCCGGCCTCGGCCAGGAGCGCCAACTCCTCGCGATAAAGCCTGGAAAGGTCGGCGAAGAAGGTGTCGAGCTCGGGATAGGCCTCCTTGTCGATGGCGTCGCGGCCGCCCCGGAAATGGGTCATGGTCGGCGACGGCAGGGTGACCTTCACCGGATGATCGGTGAGCGACGAGGTGAACTTGTAATTTTCCACCTCGATGCCGCCCTCGGGCAGCGCCATCCTGCCGACCACCCTGGGCACGAAGGGGGTCGCCTTGGCTTCATCCCTGGCTTCATGCTCCTTGTTTTCGTCGGAGACCGACACCGCCCGCTCGAAATCCCACGGCGCGTCGATGTTGACGACCTTCTGGATGAAATCGACGTGGAAGCTGGCGCGCCGGAACTCGCCGTCGGTGACGGCCGTCAAACCGACATCCTCCTGCATCTTGACCGCTTCCTTGATGCAGGCGTCTTCGTGTTCGCGCAGCAGGTCGAGGCTGATTTCCCCATCGTGCCACTTGTTGCGCGAGATCAACAGCGCATCGGGGCGCAGCAGCGATCCCACATGATCGGCACGGTACGGGGGTTTGTTTCTGGCGGCCATGTCGGTCCTCCCTGTCAGGCGCGTTGGTTGGGGATCATGCTACCCCCCTCATGCGCTTGACTAAAGCCAAACCGCCGCCTACTGGCGGGAGCATGCCCATCGATCCCACCGTTCTGATCGCGTTTCTCATCGCCGCCTCGGCCATCGTCATCTCGCCGGGGCCCGACACGGTGCTGATCATCCGCTACACCATGACGTCCGGCGGGCGGGTCGGCATGGCCACCATGGCCGGCGTCCAGCTCGGCCTCGCCATCCACACGATCGCCGCGGCGGCGGGGCTATCGGTCATCGTCGCCGCCTCGCCGGTGCTGTTCAAAGGCGTCGCCATCGCCGGCGCCGCCTATATCGCGTTCCTTGGCTGCCAGGCCCTGCGTGCCGGCGGCGGCGGATTGGGGCTGACCGGCGACGGTCCCCCGGTCGGCATCCACAAGGCGTGGCGGGACGCGCTGATGAGCAATGTCTTCAACCCCAAGGTCATCCTGCTGTTCCTGGCCCTGATGCCGGGCTTCGTGGTGGTCGAGAAGGGCAATACCGCGGCCCAGCTGGCCGTCCTCGGCGCCGCCTACATCGCCGTCAACATCGTCTGGCAGACGGCGCTGGTGGCCGCCGCCGAGCGGATGCGCCGCTGGCTGGCGGCACCATCGGTCGCCAAGGGGATTTCAGTGATCACCGGGCTGATCCTGGTGGCGCTCGCCGCCGGGATGATCTGGACCCACGTGATTTAGACGTTGAACCGGAACAGGATGATGTTGCCGTCCTCGACGATATAGTCGCGGCCCTCCTGACGCATTTTGCCCGCATCCTTGGCCGGCTGCTCGCCGCCGAGCGACAAATAATCGTCCAGATCGATGGTCTCGGCGGCGATGAAGCCGCGGGCGAAATCGGTGTGAACGGTGCCCGCCGCGTCCCGGGCGCGGGTACCGGCGGTCACGGTCCAGGCGCGGGCCTCGTTGGGCGCGGCGGTGAAAAAGGTAATCAGGCCCAGCAATTCGTAGCCCGCCCGGATGAGCCGGGCGAGGCCGGTCTCCTCCAGGCCGATGGCTTCCAGAAACTCCCGCTTCTCGTCCCCGGCCAATTGCGACACCTCAGCCTCGATCTTCGCCGAAATGACGACCGTACCGGCGCCGATTGTTGCGGCGTGCCCGGCGACCTTGGCCGAATAGCCGTTTCCCCCGGCCGCGGCATCCTCTTCGACATTGCAGACGTAGAGCACCGGTTTCGAGGTCAAGAGCTGCAGCATCCGGAATGCCTTGGCTTCGTTTTCTCCCACTTGAAGCGCGCGTGCCGGCTTGCCGGCGCGCAATAGGTCGAGCGTCCGATCGACCAGTTCGAGCTGCGCCTTGGCCTCCTTGTCCTGTCCCCGGGATTTCTTGACCAGCGGCTCGCGGCGGCGTTCCAGGCTTTCCAGATCCGACAGCATCAACTCCGTTTCCACCGTCTCGATGTCGCCCAAGGGATCGATATCGCCGGAAACGTGCGAGATGTCATCGTCGGCGAAGCACCGGACCACATGGAGGATGGCGTCCACTTCCCGGATATTGCCGAGGAACTGGTTGCCGAGTCCCTCGCCCTCGGAGGCGCCTTCGACCAGGCCGGCGATATCGACGAACTCCAGCTGGGTAGGCACCACCCTCTCCGCGGCGGCGGTTTCGGCAATCCGGTCGAGGCGCGGGTCGGGCACGTTCACCCGGCCCGAATTGGGCTCGATGGTGCAAAACGGATAGTTGGCCGTCTCGGCGTGCGCGGTGGCGGTCAGGGCGTTGAACAGGGTCGACTTGCCGACATTGGGCAGGCCGACGATGCCGCAGGTGAAACCCATCTAGTCTTTTTCCCTTGCCGTCTTTTCGTTGCCGGGTTTCGATTTTTCCTTTGGCGGATTGGTAATCAGCGCCACGTCGGACATAAAGCGCGCGTCATCGCCCTCCACCAGCACCGGCGCCGCCTGGACGATGGCCATCAGCATGTCATTCAGCCAGCCCCGGTCGGCCTTGGTGAAGTTCCCCAGCACATGGCCGGTCACCCGGTCCTTGTCGCCGGGGTGGCCGATCCCGATCCGCACCCGCCTGAACTCCGGACCGATATTGGCGCTGATGCTCCTGATGCCATTGTGACCGGCCGCGCCGCCGCCCCGCTTGACCCTGATCTTTCCCGAAACCAGGTCGAGTTCGTCGTAGAGCACCGTCACGTCCTTGTTCCTGATCTTGAAGAACCGGGTGACGCCGCGCACCGCCCGGCCCGATGCGTTCATGTAGGTGGCCGGCTTGAACAGATGGACTTTCTCGCCGCCGATCTCGGCCTCGGCCAGATGGCCGCCGAATTTTGAGCGATAAGGACCCTTGCCGTAGCGGTCGTGCAGCGCGTCCACGGCCATGAAACCGACATTGTGCCGGTTGTTCTCGTACTTGGTCCCGGGATTGCCGAGACCGACCAAGAGCAGCATGGCTGCCTCCCGCGGCCCGCGCTGGCGGGCGCCAGAAAAACGCCGGATCAGGCTTCGAATTACTCTTCGCCGCCGTCCGACTCTTCTTCGCCGCCGCTCTCCTCGCCCTCTTCGCCTTCGACGCCCTCTTCGCCCTCTTCACCCTCGAGGCCTTCTTCATCCTCTTCGGGCTCTTCCTCGACCTGGATGGTCGGGGCGGCGATGGTGGCCACCGTGAAGTCACGGTCGGTCACCGTCGGGGTCACACCGTCGGGCATCTCGATGTCCCTGATGTGGATCGAATCACCGATGTCGAGACCGGTGAGGTCGAATGTCAGTTCCTGCGGAATGTTCAGCGGCGAGCACAGCAATTCAACCTCGCGGCGGACGATGTTCAGCACGCCGCCCCGCCTGAGGCCCGGTGAATCGTCCTCGTTGAGGAAGGCGCAGGGCACTTCCACCGCGATCTTGGTATCGGCGCCGAAGCGCAGGAAATCCACGTGAAGGGGACGGTCGGTCACGGGGTCGACCTGGAGGTCACGGGCCAGCACCTCGTGGCTCTCGCCATTCACCTTGATCTCGAAAACCCGGGTGAAGAATCCGGTCTGGGAGAGCTGCTTCGTAAGCTCCCGCCCATCCATGGAAATCATCACCGGTTCCATCTTGTTGCCGTAAATGACCGCCGGAATGCGGCCCTCGCGCCGATGCGCCCGCGCCACCCCCTTGCCGGCCCGGTCACGCTGTTCGGCATTTAACGTCGAAACGTCAGCCATGTGTCGTGCTCCTCAATCAAATGCGGCGGCCTCCAGGGGTGCCGCCGCCGGGAAAGTGCCGCGTTTTAGTGGTTTAACGGGGATTAGTCAAATAGCGAGGAGACCGAATGCTCGTCCGAAATCCGCCGGATCGCTTCGGCCATCAGCGGTGCAATTGTCAGCTGGCTGATGTTGTGCGCAACCCGCACGGCCTCGGTCGCCATGATGCTGTCGGTGCTCACCAGGGTCTCCATCGGCGAAGACGAAACCCGCGCCACTGCCCCGCCGGACAACACGCCGTGGGTCACGTAGGCAGTGACCGAGTCCGCGCCCGCGTCCTTGAGCGCCTGAGCCGCGTTGCACAGGGTGCCCGCCGAATCGACGATATCGTCGATCAGAATGCAGCGCCGGTCCTTCACGTCGCCGATAATGTTCACCACCTCGGATTCGCCGGCCCGCTCGCGCCGCTTGTCGATGATCGCCAGATCGGCGTCGATGCGCTTGGCAATGGCCCGCGCCCGGACCACACCGCCGACATCGGGCGATACCACCATGGTGTGGTTGTTGTCGAACCGGTCGCGAATGTCCTTGGTAAACACCGGCTCGGCATAAAGATTGTCGACGGGAATATCGAAGAAGCCCTGGATTTGGCCGGCATGAAGATCGAGGGTCAGCAACCGGTCGGCACCGGCGATGGTGATCAGGTTGGCCACCAGCTTGGCGGAGATCGGCGAACGGGGGCTCGATTTCCGGTCCTGGCGGGCATAGCCGAAATAAGGCACCACCGCCGTTACGCGCCGGGCCGATCCGCGCCGGAGCGCGTCCAGGGTAACCAACAGCTCCATCAGATTGTCGTTGGCCGGATAAGAGGTCGACTGAATGACGAAGACGTCCTCGCCGCGAACGTTCTCGTTGATCTCGACGAAGACCTCCATATCCGAAAAGCGCCGGATGCTGGCCTTGGTCAGCGGCAGATTCAGGCAGGCGGATATGGCTTCGGCAAGAGGACGGTTGCTGTTGCAGGTGAGGATTTTCATCCCTGGCGGACCCCCGAATCGGCGGACGGTGCGCTCAATGGAGACCTCCCCCCAGAGATCCGCGGCACCGCTGTCGAGCGCGATCTATGTATCAGCGTGTCATGAGTCTGTAAACGAGAATCCCGGGCCGCTTTCGCGGATCACTCACCGGCCCGGCCGTGCCGCTGATTTAGCCGCCTCGGCCTTGTCCATGACCTCGATGATACCGGGACCGGCGGCGGTCGCGATAACCCCGGCGACGGCCCCCCACGGCCGGTCGAGGGCACCGGCCCGGATGGCGTTTCGCTGTACGACGTCGCCCAGTTCCGAGCCGTCCGCGCCGCTGACGACCCACCGGATGGTGATTTCCTGGCGGCCGCCGGAGGGCGGGGTCAAATCCACTTTTCCGACAATTTGGTAGTCCGATTCGCCTCCCGCGCCGACGATGCCGGCGCCCTTGCGAAGCAGCGCCCGGCGGACAGCGTCGGCGAGGGCCGTATCACCGTCTCCCGGCGCGCCGGATACGCCGGCAACCCGAACGCGGCGGAGCGCCGCGGGCGTCCCGGCGGCGGCCGGCCCGGCACTGCCGATGGAACCCAGAATCGGGCCGACGGCTCCCGATCCAATAACCTCGGCGAGAGCGGGGTCTCCCTCCTCCCAATCTTGGCGGCTGCCGCGGACAAGCTGAACGAACTCGGACACCACGTCGCCCGACGGCGCGGTCAGCCGCCAACGGATTTTCCCCGCCAGATCCGTCTCGGCCTCGGCCGGCGGCAGCGCCACACCGGTCAGTACGAGACTGGCTGAAAACGCCGGCTCGGTTGTCGCGGGCACTTCGGCCTTTTCCAATCGCGCGGCGATTTCTCCGGCGGCGATCCGCGCCAGGCCGGGCTTCAATCCGCTCGGCGGATCGACCCGCACGGCAAGGCCGGCCGGCACCTCGATCAGCGGATTTGAGCGCTCCGGCGCGCCCTGATGGGCGAACGGCCGCGGAACGGGACCGCAAGCGGCCAGTGCACCGAGGACCACAACGGAAACCAGGATCGAGCTATGCCGCACAGAAATCCAAATCGAGCTATGCCGCACAGAAAACCAACATGACCAACAACACGAATATCAGGAGCATAACCATATAGGGCATGGGTGACGCCAGTGTGTCGCCTATTCGTGGAGAGTAACCACGGAGAGGCCGCGCCCGTAATCCGGCTCGTCATTGAGAACCGACCGGCGATAGCTGAAGAACCGATCGCTCTCCCGGCAGGTATCGCAGGGCGAACGGACCACATGACGCAGTTTCATGTCGTTGAGCCGCCGGCCCACATATCCGGGCAGATCGAACATGGGATGACCGTCGCGACGGCCGGGCGCGAACAGATCGGCATTGCGCTCGTCTTCTTCGAGGATCGGCGCGGCAAACCCATCGGTGACCTCGTAGGAGCGCTGGGCGATGCACGGGCCGATGGCCGCAATGGTATTCGCCGGATCGGCGCCAAGGCCGGACATGGCGGCCATGGTCGCCTCGAGAATGCCCGCCCGCGCTCCCCGCCAGCCCGCATGGGCCGCGCCAACCACCCCGGCGTCGGGGTCGGCCAGCATCACCGGCGCGCAATCGGCCGACAGAATGCCGAGAATCAATCCCGGACGGTCGGTGACCAGACCGTCGGCAACCGGCGCATCGTCATGCGCCCAGGGTTCCGCGACGGTAACCACATCGGCGGTGTGCTCCTGGTAAGCCGTCACCAGCGGCCAGTCCGTCACGCCGAGACGTTGCAGCGCGATCCGCCGGTTGCGGGCGACGTTCTCCGGCGCATCGCCCGAGCCGTAGCCGCAATTGAGAGAATCATAGACGCCCGTGCTGACGCCGCCGAGCTTGGTGAAGAACGCATGGCGGATATTGGTCAGACTATTGAGGGCGGCAAATGTAATCATCCCGGCGTGGCGCTCCCGGCTTCACTTGATCCCATCGAAACCGGCCTCAATTTGCAGTCCCGGCGCTGCGAGGGCCAGCACTTTAAACAGGCTGCCCATTTCGTTGACGCCGATGAGGCGGCCGAGCGCCGAATCAAGCGAACGCCTTTGGGCGTCGTCGGCATTCTCCACCAAGGACCGGTAGCGATGAAGAATGCCGAGTTCGGTGAGGAACGACCGCTGGGTCACCGGACCGTGAATTAGCGCGCCGCCTTCACGGCCGGCCCGCGCCAGCGCCTCGAAGTCCACATGGGCGGTGAGATCAGCGGTGCCGGGCGCATCGAGAGGCGGGTGGTACTCGTGGGACCGCACCGACTGCAGGGTATCGCCAATCCCGCTCAGGCGATGCCCATAATCGATCAACAGGGCGGCGCCGCCGTAGGCCGAGAGATGGGAAGAGATGTCGCGGACCAGTGTTTCCGCCTGCGCTCGCCGTTCAACGATATCGCCGGGGCTCGCACTCAGATCCCGGGCAACGGCACCAGCGCGGTCCGTCCCATGTCCGGAGACCGCAAATGTCAGCCGGTCATCTTCCAACCCGACCAGACGCTCCCGCCATTCGTTTTCCGCCCTGACGAACTGCGAGACCGGCAGCGCATCGATAAACTCGTTGGCGACGACCAGGCAGGGTCCAACCGGCAGCGGATCGGGAGCAGGCTGCCATTGGATCGAAATTTCCGCGCCGCGCAAGGTCTCCTGCTGCACCTCGATCAGCCGGCCGCTGATTTCCACGAGCGTCACGGAAATCGCTTGGCAAAAGCCCGATACGCCCTCTGCCGCCCGCAGGACGTCTCTCATCAAGGTGCCGCGGCCGGGGCCCAGCTCGATCAAATGGACGGAATCGGGCCGCCCCATGTTCCGCCACGCCACCCCCAGCCATAGTCCGATCAGTTCCCCGAACATCTGACTGACTTCCGGAGCGGTGGTGAAATCGCCCGATGCGCCAAAGGGTTCCCGCGTCGTGTAATAGCCGTGTTCGGGGTGCGAGAGGGCGAGTTCCATGTACTCGGCCACGGTGATCGGCCCGTCCCGCTCAATCAGTTCGTGGAGAATGCGGTTGAGATTTGTCACGCAGCCCTTTGAGCGCGAATCACCAGATACAGGCCCAACAGTAACACAGGGATGGAGAGAAGCTGGCCCATTGTCGCGCCACCCAACAGGAGACCGAGATGGGCGTCGGGCTGGCGGACCAGTTCGACAAGGCCGCGGGCCGCGGCATAACCGATGAAGAAGATGCCGGCCAGCATGCCGGTTTTCATCCGGATGCGTTCGGAACGCGAGGCCACGAACAGGATCAGGAAAAGCACCAGGCCCTCGAGCGCGGCTTCGTAAAGCTGGCTCGGATGGCGCGGCAGATCGCCACCGGCGGGAAACACCATGCCCCACGGCATGTCGGTCACCCGTCCATAGAGCTCGCCGTTGATGAAATTGGCGATGCGGACCAGAAACAGGCCGATCGGCGCGGCGCAGGCGATTGCGTCGCTCATCGCCCACAAATCCAGGCTGCGCTTCCGGGCGAACAGGATCATGGCCACGATGACGCCGATCAGGCCGCCGTGGAACGACATGCCGCCTCGCCAAACGGCAAACAGGTTGAGCGGGTTATCGAGCATCAGCCCGGGCATGTAGAACCCCACATAGCCGAACCGTCCGCCGATTACGGTCGCCAGAATGGCCCAGAACAGAAAATCGGACGCATCCTGACCGCTCATGGCGTGGGGCGGCCGGGCAATGAACCTGCGGACATAGAGCCAGGCAAGCACACACCCGCCGAGCCACATGACCGAATACCAACGGATGGCCAGCGGCAGACCGATGAGCGGCCCGAAGTCGACGATCACAGGGTCAATGGAGGGAAACGGAATGGCAAGCATGCAGGGGTTCCAGGCCGGTGAAGGACCTAAGCCAAATCAGAATTATTTGAACGGATCGTCTTGAATCAGGTAATCCCGGACGTACTGCCGGACACCGTCCTCGAGCGCCGTGAACGTCTTGTCATAGCCCGCGGCCAACAGGCGCTCCATCCGCGCCTCGGTGAAATACTGGTACTTGTCCCGGATATTCTCGGGCGTCGGCACGTACTCGATGTCGGCGTTCTTTCCCAACGCCTTGAAAACGGCGACGGCGAGGTCCTCGAAACTCCTGGCCCGGCCGGTGCCGCAATTGAACAGGCCGTTGACCGCCGGATGATCCAGCAGCCAAAGCATCACGTCGACACAGTCCTCGACCCAGATGAAGTCCCGGAGCTGTCCGCCGTCGGCATAGTCCGGGTGGTGTGACTTGAACAGCCGCGCCGGCCCGCCGTCGGCGATCTGCTCATAGATCTGGGGCACGACGCTGCGCTGGCCGCCCTTGTGGTACTCATTGGGTCCGTAGACATTGAAGAACTTGAGCCCTGCCCATTGGCGCGGCGCGGGCTCTCCGTTGCCGACCATCTCCGCCACCTTGCGGTCGAATATGTGCTTGCTCCAGCCATACGGGTTGAGCGGCGTCAGCTTGGCGAGGCCCTCGGCGCTTCCGTCATCATCGAACCCGGCTTCGCCGCCGCCATAGGTCGCCGCCGACGAGGCGTAGATCAGCGGGATCCTTTTGCCGGCGCACCAATCCCAAAGCCGGAGCGAGACACCGTAGTTCTGGTGCACGACCAACTCCCAATCGGTGGTGACGGTCGACGAAACGGCGCCCAGGTGAAATACGCCGTCGATTGAATTTCCCTGGTCGCGCAGATACGCGAACAGTTTTGGTGGCGTGACCCAGTCCGCGAGCGCGCACTCGGCGAGGTTGCGCCGCCGGCCGGCGTCATCGTCGTAATCGCAAACGACGATCCGCGCCTGCCGCCCGGCAAGCGCCGCAACCAGATTGGAGCCAATGAACCCGGCGCCGCCGGTGACAAGATAGGTAGGCGAAGAATCGGACATGTGAAGCGCGTTATAGGTCGCCCGCAATTTGGCCGCAAGACGCCGGGCGGGAATCCGTGCGGGGGGTTCTATTGCCGGGCGGGCCAAAGTCCGCATAATGGCCCGGCAGGCAAGCAGATAGACAAGACGGAGAGCGACGGACATGCAAAGTCGCAACAAACTTCTCGACGATCTCGCCCGAGTGGCAAGCGGCGCGGCGGGGACCGTGGCCGGCATCCGGGGTGAAGTGGAAACCGTGGTTCGACAGAGAATTGAAGCGGTGCTGTCTGAACTGAACCTTGTCACGCGGGACGAATTCGACGCGGTCAAGGCCATGGCATCCAAGGCCCGGGCTGAACAGGAAAAGTTGGAAAAGCGTGTCGCCGAACTGGAAGCGGGGGCCACAAAGCCGGCAGCGAAACCGGCGGCCAAACGCGGGTCCGTGAAAACGGGGACGAAGACGGCAGCCAAACCAGCCGCGAAATCGGCTTCAAAAACAACCACGAAATCCGCCGCCAAACCCGCCACGAAACCCGGGGGCCGGACCCGCAAAACCACCGCCAAACGGAAGACCTCGACCGCCGGGAAATAACCGGCCGGACAGGCGCCCGGATCGTCCGCCGCTTCAATTATCCACAGATTTCCGCGCCTCCCGCGGAGGTTCTTGTTGCGCGCCGCAATTCCTTCTGGCAGGCTAGCCCTTGTAGGAGAGATGCCACACATCCCCTATATATAGGTATTAACCATCTATATGGGGGCTGTTTCACCTGTCCTTCGAAACAGCAGGCGCCACCGCTTTCGGAAGGCTTCCGCCATGGCACATTTGGATCTACAGACAACCACATACTCTTCTCATCCGCTGGATGTCGTCGAGCACGTGATGCAGGAGCAAAACTGGCGTTTTGATCGCAGCTGCGATGACGAAGTGTCGGCCGAGCACCGCGGCAAATGGTGCGACTACGGCGTCCATCTCGCCTGGTCGCCCGAAATCGACGCCATCCACTTCACCTGTGCCTTTGATATGCGGGTGCCCGAGGCGCGCAAGTCTTCGGTTCACCGGCTCCTGGCCCTGGTCAACGATCGCCTTTGGTTGGGACATTTCGGACTTTGGAACAACGAGGGCATGCCCATGTACCGGCATGCGGTGCTGCTCCGGGGCACCAGCATTTCCTCACAGCAGATCGAGGATCTGCTCGACGTCGCGGTCTTCGAGTGCGAGCGGTTCTATCCCGCCTTCCAGTACGTCATCTGGGGCGGCAAGCCGGCCGACGAAGCCATCGAGGCTTCGATGATCGAGCCCATGGGAGAGGCCTAGGCGGCGCCTCCCGGGAACCATGAAGCCATGAAACTCATACTCGTCGGCTGTGGGAACATGGGCGGCGCGCTCCTGGCCGGCTGGCTCGATACCGGTGTGAGTTCGGGTGATGTCGTCGGCGTCGACCCGGCGCCGGCGCCGGCGGCCGCCGCGCTTGGGCCGGATATCGTCGGCTCGGCCAAGGAAATACCCGCTGCGTTCAAGCCCGACATGATCATCATCGCGGTGAAACCACAGGGAATCGAAGACGTGGTACCGGCGTTCTCGAACCTCGCCGCCGACGCCGCCACGCTCTCCATCGTTGCGGGGACGACGATTGGCAAACTGAGCGGCCTGATCGGCGGATCGCCGGCGGTTATCCGGGCCATGCCCAACACCCCGGCCGCCATCGGGCGCGGCATCTCGGTGCTCTGCGCCAACGAACGGACATCGGCCATGGCGCGCGAGACGGCCGGAAGGCTCATGTCCGCCGTCGGCGAGGTGGCCTGGGTCGAAGACGAGTCACTCCTGGATCCGGTGACCGCCGTCTCCGGCAGCGGACCCGCCTATATCTTCCTGCTCGCCGAATGCCTGACCGAGGCGGGCGTGGCGGCCGGCCTTCCGGGTGATTTGGCGCAGCAGCTCGCCCGGGCGACGGTAGCCGGGGCGGGCGAAATGCTGCACCGGACGGACACCCCGGCGGCGACCCTGCGCGAGAACGTGACCAGCCCGGGCGGCACCACCGAAGCGGCCCTCGGCGCCCTGATGGCCGATGACGGCATGCAGCCGCTGCTCACCGAAGCGATCCGGCGGGCGACGGAACGCTCCCGGGAACTGGCCGGGTAAACGTTATTTGGGGAGCCGGACGTTGGCCTCGGCGATGGCCGGTTCCAGAAACTCGCGCAGCATCTCCAAACCCTTGGCCTCCAATTGCCGGACCCTGTCCTTGGAGAGGTTCAGTTCCTTGCCCAGCGCGGCAAGGGTGTGGCGCGCCTCGTCCAGGTAGCGGCGGCGGATAATGAACCGCTCCCGGTCGGGCAGCATTTCAAGCGCCTTGGCCAACAAATCGTTGAGCGTCTTCGCATCGCCCTCCTCGGCCAGCCGGTCTTCGGCCGATGCCTCGGGAGACACCAGCGCGTCGAGCCACGACCGACCGGTCTCGTCACCAGTTCTGCCATCAAGCGACTGATCCCGCTGGGCGACCCGGCGGGCAAGCCCGCGCACCTCGGCGGCGGTGGTCTCGAAGCGTTCGGCGAGCCTGTTCACGATGTCCTCACCGAGGGCGTCAGCGCCGTCAATCAGATCCGAAGTCATGCGGCGCAGGTTCAAGAAAAGCGACTTTTGGGCTGAGCTTGTGCCGAGCCGCACCAGCGACCAGGAACGCACCACGTGATCCTGGATAGCGGCGCGGATCCACCACGCCGCGTAAGTCGAAAGCCGGACGTCCTTGTCGGGGTTGAACCGTTTCACCGCCTGGATCAGGCCGACCATGCCCTCCTGCACCAGATCGGGCATGGGAACCCCGGATTGCCGGTAGTTGGCGGCGATCTTGGCGACGAACCGGACATGGCTGGTAATCAGCCGGTCGATGGCATCCGAATCCCCCTCGCCGGCCAAGCGTGCGAGGCGGCGCTCCTCTTCGCGTTCCAGCGGCGCGGTGGCGCGGTCAGCATTCAGCAGGGATCGGCGATCACGCGTCATGACCTGATACCGGACCGTCAAACGGGCCCGCCTCCTCCTCAAGTCGGGGATCATATCGCCGTTCCGCCGCCAACCCCAATAAGAAATTGAGGCAATCCGCGCGTCCAACCGATGCCGGCATGGGAATGCTTTGTGCCCCCCGGAATACGCGATAGAGTGGGTCGTCGAAACAGCACCAGGGTTCGGAAAAATGGCGAAACGGCCGTCACCCCGAAACAGGATCATCACGGCGGCGCTCAAGCTGGCGGCGGACACGCCATGGCGGGACGTCGGCATGGACGACATTGCCGGGGAAGCCAATGTCAAGATGGACACCCTCACCAAGGAATTCCGGTCGAAATCGGCAATTCTCGGCGGAATTAATTCGATGATCGACGAGGCCATGGTCAAATCGGCGGGGAAGCCGGACCCCGAGGAGACGGTTCGCGACCGGCTCTTCGAGCTTCTGATGGCCCGGTTCGATGCGCTGCAACCCAACAAGGCGGCCATTCTCTCGATGCTGCGCGGTACCGTCGGCATTGACCCCAAGGCGACGCTGGCGGGCGCCTGCGGCCTCGCAGCCTCTATGCGGATGGCCCTCGATGCGGCGCCGGTGAATACGGGAGGCCGCCTCGGCCGGCTCAAGATCAATGGGCTGATCGGGGTCTACTTGGCGACAGCGCGAATTTGGGTGACCGACGAGACGGACGATCTCGCACCGACCATGGCGGCGCTGGACAAGAATCTCCGGCGTGCCGGCCAGTGGGCCGGCCTGCTCGAAAAGGGACCGTTCCGGCGGCCGCGCACCAACGCCGCCCAGGAGAGCTAAGCGCGCCGGCGGCATGTCCGATATTACCTACGACGATTTCCTGAAAGTCGATATCCGCGTCGGCAAGGTGATTGACGCTCGGCCGTTCCCCGAGGCGCGCAAACCGGCCATCATTCTCGAGCTCGATTTCGGTCCCGAGATCGGCACCCGGAAATCGTCGGCGCAGATCACCAGGTATTACGAACCCGGGCAGCTGATCGGGCGAGCGGTCCTGGCGGTGATCAACTTTCCGCCCAAGCAGATCGGGCCGATGATGTCGCAATGCCTGGTCCTGGGGGTTCCGGACGAAGAGGGCGAAGTGGTGCTGATCGGCGCCGACCATGAGGTCCCGCTCGGAGGCCGGCTCTTCTGACTTGAGAATTTAGAGCGGTTTCCGGCCAAATTGAAACAATTTGATGGCGCTCATCGGTTGGCCGGGCAGGCGCGGGCCGAAGGGCGTTGTCTACGCATCGGACGAGGCCCGCAACGCACCCGGGGGACCGGGGAGCGCCACCGAAAGCCGGGTTCCTTCGCGTCGTGGCGGCGTTGCGCCACTCCGCCGATGGGCCGGCATCGCCGTTCACGGCGCACTTGGCCACGACGCGAATTAATCCCGGTCAAACGGTTCAATTTGGCCGGAAACTGCTCTAGATCGGCAGAATAACCCGGGCGCGCAGACCACCCGAGGGCGATTGATCGAGATCGATATCACCGCCGTGCCCTCGGATCACATCCCGGGCGATCGACAACCCCAACCCGACGCCGCCCGTACCGGTGTTCCGCGAATTATCGAGCCGGAAGAACGGCTTGAACGCGTCGCTCCGCTGATCCTCGGGAATGCCGGGACCGTCATCGTCGATGGTGATCTCTATGGTCTCGCCGCGCTGGCCCGCCCGCACCGAGACGTGCTCTCCGTAGCGTCCGGCGTTTTCGACCAGGTTGGTGACGCAGCGCTTGAACGCATTCGGCCGCACCGCGACCTGTATATCGCCCTCGGTATGGAGGTCGACCGCGGCGCCTTTGCGCCGGGATTGCCCGACCACCTCGTCGAGCATGCCGCCGATGTCGGTAAGTTCCGGGGCTTCGTCACCCTCGCCGCGGGCAAAGGCAAGGTAACCCTCCAGCATATGCTCCATCTCGGCGACGTCCTCCTTGAGGTCCTCCGCCGCCTGGCTGTCCTTGAGCATTGCCAATTGCAGTTTCATCCGTGTCAACGGCGTCCGGAGATCGTGTGATACGCCGGACAACATGTCCGTCCGCTGCGCGATATTGCGCTGAATCCGGTCCCGCATGGCGAGGAACGCCGACGCCGCCCGCCGCACCTCGGCAGCGCCCTCTGGCTTGAAATTTGGGGCGTCCCGGCCCTTGCCGAAGCTATCCGCGGCCGTCGCCAGACGCCGGATCGGCCGTACCTGATTGCGCATAAAAATGATGGCGACGGCGAACAGGATCAGCGACGTGCCCACCATCCACAGGACGAACACATAAGTAGTCGAGCTAAACAGCCGCTTGCGGCTGGCGACGATGTCCAGAATCCCGTCCTGGAGTTGTATGGAAACCAGCACATGGCGGTCGACGGCGTCCATGTCGATGACGAACGGCTTCTTCACCACCTCATCCAAAGCCTCGAACAACACGCTTTCGATAAAGCCGCTGGATACTTTGGCCGGAGCATTGGCGAAAATTTCGCCAGGCCGCATGTTGATGTTCAGGCCCATGGTTCGGGCTGCCAAGCCGACGGTGTTGTTTCGGCCGGGCGGTTGATCCCGTTCCCGCAGCAGCAAAATCAGCGCGCTGATATCGCCGGCAAGGTTGCGCGCAAGGCGCACGCTCACCTTGTCCCAGTGGTTCTCCCAGAATACCGCCGCCGAAACGACCTGCAGCAAAATCAGGGGCGTCACGATGATGAGCACCGATCTGCCGAGCAGGCTTCGAGGCAGAAACCGCTTGATCACGTTTGGCCTCTCCTAAGCGTCACCGCTTCAATCGGGGCGCAAAACATACCCTTTTCCGCGAACGGTTTGAAGATACCTTGGGGTCCGCGGCTCCGGCTCGATTTTGCGTCTCAGCCGATTGACCTGGACGTCGATGGCCCGGTCGCCGCCGCCCGGGGTGAACCGTTTGGCCAGTTCGGCCCGGCTGAAGACGGACCCCGGATTCTCCGCCAGGGCTTTGAGCAGCCTGCCCTCCGAGGCCGTAAGACGGATCGTCGATGTGCCACGCCGAAGTTCCTCGCGGCGATGATCGAACACCACGGCGCCCATCCGGGTTTCCGTCGGCACCTCGGTATCGGCGGGAAAGCGGCGCAGGATGCTTTCGATTCTCAGCACCAGTTCCCGCGGCTCGAAGGGTTTGGCGAGATAGTCATCAACCCCCGCTTCGAGACCCGCAATCCGGTCATCCGCCTCTCCACGCGCCGTCAACATCAGGATCGGCGTGCGTCCCAGTTCGCGCAAGGAAGCGGCAAATTCGATCCCGTCCTCGCCGGGCATCATCCAATCGAGCACAACAAGATCGAAGGCGAGGCTTTCCATCTTGTGCCGGGCGTCTTCGGCACTTTCGGCCGCCGTCACACGGAACCCCGCATCACTCAGGTATTGGTGAAGCAATTCCCGCAACCGGTTGTCGTCATCGACGACCAAAATATGATTACTGTCGAGGCCCATGGCTCACTATAGATCATCCCCGTTGATGGGACTCATAGATGGTCTCTCAGTTTGGCATAGAGACCCGTGGTATCGCAGGTTCGGGAAACGTTGCGCGGAAGATTGAGAACGCCGGACTTTGGGCCAAATATCCAATTGCCGGATGTCAACCCGGCGGCCAACAGCGGAACGAACAGCACCCCGACGTCGACATGGAGAACCCGGAGAAAAGGAGCGCCCATCTAGCCTCCGCTGCCTCCCTTCGGCGGCCCGGAGATCATCAGGTCGAGAACGGTGCGAAACCCCCGAACCGCCTCCGGTCCCGCGGTGCCGTAAGCGCGGGCGAAACGCCGGCGCTGATCCTCCGACAGGCGGCGCTCGAGTTCGGTCCCTTGCCTGGTCAGATAAAGACGGCGTTGCCGGCGGTCGGTCTCACCCTGGCGCTGTTCCACATATCCTTCCCGAATCAGCTGACTTAGCACCCGCGACAAGCTCTGTTTGGTGATCTGGAGAATATCCAGGAGTTGGCGCACCGCCATGCCCGGATACCGGCCGACGAAGAAAATGACCCGGTGATGGGCACGCCCGAAACCGTACTCGGTCAGGATCCGGTCCGGCCGGGCGATGAAATCGCGGTAGGCGAAGAACAGGTGCTCCATGCCCGCCCGAAATTCCTCCTCGGTATCGGGCGCGGCGTCGTCCGGTTGATCGGTGAGCGGAGTATCCATGGGGCGCCTATGAAACCGTCCGGTTAAATTAAAGCCGAAAATATATGTCAGTGTTATTGACATATATGCCAGGGATTGTTAAAAAACGCAATATGATTTCTGGGATTAAGTTGACTTAGAAAGATAATTTCATGGCTGGCTCTACGTTTGACGACCGCGACGGCCTCATCTGGTACGACGGCGAAATGGTGGAATGGCGAAGCGCCAATCTCCACATCCTCTCACACGCCCTTCATTACGCCTCCTGCGTCTTCGAGGGAGACCGGGTTTACGGCGGCAAAATTTTCAAACTCGCCGAGCATACGGAACGGCTGATTCGTTCAGGCCGCATACTGGGTTTTGAGATCCCGTACTCGGCCGAAGAAATCAACGCCGCCTGCATCCGGTGTTGCGAGACCAACAATATCGTCGAGGGCTACGTGCGGCCGGTTGCGTGGCGCGGCAGTGAGATGATGGGTGTCTCGGCGCAGACCACCAAAATCCACTTGGCGATCGCGGTGTGGGACTGGCCATCCTATTTCTCGCCCGAGGCGCGGATGAAGGGTATCCGGCTGAAGACCACCGAATGGCGGCGTCCGGCACCCGATACGGCCCCGGTGCACGCCAAGGCGGCCGGGCTCTACATGATATGCACCATGTCGAAGCACGCGGCCGAAGCCGAAGGCTACGATGACGCCCTGATGCTCGATTGGCAGGGCCGGGTCGCCGAATGCACCGGCGCCAACATCTTCTTCGTCATGGAGGACGGCAAAATTCATACGCCGACGCCGGACTGTTTCCTCGACGGCATCACCCGCCGCTCGGTCATCGAACTGGCGGAGAAGCGAGGCTATGAAATCATCGAGCGGCGTATCATGCCGGAGGAAATCGGCGCCGCCGAACAGGTGTTCGTGACCGGCACCGCCGCCGAGGTGACGCCCGTCGGCGCCATCGATGATCAAACCTTTGCCGTTGGCGAGATCACCCAGACCCTGATGGCCGATTACGACAAGCTCGTCGGCAAGTCCGATGTTGACGCGGCGTCGGCCGCCTAGGTCTTGAGCGGCTGGGAAACCGATCGCCTCAAGTCGCGGATTCGGGTCCAAGCGCTGATCCGCCATTTCGACCGGCAGAACATCAGCGCCGTGGTCCGGCGCAGCGGCGACGGCGACGCAGGCGCGCTGTTGATCGTCATCGACCGGCGGGAGGGACGCCCGAGCATCCTTAGCGAGGTGCGCAATCTCGACGGCGCCCTCGAATGGTCGGAGCGCCAGCTTGCCGAGAATGAGGACCTCCCTGAAATCCTTGAAAAACAAGCCGATTTTGACCCCGACATCTGAATCATCGATATCGACGATCCCGATTCCCGTGTCACCATCGACGGAATCGTGATTTGATGGCCGTTCAACCTGAATATCAGGCCACGGGCTGAAATGGGGAATGTCATGATACGCGCCGGTTCGTTCATATTCGCCACACTAGTCGGAGCTGCCGTTCTGGCGGGAGGTTCGGCAAACGGACAGCAACTTGTTCAAAAGCCGCAGCCCAAGTTCCCTTGCGGCGTCGGCTTTGTTCACAACACCCATCCCCTGCTTCATCAGGCTGGTTTTACGCCCGCCGACGTAACGGCCAACCAAGTGCGGCTAACCTACATCGGACACGCATCGTTCGATCTCCGCTCGCCCCAGGGCGTCCGGGCAGTTACCGACTACAACGACAATTACCCGCCGCGTACCCCGCCCGATATCGCGACCATGAATATCAATCGCGGCAACCACTCCTCCTACAAAGTCGACCCGGGCGTGAAGCACGTGCTGCGCGGCTGGGACACCGGTACCGGCCTGCCGCGCCACGACATCCGGTTGAAGGATGTCCGGGTCTACAACATCCCGACCAATATCTCCGATTTCAGCGGTCGCGCGACCAATGACAGCTCGATCTTCGTCTTCCAAATGGGGGGACTCTGCATCGCCCACATGGGCCATATGCGGCACGCGCTGAATGCCGGGCAGCTTCAGGCGATGGGCCGCATCGACGTGGTGCTGATGCCGGTCGATCGACGGGTCACGCAGAGCATCGAGGAAATTCTCCACAACTTGGGTGAACTCAAGCCGCGGGTAATCGTCCCCATGCACTTCTTCAGCATGGGTCTGGCCATGGAGTTCGCCGAGCGGGTCAAGGACCGCTACGCCGTCAAGCTTCTCGGCGCCAGTTCCATCGACGTGCGCCGCGACAAACTGCCGGTGAATACCGAGGTCTGGCTGATGCGGCCGATCGCCGGGTTTTTCTCCGGCGGCGGCGACTTCTAG
>LXNI01000318.1_pt1 | contig 60049 bp, 48 predicted proteins | sample 809091 | NCBI WGS metagenome assembly LXNI01 (sample SAMN04870527, study PRJNA318959) | sponge metagenome | biome: 01000161; feature: marine sponge reef; material: water | host: Sarcotragus foetidus | place: Greece: Milos, Mediterranean Sea | collected 2013-05-29 | depth 5-7 m
AGGCAGAAGAACACTCTGACCCGGATCGTATGGGCGAAACGTTGTCGGCATCCTCTTCCCTCCCTCAGCCTCCGCTCGTGACTGACAGTCTACAACCGTTCCTACCGCGCACGCTCCTAGGGCTCCACGACCCGGACCGGCAGCCGTAGCGGCTCGCCCCCGCGTTGGGCGAACCACGCGATCTGCTCGTAGACGAGGTCGGTCTCCAGGGTGTACTCGCCGGGTTCATCCGGCACGCGGACAGTCAGCATGATCGTCTCGAAGGCGCCCGGGTCCATCCGCGGCAGCAGAGTGCGCGGGCCCTCCGGGCCGACCTGGGGGCCGGGTTCCGCGTCCTCACCTTCCGCCGGCGCGAAGCCCTGGCGCCAGCGGGATCCCAGGTTGACGCCGACCGCCCCCTGGCGGTCCCACGTCGCTTCCGATTCGTTGGTGACACCCACGGGAAGCTGAACCTCGCCGCCCGCGGCAAGCGTGGCCGGCACCAAGCCCACGGTGCCGATCCGGGCCGCGAAGACGTCGGCGTTCAGGTGCTCCTCACTGCCCAGGATGCGCAGCTCCGCGCCGAGGTAGAAGGTCTCCTCGGTCTCCCGGTTCCATGCGTACGCGGAGCACGGTGCCGGCGGCCGCACCCGGGTCCACTTCGTCGGCGCGCCGCGCGTGGTCTCGATGCGTACGCGGTGGACGTAGCTCCGCTGGCCGTCCCTCCGCCTTGTCTTGTGGGGCTTGCGGGAGCGCAGGACGACCCGTTGCGGTTGGTCGGTTTCCGCGAACTCGACGTCGACCGGCGGGCCGCCGTCCAGCCTCAGACGGACGCGGTTCCCCGCCACCGGCGAGGAGACGGAGAGCACCAGGTCGTCGTAGCGGTGCCGTGATTCGAGGAAGAGCTCGCTCGGCCCGCGGGCGGCGACCCACCAGGGGCCGCCCCGCGCCAGCACCCGGTCCGCGCGACCCAGGACCGCCATCCCGGCGACGCCCCTGCGTTCGTAGCCGGGCAGATTGCGGAGCGAGAACTCGAACGGCAGGTAGCGAAGCGGGGCGTTCCGCGTGTGCGCCTGCAGCGTCGGCGAGGGGACGGTGACGCCGAACGGCGCGAGGACCATCGCGCCGACGAACAGGCCGGCCGCGGTGAAGCCGGCCGGGACCGTCCAGGGCGGGATCCGGCCCGGAACCAGGAACAGGAAGGCCGGGACGACGCTGACGAAGTAGCGATTGCCGACGAAGCCGCCGCCGCCCTGCCAGTTCCAGCCGATGAAGAGGAGGAAGTAGCCGGCGATCACGACCAGGGACAGGAGCAGCAGCCAGCGGTCCCGGTCGCGGCGACCGCCGAGCAGGAACAGGGCGAGGACGATGCCGGTGAAGGGGTGGTAGGGCAACAGGCCGGCGTGCCGGCCGACCAGGAAGTAGCCGACGTTCTCGACCACCTCCCCCACCGACTGGCGCGGGATGCGGAACAGCCACGTGAAGGCGTTGCCGGTCGGCGACTCCGGGATCACGTTCGTGGGCGTCGAGTCGGCGGCCGGCTCGGGCTCGCCGGCGCTTCGCGCCTCCTCGATCCGCCGAGCCTCGAGGATCTCCGGCGGCCAGTCCCCCGGCTCGCATACGCGGACCGCTGCCCGCACGTCGGACCCGAGGTAGGGCAGGAGCTGGCCGGTCATGCCCTGCGACATTCCCGCCAGCAGTGCCAGGGTGACGGCGAAGCCGGCGATCCAGACCGCGGCGGTCTTCCACTGCCGGCGCAGCAGGAAGGCGCCCGCTAGCGGCAGCACGATGGCCGCGAACATCGGCTTGTTGTAGGCCGGCAGGGCGAGCAGCACGCCCGAGAGGGCGGTCAGCCACCAAGCTCGCCGGCGGTTCTCGAAGCCCCAGTACAGCGCGCCGAAGACGCCGAACATGTTGAACACCTCGGGCTGCAGCCAGAACACATAGCGAGAGCAGGCCGAGAGGAGCAACAGGCCGCAGGCGAAGGCGGCGGCCGTCGCCGGCGCGGTGCGGCGGGCGAGGAAGACCGCCGCCAGCCACACCATCGCGACGAACAGCGCCATGTTGAGGAACACCATGCCGTTGGCGCCGAAGAGCGCGGCAAAGGGCGCCGCGAACAGCGGGTAGGCGAGCGGCTTGCCGTAGTGCGCGCTGGTCCAGCCGTCCGACGTCATCAGGATCAGGTTGTGCGTGGAGGCGAAGGGGAACTCCTCCAGCAGCCGGTCGCCGTCCGCGGGTTCGTAGCGCAGGTCGAAGTCGCGGGCGAGGCTGAGCGCCATCAGGTAGTAGGCGGGTTCGTCGGCCTTGAGCGTCGCGGGCTGGCCGGGTTTGGCCGTAGTCAGCGGCACGGCCAGCAGGAAGCAGCTCAGGGCGGCCAACGCCACGACCGTGGGCCGGCTGGAGAACAGTCCTTCGCGGTTCCGGAGCAGGGACCGCAGCCGCCTGGTCAACCCTCGGGTCCCGGGGATCACGGCCGGACTCCGGGCGGCGTCCCAGGCGCCGAGCGCCAGCCGCCGGCCTCCGGCCAGCGCGCGCGTGGGAGCCCCGAGGAAGGATCGGAGTCGACGACGGGCGCCGTTTCCGTCGCCGCGGCGAACTCCACGGACGACACGGGTCCGACGGCCCTCCACGCCCGCGTCGACCCGCGGAGGAAGAGGAGCGTGTCGCCGTTGCCGACCCATTCGGGGTAGAGCGAATCGGGGGCCGCCGCCCACCTCTCGGCCCGCCACTCTCCCACTTCGAATCGGGCCGTCCGCACCCGGTAGACGTTCCCGTCGTAGCGGCTCCAGGCCACCGCGGCACCCTCCGGCGTGACCAGCAACCGGGGCGTGATGTCGGGCACCCGGTTGTCCGGAGAGACGCGGCCTCCGGTCCAGCTGCCGTCCGGCCGTCCCTGCCGCCAGACGAGATCGTCGTCGTTGCCGTCGAAGGCGGACCACACGAGGAGCCAGGAGCCGTCGGCGAGTACGACGGCGTCGAGCGCGGTCTGCGATCCGGGACCCGCGCCGACCAGGCGGGTCGCGGCCTCGAGTTCACCGTCGCGATACGGAGAAAGCCACACCTCCTGGGCGCGGGGCCGGGTTGCTTCGAGCCACGCGAGGCCCCGCAAGGGCTCCGCCCCTTCGGTCGCCAGCCAGCGAGCGGAGGCGATCTCTACCGCGCCCTGCGGGCGGTCGGGCGGAGCGATGGGGCGGACTCGACCGCCGCGACCGCGCTGGAGACTCAGGCGGGGGCCGTTCCTGTCCACGGCGACTCCCGCGACCGCCCACTCCTGCAACCCCTCCGGGTCCCGGCCGAGCAGCACCAGGTCGTCGTAGCGGACGGGCACTCCCGGTGCTTCCGTCGCCGGCAGTTCCACTGCCTGCTCGGTGCCCAGCCACAGGGTCTGCTCTGCATCCGTCGCCTGGAGGTGAGCCCAGTCCTCGCCCCGATAGGCGGTCAGCCCGTCGGCGGCGAGGCCCGGTGGTAGCCCGGCGGTCCAGGCAAGGAATGCCAGCGTCAGGCAGAGCGGCCTTCGCATCGGTCTCAGCTTACCGGGCGGTCCGGCACGGTGCTGCACCGCGCGGCGCCCCGCAGGTACCGGAAGCCTCGCCGGGTGCGGGCCGGTAAGCTGCGCGCGTGCCCGGCGGTGCAAGCAGGTTCAGCGAGCAAGTCGCGGTCGTGGCCGGGGCCACGGGGGCGATCGGCGGGCAGGTCGCTCGCCGGCTGGCCTCCGAGGGTGCTTCACTCGTTCTCATGGGTCGGGACCGGGCGCGCCTTGGGGCGATCGCCGGCGAGCTGGAGGGAGCGTCCGGAGTCGTCCGGACCGTGGCCGGCGACCTCGCCGAAGCCACCGTGATCGACGCCGCCGAGGCGGAGTCGGCGTCGCTCGGCGACGGCGTCGATTTGCTGGTCCACGCCGCGGGCGCCTTTCGCGCGGGTTCCTTCGAAACGGCGCCGTCCGCTGACCTCGACCACCAGTTCGCGGTCAACGCGCGCGCTCCCTACCTGCTGACCCGGCGGCTGCTTCCCGGTCTCCGCCGGCGCGGAGGTCTGGTCGTGTTCGTCAACTCGACGGCGGGCCTGGTTGCGGGTGTGGGGAGCGCCGCGTACGCGGCCAGCAAGCATGCCCTGCGGGCGCTGGCCGACGCCCTGCGCGCCGAGGTCAACGCGGACGGCGTTCGCGTGCTGAGCGTCTATCCCGGGCGCACCCGCAGCCGGATGCAGCAGGAGGTCTGCCGCAGTTTGGGCCAGCAGTACGACGCGGAGCGATTCCTCGACCCCGCCGACGTCGCCTCGGCGATCGCCGACGCGGCGGCTCTGCCCGCCTCGGCCGAGGTCTACGATCTGCGTCTCCGGCCGGCCAGCAAGCCGCGGCTGTAGCGCGACACCTACCTCCCGTCCGCCGCCGGCTGCTTTGGGGACGTCACCACGTATCCGAGCGCCTTGAGCCGCTCGAGTTCCTCCGGTGTGGCGACCGGTTCGCCGCGCTCGGCGAGCCGCGTGGCCCGGTCGACGCCGTTCGCCGCCTGCCAGCTACCCTGCAGACGGCGCGCGAAGTCGTCCTCGACCGGCACCGGCTCGACCGTTCCTTCCGGTGACCACGAGAACGACTCGAGCTGCGGGGCTGCTCCCGAAGCGCCCATCAGGGGCGGAGCTGTCTCGAACTGCCGCTCGAGCCGGGCCACGAGTTCCCCGGGCTCCTCGGCCAGCGGCGCCGACGGTTCGCCGTCCGCAAGTGCCAGCATCGCGTCGTAGTAGCGGTCCTCCGTCGGCGCGAACCGGCTTTCCCACACCATCTGGCGCCCCTCCTCGACCAGGGAGATCTGATTCGTGCCGTTGCCCAGGTAGAGCTCGGAGAGCGCGCCGTCTCGGCTCGGCTCGAACAGGCTCGCCGGACTGCCCGCCGGCGGCGTTCCTCCCGCGGCCTTCACGAGGGTCGAGAAGAGGCGATAGTTGGCGACCACGGGTCCGGGGTCGAGCGGCTGGGTCCAGCCGGCCGGAAGCTTGACGACGAGCGGCACCTCGATCAGCACCCGGTGCAGGTTGTTGCCGTGCAGGACCTGCCCGTTCTCGCCGAACTCCTCGCCGTGGTCCGAGGTCACGGCGATCAGGGCGTCGTCGAAGTGCCCGCTCTCGCGGAGCGCCTCCAGCATGGCGCCGACCAGGGAGTCCGCGTGGGCCGCGTTCAGTTGGTAGAGCTGCCAGGCGCGCTCCCTCAGGTCCACGTCGAGGGGTAGGGCCGGATCGGCGAACTGCCGCATCTCCAGGGGCGTGATCCGCTCCGGCAGGTCGTCGCGCGGAGCCGCCAGCCGGTCGAGGTACGGCTCGTGGAGGCGGTATGGCGCGTGGGGGGGCAGCATGTGCATCCAGACGAACTGGGGTCCCCCGTCCAGGGCGCGGAGAACCCCGGTGACCCGCTCCATCCGGGCCACGGGTCCGAAGCGTTCGAAGCCACGGACGTACCCGAAGGTCTGGGTCAGCCAGGGGTTCGACCGGAAGGCCGCGTTCCGGAAACCGAGATCGCGCAGGATCTCCGGCAGGGTCGGCAGGTCGTCACGCAGGCTGGCGCGAGCCGCGTGCCAACTGCCGTGTCGCCAGGGTTGCCGGCCCGTGAACAGCGACGCCATGGACGGCACCGTCCAGCTCGAACTGGCGATTGAGGTACCGGCCCAGTCCGCGTCGGCGGCCAGGCGGTCGAGGTGCGGCATCAGGCCCGTCCCGACGAGGTCGGCGCGCAGCGCGTCGATCGTGATCAGGACGATCGGCCCGCGGTGGACCGGCGGCGGCTGGGCGCAGGCCGCCCACAACGCCGCCGCGACGATCCCGGCGGAGAGTCGGATTGCGCCTGGGCCCGCCCTCATCGCGTTACATTATGGGACGTGTTCATCGCTTCGGATGGCTCGTTTCCCGAGACCTCCTCCTTCGACTGCTTCGTCATCGGTTCCGGGCCAGCGGGTATCTCGACGGCCGTAGAACTCGCCCGGGCGAACAGGAAGGTCCTGCTCTTCGAGTCGGGGAACGCGGGCGAAGGGCGCGAGGGCATGCTGGATGCCCTGAACGTAGGCCACTTCAGCGACGGTTGGTGGGATCTGCATTCGGTTCGTGCGCTCGGCGGCACCTCGCGGGTCTGGCACGGCTGGTGCGCGAGCCTGATGGAGCGGGACTTCAACAACCCTGCCGCCGGCGTCCGCTGGCCGATCGCCAGAGCGGATCTGACCCCTTACTACCGGCGCGCCGCTCCGATTCTGGACCGGAGCCCCTCGACTCTCGACCCGGAGACGCCGTGGATTCCCGGGTTCCTCGCCAGGCCGTACTCGCTGCTTCCCGCAACCCGCTTTGGCGCCAGGTACTTCGATCTGCTGCGAGACTCCCCGGCCATTCACGTTGCGCTCTCGACTTCCGTCCTCGCTCTCGACGCGAACTCGGGACGGTCGGCGGTCCGGGGCCTCACCTGCCTTCACCACCCCAGCGACGTCGCCCGTCAGCTCGCGGTCCAGCCCGGACAGTCGGTCGTTCTCGCCGGGGGCGGCATCGGCAACGCGGTGCTGCTCCTTCAGCCGCGCCCGGACGGCGGCGTTCCGGTTGGCAGCGAGAGCGGGGTCGTCGGGAGGTTTCTGATGGAGCATCCGCATTTTCGCAGGACCGTGGAGTTGGTGCTCGACGAAGACCTCGATGAGCGGCCGCTGCCGGAGGAATTCGGTAGCGCGGGTCACGCGTTCGTGGCGGACGACGAACAGGCTGCGGAACACGGACTGCTGGGGTGCAGCGTTGTCTGCTACGGCAGATCCACCGATCATCCGATGGTCGACTTCCTTTCCTGGAAGTACGGGAAGCCCTTCTTCCACTACCGAACGGAAATCCGGGCCGAGATGTCGCCTGCGGCCAACAATCGGGTGTTCCTGACCGAGGAACGCAATCGGTCCGGGCTCTATCGGCCGAGAGTGAGATGTGTCGTCGACGCCGAGGATCGTCTGAGCGTCGACAGGACCATGCGGCGTCTCGGGCAATCGCTGATCGAGACGGGGAAGGGTCGAGTCCGGATCGACAACGGGAGGCTCTACCGGAGTGTCACCGGCGGCGGCCACCTGATGGGGACGACGCGGATGGGCGCGACGCCGTCCAGTTCCGTGGTCGACCGGGACTGCCGGGTCCACGGGTATGGAAACCTGTTCGTGGCCGGCTCTTCGGTCTTTCCTTCCGGCGGGTACGCCAATCCGACGCTGACGATCGTGGCGCTGGCGCTGCGTCTCGCGGATACGATCGCGTCAAAGTCATGAGGTCGGTGGGGTCATGAAGCGCCGTTTCTCACGCAGAGCCCTCCTGGCCGGGATGGGCGGAGCGGCCGTCTCCGCGGTGGCTCTCTGGGAACTTGGCGGACTGGGGTTCCGGTCACGTTCCGCCGGCGAGGAAGATCGGTTCCGTGAAGTGGTTGAGACCTTCGTCGAGCACGATGGCTGGCTTGTGACCGTTCCGGACAAGCGACTCCTGGAGTTTCCCGTGCGCTATGTCGAGGGTTGGTACGCGGAGGAAGGGACCCCCGAAGCGGCCTGGAGATGGTCCCGTCAGACCGGCAGAGTCCTGGCGCCCAATCTTGGTGTCGAGGCGACGGTCTACATCGACTACGACAGCCGGGCCGCCCTTTTCCGGGACCGGCCGAGGACGGTCACCGTCAGTGTTGGCGACCAGGTGCTCGAGACCTTCGTGGCGGATGCTCCCGGCCGCCAGAGACGTGCCGTCGCGATTCCCGGCGGGGCTCCGGGCGACGGCGAAGTGTTCGAGCTCGCGCTCGCCACGGATCGCACCTTCGTTCCGGCCGAACACCTGCCCGGTTCTCGGGACAGCCGGAAGCTCGGGCTCCAGGTCTACGGCGTCGAGATTCGTGAGGCAGGGATCTCGCGGTAGAAGAGCGGGCCGCGACTGTCCGGTTGCCTCAGTCCTTTCGCACCCGCAACTCGATGTTGCTGTAGGTCCAGCCCCACTGAGGCGGCTCGATCTCCTCGTTGCCGTCGCTGCCCGCCACGAGGAGAAGCTGGTCGGCGGCGGTGAAGACGAGCGAATCGACATTCGCCGCTTCCCGGGAGCAGCGCTCGTCTCCCGAGCCGTTCGTCACACACAGCGACACCTGCCCGCCGGCCGCGTAGCTGAAGCGGAACGAGTAGTTCTGGTTCGGTGCCAGAGGGCGAGGCAGAACGAACCTGGGTTTGTCGCTGTGTTTGAGTCCGATGCCATGACGAACGAATAGCTCGTTGCGTCGTTGAACGGTGAACCCGATCAGGTTCAGGTGACGGCTGATCCCCAGCCAGAAGATCTGCGCCCCGACGGGATTGATGGAGGTTGTGCGCAGGTCGAAGCGCAGTTCAACGTTGCGGTAGTTGCCGGGCGCCAGACGTTTGCCGAGCCGGTACTGGAGGTTGCTCCTGGTCACGGTGTGCCGTGTGCGCCCGAGATCAAGGCAGGTCCAGCCCGTGGGACAGGCAGCGGTCGGCGGTGGTGGCGGCGGGTCCGCTGGCGGATCCGGTGTGGGCGGGGGATCGTCGTAGCCGGGCCGCCTCAGCGCGGAGCCGCGGCTCGCGGATGGTTGCAGGATCGTGAGGCGGTCCCCGTCGTCATCGGCGACCAGCCCGGCGACGTAGAAGTTGTCGCTGCACCTCGTTGAGATCGTGTAGTGGTCGCCGAACTCGATGCCGACTGCCAGCAGGACGTCGGCGACGTAGTTCAATGACAGCGGCCGGTGTTGGAGGACCCGGGATTCCACGACCCAGTGGCCGTCGTGACTGCGAACCCGGTGCTCGCACGTGTTGTTCGCGTGGGACAGGTTGAGGGTCGCGTAGTCCGAGCGGTCGCGGCTGTCTCGCCGCAGCCCGGAAACGAAGGCCCAGGTGCCACCCGGGACCAGGTTCCGCGAGTCGACGATCGGAATCTGTTCGCGCAGGCCGACCCGCCTGCCGCTTGAGTCGACCGGCATCGTGTAGGCCTGGAACGTGAGCTCGCCCTGGGTGACGACTTCGATCATCGTGGGATGTTCGCTGGCCAGATTGCTGTACTGCATCGTGCGGCCGGCGGGTACCCGAATGCTGGTCGGCGGGGTGGGCCGCTGGGTGCCGTCGGTCGCGGAGGCGATCGGCACGATGTCGAAGAGCTGCGCCTGGTCCGTCGGATTGTGGACGCTGAGCAGGACCTGCCTGGCCTCGTCGTCATGCCCGATCACGACGTAGTACGTATCCTGCGCGAGCAGGGTCGCCGGCACGCCGAGCAGGAGTGCCGCCAGGGCGGTTGCCGCCACTCTTGGATGACCATTTGGTCTCATCGTCGAATACTCCTTTGCCAATGGAGATCTCGCGCACACGTAGAAACATGCAGAATAGCACATAAGCGATGCGGTGGGGACCTGTGTCGAGGTCTCGAGTTCTCGCCTGTAACATTCCGCGCTTGACCGGTAACCGCCTCGAAACCGTCTCGCGGGTCGCCGCGCTCGCCGCCGCGTTGCTCGCTCTGGGCGGGGTCGCGGCTGCCCAGGGACCGAGTCACTGCAAGGCCTTCGGGGACAGCATCACGGCTGGCGTCGGCGACGATCCGGAGCGCGCGGAGGTCGGCTATCCGTCCCGCCTCCAGGGTCTGATTCCTGGCCTGGTTGTCGACAACCGCGGCGTCGGGGCTGAGCGGACGCCAGAAGGTCTGGCCCGAATCGAGGGCGTGCTGGCTGAGCCGGGGGACTGCCTGTTGCTGATGGAGGGCACGAACGACATCAGCCGCGGCATCTCAGCCGAAACGACCCTGTTCAACCTGGACCAGATGGCCGCGCGGGCATCCGCGGCCGGCTGGGTGCCCTACCATGCCACCCTGATTCCCCGCCTTCCGAATGCCCGTTTCGATCCGAACAATCTGCGGAACCAGGATCTCGTCCAGTCGATCCGGCGACTGGCGGCGATTCGGGGCCGCGGCCTGATCGATCCGTTCGAGATCTTCGCGACGCAGCGGCGGCTGTTCCACGCCCTCTACTACGCTGGAACCGAGGATCCCGTAGGGCACCCGAACGGAGCCGGCTACGACCTCCTCGCTTCCGTCTTCGCCGACGTGCTGCGGGCCGCGGACACGGTGCCTCCGGTGCCGACGCGGCTGATCCCCGCGCACGGCGCGGAGGGGGTTCCGGCCACGAGCGCCCTGGAGGTCAACGTGCGGGACTTCGGCAGCGCGATCGACAGGGATTCCGTGATGCTCCTGGTCGATGGTCTGCCGGCGCCGGAACCCGGGGTCGGCGACGATGGTCGTTGGCTGCAGTGGCGCTTCTCGCCGGCAGCGCCACTCGACGGCGTGGTTACGCTTTCCCTTCGCGCCGCGGATGCCGAGGGCAACGTCACCGATCGCGCGGTGGGTCGGTTTGTCGTCGAGGGCGTTGTTCCGCCGCGGGGCGACATCGACCGGGACGGCCGGGTGGACGGTCGGGATCTCGTGTTCCTGGGTCTCGCTTTCGGGGCGGGACCGAGGTCGCGCCGCTTCGACGCGGATGCCGATCTCGACGGCAGCGGCCAGGTGGACGGCGAGGATCTGGCCATCCTCGCGGCGAACTTCGGCGCCAGCGTCTGAGGCCGGCGGAAGGGAAGGAACATGCAACTCGGCATTCTGGGCCTGCCCAAGTCGGGCAAGACGGCGCTGTTCAACGCGCTGACTGCCTCCCGGCAGGCAACCGGCAAGTTCCGGGCCTCGAACACGACGAACGTGGGAGTCGCAGCGGTGGGGGACCGCCGCCTGGAGCAGCTCCGGGACCTCTACCGACCGAAGCGCTACGTGCCGGCGCAGGTCCGATTCGTCGACGTTCCCGGTATCGATCGCGGCCGGGGAGAGACGCTGGACCTGGCTGAACTGCGGATGATGGACGCCCTGGTCCACGTGGTGCGGGCGTTCGAGGACGCGGAACTGCTGCACCCGGCGGGTCATGTCGACCCGCAGCGGGACATCGCGGCGATCGATCTGGAGCTGATCCTCGCCGACTACGAGGTGGTGGAGCGGCGGCTGGAGCGTCTCGTTCAGGCCCAGAAGAGAGGGCTGACCGACCAGGAGAAGCGGGAGCGCGCGCTGCTGTCGGAGCGCGTCCTGCCGGCGCTCGAGGCGGAAACGTCGCTGCGGCGCCTGGATTTCGATGCGGAGGAGGAGAAGCGGCTCCGCGGCTACGGTCTTCTGTCCCGAAAGCCGATGCTCCTGGTCCTCAATGTCGACGAGGACTTGGCGGGCGATCCGGATGCCGCGGCCGGCGTCGATGCACCGCGGTGTACCGATCTGCTGGCCGTGAGCGCCCGCCTGGAAGAGGAGATCTCTCGCCTCGACCCGGCCGACCAGGGCGACTTCCTGGCCGAAGCGGGTCTCGACCAGCCGAGCGCGGTCCGCGTGGTCCAGGCGGGCTACGAGCTGCTGGGCTTGATTTCCTTCTTCACGGTCGGCGAGGACGAGGTCCGCGCATGGACGATTCGCCGCGGCAGCACCGCGGTGACCGCCGCGGGCGCGGTTCACTCCGACATCGAGCGTGGCTTCATTCGCGCCGAGGTGACCGCGTGGGGGGACCTGATCGACGCCGGGTCGCTGGCCGTCTGCCGCGAACGCGCGACCCTGCGGCTGGAGGGCAAGGGGTATCCCGTGCGGGACGGCGAAGTCGTCCACTTCCGGTTCAACGTCTAGATGGAGAAGCGCGGACCCTTCCGGCTCGACGATCGCCGGTTCGCGTTTCCTCCGCCGCGGCTGGCGGATCCGAGCGGCCTGCTCGCGGTGGGCGGCGACCTCGAGCCGGAGAGGCTGCTCGCGGCCTACCACTCCGGCGTCTTCCCCTGGCCGCTCCTGGGAGCCGACGGCCCGATGCTGTGGTTCTCGCCCGACCCGCGGCTCGTGCTGTATCCCGAGCGGTTCAGAACGTCGCGCAGTCTGCGCCGCGAACTCCGCCGCGCCCGGTTCGAGGTCACGATCGACACGCGCTTCCGGGAGGTCATGTCGGCCTGCTCCGAGAACCCCCGTCCCGGACAGCAGGGCACCTGGATCACCGCTCCCCTGATCGACGCCTTTGAGCGCCTGCACCGGCGAGGCCACGCCCACTCGGTCGAGTGCCTGCAGGACGGCGAGCTGGTCGGTGGCCTCTATGGGGTTTCGATCGGTGGCGCGTTCTTCGGTGAGTCGATGTTCACCCGCCGATCGAATGCGTCCAAGATCGCGCTGGTTCGCCTGGTTCGCTGCCTCGAAGAGTGGGGCTACGCGTTCGTGGACTGTCAACAGGTCACCGAGCATCTGCTTCGGTTCGGCGCCGAGGAGATACCGCGCGGCCGTTTTCTGGACGAACTCGAAGCGGCGCTCCTGCTGCCCGGCCGGCCTGGTTCGTGGCGCTCTCCCTGAACCCCGGGTCAGGAGTACGGGGCCGCCTGCGTCAGACGGACGACGACCGCGTCGGCTATCTGTGCGCCGACGTCCGCCCCGAAGACGAGAAGGTCGCTCGCCGCGCCGTCGTAGGCCTCCGACCAGAGTACGGTCCCGTCCTCGGCCCGGACCAGACGGGCCCAGACCCGGAGACGGTCCTCCTGCCGCTGAACCCGACCGTCGAGAAGGAAGTCCGCACCGAGCGCCCTTGCTCCCCGGCCCGCGTCGGGGAAGGGCCGGAACTCGTGGCCGACGACCGCCAGCCGTTCGGACGCCTGCCGGCCGAGCGAGGTGATGAGTTCCTGAGCCAGGCCCTGGCGGAACGGCTCCGCGCCGGACCAGGAGCCCACTGCCGAGAAGGGCAGAACCGCGAGCACCTGGCGGGTCGAGTCGCCGGCGCCCGATCTGGCGGAGTCCAGGGCGACCCACACGAGGATCGTGGCAACGATGCCGAGGATCACTCCCAGAGCGGCGAGCACGGCGGCGGGTCTTGGCCGCCAGAGGCGCGCCCGGCCGCCCCGGGTGGGGACCGGCTCGTTGCTCTCATTGAGCTCGCTCACGGGCTTCAGAAAGCGGTACCCGAGGCGCGGCAGCGTCTCGATGTACTCGGGAGCCTCGGCATTGTCGCCGAGTGCGATCCGGATCCGTTTGACACAGGAGTTCATGCTCTGGTCGTACTCGACGTGGACCTTGTCGGGCCAGAGATGGCGGCGGACGGTCTCGCGTGGAACCACCGCTCCGCGGTGTGCGATCAGCAGTTCGAGCAGTCGGGCTGGCTGGGGCTGAAGCCGCTCCGAGCGGCCGCGGCCGGATAGTTCCAGGGTCTCGGGGTCGAAGCGGAACTCTCCGAACTGGAGGCGACGCGGCCGGGGAGGAAAATTGCCCTTCGTGGCAAGGCGTTCCTCGTGCGCCGGGCCGTTATCGCGCTGCATGAGGTCGTTCCGGGACGCTTGCGAGTGAGCTGCTGTCTGGAGTTTCCGACGCCCTAAAGGATTGTTCCGTTCGGGCGGGCTCGATTTTGGAGGACACAAAAGTAGACTACGCAGGCAGCCTTCCGGTCGGTGCGTGACAGTTGTGTGACGGCTGCGTGACTCCTGTGACCCGCACTCGCCCGCTACCGGGGTAGCGGAGCGTTGCGGGGCGCTTCGGCGACGGGGAAGCGACGGAGCGTCAGCCGGAGTTCGGCGCTACGCGCCGAATGCCGGCCAGAAGGCCGGCGCACCCAGTCTCAGGTGCCGATTGCCGCCGGGCCCAAGCTCCGAGGGACCATCGGATGCGTCGCGGATCCACGGTCCCGGCCGGCCCTGGCTTCTCGGGTGCGGCCTGCCGCCGGTGCCGGCTCGCGGGGCGTAACCCCTTGAGGAAGTTGCACTTAGCGGATCGTTGTGCTAGCTTCTGCGAGCCAAGAAAGAGGATAGGGACCGCTCCGGGATTTCCACCCGAATCGACCTGAGTCTCTCATCCCTCGCTCGCGTTTCCTCGACCCTTCAGCTTGGCGGGCATCCGGTCGGGGAGCGCTTGGCGCGCCACCGATCCTCCGTTCCAGGCCGGCTGCCCTTGCCTTGCGGCTCAGGCGGTGGAACCTTGCGGCCCCTCCAGCCCCGTCCGGGTTCGCCGGGACTCCCCTTCGTTCGCCCGTTGCTTTCGGATTCCCCTCTCCGGCTTGCGCCTTCGCGGTGAACCCTCCGGCTCGGGTGGCCGAAAGGTCCGCGACCTCGTTCCGCTTGTTGGTCGGCTCCTCGGCTTGCGCCTCCGAACCGATCACTTCGCGGCCCGCTGTCGCGGGGGCTCCTTGCCTCACTCTTCGCCGACTCGGCGCCGTTGGGGGTACTTCGTCGCTCGACTGGTCGGGTCTCACGACGAAGCCCCCGAGCGTCTGCCGATGAAGCGCTTCAGTTGCCGATCGGCCTTCCGTTGCTGCCGGGCAACTTCCGACCGTTCGCTTCCCTGAAGCCACTCCCCTGGTTCAGGCGCCTCCAGACTTGCGTCTCTCGGTGCCGCCCCCCGGGAAGCCTTCGGCTACGGGAGCCACTCGCCGGCGGGAACTTCCTGGCGTCGGGATCTCCACGGCTTGCGCCTCGGTGTCCCCCGGCTCCAAGTGGCTCCTGCCACCGAGCCCGGCTTCGAGTCGTGACTCTCCGACCCTCGCTGTGGAAGCGCGCCCACCACGCGAACGTGACTTTCGCCCTTCTTCAAGCTCCGATCCGAGGGTCGCGGCTCTTGGACCGGTGGATTGGGTTGCGATCCTTGGTCACAGTCCCTATCCGGGAAACAACGTATAGGGCGGATTGAGGCTCTGTCAAGACCAGCAGCAGTACACGTGCCTGGCCCGATGCCGGTGGGAGAGAGGTAACTATTCAGCCTAAAGAAGTTGGCGCGCGAAACCGGATCTTCGAGCGGTTCGCGGCGGTCTGCGGATTTCCTGCGGAATCGGATGGCTGCCGCAGAAGAGGGTTCCTCGCAAGCCCCGGTTCGGGGGGCGCGCATGGTGCCCAGGGGCGGATTCGAACCACCGACACCCTGATTTTCAGTCAGGTGCTCTACCAACTGAGCTACCTGGGCAGGTCGCGCGCGCCGGACGGGACGCTAGCGCTGCGTGTTCTAACAGGCAAGCGGCGAGCCAGTCAATGGAAAGTGCGCGGGGGGCGAGTTTCGGTACCTCCCTGGCGTGTTACGCTCCGCCGACTCCGATGCTCCCCGTTCGCCGCGCACTGGTCTCGGTCTTCGACAAGGCGGGCCTTGAGGAACTCGGCTCGGGACTGGCCGATCTGGGTGTCGAGATCATCTCGACGGGCGGCACGGCGCGGCAGCTCCGGGAACATGGCGTAGCCGTCACGGCGGTGTCCGATGTGACGGGGCACCCCGAGATCCTCCATGGGCGGGTCAAGAGCCTGCATCCCCGCATCTTCGGCGGCATCCTCGCCGACCGGCGACGGCCGGAGCATCGGGCGGAGCTGGAGCGCCACGAGCTTCCGGCGATCGATCTGGTGGCCGTGAATCTCTACGCCTTCGCCGCCGCGGCTTCGGCCCCGGATGCGACGGAGGACGGCACGGTGGAGATGATCGATATCGGCGGCCCAAGCATGGTCCGGGCCGCGGCGAAGAACTTCGCCAACGTGGCGGTCGTCGTCGCCCCGGCGGACTACCCGAGGATCCTCGATGCGCTCCGGGCCGAGGGCGGCCTGTCGGACGAGCTCCGGCGCGAACTGGCGCTCAAGGCGTTCCGGCACACCCGGGACTACGACGCCGCGATCGCCGAATGGCTGGAAGGCGGCGCTTCGCCTCCGGCCGACGGGTCGTTGCCGGAGTCCGTTCAACTGGAACTCGAGCAGGTGCTGGCGCCGCGCTACGGGGAGAACCCCCACCAGGGCGCGGCGGTCTACCGGGAGGTGGGCGGCGCCGGCGTTCTGGGCGGTTTCCGCCAACTCCAGGGCCGGGAACTCTCCTGGAACAACATGCTCGACGCGGACGCGGCGCGGAAGCTCTCCGCCCTGTTCGGCGCCCCCGAGGACGATCCGGCGGTCGTCATCGTCAAGCACAACAATCCGTGTGGCGTAGGCCGTGGCGCGTCGCTCGTGGAGGCCTACGAGAGGGCGCTCGCCTGCGATCCCGTCTCCGCGTTCGGCTCGATCATCGCCGTCAACCGGCCCCTCACGGACGCCCTGGCGGAGGCGATGCGGAAGCTCTTCGTGGAGGTCATCGTGGCCCCCTCCTTCGCGGCGGACGCACTGGAGCGGCTGGGGCGGAAGAAGAATCTCCGCTTGCTCGAGTGCCCACCTTTCACCGCCGGGAACGGCGCCTACGAGTTGCGGGCCGTCGACGGGGGCTTCATCGGCCAGCATCTCGACGCGGCGCCGGAAGACCCGCGGGAGTGGACCTGCCCGACGCGGACGCAGCCCGGCGAGGCGCAACTGCGGGCGCTCGATTTCGCCTGGCGGGTCTGCCGGGCAACGAAGTCGAACGCGATCGTCGTGACCAACGAACACCAGACGGTCGGTATCGGCGCCGGCCAGATGAGTCGAGTCGACTCCTGCCGCATCGCGCTCGACAAGGCCCAGCTCGACGTTGCCGGCACGGTGGCCGCTTCGGACGCCTTCTTCCCTTTCCGGGACGGAGTCGACACCCTGGCCGAAGCCGGAGTGGCCGCGATCGTCCAGCCCGGCGGCTCCGTCCGCGACGACGAAGTGATCGCGGCCGCCGACGAGCACGGCATCGCCATGCTCCTGACCGGGCGCCGTCACTTCAAACACTGATGCAGCCCGCCATCCTCGCGGCGGTCTGCCTGCTCGCCGCCCTCCCCGCGTTCGCCGACGATCCGTGGACCGTGCTCGACGACTTCCGGCGCTCACTCGAGGCGCAGGCGCCGCTCTCCGCGGGGTTCGTCCAGACCCACGTGCCCTACGGATTCGATCCGGAGGCCGGCGACATGGAGCGCGGCGACCTCGCGATCGGCCTGCCTCGCTGCCTGCGCTGGGACTACTCGCCGCCGTTCGAGACGGCCTTCCTGCTGTGCGACCGAACGGTGCACCACTGGAATCCCGGCGAGCCGGTCGGCCAGCGCTATGACCTGTCGGAGCAGCCGGCCCCGGGCCTCGACTTCTTCCTCCTGTCCACCGACGATCTCCGTGGCCGGTACGAGGCGGAGCTGGACCCGGCGTCCGGCGACGGCCTGCGCCTGGTCCTGCGCCCGCTCGAACCGAGCGAGGAAGTGTCCCTGGTGCAGATCGTGATCGACCCGGAAGAGCAGCGCCTGCGCGAACTGACCTACTACGACGCCCAGCGCAACGAGAACCGGTTCATCATCGGCGACTACCGGCGCGGCGCCGCGCCCGGCCGCTTCGAACCACCCGCCGGAATCGAGTGGGAGGAGCCCTAGCTCCACTGGGTGCGCCGGCCTTCTGGCCGGCATCCGGCGCCTTTAGCTCCGCACCCTCGCCGCCCGCAGCTCCTTCACCCCGTGCACCACAACAGTGTCGAAGCTGCGCGCCGCCGAGTCCCTCCAGGCCGGCCTGCCGGCGACCGGCACCAGCGGCCGCCGCTCGCAGTCATCCCCGCGACACAGGCGGAGCAGACGGTCGCCGCCCGGGTCCTCCGGTCGGAACTCGAGTTCGAGCACACCGGTGACCTCCCGGCCGAAGTCCACGACCCAGTACCTCCGCTCCGCGGGCGCCACACCGAGACCGGGGGCCGCGGACACGCGGACGATGCGGCGGGCCGCCGCGGCGCCCCAGATCGGCTGCGTCTTCGCCAGTTCGCCGCGGGTCACCCGGCCCCACCGGCCGACGGGGGGCCGGCCCCAGGCGCGGACGCTTTCCAGTGCCTCCGCGTCTCCGGCCGGGCCGTCGCCCTTCACGACGGGCGGGTCCCAGACCTCGAGGACGCGCCATGCGCCGTCGGTCACCACGGGCATCGAGCCGTCGGCGAGTTCGATGCCCGCGAGCGCACCGCCGTCGCCGTAGGGAGTGCGCGCCTCGATCGTCAGACGGTTGGTCCCGCCGCGGAGCAGGTGGGCGACCTGGAACTCGTCGATCGGTTCGCCGCGCCGGAAGCCGCCACGCGCGATCTGGTGGCCGTTCAGGTACACCGCGTACTCCCGGTCGGCGGTGACGAACAGGCGTGCCGCCTCCCGCGGCGCCTCGTCCAGCTCGAAGTCGGCCAGCAGCAGGTAGGCCGCCGGCTGCCCGGCCTCCGCGGCCGCCACCTCGGGCCAGATCCACTCCGCCGCGCCGGTCGACGGCGACCCGCCCCCGCAGCCCGGCAGCAGGCAGGCCGTGACCAGGGCGAAAACGCGCAGGGTCCTGTACACGCCGCGAGCGTATCCGGCGCCCTGCGGCCGACGGCGGCGACCGCGACCGCAGGTTTGACCGGCGGCGCGCCGCGCGGGTAGGGTCGTCCGTGTCGAGTGCTCGGCCCGCATCGGAAGCGGTTGGCGTCGTCTGTGCGATTCCCGCTCGCTATGGCTCCATCCGACTACCCGGGAAGGCCCTGCTGCCGATCTGCGGCCGGCCCATGATTGAGCATGTCTACCGACGGGCGAGCGAAGCTTCGGGTCTCGACGCCGTAGTCGTGCTGACGGACCATGAGGACATTCGCCGGACGGTCGAGGGCTTCGGCGGCGCTTGCGAGATGACGCCGGCGGACTGCCGAAGCGGCACGGACCGGATCGCCTGGGCGGCGCGCAACTGGAGCGCCGACGCCGTGATCAACGTGCAGGGCGACGAGCCGCTGCTCGATCCCGCCGCGATCACGCACCTCGCCGAACACCTGCGCGCCCATGCCGGCGAGGAGATGGTCACCCTGGCCGCCGAAGTCGACGAGCGGGCGCTTCAGGATCCCAACCAGGTCAAGGTGGTCCGCGGCGGCGACGGCTACGCCCTCTACTTCAGCCGCGCCGGCATCCCCTACCGCCGGGAAGCTGCGGACTCCGCTCCGGCCGCGCCGGTTCTCCTGCACGTCGGCGTCTACGGCTACCGCCGCAACGTCCTGCTGCGGCTCGCCGACCTCGACGCCTCGCCGCTCGAGCGCTCGGAGAAGCTGGAGCAGCTCCGCGCGCTCGAGAACGGCATCCGCATCCGCGTGCTGCCGGTCGACGAGGCGCCCCTGGGAGTGGACACGGCGACGGACCTGGCGCTGGCCGAGCGCCGGATGGCGGCGATCCAGGCGAACGAGAATCCCAGAAGCCCTGAGAATTGAGAAACCCCTGAGAAGACGGGAGCACACGCCATGGCAACCAAGTACATCTTCATCACCGGCGGCGTCGTCTCCTCGCTCGGCAAGGGTGTGGCCGCCTCCTCGGTCGGGGCGATTCTCGAGGCGCGCGGTTTCACCGTCGAGATGATGAAGCTCGACCCCTACGTCAACGTCGATCCGGGGACCATGTCGCCGTACCAGCACGGCGAGGTCTTCGTCACGGACGACGGCGCCGAGGCGGATCTCGACCTCGGGCACTACGAGCGCTTCACCACCTGCAAGACGAGCAAGAAGCACAACTACACGACCGGCAAGATCTACGAGGCGGTGATCAACAAGGAGCGCCGCGGCGACTACCTGGGCAACACGGTCCAGGTCATTCCCCACGTGACGGACGAGATCAAGGAGGGGATGCGCCGGCTGGCGGGCAGCGCGGATGTCGTTCTGGTGGAGATCGGCGGCACGGTCGGCGACATCGAATCCCTGCCCTTCCTGGAGGCGATCCGCCAGTTCCGCCAGGAGCTCGGGCGCAACAACGCGGTCAACCTCCACCTCACCCTGGTGCCGTACATCGCCGCCTCCGACGAGCAGAAGACGAAGCCGACCCAGCACTCGGTGCGCGAGCTGCGGGCGATCGGCATCTCGCCCGACATCCTGCTCTGCCGGGTGGACCGCGACCTGCCGGAGGAGATGAAGGCGAAGATCGCCCTGTTCTGCAACGTGGACGCGCACAACGTGGTCGCCGCCCGCGACGTGGACACGATCTACGAAGTGCCCCTGATGTTCTGCCGCGAGGGGCTCGACGAGTCCCTGATGGAACTGCTCGGTCTGCCGGGATCGCCGCGCAACCTGGCGAGTTGGGAGCGCATGGTCCACCGCATTCGCCATCCCCAGGGCCAGGTGCGGATCGGTATCGTCGGCAAGTACGTCGAACTGCCCGACGCCTACAAGAGCCTGAACGAAGCCCTGATGCACGGCGGCATCGCGAACGACGTCGAGGTCCAGTTGGTCTACATCAACGCCGAGGACCTGGAGACGGAGAGCTGGCCGCGGGAGATGTTCGAGGTCGACGGCCTGCTGGCGCCGATCGGCTTCGGTCCCCGCGGCGTCGAGGGGAAGATCCGGGCGATTCGCTACGCGCGCGAGCACGGCGTGCCGATGTTCGGCATCTGTCTCGGCATGCAGTGCATGGTGATCGAGTTGGCGCGCAACGCCGGCGGCCTGGAAGGCGCCCAGTCGACGGAGTTCGACGAAGCCGCGGCGGACCCGGTGATCTACAAGCTGCGCGACCTGCTCGGCGTCGAGGAGATGGGCGGCACGATGCGGCTGGGCGCCTACCCCTGCGTGGTCGAGGAGGACACCCTGGCCGCCAGGGTCTACGGCGGGACGGCGGATTCCCAGGACGGCCGGTTGCTGATCAGCGAGCGCCACCGGCACCGCTACGAGGTGAACCAGAAGTACCTCGGCGCGCTCCAGGACGCCGGCGTCGTCGTCTCGGGCCGGAGCCCCGACGGAAAGTTCGTCGAGATCGTGGAGCTGCCCGATCACCCCTGGTTCCTCGGCTGCCAGTTCCACCCCGAGTACCGGTCGCGTCCGGCCGATCCGCATCCGCTGTTCATCTCCTACATCCGGGCGGCGGTCGAGCAGAAGCAGCGCACGGCCGCTGCGTCGGCGAGCGCCGGGGACGAGCTTCCCGCCGGCGGCGCCGAGGCGAACTGACAACGGTGGCGGCAGACGGCTTCGAGCTCGCTCCGGGAATCGCCCTCGGTCGCGGCGGTCTGCCCGTGATTGCCGGCCCGTGCGTGATCGAGGGCCGCGACTGGCTCGTGGGCGTGGGCCAGCAGCTCCAGGCGATGAGCCATCGTCTCGGCTTGCCGCTGATCTTCAAGTCCTCGTTCGACAAGGCGAACCGCAGCTCGGGCGAGAGCTTCCGGGGCCCGGGACTGGCCGAAGGGCTGGCGGCGCTCGCCGATGTGAAGGAAGCGACCGGACTCCCGGTGCTGACCGATGTGCACGAGCCGAGTCAGTGCGCCGAAGCAGCCGAGGTCTGCGACGTGCTCCAGATCCCCGCCTTCCTCTGCCGCCAGACCGATCTCGTCGTCGAGGCGGCCGCGACCGGCAGAGCCCTGTTGATCAAGAAGGGCCAGTTCATGGCCCCGGCCGAGATGGTGCGCGTGGTCGACAAGGCGCGCGCCACCGGCAACGCGAGGGTCGCCGTGACCGAGCGCGGCAACTCCTTCGGCTACCACAACCTGGTCGTCGACATGCGCGGCTTCTCCATCCTCGCGGAACACGGCATCGCCGTCCTCTACGACGTGACGCATTCGCTGCAACTGCCCGGCGCCCGCGAGCAGGAGAGCGGCGGCGACCGCCGGTTCGCGGAGCCGCTGACGCGCGCCGCGATTGCCGCCGGCGCCGCCGGCCTCTATCTCGAAACCCATCCCGATCCCGACAGCGCGCGCTGCGACCGGGAGACCCAGTTGCCACTGGTCCGCGCCGAGAACCTGCTCCTGTCGGCCCTCGAGATTCACCGCTCCCGCGCCGCCGAAGGCCCCTGGGTCTAGTGCCCCGCGACCGTAGCCTCGAGATAGCCCGAGCCGTGCTCGAACTCGAGGCGGCCGCCATCCGCGGCCTGATCGGTCAGCTCGAGGACTCCTTCGGCGACGCGGTGCGCCGCATGCGCGACTGCCGCGGCCGGGTGGTCTGCACGGGAATGGGCAAGAGCGGCCACGTGATGAAGAAGGTGGCGGCCACCCTGGCCTCGACCGGCACGCCGGCCCAGTTCATCCATCCCGCCGAGGCGATCCACGGCGACCTCGGCATGATCGTGCCCGGCGACGTGGTCCTGGCCGCGTCGTCCTCCGGCGGCACGGAAGAACTGCTGCGGATGATCGACGTGCTCCATCGCCGCGGCGTGCCCCTGATCGCGATCACCGGGGCCGCCAACAGCCCGATCGCCGAGCGCGCCGACATCCACCTGTCCGCCGCGATCGACCAGGAAGCATGCCCCCTGAACCTCGCGCCGACCGCGTCGACGACGGCCACCCTGGCCCTGGGCGACGCGCTCGCGATGGCGCTGCTCGAGGCGCGCGGGTTCACGCTCGAAGACTTCGCCACGCTGCACCCCGGCGGCGCGCTCGGCCGCCGGCTGATGACGGTGGACCAGGTCATGCACAGAGGTGAAGCCGTGCCCCGGGTCGGCCTTCAGGCTTCGATGCGCGAGGCGCTCTTCGAGATGACGGAGAAGTCCTTCGGCATCACCGCCATCGTCGACGACGCCGGCGGCTTGAGCGGCGTGGTTTCGGACGGCGACCTGCGGCGCCTGCTGAACACGGACCCGGCGGCGGGCGGCTCGGCCGGCGGCGCCTTCCTCGACCGCTCCGTCTGCCACTACATGACGCCGGAACCGAAGACGATCCAGCCCGACGCCCTGGTCACCGTCGCCCTCGAGACGATGGAGCGGCACCGCATCACGGCCCTGTTCATCTGCCACCGCGACGGCCGCCTGCGCGGTCTCGTCCACATTCACGACCTCTGGGGCCTGCGCCGCAAGTAGGGCCACGACGATGTCTTCCATGCTCTCCTCCGTTGTTCTGCGCCTCCGCTTCCTCCTCTTCGACGTGGACGGCGTGCTGACCGACGGCCGCCTCTACTACATCGGCGACGACATCGCGGTCGCGTTCGACACGAGGGACGGCCTCGCGGTGAAGCGAGCCCGCGAGGCCGGCCTGGGGATGGGCCTCCTGAGCGCCAGAAGAGACTCCCCCGCGGTCGCGCGCCGAGCCGCCGACCTCGGCTTCGACGAAGTGCTCCTCGGCTGCCGCGACAAGGCCGCCGCCTTCGCCGACCTCCTCGAGCGCCGCGGCCTCCAGGCCTCCGAAGTCGCCTACGTCGGCGACGACCTCGTCGACCTCCCCGTGTTGCGCGCCGCCGGCCTCTCCGTCGCCCCCGCCGACGCCGTCGCCGAAGTCCGCGAAACAGTCGACCTCGTTCTCGACGCCCCCGGCGGCCGCGGCGCCGCCCGCGAACTCGTCGACCTGATCATCGACGCCCTCGGCCCGGTCTCGTAGCCACCGGGCGGCGGCGCAGCGGCGCGGCGCGGTGGCGGAGCGCCGCAGCGGCGCAGAGGCGCGGGGCGTGGCGGAGGACGCACCCGCCCGTCTTGGGTCAGGAGGGGTCGGCTCCCAGGTGACGTGAGCGCTTGGGAGGAGATGGGAGGGGGTGGCGCTCACTCCGCTTCACTCGCTCCGGTTGGTCGGTGGTGAGCGTAATGTCGTCGGGCGTCGCTCGTTCAGAGGCACCTGGGAGCCCGACCCCTCCTGACCCGACTGGGCTGGACGTCGGTGCCGGGACCCCAGGCCAGGCACCGACCTGTCCCACTGGGTGCGCCGGCCTGTCATCCGTGCGCCCGCTGACGGGCGCACGGACTGGTTCGCGGGTGGCGCGGGTCGCGCCACCCGGGTTCCGGCCGGCATCCGGGTCCGCCCCCCTACTCAGCCCACTCCTCTTCCACCTCTTCCTCGATCCTCTTCCGCCGCCTCTGCACCAGCGCCGAGGCGCCGACGCCGACCAGGTAGAGCAGCAGCGTCGGCCCGGCGACGATCGTCAGGTTCACCGCGTCCGGCGTCGGCGTGATCGCGGCGGAGACGATGATGATGATGAGCACGGCCCAGCGGAAGTGCCGCATGAGGAACTGCGGCGTGACGACCCCGAGCTGCGAGAGCATGAAGATCACGATCGGGAGCTGGAACATGACCGCCAGCCCGAGCAGCACGTTGACGGCGAAACTGAAGTAGCGCTCGATCCGGATGTCTGCGTCCCAGTTGGCGTTGAGTCCCATGTTGACCAGGAACTCGGTCGCGAAGGGCAGGGCGACGAAGTAGCCGAAGGCGCCGCCGCCCAGGAAGAAAAAGGAACCGAAGAAGATGAACGGGATCGCGTAGCGTTTCTCGCGCCGGTAGAGCCCGGGTGCGACGAACCCCCAAAGCTGGCCGACGAGATAGGGCGATGTGACGAAGACGGAGGCCAGCAGTGCCACCTTCACCTGCACGATGAAGGGATCTGCGACGCCGTCGAAGACGAGCTGATCGACGTGTGGCGCGATCGGTTTCGCCAGTAGCGTGTAGATCTCCTCGGCGAAAGCGAAGCAGCCGAAGAACGTGACCACCACGACGATCAGCGTGCGGAGGATGCGGCGGCGCAGCTCGTCGAGGTGCTCGAGCAGGGTCATCCGCGGGAGTTCTTCTTCGTCCTCCTCGGGCTTCATGCGAGCAGGCTGCGTTGGTGGCAGCCGCTTCGGTTCCGGCTCTTCGGCCGGCTGCTCCTCTTCCGGCTCTTCGGCCGGCTGCTCCTGTTCGGGCTCTTCAGGCGGCGGGATCACTCGGCGTCCGGGCGCCCGATTCGCCCGCCTTCTTCGCGTCGGCCGAGCCCGCGGGCTTCGTTGGACCGCTCGAACCCGCGGTCCTTTTGCTCTTGTCGATCCGGCGAGCAGGCGGTGGGCGCTTCTCTTCGTCGAGCTCGACGTCGATCGAGCGTTTCAGGTCGCTCGTGGCGCGCCGGAACTCGGCCATCCCCCGTCCGAGCGTGCGGCCCAGTTCAGGCAGCTTCCTTGGGCCGAAGATGAGGAGAGCAGCCGCCATGATGAACAGCATCTCCTGCATGCCAATTGGGCCGAACATGGGCCGGCATGATACGCCAACCACGTGCCACTGGTGCGTGCTTGCTCGGCACCGACTTGCAGGCACTGCCCCGGATTCCGCCTTCGGCGGATGCGGACCAGAAGGTCCGCGCACCCAGAGAACGGCCCCCAATGTGGCGGGGTTCTCTACATGCAAATGACATGACATCGCTCCGGCGAATGCCGGCCAGAGGCCCGGGCCCCCGGTGAACGTCGGTGCCCAGCCCGGGTCCCGGCACCAACGTCCAGCCCAGTCGGGTCAGGAGGGGTCGGCTCCCAGGTGCCTCTGAACGAGCGACGCTCCACGACGTTGCCCTAACCACCGCCCAACCGGAGCGAGTGAAGCGGAGTGAGCGCCACCCCCTCCCATCTCCTCTCAAGCGCTCACGTCACCTGGGAGCCGACCCCTCCTGACCCAAGACGGGCGGGTGCGTCCTCCTCCGCCGCGTCGCCGCGCGTCGCCGCGCCTCCGCTTCCGCCTCCGCCTCCGCGGCCGCGCCGTTGCCGTCGCCGTGGCTGGTACAATCCGCCGATTCGCGCCGCTCGCCGTGTCGGGCGGCTGACTCACCGCCGCGGCTTGCCGCGGGAGATCATGGCGGGAGACTCGTGAAGAAACCCTGGCGCAACATTGCACTCGTCCTCTTCCTCGCGGCCGTGCTGGTCGGCGGCGTCGCCGGCGGCAACCTGCTGGCGGTGGGCAGCGGCGAGTTCGCTCCCATTCGCGAGTACACCGACCTGGTCGAGGCGGCGCACGCGCACTACGCCGTTCCCGATGTCGCCTACCGCGACCTGATCTACGCGTCGATAGGCGGCATGCTGCGCAGCCTCGACCCGCACACCAGCTTCCTGCCGCCGGTCGCCTACGACTCCATGCGGGAGCGGCAGCAGAGTTCCTTCTACGGGCTCGGCATCTATGTCGGCACGCGCAACGGCCGTCTGACGGTCATCTCGCCGATCGAGGGCACGCCGGGTTACAAGAAGGGCATCCGCGCCGGCGACATCATCCACCTGATCGACGGTGAGCCGACGGAGGACATGAGCCCGAACGAGGCGATCCGGAATCTCAAGGGCCCGAAGGGAACCGACGTCACCGTCACCCTGCTGCGTCCCGGTTTCGAGGAGCCCCTGGTGGTCACCGTGACGCGCGCCGAGATTCCGCAGGAAACCGTGCGGCACGCGCACATGATCAAGCCGGGCGTCGGCTACGTCTGGGTGACCGACTTCTCCCGCTCCACCGGCGGCGAACTGGCCCGCGCCATGGACGACCTCCGGGAGCAGGGCATGGAGCGCCTGATCCTCGACCTCCGGGGCAACGGCGGCGGCCTGCTCGACCAGGCGATCGAGGTCTCCGACCAGTTCGTGCCCGGCGGCAGCGCGATCGTCGAGACGCGCGGCCGCATCCCGAGTTCCCATCAGACCTACAACTCCACCGGCCGGCACGAGCCGCTCGGTCTGCCCCTCGTGGTGCTCGTCGACCGCGGCTCCGCCTCCGCCTCGGAGATCGTCTCGGGGGCGATCCAGGATCATGACGTCGGTCTCGTCGTCGGCGTGTCGACCTGGGGCAAGGGGCTCGTGCAGACCGTCTACGAGCTGTCCTACGGCGCCGGTCTCGCACTGACGACGGCCCGCTACTACACGCCGGCCGGAAGGTTGATCCAGCGGGACTACTCCTCGTACTGGGACTACTTAACCGAGTACGACGTGAACGGCAGCAACGGGGACGGCGAAGAGGAGGCAGAGGAGGCCCTGCGCGATGCCCTGGAAGCGGACGGGAGCGCCCCTCCCTTCGTCGACTTCAAGCCGCCCGCGGCGGAGGAGCGGCCCGTCTTCCATACCGACCTCGGCCGCGAGGTCTTCGGCGGCGGTGGTGTGACCCCGGACTATGTCGTCGAGCAGGACCAGCCGCCCACGCTCATCTGGCGCCTGCAGGCTCGGAGCGTCTTCCACCGCTTCCCGTTCGAGGCCGGCAACGGAGAAGCGGTCGACTCGACCGACTGGCAGGTGTCCGACGAGTACCTGGCGCGATTCTGGGAATGGGTCGTTGAAGAGGAGCTCGCCACCGCGGAAGAAGTCGAGGAAGCCCTGGAGGACCCGGAAGTGGACCGCTACGCCCGGGTCCGCCTCCGCTACGAGATCTTCAACACCGCGTTCGGCCTGACCGCGGGGTACAGGGCCGGAGCGGAACTCGACAACCAGCTCTCCCGGGCGCTGGAACTGCTGGACGAGGCGGAAGACCTCCTCGAGCAGCGCCTGGACCTCGACGAGGACGGTCGAAGCCGCACTCGCAGCACCGGCCTGGTCGCCGCCCAGTAACTGGGTAAACACTGGATGCGACTGGGTGCGCCGGCCTTCTGGCCGGCATCAGGTGCGCTTGCCGCGAAGCGGCGCGCACGAGTTGTCGGGTGGCGAACTGCCCGCTCCAGCGGTGCCGGCCTTCGGCCGGCGCGTTTCTCTGGCCGCCTTCGGCGGCAGCCGGCCAGAAGGCCGGCGCACCCAGTGGGCGCTACCGCATCTTCTCTTCGACGAACTCGACGTGGCGCCGGACCCTCGGGTCGTACTTCTTGAGCTTCAGCTTCTCGCGGCTGAGCTTCTTGTTCTTCGTCGTCGTGTAGAAGTACCCGGTACCAGCGCTTGATACGAGCTTGATCTTTTCTCTCACGTGGTCACCTCTGATGCCGCGTTTCGGATGCTGTGTTTCTGACGAAGGGGGGAAGGTGGAGCGGAATGGCGGGGCCGACGGGACTCGAACCCGCGACCTCCGGCGTGACAGGCCGGCATTCTAACCAGCTGAACTACGACCCCGTTGGTGTCCGTTTCCTTGCTTCGCGCGTACTGCAGAACCTCCGTGGTGGGAGGTGAGGGATTCGAACCCGCGACCCCCTGCGTGTAAAGCAGGTGCTCTTCCCCTGAGCTAACCTCCCCGGCGCCGGCCCTCCGGACGCCCGGCGGACATCGCAGGCCGCGCGATCTTAGGGCAGGCGCGGGCACATCGTCAATGAGAAACAGGGCTGCGTCGAGGCCCGCGTCCCCGGCGGGATCAGACGCCTCAAGGTCGGATACGCATGGCCCGGTCACTCCGTGGCAGAATCGCCTCCGCCGAACCACCTTACTCACAGGCACCTTCTGACAGGAGTTACGACGACCATGCACGAAGTTCCGGATCTGGCATACCCGTTCGACGCCCTCGAGCCCCACATCGACGCGCGGACGATGGAGATACACCACGACAAGCACCACGCCGCCTACGTGACGAACCTGAACGCGGTGCTGGACGGCCACCCCGACCTCGCGGCGAGGAGCGTCGAGAACCTGCTCCGGAACATCGACGAGGTGCCGGGCTCGATCCGCGGCGCGGTCCGCAACCACGGCGGCGGCCACGCGAACCACTCGCTCTTCTGGTCGATCATGGGTCCGGGCGGCGGCGGTGCGCCCAGCGGCGACCTGGCAACCGCGATCGACATCCGTTTCGGCGGCTTCGACCAGTTCCGGGAGCGCTTCAAGGGCGCCGCGATGGGCCAGTTCGGCAGCGGCTGGGGTTGGCTCGTCAGCGGCGACGACGGCCTCGCCGTGATTGCCCGGCCCAACCAGGATTCGCCGCTGATGGAGGGGTTGACCCCCCTGCTCGGCGTCGACGTGTGGGAGCACGCCTACTACCTGAACTACCAGAACCGGCGTCCCGATTATCTCGACGCCTTCTGGAACGTCGTCGACTGGGACGCCGTCTCAGCCCGCTTCAGAGGCTAAAAGACCGGGAGCACCGGCCACCGGGTGCGCACTGGGTGCGCCGGCCTGCCATCCGTGCGCCCGCTGACGGGCGCACGGATGGTTCGCGGGTGGCGCGGGACGCGCCACCCGGGTTCTGGCCGGCAACCGCCGCGCAGCGGCGGCTCCGGTCTGGAGATTCCACTGGGTGCGCCGGCCATCTGGCCGGCAACCGCCGCGTAGCGGCGGCTCCGGTCTGGAAATTCCCACCCCCCAAACCCCCCATCGGGCCCTCGAGAGTGCTACTCTCGCCGGCCCTTTCCAGCTCCGCTGACGAGGCCCTTCCGGCCCCGATTGCCTAAGATCCCCGGACCGTTCCACGGGCGCCTCCGCTCCTTCTCTTTTGGAGCGGAACATGAACCGAAAGACCGAGGAACAGCAGGTCGAGGAGTCCCAGGAGTTTCAAGCCATCTGGCACAGGTGCACGGCGAGCGAGGGCGACTGGGGGCCCCTGATCCAGCGAGTCGAACCGGCGCTGCGCTGCGCGCTCGCCGGCTTGGGGCGCACTTACGGCCTGCGCCTGACCCGCGACCTCGTGGACGAGGTCCTTCAGGAGACCTACGTTCGCCTGCTGCAGAACAACCGCCGTGTGCTGCGCGGATGCAAGGGGCGCACGGAATCGACGATCATGGCCTACCTGCGCAGCGTCGCGCGCAGCGCCCTTGTCGACTGGCTGCGCGCCCGGCGGGCGCTCAAGCGCGACCCCGCCTCCGAGCTGAGCCTCGATTTCCACGACCTGCTGGCGGACGAAGGCGACGGGCTGGAGCTGCCCAGGGCGGCGGCGAACCCCTTCAACGACATCTACGTCCGGGAGCTCCGGTACCGCTTCCGGCGGGAGTGCTGGTGCGTCGTGGGTGAGCGCGCGACAGGTCTCCGGGACACCTGGATCACCGAGCGGATGGTGGTCGACGGCTGGAGTTCGCACGAAGCCGCCGGCGTGGTCGAACTGGCGCCGGCGACCGTCGCGATGGTGCTCAGCCGCATGCGGCGCGAACTGCGGCGCAGGGGGCTCGAGGTTCCCGGGAGGCTCAACTCACGGGCCTGAAACCGGCCCTCCGCCCTCCGGCCGATTGGCGCATCGGACACGTTTCCGCGAGACGTGGCGCCCGACTTATGGCATAATGGGCAACTGTTCATTAGCCCCTTTGGTCGTTGGGTCCTGTGGCCCACCTCCATGCCGGGCCTTCCCGGATCAGGGAAGGGCGGAGCCAGGCAAGTATCGAACTTCTGGAGATCTGAGACCGTGGACAACAGCACAGAGCCTCGACCCGTACGTCTCGGTGGTTCGCTGAGCGGACTCGAACCCCGGCACCGTCGCTCCCGGAGAATGACCAAGGTCTTCAAGGCCCTGTCGGACTCGACACGGCAGGAGATACTGCGGCTGCTCGAAGACGAGCAGCGTTGCGTCGGCGACATCGTCGGTGAGTTCGAGCTCTCCCAGCCGACGATTTCCCGGCACCTTTCGGTGCTCAAGGAGGCCGACCTGGTGATCGACCAGCGGCGCGGCCAGAACGTGATCTACCGGTTGAACGACGAGGCACTCTCCGAGTCGATGCGCAGTTTCTTCGGCCAGTTTCGGAGCTGCCAGAACTCGCTGCGCAAACCGTCACTCTGAGCGGGCGTCGTTCACCGGTCGGGCGCGTTCGGGGGGCCGGTCGCGGTCCCGAAACCGGGGCGGATTCCGGTAGGGTGCGGCAAAAGTCGGGCGGTGTAGCTCAGCCGGTTAGAGCAAGCGGCTCATATCCGCTGTGTCGGGGGTTCGAGTCCCTCCACCGCCACCATCCCTTGCCTTCGCACACGATCGAGCGGGCGGTTGCCGGATTCTTCGCCCGGCGTCCCGAACTGGTCCGTGTGAACCGCGGCGCCGCACTAGTCGTCGCCTTCTCCGGAGGGGCGGATTCGTCCGCGCTGCTGGCCGCCCTCCGCGACTGCGCTTCCCGGTTCGGTTTCAGCCCCCGCGCCGTCCACGTCGACCACCGGCTGGACGAGGGGTCCGGCCGGCGAGCCCTTGCGGCGGGGCGGATTGCCCGGGAACTCGGGGTCGCCTCCGAGCTCCTGGCGGCGCGACCGTTGCCGCCGGGCAGGAGCATCGAGGAGTGGGCGCGCGTCGAGCGCTACCGCCTCCTGACCGTCGCCGCGCGGTCCGTGGACGCCGCGGCGGTCGCCACCGCCCATCACCGGCTGGACCAGGCCGAGACCGTCCTGTTGCGCATGCTCTTCGGCAGCGGCGCGGCAGGTCTCGCCGCGATGCGCCCGGTGTCGAACCGTCTCGGGCTGCCGTTGCTCCGTCCCCTGCTCGACGTCGGGCGCGGGGACCTCCGCCGCTACGTGACCGACCTGGGGGTCCGCCCGGTCGACGACCCGACGAACCGCGCGCCGGAGCCGCGACGCAACTTCGTTCGTCACCGTCTGCTGCCGCTGCTGGCGGCCGGGACGCCGGACCTCGTCGGTCGGCTGAACCGCGTGGCTCAGGCCGCCCAGGGCGCCGAGCCGGCGATCAGCCGTCTGCTCGACGAGGCCCTCGAACCGCGGCCGGGCCGGCAGTGCTGTGAGATCGAGACGGCTGCGTTGACGCGCCTCCCGGCGACGCTGTGGCCGGCCGCGCTCGCCCGCCTCCACCGTCTCGCCGGCGCCCCCTATCCGCCGACGCGGGCCGCCCGGGGCGAACTCCGGCGGCAGCTCGAGCGGCGCCGCCAGACGGGCGCCTCGGTCGGCTGCGACTGCGGCGACGGCTGGCGCTGGGAGCAGCGCCGAAACCGGCTGCGGGTCCTGCGGCGCCCGTCGTTCGCCGTGGATCAAAGAACTGAATAGCTTGAAGAACCGCGGACACAGTGACAGGCTTGCCGTAGCGACTGGGTGCGCCGGCCTTCCGGTCGGCATTCGCAGTCCGGCTGCCTGCGGGCAGGAATCCCGTGGGCCGGATCGTGGTTGTCTCCCCGCGATGGGGGAGACCGGCAAGGACGGAAACGTGGACCGGCGGACCGAAGATGGATGAGCGGGCCTGGAAGTAGATGAACGCGACACTCAAGAACCTCCTGCTCTGGGCGGCCATCTTCGTGATGGTGATCCTCCTCTACAACCTGTTCAGCCAGGGCGCGGCGAAGCGGGGGGAGATCAGCTTCAGCGAGTTCATCGAGGACGTTCAGAAGGGCCGCATCGAGGAGGTGACCGTCACCGGCGATCGGGTCGAGGGCACCTACAAGAACGCCCCGCGCGACAGCGTCGGCGACGGCAGCTTCAGTGCCCAGCTCATGGACTATCCCGGCCTGGCCGACCTGCTGCTCGAGCACGAAGTCCGGATCGCCGCGGAGGAGGAGCGGGAGAACACGCTCTCCATGGTGTTGATGACCTGGGGTCCGCTGCTCCTGATCATCGGTCTCTGGGTGTTCTTCATGCGCCAGATGCAGAGCGGCGGCAACCGGGCGCTTTCCTTCGGCAAGAGCAAGGCCAAGCTGCTGAACTCCAGCGGCAAGAAGGTCACGTTCAAGGATGTGGCCGGGATCGAGGAAGCGAAGGAGGAGCTTTCGGAGATCGTCGAGTTCCTCAAGGAGCCGCAGAAGTTCCAGAAGCTCGGCGGCCGGATTCCCAAGGGTGTGCTGTTGATGGGCCCGCCGGGCACCGGCAAGACGCTGCTGGCGCGGGCGATCGCGGGCGAGGCGAGCGTGCCCTTCTTCTCCATCTCGGGGTCCGACTTCGTCGAGATGTTCGTCGGCGTCGGCGCCAGCCGGGTGCGCGATCTGTTCGAGCAGGGCAAGAAGAACGCCCCCTGCATCATCTTCATCGACGAGATCGACGCGGTCGGCCGTCATCGCGGCGCCGGCCTCGGCGGCGGGCACGACGAGCGCGAGCAGACCCTGAACCAGTTGCTGGTCGAGATGGACGGCTTCGAGACGAACGAGGGCGTGATCCTGATCGCCGCGACGAACCGTCCCGACGTGCTCGACCCGGCGCTGCTGCGGCCGGGCCGCTTCGACCGCCGCGTCGTCGTCGACCGTCCGGACATCGCCGGCCGGCTCGGCATCCTCCAGGTCCACAGCCGCAACATCCCGCTCGATCCCGACGTCGATCTCCAGGTGCTGGCGCGCGGCACGCCCGGCTTCTCCGGCGCCGATCTGGCGAACCTCGTCAACGAAGCGGCCCTGATCGCGGCCCGGCGCAACCACAAGAAGGTCGACATGGCCTCCTTCGAGTTCGCCAAGGACAAGGTGATCATGGGCGCCGAGCGCAAGTCGATGATGCTCACCGAGGAGGAGAAGGAGGTGACCGCCTACCACGAGGCCGGTCACGCCCTGGTCGCCGCGTTCATGCCCGAGGCCGATCCGCTGCACAAGATCACGATCATCCCGCGGGGCCGCGCCCTGGGTTTGACGATGCAGTTGCCGACGGAGGACAAGCACACCTACCGCCGGAAGTACGTCGACACCCAGATCGCGATCCTGATGGGCGGACGGGTCGCCGAGGAGCTTTCCCAGGACGACATCACGACCGGCGCCGGCAACGACATCGAACGCGCCACGGATATGGCGCGCCAGATGGTCTGCGAGTGGGGCATGTCCGACCTGGGACCGCTGAACTACGGCGAGAAGAGCGAGCCGGTGTTCCTCGGCCGCGACTTCTCGCAGCGCTCCGACTACTCCGACAGCACCGCGCAGTCGATCGACAGCCAGATTCACGCGATCGTGGAGCGCGGCCACGAGAAGGCCCGGGAGATCCTCTCCGAGCACCGAAGCCTGCTCGAGCAGTTGGCGCAGGAGTTGCTCGAATACGAATCGATCGACGGCGCCCGGGTGTACGAGATGATCCACGAGGTGACGGGCCTCGACGTGGCCCCGGTGCACAAGCCGACTCCCATCCCCGACATCGAGCCGCCCGACGAGGGTGCGCCGGCCCCCGCCGCCGAAGACACACCGGTAGCCGATGTACCTGGAACGCCCGAGCCGGCGACGATCGCCGAGCGGCAGGAACCCGAGGGGGTGCCGCTCCCGTTGCCGAAGCCGGAGCGTTAAGACTTGCGGGCGACGAAGCCATTCTGATTCCCGGCCAACGCGGGTAACAAGCGACCCAGGGGCGTTTCGGAGCGATGGACTTGGCACAGCCGCTCGGCCTTCTGGGTTGGAGGGATCTGGTCGACCTGCTGGTCGTCGGCCTGGTCGTTTACAACGTGCTGCTGGTCATCCGGGGCACCGGGGGCATGCGGATCGTGGCGGGCATCCTGGTGCTGCTCGGCACTTCCTGGATCGCGGCGACCCTGAGGCTGCGCACCCTGGAGGCCTCGCTGAACTACCTGCTGCCCGTGCTGCCGGTGGTCATCGTCGTCCTGTTCCAGAACCAGATCCGAAGCGCTCTCGCCCGGGTCGGGCGCAACCCGCTGGTGCGCCTGATGAGCGATCAGACGCCGGAGTCCGGGATTCTCGAGATCGTGCTCGCCGCGCAGGCGCTGTCCCTGCGCCGGCTGGGCGCCCTGATCGTCATGGAGCGGGTCGACGGCCTGCGAGACTACGTGGAGAACGGCATCGTCCTCGACGCCTCGATCTCCTGCGATCTGCTCCTGACGATCTTCGCCCGCGACACACCCCTGCATGACGGCGCCGTGATCGTGCAGAAGGACCGGGTCGCCGCCGCAGCCTGCTTCCTGCCCCTGACGACCAGCGCCGGCGTTTCGATCGAGCATGGCACGCGGCACCGGGCGGCGATCGGCATGACCGAACTGACCGATGCGGTCGTCGTCGTCGTCTCGGAGGAGACGGGCAAGATCTCGATCGCGCGTGAGGGTCGCCTGACCGGCGATCTGACGATGCGGGAACTGCGCAACCAGCTCTTCGAGTTGCTGCTGACCGGGGAGGCTTCGTCGTGAGCGAGAGCGGCAACCGCTGGGCCTTTCGAACGCTCGCCGCCCTGATTGCGGTCGGGGTCTGGCTGCCGGCATCGTTCTGTCCCCGCGTGCGGGAGATGACCGAGCCGCCGGTCGAGGAGAGCGTGCGGGCGCGCGTGACGACGGAGGATCACGACCAGATGGTCGTTTTGGGTTCGCCGATCCTTGGCACGCCCGAGGATCCCAAGGAGGAACTCTCCGTTCTGATCCGCGGCAGCGAGGACGCGATCGAATCCCTGAACCGGGATCAGATCCGGGTCCAGGTGCCGCTCGGAGAGAACCTCTTCGGCGGTACGACGTACGGCGGCCCGCGGCAGGTCGCGGTCATCCTGAGCACGGAGCACGTCGTGCTCCCCGAGGACGCCGAGGGCATCGCGGTCGTGTCGCTCACGCCGGAGCAGTTGACCCTGACGCTCGACGAGGAGATCTCGGCTCAGGTGCCGGTGCAGGTCGCGTGGGCAGGCGAACCGATCGGCGGCTTCAGCGTCGACCACGACAACGTTCGGATCGAGCCGCCCCAGGCCACGGTCCAGGGGTCGCGCTCCGAGATCAACAGGTTGGGGTATGCACTGGCCGGCCCGATCGACACGGACGGCCGCGGCGTCGATTTCGTCGTGGAACAGGCGCGCGTGCGCTTCGAGAGCGACGACGTCGTCGTCGAGTTCCCGACCTTCGTTCGCGTGGAGGCGCCGATGATCGAGGCGCCCCAGCCGCAAGGCGATCCACCTCGTCCCCTGGTTGAGCGGCCCGGCGACGAGCCCGACCTTTGAGCCTCTTCGGGACGGACGGCATGCGTGCCGCGTTCGGCACGCCGCCGCTGGATCGGTCGACGGTCCAGGCGGTCGGCTACTGGTTCGCCCGCCTCAGCATGCTTGCGGCCGACTCGGCTTCGGCGGCGCGGCGGGCGGAGCCGCCCGCGGATGCGCCGGCGGGCTCGCGGCCGCTGCTGGTCCTGGGCGGCGACACCCGGGACAGCCGTGAGGAGATCACGGGCTGGCTCGCCGCCGCGGTCCATTCCGCGGGCGCGGAAGTGCGCTCGGCCGGCGTCGTGCCCACGCCCGCGGTCGCCTTCCTCGTCACCGAACTCGGCGCGATGGGCGGCATCGTCATCTCCGCCAGCCACAATCCCTGGACGGACAACGGCGTCAAGCTGATCGGCCCCGACGGCTTCAAGGTCGATCCCTCCGTCGAGCAGGCGATCGAAGACCGCGTCGGTGCTCCTGCGCCGGACGGCGCCGGCGGACTGAGGGAGGAGGCGGCTCTCGCCGACCGCTACCTGGACCACCTTCGGGCCTCCTTGCCCGGCGCCCTCCCCCTCGACGGCCTCCGCATCGCCATCGACGCCGCGAACGGCGCCGCGTCACCCCACGCCGCCCGCCTCTTCGGATCCCTCGGCGCGGACTGCCGCGTCACCTGCGACCGTCCCGACGGCCGCAACATCAACCGCGATTGCGGCTCCACCTGCACCGACCGGATCGTCGCCTTCACCCGCGAGACCGGCAGCGACCTGGGCGCGGCCCTCGACGGCGACGCGGACCGGGCGATCCTCTGCGATCACCGGGGCCGCATCTGCGACGGTGACGTTCTGCTCTACGTCTGGGCATCGCACCTCGCGGCCCGGGACCTCCTCCCGGGAAGGCGGATCGTCGCCACGACGATGTCGAACATGGGCCTCGAGCGCGCGCTGGAGCCGCGCGGCGTCGAGGTCCTGCGCTGCGGCATCGGCGACCGGGAAGTCGCCCGCACGATGCGCCGCGAGGGCGTCCGTCTCGGCGGCGAGCAATCGGGCCACCTGCTCGACCTGGACCTTGCGACGACCGGCGACGGCCTGCTGACCGCCGCCGCCATCGCCGGGATCGTCGCCGCGTCCGGCCGCTCACTGGCCGATCTGGCCTCCGGCTTCCGGCGCTTCCCGCAGGTCCTGCGGAACGTCACCGTGCGGGAGAAGCTGCCGCTCGACGGAGTACCCGGTCTGTCCGACGCCGTGGCCTCCGCGGAACGCGAACTCGGTTCCTCCGGCCGCGTCCTCCTGCGTTACAGCGGCACCGAACCGCTCGCCCGCGTGATGATCGAGGGCCCCGAGCAGCAGCAGATCGAAGCGCTGTCAGACCGCATCGCCCGCGTCATCGAAGCCGAACTGGGGGCCGGCTGAAGCAGGGCAGGGCGGCTGCGCCGGCCTGGGTGCGCCGGCCTTCTGCCACTGGGTGCGCCGGCCTTCTGGCCGGCTTTCCGACCCTCACCCTTCCCCCATCGCCTCCAGCATCTCCTCCACCGCCGCCCGCATCCCGACCAACACCGCCCTCGACACGATCGAATGCCCGATGTTCAACTCGCTCACCCCCGGCAGCGCCGCTACCAAACCGACGTTGGCGACGGTCAGCCCGTGCCCCGCATACGCCTCCCGGCCGGCCGCCAGCCCACTCTCCGCGGCGGCCTCGATCTTCTCGAACTCCGCCGTCGCCCCGGCGCCCGAGGCACGCGTGTAGGCGTCCGTGTTCAACTCGAAGCCGGTCACGTCGTCCTGGTCGTCCAGCGCCGCGATCTGGCCCAGGTCGGGATCGACGAAGACGGAGACCCGGATGCCGGCTCCTACGAGGCGCCTGGCCGCGCCGCGCACCTGGTCGCCGCGCCCGATCAGGTCGAGACCGCCCTCGGTCGTGACCTCGTCCGGCCGCTCGGGCACCAGGGTGACCTGCTCGGGACCGACCCGCTCGGCGAACGCGAGCATCGGTTCGTCGGACGCGATCTCGAGGTTGAGCCGCCCGCTGACGACCCGCCGCAGCTCGACGACGTCGTGGTCCTGGATGTGGCGGCGGTCCTGCCGGAGATGGACCGTGATGCCGAACGCGCCCGCCTCCTCGGCGAGCCGCGCCGCCTCGACCGGGTCCGGATAGCCCACCAGGCGCGCCTGACGCACGGTGGCGACGTGGTCGATGTTCACGGACAGGGCCGTCACGCCTCGCCGTCCTCGAGCAGCCCCTGCTCGCGATAGTCCTTCAGCTTCCGCTGCAGGGTGCGCACGCCGATGCCGAGCGCCCGGGCCGCCTGCGCTCGCTTGCCGCCGGTCCTGCCCAGGGTCTCGAGGATCGCCTGGCGCTCGATCTCGGCCATCGTCCGGGGCTCGCCGAAGGCGTTCTGGACCCGGCTCTCGAGGGTCGCGTCGCCGCCGCGATGGACGTCGTCCGGCAGATCACCGACCCCGATCCTGCCGCCGTCGTGGAAGACCGCGACCGTCTCGAGCACGTTGCGCAACTCGCGCACGTTGCCCTGCCAGCGATGCCCCGACAGGCACTTGAGAGCCCTGCCGGAGAGCTGCATTTCCGGCTTGCCCTCCCGCGCCGCGAACTCGCGCAGGAAGTGGTTCGCCAGCAGCGGCAGGTCGTCCAGCCGTTCCCGCAGCGGCGGAATGGTCAGGGTGACCACCTTGAGCCGGTAGTAGAGATCCTCCCGGAAGGAGCCCTTCGCCACCGCCTCCTCGAGGTTGCGGTTGGTCGCCGCCAGCAACCGGAAGTCGACGTCGATCATGCGGCTGCCGCCGACCCGCATGACCTGCCGCTCCTCGAGCACGCGCAGCAGCTTGACCTGGAGCTCCGGAACGAGCTCGCTGATCTCGTCCAGGAACAGCGTGCCGCGGGCCGCGAGCTCCAGCTTGCCGATCTTGCGTCCGACGGCGCCGGTGAAGGACCCCTTCTCGTGGCCGAACAGTTCGCTCTCCAGGATCTCGTTCGGGATCGCGCCGCAGTTCAGGGCCAGGAAGCGCTCCTGCCGGCGGGGGCTGGCCTGGTGCAGGGCCTTGGCGACGAGTTCCTTGCCGGTGCCGCTCTCGCCCAGGATGAGCACCGAAGCGCGGCTCGGCGCGACCTGGCGCATCTGCTGGAACAGGTGCTCCATGGGCGCCGACTGGCCCACGATCGCGTCGAAGCCGAAACGCTCGTCGAGCATCTCGCGCAGGTTCGTCACCTCGTCGCGCAATTGCCAGTTCTCGATCAGCTTGAGCACGCGGCTCCTGAGTTCGTAGAGGTCGACCGGCTTGGTCAGGTAGTCGTCGGCGCCGACGCGCATCGCCTCGACCGCCGACTCGATCGTGCCGAAGCCGGTAACCAGAATCACCGCGAGGTCGAGTTCCTGGGCCCGCACCCGGTTCAGGAACGCAAGGCCGTCCATGCCCGGCATGCGCAGGTCGCACACCGCCAGGCGCACCCGCGACTCCCGTTCGACGAACGCCAGCGCCGGCTCCGCGTCGTCGAACACGCGCACGCCGAGGCCGGCCCGCTCGAGCGCGATCGCCATCGATTGGCGCGACCCGGCCTCGTCATCGATCACGATGACCCATGGGGCTGCTGACATGCCGCGCATCCTAACGCCGTGCCCACTGGGTGCATCGGCCGTCGTCCTGCCTTCCGCTACTGGGTGCGCCGGCCCTCTGGCCGGCATCCGGGCGCCGCCGCGCAGCGGCGAGCGCAATTCACTGTTGCGACGTGGCCTGCGGAGCGGTGCCGGCCGGAAGGCCGGCGCACCCAGTGGCGGACCCCCGTGAGTTGACTGACTGGAACCCGCTTGGCTACCGTTTCGAGACATGAGGGAGGCTTCGCCAGTTCCGGCATCGGAGGGGCCGCGGCTCGACAAGTTGCTGGGGCGTGAACTCCTTGCCAGGTTGCTCCAGGTCTCGGTGGTGAGCCAGCGACGCTACCTGGCCGGCGAAAGGTCGGTGCCGGATGCCGTTGCGGCGCGTTTGCACTTCCTGGCGTTGGTCGCGGGCGACCTTGCAGGGGCCTACAACGACATCGGCGTGCGGCGCTGGTTCGACCGGCCGCGTACGCTGCTGGGCGGCCGGAGCCCGGCGGAGCTGCTGGAACCTGAATGGCAGCCGGAGGATCCGGGCCCGCGGCGGGTGCGCGACTTGGCCAGGGCCCTGGTCTGGTCGCCTGCGACATGACGCCGTCGCGGCGGTAGCGGTCGCCGCGCAGCGGCGTGCGCAATTCACTCTTGCGACGTGACCTGCGGAGCGGTGCCGGCCGTTGGCCGGCGCGTTGTCCTCCGCGGGTCAGAAGACCCGCGGTCACACGCCTTCGGCGGCAGCCGGCCGGAAGGCCGGCGCACCCAGTATCAGTCCTCGTGCGCCACCAGCAACTCCTCGAATTCGGCCTGGTTCAGTACCTTCACTCCCAGTTGCTCCGCCTTCCTGAGCTTCGAACCCGCCTTCTCGCCGGCGACGAGATAGTGCGTCCGGCCGCTCACGGAACCTGTCACCTTGCCGCCGAGCGCCTCGATCCGGGCCGCGGCTTCGTTGCGTGTCGTCCCGGCCAGCGAGCCGGTAAGGACGAAGACCTTGCCCTCGAGCGGCCGGTCGCCATCATCCTCCCCGGTCGACTCCTCCTCGAACTGAAGGCCCTGCTCGCGCAGACGGTCCAGGAGCCGCCGGTTCCGTTCCGAGTCGAAGAACGCCCGGACCGACTCGGCGATCCGGTCGCCGATCTCATCGACCTCCTCGAGTTCCTCGACGGTCGCGGCCAGGAGACCGTCGACGCTGCCGAAGCGACGCGCGAGCAGCGAGGCCGTGCTGTCGCCGACGAAGCGGATGCCCAGGGCGTAGATCAGCCGGCTGAGGGAACGCTGCTTCGACTCCTCCAGACTGGCAACGGTCCGGGCTGCCGCCTTCTCGCCCAGCCGGGCGTCGTTCGTCTTCTTCAGATCGGCGAGCTTTTCCACCGTCAGGCCGTAGAGGTCGGCCGGATCGGCAACCAGGCCGCCCTCGACCAGCGCGCCGACCAGCCAGTCGCCCAGCCCTTCGATGTCCATCGCGTTGCGGGACGCGAAGTGCCGGATCCTCTCGCGGACGACGGCGGGGCAGGCGGCGTTGACGCAGCGAAGCAGCGCCTCCTCCTCCGGCTGGTACAGCTTCTCGCCGCACACCGGGCAATCCTCGGGCGGCTCGAACGGCTTCGACTCCGGGCCACGCCGCTCCTGGATCACCGTCACTACCTTGGGGATGATGTCGCCGCCCTTCTCGATCACGACCGCGTCGCCCACCCGCACGTCCTTGCGGGCCAGGTCCTCGTAGTTGTGGAGCGTGGCGCGCTTGACCGTCGTGCCGGCGACCAGCACCGGCTCGAGTTCGGCGACCGGGGTCACGGCGCCGGTGCGGCCCACCTGGGCGTTGATCTCCCGCACGACCGTCTCGGCCTGCTCGGCCTCGAACTTGAACGCCACTGCCCAGCGCGGCGCCTTGGCGGTGGCGCCGAGCCGGTCGCGAAGCTCGGGATCGTCGACCTTGACGACGACACCGTCGATCTCGAAGTCCAGCTCGCCGCGCTTCTGCTGCCACTCGTCGCAGTAGGCGATGACCTCCTTCAGGCTGGCGCAGCGCCGCCACGAATCGTTGACCGGGAGGCCAAGGTCGGCCAGGGCCGCGAGACAATCGCCGTGCGATGAGCGTTCGCCAACATCGTCGCCGTCGGCGCCGGCTGTCTGCACCCACTCGTAGCAGGCCAGGTCCAGCCGCCTGCGCGCGACGTCGCGGCTGTCGAGCAGGCGCACCGTGCCGGCGGTCGTGTTGCGGGGGTTCGCGTAGAGCTCCTGGCCGGCCGCGGCGCGCTCCTCGTTGAGAGCGGCGAACGCGCTGCGGCGCATGTAGGTCTCGGCCCGCACCAGCAGCCGGGCGGGCGCTTCCGCCGGCAGCCGCAACGGCAGCGAGCGGATCGTGCGCGCGTTGACCGTCACGAGATCCCCGACCCGGCCATTGCCCCGGGTCGCCGCCTGGGTCAGAACGCCGTCCTCGTAGAGCAGTGACAGGGACACGCCGTCGACCTTGAGTTCGCAGATGAATTCGATGTCCGTCGTGGGCTGGCGGCCGGCATCTGGCTCGCTGCCGGTATCGGGCTCGATAGCGCGATCGGGCAGCAGCCGGGTCAGTCGCCCGAACCACTCCTCGAGTTCCTCGTGGTCGTAGGTGTTGTCGAGCGACAGCATCGGCGGCGTGTGCTCGACCTGCTCGAAGCCCTCCGTGGGCTCGCCCCCGACGCGCTGAGTCGGACTGTCGGCCGTCCTGAGTTCCGGGTGCTCCTCCTCGATCGCCGCAAGCTCCGCCATCAGCCGGTCGAACTCCCGGTCGCTGATCTCGGGGTTGGCCTCCCGGTAGTAGAGCCGCTCATGGCGCTGCAGTTCCTCGCGCAGGTTCGCGGCCCGTGCTTCCGACGATTCCGTCATCCGCGACATTCTGCCGGATGCCGCACCGGGCACCCCCATACCCCCGCCGCAGTATGCTGCCAACCCATGGAGTTGGTCGGCTTCTTCCTCCCCTACGTCCGCCGATACATCCACTGGGGACTGCTGGCCCTGGCGGGGATCGTCGTCTTCGGCGTCGCCACCCTGGCCTTCGTCGGGCTGATCAACCCGATGTTCGAGGAGGTCCTGCTCGCCACGGAGGACGAAATCCAGGAGGTCCGGATCGGCGGTCTGGGCGGCGACGGCGACGAAGAGGACGGCGGGGCGGTGGCGCGCCTGTTTCAACCCGTGGAGAGCTTCACCGCGGACCTGAGAGCGTCAGCGGCCGGCCTCTACGACGCTTCGAAGCGGTGGGCGGGTGTCGAGGGTCGCAGCGAGGTGTTCTTCGCGCCGGCTCTCATGGTGCTCGTCCTGCTGCTGCGCAGCCTGATGGCCTTCCTCTCGGGCTACTCGTTCCAGCGCGCCGGGCTCGGCATCACGACGGATATCCGCAACGACCTCTACCGCCACATCATCCACCAGTCGAGCCGGTTCCATCAGCGCTACACCTCGGGCGAGCTCTACAGCCGGGTGGTCAGCGACGTCGCCAAGCTCCAGAACGCGGTCGCGGCGCGGCTCTTCGACATCTTCATGTCGATCGTGATGCTCCTGTTCTTCGGTGCGACGTTGCTCACGATTCACTTCACCCTGGCGGTTGTGTCGCTGTTCGCCGTGCCGCTGTTCGGCTTCCTGCTGCTCCGCTTCGGCAAGGGGATGCGGAAGGTCACCCACCGCAGCCAGGAGCGGATGGCCGACCTCTCCGGCCTCCTGACGGAGGGCATCCGCGGCAACCGGGTAGTCAAGGCGTTCGGCATGGAGGAGTTCGAGTGCGGCCGGTTCGAGCGGGCCACTCGCGGCCACCTGCTCGCCAACCTGCGGGCGCAGTTCCTGTCGACCCTCTCGAGCCCCGTGATCGAGTCGACCGCGGCGTTCGGCGGCGCCGTCCTGATCGTCTCCGCCGGCCTGATGATCCGGGACGGGCGCCTGACGTTCCAGGGATTCATGCAGTTCCTCGTCGTGCTCCTGATGATGTACGACCCGATCCGCAAGCTGAACAAGGTCAACCTGGTGCTGCAGGAAGCGGTGGCGTGCAGCCACCGGATTCACGGACTGATGCAGGTCGAGAGCGAGATCGTCGACAGGCCCTCCGCGCCGCCGGTCTCAGGCCTCGAACAGGGAGTCCGCTTCGACAAGGTCTCCTTCGACTACGAGGAGACGGGGCACGGCAAGTCCGTCCTCACCGGCGTCGACCTCGACCTGCGTCGCGGCGAGGTGGTCGCGCTCGTCGGCCCCTCCGGCGCCGGCAAGTCGACCTTGGTCAACCTGCTGCCGCGCTTCTTCGATCCCGTCTCCGGCGGGGTGCTGATCGACGACACGGACATCCGCGACCTGCCGCTTGAGAACCTGCGCTCCCTGATCGGCATCGTGACCCAGGAAACGGTGCTGTTCAACGACTCGGTGCGCAACAACATCGCCTACGGCCGCGACGATCTGCCCCTGGAGCAGGTGCGGATGGCGGCCGCCGCCGCCTACGCGGACGACTTCATCATGGCGATGCCCGAGGGCTACGACACGGTGATCGGCGAAGGTGGGCAGAACCTCTCCGGCGGCCAGCGTCAGAGACTCGCGATCGCCCGGGCGCTGCTCAAGAACGCCCCGATCCTGATCCTCGACGAGGCGACCTCCCACCTCGACACGGAGTCGGAGGTCGTCGTGCAGCGGGCGATCTACAACCTGATGGAGGGTCGCACCGCGCTCGTCATCGCCCACCGGCTGTCGACTGTCGTGCGCGCCGACCGCATCGTCGTCCTGGACCGCGGCGCCGTCGTCGAGGAAGGCACCCACGAACAACTGCTCGAGTTGGACGGCGCCTACAAGCGCCTCTACGACCTGCAGTTCCATGGCTGATCCAGACGCCGGCAACCCCGAGCACCACCCCGAGACCCTGCTGGAGGCCCTGCGACGCGCGGCCTCGGTGTGGCCGCAGCGCGGCATCACGCTGATCGACAGCCGCGGCCGGGTGGAGGGGCGGCGTACCTGGCCCTTCCTGCTGGACGAAATCGAGGCCGCCGCGGGCCGCCTGGTCACCCTCGGCGTCCGCCCCGGCGACCGTGTCCTGATGTGCCTGCCCACGTCGTGGCCCTGGTTCGAAGTCTGGTTCGGCGCGGTGCGCCTCGGCGCGCTGCCGGCGGCGGTCGCGCCGCCGCGGGCGCTCGGCTCGCCCCGCAACCAGATCGAGAAGGCGCTGGCGGTGAACGAGCTGCTCGATGCCCGCTACATGGTGTGTACGGATGCCGTCAGCGATCAGGTCCAGGAGATCGCTTCCGCCGGGCCCGCGGGAGGGCCGCGCCCGAACCTCCTGTCCCAGTCCGCCCTGGCCGCGACGAGCCCGTCGCCCGTGCCGGCCACGCGACCGCCGCGCGGCGACGATCCGGCCTTCCTGCAGATGACGAGCGGTTCCACCGGTCACCAGAGGGCGGTGGTCGTGGGTCACGCGGCGGCGACCTGGAGCGCTCGCGCCAGCATGGAAGCGGTGGCGATTCCCCGCGGCGGACAGCTCATGGACGCCCTCGTCGGGTGGCTGCCGCTCTACCACGACATGGGGCTGGGCGGCTGCCTGCTCGGTTCCCTGCTCACCGGAGCCGACCTGATCATGCTCAACCCGCGCGCCTTCCTGGCCCGGCCCTGGGTGTGGCTCGAGCAGTTCAGGCGCACGAAGACGGCGATGTCGGCGGCCCCGAACTTCTCCTTCCGCCAGTGCGTCGAACGGGTCGGCGCCGACCGCCTCGAGACGCTCGACCTGAGCGGCTGGCGCGACGTCTGCAGCGGTTCCGAGCTGGTCCGGCAGGAGACGATGTCGGAGTTCAGCCGCCACTTCGAGCGCGCGGGCCTCGATCCGGGCGCGCTGCGCGCGGCCTACGGCATGGCCGAGAACACCCTGCTCATCTCGATCAGCCAGACCGTCGACGGCCTGCACACCGCGACGCCGTCCGGCGGCGGCCCCGAGGTCACGTCGAACGGCCCGCCGATGGACCGCACCGAGATCGAGATCGCGGCACCCGACGGGCGCGCCCTGCCGGCGGGCGAAGTCGGAGAGATCCGGCTGCGGTCGCCCTCGACCATGCTGGGCTACTGGAACGACCCCGGAGCGACCGCCGAGGTGCTGCGCGACGGCTGGCTCTACACCGGCGACCTGGGTTTCCTGAGCCCTGCCGGCGAAGTCCACATCACCGGCCGCACGAAGGAGCTGCTCATCCTCGGCGGCTCGAACGTGATGCCGCACGAGATCGAGTGGGTGGCCGAGTCGGTCCTCGGCGCCGGCGGCAGGGAGCGCGCCGCAGCCTTCTCCGTCGACGCGCCGCACGGCGAGCGGGCGGTCCTCGTGATGGAGACCGGCGGCGGGGACGGCGCCGGGCTGCTGCGCAGCGAAGTCGGCCGCAGCGTCGGCCGCGCCCTGGGCATCCAGCTTGCCGATCTGCTCCTCGTGCGACGCGGTAGGATTCCGCGCACCAGCAGCGGCAAGGTCCGGCGACGGTCGCTCCGCGAGCAGTACCTTCGAGGCGACCTCGCGGCCGACTTCTGACCTGGGCCCCGCTGGACCCGGCAGCCGCCGGATGGGCACAGGAACCGAAGAGCAGTGGACTTACGTGCAGCAGCGAGCAAGGTACTCGCCCGCGCCAGCGGCCGCAGCGAAGGCGACCTGCGCCCCGAACTCGACCTCGTGGCCGACCTCGGCATCGACTCGCCCAAGCAGCTCGAACTGCTGATCGAACTCGAAGAGGCCCTGAACGTCGAGATCAGCGACGAAGACGCCGCCGCGTTGGAGACCGTCGGCGATGTCCTCGACTACGCCGCCGGTGTCGGTGCAACTGCCTAGGCAGCGCCGCGCTCCACTGGGTGCGCCGGCCTTCCGGCCGGCATCCGGCGCGGCGGTCCGAGGTCGCACCGTCCCATGAAAGTCCGCGGCGCCGCCGTTCCGGCCGCCGCCGTGGCGGTCCGCCTCCTCTCCCGAACGCTCACGGCCTCCTACCGCCTGCACCGCCTCGAGGGCGCCGCGCACCTCGACCGCGTCCTCGAGCCGCCGGCGATGCTGGCCTGCTGGCACGAGCAGGCGGCCCTGTCGCTGCTGCTCGTGCGCCGGCGTCTGCTGCCGGCCGGGGGTCCGCTGTCCATCCTCGCCAGCCACTCCGCCGACGGTGAACTCGCGGCGCGGGTGGCCAGGGCCTGGGGCATCCGGGTCACTCGCGGCTCGACTTCCCGGGGTGGCCGGGAGGCGGCGCTCAACCTTTATCGCGAGCTGGTCAAGCACCGGTCGACCCTTTTGCTCATGCCCGACGGTCCGCGCGGACCGGCGCGCAAGCCGAAGGCCGGGAGCATCGTTCTGGCGGCCATGTCCGGCGCGCCGATCGTCCCCGCCGGTCTCGCCGCGGACCGTGGCCTGCGTTTGAGGAGCTGGGACCGGATGATCGTCGGCGCCCCGTTCACCAGGGTGGCGGTCGCGGCAGGGGAACCGATCGTGCTCGATCGGTCGTCGACCGACGCCGAGCGGGAGGAGGCCCGGCTCGAACTCGGCGCCCGGCTCGACGACCTGACCGCACGAGCCCGCCGTCTGCTCTCCTGAGAGGCGGATCCGGAATGCCGGCCTTCTGGCCGGCATTCGGCGCGAAGCGCCGGCCTCCGCGTCCCTACCGCACCCAAGGTGGAATCCGCCACCGCCGCCGTGCGTTGAACACAGGTGTTCCTCCCGCCGAGACCGCCGTGAAACGGGCAAAGCTGCTAGAATCCGACCGCTTTCGCCCTGCCTTCCGTGCTGGGCGGGGTCTTGCACTATGTACAGGCATCGTCTAATCGCCATGTCTCTCCGCTCCGCGCTCACTGGGTGCGCCGGCCCCCTGGCCTGCATCCGGGCGCGGCCGCGAAGCGGCGCGCCAGCCCTCGCCGCGCTGCTCATCGTGGCCGCTCTGATCCCGGCGCCCGCGGAGGCGATCGTCTACGTCACGCCGACCGACGAGTCCCTCGTGGACCGGTCGCCCGTGATCGTCTTCGGCGAGATCCTGGCCGCGGAGCCGGCGCCGGTCGACGGACTGCTCTCGACCGACTTCCTGTTCCAGGTCGAGGACGTGCTGAAGGGCTTCGTCCCGGGCAGCATCATCGTCGTTCGTCAGCCGGGCGGCCGCGGGCCGGACGGGCTGGTCGGTTCGATCATCGGCCTGCCGACTCTGGCGGAGGGCGACCGGGTGCTGCTCTTCCTCGATCCGGCGAACGCCGTCTACCGGACGGTCGAGTTGTCCCTCGGCATGTTCTTCGAGGTGCCGGTGCCCGGCGGAACCGTGCTGTTGCGCGAGGCGTCGCTGGTCGAAGACATGTCCCTGCCCGGCAGCCCGGCAGCCCGGCGGCAGTCAAACCAGCCGCGCGAGGCGGAACCGTTCCGGCGCTGGATCGCCGACCGCGCCAGCGGGCTCGAACGGCCGGCGGACTACTTCGCGCCTGAACTGGGCGAGAACCCGGCGGCGATCGCCGAGGCGTTCCGGCTCACCGTATCGCCGGGCCAGTGCGACCGCGTCGGCGTGCCCATCCGCTGGCGGGAGTTCGACCGCAACCGCGGCGTCGGTCTGGTGGTCCAGGCCGGAGGTCAGCCCGGTGTGCCCGGCGGCGGCATGGCCCAGGTGCTTGCCGCCATGCGGTCCTGGAACGACGATCCGCGGAGTCGCACCAGATTGATCAGTCTGGGCAGGTCGAACGAGGACTTCCCGCTCAATGCCGACGAGCGGAACTCGATCAGCTTCGAGGATCCCCACGACGAGATCCCGGGTTCCTACGTTCCGCAGCTCGGCGGCGTTCTGGCGATCAACTGGACGTTCTTCTTTTGCGGCCAGGCGGCGGCACCGCACCGGATCCCTGGAGGCGGATCAAGGCAGGCTCTTGAGATCGTCGAGTCGAACATCACGACCCAGGACGGGTTCGAGGACTGGCTGGCCACCAACGCGAACCCCCGCCGCGACTTCGAGGAGATCATCGCCCACGAGCTCGGCCACGCTCTGGGGATCGCCCACGCCTGCGACCCGATCGACGGACCCGCCTGCGATGAATTGACGAACGGGGCCCTGATGCGCGCGACCGCCCACGGTGACGGTCGCGGCGCGAGGCTCAGCGCGGACGACCGGAACGCCGTGCGCGCCCTCTACCCCGAGATCGGTCCGGTGGGCCCGGTGACGCCCGCGGCGGCGACCGACTTCACGGTCACCGCGATCAGTCAGACCGAGCTCGAACTGCGCTGGCGGGACCGCTCCGACAACGAGACGGCCTTCGACATCTACGAACGGATGGTCGACAGCGACTTCGAGCTCCTCACAACCCTGGACCGGAACAGCACCTCGCTGGTGATCGAGAACATCCCGCCCGCGACCTTCCGCGCCTACCAGGTCGTCGCGCGGAACAACCGCGGCAGCTCCGACCCGACCCCCGAAGCGGGCGCCACGACCTTCGCGGAGGTCGCCGCTTGCCTGGAGGACGACGACACGCTGTGCCTGAACGATGGCCGCTTCCGGGTCGAGGTGCGGTGGGAAACCACCGACGACCGCGACCGGGGCGACGCGGAGGCGCTGACCGACGACACCGGCGACTTCTGGTTCTTTTCGCCCGACAACATCGAACTCGTCGTCAAGGTCCTCGACGGGTGCTCCTTCAATGAGCGCTACTGGGTCTACGCCGGCGGCCTGACCGACGTGAAGGTCATCATGACCGTGATCGACTCCGACACGGGAGTCGCAGCGACGTACTACAACCCGCCGGGCACTCCCTTCCGGCCGGTTCAGGACACCGGGTCCTTCGCCGTCTGCTCCCAGGGCGGGAACCTGTACGGCCAGAGCCGTTACCTGCTGACGGATCGCGAGATGGAGTCGGCGCGCGGAGGGTCGAACCGGACCTCCCGGTTCGCCTCGTCCTTCGCCGAGGCGCCGCGTGCCGGCCGGGTCGCGTTGCCGCAGGGGAACGGCGCCTGCGAGGCGGACGCCCGCACGCTCTGTCTCGAGGGCGGCCGCTTCGCGGTGCGCGCCCGCTGGGAAACGGCGGACGGCGCCGGCGACGCGACGGCCTGGCCGCTAACGGCGGATACCGGCCTCTACTGGTTCTTCGGCCCGAACAACGTGGAGATGGTGATCAAGGTCCTCGACGGCTGCGGGTTCAACGGCCACCGCTGGGTGTTCGCCGGCGGCCTGACCGACGTGGCGGTGACGATGACGGTCACGGACACCGAGACCGGCGAGGTGCGGCCCTACGAGAATCCCGCCGGCACGCCGTTCCAGCCGATCCAGGACATCGAGGCCTTTCCCTGTTCGGCCCCGTAGGCGCCCCCGGGCTCCGAACCGATTTGCCTTTTTCGATACAGTGGGCGTAATCTACTGACAGGCCTACACTTCTGACCCAGCGCCGGTGCCCCACCGGAAAGGGAAGACCATGAGATCGACCAACCGCCGCATCGTTCGAAACCTGATCTGCCTGACGGCCCTGTTCGTGTGCGCCTCGGTACCGCTCGCTGCCCAGCAGGGAATCGATCTGCTTGACGCGGAGCAGGTTCTGCGGGGCGGGGCTTCGGACGGAGCGGTAGCCGTCCGCGCCGTGCTGGACGAGGCCCCGACCGGGGTCGCTCGGGCGACCCACGCCAGGGAGGAGATCCGGCACGACGACAACGAGTTCGAGAACTTTGCGGAGAACTCCTCGTTGGTCCCGAATGACCCGCCGTCGACCTCCGACCATACGGTGGAGTGGGCGCAGCGTTTCGTGGTGAAGGCCGATGGCACGGTGGTGAGTGCCAGAGTGTGCTTCCTCCGGCCCGATGGCGATACGAGCAGAGCCGTGGACTTCACTCTGCGCTTCTACGAGGACGACACCGTGAACAAGGTGAACTACCCGGGTCGTCGCAGTGGGCTGCGCTACGCCATCGAGGCGGATATCAGGCGCGCGGGGGACCACCGCTGCGTTCTCCTGAGAGGGCACCTGGTCGGCAAGTCGCTCAGAAGGGGCGCCCACTGGGTTGGCATCGAGTGGAACCCGGCCACGAGGAAGCGTCTCGGCGGGGATCACTACACGGCTGACGACGAAGCGGGGGCCGACCGGAACGGCGCCGCCGTCCACACGACGGAGATCAGGCGCCGGACGCTGCCGTTCACCCCAGGCACGGACAACGATGGGTGGGCGGACGGCCGCACCAACAGCGCTCTGACCACCAGCGGCCTCAAGGCGATCGGCGTCAGCCTGGTGCTCGAAACGACGCACGCCGTCGACCCACCGACCCCCGACCCCGGTCCGGACCCCGGCCCCGATCCCGAGCCGGAGCCTGAGCCGGATCCCGAGCCGGGTATTCACGTTCCGCCACCCCCCGGCCAGGGCTACTCCGATTGCCGGCCTACCGTGGCGCCGCTCACCCTCGAGGGCAACATCAAGGTCAGCCTCTGCTACGAGACGGCGATGGGAGAGATGGGCGACGCCAGTGCCGTTTACGGGTCGGACAACTCGGGCCTGCTCTACTTCTTCGAGCCCAACAACGCAGAGGTCTTCGTCAAGGTGCTCAACGGCTGCGACAACAATGGCCACCGTTGGGTCTATATGGCGGCGTTGACCGACGTGGCGTTCAACATGAACATCAACGACGGTCGGAACCCGACGAAGGCGTACCACAACCGGTTGGGTGACAACCACGAGCTGGTGCAGGACCTCATGGCCTTCCCCTGCGTCCAGTAAGCACGAACTGAGCGGGCCGGCCGCCCGCCACTGGGTGCGCCGGCCTTCCGGCCGGCATCCGCCACCGGGTGCGCCGGTTCCCTGGCACGCACCGTGCAAAGCTAGACCTCTCGACTACAAAGCGCTCTGCCGACCGGGCAGTGGCCGTTCAAGGACATCGAGGAGGACTCGTCGTGGTGCGCCAAATGTTGGATCGTCGTTCTCTCATCCTTCTTGCCGCACTGCCTGCCGTGCTCGCGGCGCCGCTCGCTGCCCAGACGGGCCGCGACCTCCTGGTTCCCGTCGGCACGGACCGGCAAGCGCAGATCCGCGCCGTCCGCTCAGGCCTCATCCGGCCGGCCGACGGTGTCCCCGTGTCCGTTCGTGTCCGGGACGTGCGCTCGGCAAGCCGCGACGTAGTCGGCGTCCCGCAGCCGGCCACCGAGCTCTACCAGTACGACGATGGCGATCTCGAGGCGGCCCTGTACCTGGTCGACGACGGGACGGACGATCCGCTCTTCGGGTTCGAACTGGCTCAGCGCTTCCGTTTGCCCGAGGCGGGGACCGTCGACCACGCGGTCGTCTGCATGGGCCGCGGCTCGATCGACACGGACGCGGACCTGGAGTTCTCGCTCAACGTCTACTCCGGTGCCGGCACGCCGGGAACTCTGCTGGCCGATTTCGTGGTAGCCGCACAACTCGATGCGGGGACGTACACCTGCTTCCGGCTTGAGGGCGATCTGGAGGGTCTGTCGCTCGACGCCGGCAACGTGTGGGTGGCCGTCGCCTGGCAGCGCGCCACGCCTTCTGACAACACGAAGTTCCTGATGGCGGACGAGAACGGGCCGGGCGGCGGCAGGCGCGCCTTCCGGGCGCGCCCGGAGGAGGGCGACGACTGGCTGGCCTGGGAGGCCGACACGAATCCCGACATAACGGCCTACGGCATCCGACTCGCCGTGGACCATCCCGACCCGGAGCCCGAGCCGGACCCTGAGCCCGACCCTGGCCCCAATCCCGAGCCGGACCCCGAACCCGACCCCGGTCCGGGTCCGCCCTCCGGCGAGGGCTACACGGACTGTGTGCCCCAGACCACGCCGCTCATGTTCGACGGCGGCTACAACGTTCAGCTCTGCTACGAAACGCCGAGCGGGGAAGTCGGCGAGGGCAAGGGCGGCATCTGGGCCTCGGGCGAATCAGGCCTGCTCTGGTTCTTCAACCGCGGCAACGCGGAAGTGCTGATCAAGGTGCTGAACGGCTGCGCCCACAACGGCCATCGATGGGTGTTCGTCGCCCCGGTGACCGACCTGGCCTTCAATCTCCACGTGACGGACGGAGTGAGTGAACCCTGGTCCCATCGCAACCGCCAGGGTGAGGTGGCGACACCCGCGAGGGACACGTTCGCCTTCGAATGCCCCGAGTAGCCGCAAACCACTGGGTGCGCCAACCACTGGGTGCGCCGGCCTTCTGGCCGGCATTCCGGTTCCGCGACTGGGTGCGCCAACCCTCCGGCCGGCATCTGGCGGGCGCCGCCCTCCTCTTTCTCGCAGCCGCCGCGTCACCCGCGGCGGCGCTCGTCTACGTCCTGCCGACCGACACCTCGATGGTCGAGCGCTCGCCGGTCATCGTGTGCGGCGAGGTCCGCTCGGTTGCGCCGGCGCTGGCCGGCGGCGTGCCGTTCAGGGACTACAAGGTCGAGGTCGAGGAGGTCCTGAAGGGCTTCGTTCCCGGCGGCACGATCCTCGTTCGCCAGCCGGGCGGTGTCGGTCCGGGCGGCGTCGCGATGAGGATCCTCGGCCTGCCGATGCTGGCCGAGGGGGACCGGGTCCTGCTCTTCCTCTATCCGGAGAACGGCCGGTACCGCCCGGTGGAGTTCGCGCTCGGCCTGTTCTTCGAGGTGCGGGTGGGGGACCGTGTGCTGCTGGCGCGCGAACCCTCGCTGCAGGGCGAGGTGCCGGAACCGGACGACCCGGAGGCCGGCGAGCGGGCCAGGAGCCGCCAGCCGCGCGACGCGGACCGTTTCCGCCGCTGGATCGCCGACCGGGTCGCGGGAGTCGACCGGCCGGCCGACTACTTCGAAGCCGGCTGGCCGGACGGGCCCTGGGGTGTTGCCGAGCCGTTCCGGGTCACCAGGAGCCCCGAGAGCTGCTTCCACGACGGCCTGCCGCTTCGCTGGCGGGAGTTCGACCGCGGCCGGAGCATCGGCGTAACCGTCCAGGCGGGCGGTCAGCCGGGAGTGCCCGGCGGCGGCCTGTCCCAGGTGCGCGCCGGCATCCGCGCCTGGAACGATGACCGCGGCAGCCGGGTGAACCTGGTCCTCGACGGCACCTCGAACCGGGAGTTCTCGATCAACGATGTGGACGGCGTGAACTCGATCTCCTACGAGGATCCGCACGACGAGATTGAGGGCTCGTACCGGCGGGGCGAGGGCGGCACGCTTGCGATCAACGTCGCTCTCTTCTACTGCGACGCATCCGCCACGCCGCACGCGATCCCGGGGAACGACACGGTCCGAGCGCTCGGGCTCCTCGAAGCGAACATCACGACCCAGGACGGGTACAGCGAGTGGGTGAGCGCGAACCGGGACCCGCGCAAGGCCCACGAGGAGATCATCGCGCACGAGCTTGGCCATCTGATCGGCATCTCCCACCCCTGCGGCGACAGCGCGAGCGGGCCCTGCGACAGCGTGACGGGTGAGGCGATCATGCGCGCCAGAGCCTACGGGGACGGCCGTGGCGCCGCGCTGAACGGCGATGATCTGGCCGCGGCGCGGTACCTCTATCCGGACCCGGCCTACGGCCCCGATCCGGAACCCGACCCCGATCCCGACCCCGATCCCGAACCCGAACCCGATCCCGACCCGGTTCCCGAACCCGAACCGAACCCCGATCCGTTCCCCTACCCGCCGACGGGACCGGGGTACGCCAATTGCCGTCCCGAGACGGTGCCGCTCGTGTTCGAGGGAGGGTACGAAGTGGGCATGTGCTACGAGACGCCGTCCGGCGACGTCGACGAGGCGAAGTCCGGCATCTGGGCCTCGTCCGAGTCGGGCCTGCTCTGGTTCTTCAACCGCGGCAACGCGGAAGTCCTGATCAAGGTGCTCGACGGATGCAGCCTGAACGGCCACTACTGGGTCTTCGTGGCGCCCGTCACCGACGTGGCCTTCAATCTTTACGTCAGAAACAGCGAGGGCCGCACCTGGAGCCACTACAACCGCCAGGGAGAAACGGCAGGCGCCCGGAACGACACCTTCGCCTTCCGCTGCAACTGACTTCCGCCACTGGGTGCGCCGGCCGTTGCGCGGGCCTTCCGCCACTGGGTGCGCCGACGTCCCCGTCGGCATCCGGCGCGATAGCGCCGGCATCCGCAACTCCACCCCCATCCTGTAGCGTCACCGACCATGCGGATCGCCGTTGTCTGGAACCATGGCACTCCCCTCAGCCAGTGCTCGTTCCGGTTCGAGGAGTACATCCGCGGCCTGGAGCAGCTCGGCCACGAGGCGTTCGTCCTCTGCCCGCAGTTGTCCGACGACGGCTTTCCCGTGCCGACCTTCAGCCCGCCGCTCGGCGAGGGCCTGGCGAACCGGGAGTTCTGGCTCGATCTCAAGGTGGACGCCGCGATCGTGCCGTCCTTCCACCAGATGTCCCACCTGCTCGAGCTGCTGGCGGGCATCGGTGTGCGCACGATCGCGTTGGGCGACTCGGACGGGCAGATGGGGCTGCGCGCCTTCCCGCTCGCCACGATGAGGCGAACGGTCTTCGCCGGCGTTTCCGACCGCCGCGTTCGGCGGCGGCAGTTCGCGAAGCTCGCCGTGCGCTACCTGCGTTCGTTCCAGCGCCGGGATCCGCAGGACGCCGAGTTCCTTCGCAGCGCCCGCTTCTCCGACGTGCTGATCCTGGGCAACGCGGAGTCCCGCGACCATTTCCGCCGGTTCCTGCGCAAGGCCGGCGCCGGCGACGACGCCGACCGCGTCCACGTGGCGCCGCTCGCGATCAACCGGGTCTTCTGCGAGTTCCCCGACCTCGGGCGGCAGCGCCGCGGCCTGGTGGCGATCGGGCGCTGGGACGACCCGCAGAAGAACGCGCCGCTGCTGGCCCGGGCGCTCCGCCGCTACCTCGACGGAGCGGGCGACGACAGCGACGCGCCCGTCCACATCTTCGGCGCCGGCGGGGAGGAGCACTTCCGGGATCTCCGCGGGCGGTACCCGAACGTGATCCACCACGGTCCGCAGCACCCGCCCGTTCTGGCCGAGGTCCTCGCGGGCAGCCGCTCGATCGTCTTCTCCTCGCGCTGGGAGGGCTCCCCCCACGCCGGCTGCGAGGCCCTCTCCCTGGGCGCGACGATCGTCGGCACGCCGATCCCGAGCCTGCGGAGCTGGTCCGAAGACGGCGCGTACGGCCGGGTCGCCTCGGCCCACCGCGCGGGCCCCCTGGCCAGGGCGATCGCCGACGAGCAGGCGGCGTGGCGCCGCGGCGAGCGGGACCCGGCTAGCATCGCCGCCGTGTGGCGCGAAAGAAGTGGCGGCCGCGGTGTCTGCGAAGCAATGCTGGCGGCCCTGTCGTGAGACCCCTCGAGGTCATCCTCGACACGACCGAGCGCTGCAACCTGAAGTGCAAGATGTGCTACTTCTCGGCGGTCGACCGGCTGCAGTTCCCGCCCTTCGACCGCAGCCTGTCGCGCACCGGCATGATGCCGCCGGAGACCTTCAGCCGGGTCGCGGCCGACCTCTTTCCGCGTGCTCACCGCGTCGCGCTCGGCTGCGCGGCCGAGCCCCTGGTCCACCCGAAGTTCATCGACATCGTCCGCGAGGCGGGGAGCTACGGCGTCCCCGACCTCTGGTTCCCCACCAACCTGCTGCCGCTCACTCCGCCCAAGGCGGAGGCGATCTGCGAAGCGGGCGTCAAGACGGTCGGCGTGTCGATGGACGGCACCCGGCCCGAGACCTACGAGGCGATCCGCGTCGGCGCGACGTTCGCCCGGCTGATGCGCTGCTTCGACCTCCTGAACGACGTCCGGCGCGGCGCGGAGACCCGCCTGCGCCTGATCTTCGTCTGGATGCGGACGAACCGCGCCGACCTCGCCGATCTGCCGCGCTTCGCGGAGGAAGTCGGCGCCAGCGAGCTCGATGTGCGGTTCGTCACGCCGACGGCGCACGTCACCGCCGAGGACGAGCTGCTCGACGGCGAGGACCCGGGCGCCCTGCGGGCCGAACTGGCCGCCACGGCCGAGGACGCGGCCGCCCGGGGCCTGAAGCTCGTCTCCTACCCGGACTTCGACGACGGCGGCACGATCGGTCTCCGCGGCCACCTGTTCCGCTGGCGCGCCGGGCTCTACGACCGCCGCCGCCTGCGCGGCCGCGTCCGCACCGCGGTCGCGGGTTGCGCCTGGCCCCGCCACACCGTCGTCGTGCGGCCGAACGGCGCCGTCTCCCCTTGCATCTTCTGGGAAGACCAGCCGATCGGCCTCTATCCCGAGACGACCCTTGCCGAAGTGGAGCGTTCGCCGCTCCTGTCCTCGATCACCGACGGCCTGCGCACCGGCAATCCCTGCGGCACCTGCCGCACCTGCTCCGAGCGCAAGCACGCCCTCTACTTCCGACTCCAGTGGCGCCAGCAGGTCGAAGAACGCCTCGAACAACTCGGCCCCGGCCCCGGCGCCGCCGGCCTCGTCCCCGCTGCCGATTCCCCGCCACTGGGTGCGCCGGCCTGCCATCCGCTGCGCCCGCAGACGGGCGCACGGACTGGTTCACGGGTGGCGCGGGACGCGCCACCCGGGTTCTGGCCGGCATCCGGCGGACCGGCATCCGACGCTCCCGAGCCGCCGGCCCCCACCTGGGGCCTTCCCTCCGAACTACGCGCCGCCTCCGCCGCCCCCGCCCCCGCCGACTGGATCGCCGAGCACGCCCCCTCCCAACCCCACGACCGCGTCCTCCTCATCGGCGACGAAGCCTGGGCCCCGGAACTCCTCAGAACCGGCTTCGCCACCCACGTCGACATCGCCGCGTCCCGGACTCCGCCACCGGGCGCTCCGGCGTCCGCCGCTCCGCCACCGGGTGCGCCGGCATCCGGCGCCGCCGAGCCGCCACCCATCCAGCACCTCATCCTCGACCCCCGCCACCCCGAACTCCCCCCGGCCGCCTACCAGGCCGTCTGCTGCATCGGCGGCTTCTCCGCCCACCTGCGGCTGGAGCGGCTGCTCACTGCAATACTCGACGCGCTCGAACCTGGGGGCAGATTGATCGTAGATGACTATGTGGGTCCGTCCAGGCACCAGTGGAACGGCCGTGCCGGCGTTGTAGCCGCCGAGGCCTTTCGCCGGCTTCCGGCCGCCGCGCGGCGACTCGACCGCCTGCCACTGCCTCCGATCGCGGGTGACTGCGCCCGCGCCATCCGTTCTCGAGACCTGGGGCGCCTGATCCGCACCGGCTTCCAGGTCGAATCCGCCCGCCGCTACGGCGGCGATCTGTTTGCCCCTCTGAGTTCCTGCGTGGACTGGAGCCAGGTGTCCGCCGACGACCGGCGGCGCCTGGCGAAAGGCTCCGGCCGTTCGAAAGCCCACTACGCGATCAGCGTCGCCCGGCCGCGCAGCGGCCCGGCCAGGCGGTTCGCGCGGTGGCGCTATCGGGTCGGGCCGAAGGTCCGCCGGGTGCTCATCTACGAGCCGCGCCGGGCACGGGACCTTGTCCTCCAGGCGCTGCGAGGGGAGATCTAGTCGTGAAACCTGGCGTTCGTTGGGGAATCCTCGGCCCCGGAGCTATCGCGCGCTCCTTCGCTACGGCAATCGATGCGTTGGAAGGCCATGAGATCACCGCCACCGGCAGCCGCGACCCCAACCGGGCCGTTGCCTTCAATGCCGAGCGAAACTACGGCGCCGAGGTCGGGAGCTACGAGCAGGTGGCGGGCAGCGACTCGGTCGACGCCGTGTACGTCGCGACGCCTCATCCCGGCCACCTGGAACACGCTTCGCTGGCGCTCCGGCAGGGCAAGGCGGTCCTGTGCGAGAAGCCGCTCACCGTCAACGCGTCGGAGGCCCGGGCGATGTGCGACATCGCCCGCGAGAACGGGGTCCTGCTGATGGAGGCCATGTGGAGCCGCTTCCTGCCGGCGACCCGTCGCGTCGAGGGCTGGCTGGCCAGCGGCGCGATTGGCGAACCGCGAAAGCTCGCGGCCTCCTTCGGTTTCCGGGCCCCGTTCGATCCGAAGAGCCGGCTCTACGACCCCGAGCTCGCCGGCGGCAGCCTGCTCGACATCGGCTGCTACACGCTCTCCCTCGCCGCGCTCGTCTTCGGACAGGCGTTGATCGGCGGCGAAGGCCCGGAAATCGAGGTCACGGCGGAACTCGCCCCGACCGGTGTCGACCAGCACTGCAACATCCTGCTGAGGTTCCCGTCCGGCGCCGAGGCGAATCTCCAATGCTCGATCGATCGTCAGACCGACCACAGCGCCGCGATCCAGGGCACGGAAGGCGGCATCGCGCTCGACGAGTTCTGGCGCGCCCGGCGGGCAGTCCTCTACCGCAACTCGATCCGCGCCGCGACATCCGAATTCCCCTTCCTCGCCAACGGCTACGAGTACCAGGCGATGGAAGTCGAACGGCGGCTGCGTGAAGGGGCGATCGAAAGCCCCCTGTTGCTCCACGCCGAATCGATCGCCCTGATGGAACGCATGGACGAGATCCGCCGGCGCATCGGCGTGCAGTACCCCTTCGAGAGCACAATCGGCGTCACCGAGACAGTCGGAGAGCCGAACTAGCCACTGGGCGCGTCTCCTGGCCGCCTTCGGCGGCAGCCGGCCAGAACCCGGGTGGCGCCCCGCGCCACCCGCGAACCAGTCCGCGCGCCCGTCATCGGGCGCGCGGATGGCAGGCCGGCGCGCCCAGTGATTACACCCAGTGGGCACGGACCAGTCGGTGCCACGGCGTTCCGTGCCAACATCGAGGCCCGTGAAGGCTGGCGACATCATCTCGCGCTTTCGGGTGCACGGGTCGTTGCCGTGCCTGCCGGGCGAATTGCCGTTGCCGCTGTACCGGGCCCAGGACATCGGCGCCCGATCGTGGGTGCTGGTCGAGTGCTTTCCCGAGGACGCGCCGCGGTCCGAGGTCGAGGCCGCCGCGGAGCGGGCGGAGGTTCTCGCGACGGTCTCCGACGACGAAGGGGTACGCACTTTCGAGCCCCTGGTCGATCGGTCGTTCGATCCTCCGGCGCATCTCGCCTGGTCCCTGGGCGGCGGCGAGATGCTCCGTCGGCGTCTCCAGCGCTCCCCGCTCAGCCCCGAGCAGGCCGCGGAAACGGGCTTGGCGCTGGCCCTCTCACTGCGGGGTCTGCACCGGGCGGGCGTGGTCCACGGCGGCCTGCGTCCGGCGAACGTCCAACTGCTGGACGGCGGCAGGGTCGGTCTGCTGGCGCCGTCGAGCCAGGGACCGGTGACGCTGGCGGTGGCCAACGAAGCGGTCGAATCGCCGAGCCTGTGGACCGCGGCCTACCTCTCTCCCGAGCAGATCGATGGTGCCGAGGCCGCGATCACCGGCTCCCCGGTTCCGTTCACCACCGCGGACGACGTGTGGGCGTTGGGCGTCGTGCTCTATGAGCTCGCGACGGGGGAGTTGCCCTTCCTGGCCAACACGTACGGCGCGATGAAACGAGCCGTAGCCGTCCAGCCCCTGGACCTGGCCGGCACCCTTCCCGGAAGCGCGCCGGAGGCTCTCGAGGCGGTGTTCGCGGCTGCGCTGGACCGGGATGCCGATCGTCGTCGCGCCGCGCTGGATGACGTGATCGGTCGACTGCGCCAGGTCAAGGCGGAGCTCCTTCCGCGGGTCCGGCCGCCGGTCGACAGCGTGGCCCGCACGAGGGCCCGAAAGACGGCGGCAGCGACCGATCGTTCCGCCGCCAGCCCGGCCGAGCCGGAGTGGCAGTCCGCGATGTCGAGGCTCGGCCGCCGGCGCCGCCGGCTCGCCCGCGAGCGCCCGGCGCCCGCCCTGTGGCGGGTGCTCATCGGACCGCTCGCGGCCTTGTTATTGACCGCCGCCGCGCTTGCAGCGTGGTGGTGGTTCTGAGGAAGGACTGGGTGCACCCATTAGTTCGGGCGGCGCGAGTCCCTTGTAGCCGCTTCCCTGTGCTACTCTGCCCGGCACTACCGTACCCAACCCCCGCTTCGAAGCAACTGGAGGACTCGGCATGAAGAAGGCACTGTTTGCGGTTCTGGCTATTTCGTTAATGGTCGGCGCACCGGCGCTGGCTGGTGACACTTGGACCGGCGAGGTCCTCGACATGGTCTGCTTCGGTCAGGGCCAGAAGGGCGCCGGTCATGCCGGCTGCGCTGCGACCTGCCTGAAGAAGGGCAACGACATGGGTCTCCTCGTCGGAGACGACGTCGTCAAGATCGACCGCGCGGGTTCCGACGCCGACGCGATCAAGGCGCTCGAGAACCTCGGCGGCAAGGCCGCCAAGGTCACCGGCAAGGCGATGAAGGCCGACGACGGCACGGTCACCGTGACCGTCTCCGCTGCCGAAGCCGCCTGACCGTCAAGTCAGCGACTGTTTTGAAAGCGGGCCTTCGGGCCCGCTTTCTTCGTTTGGGCGCCCTGCCGGTTGCACCCACTGGGACTCCCCACCATTTTGCAAGTGGGTGTTTCGGCGCGTTTGTAGCGCTTCGCGGTGTTGGCTTTGGACGGTCACGTTGAGCGTTGAGGCGTGTCGATGGGAGGTTTGTTGATGGTGT